>Ga0247722_10000091_pt1 | contig 54323 bp, 54 predicted proteins | sample MSEWelMarce3H_FC_FD_189094 | JGI IMG/M metagenome (GOLD analysis project Ga0247722, IMG submission 189094) | Subsurface sediment microbial communities from gas well in West Virginia, United States - MSEEL Well Study Marcellus 3H_FC | ecosystem: Environmental > Terrestrial > Deep subsurface >...
CTTTCTTTGTTTCGGGTTACTCTATTCTACTTACCTCTTTTAGTTTTCAATTTTTTTCTCTCTCCTTCCCTTTTTACTTCTTAACTCCCTTTCGCTTTCGATCGGGGGTCAAACCCCCGCACCCCCAACTTTTTTTACTTGTTCTTATATATGTCCTTCCTTTTCTTTTATTCTGATGCGCCTTATTATTTAACAACCACGCAAACGGTGGATATCTCTCGCGTGATCATATCCGGACCAGAGCCTAACCCCATCTTATACACCCTTCGTCCAGCCACTTTACCGATTGGACTTAGCTTTAATACAACCAATGGAGCAATAACCGGCACTACAAATTTTACAAGCATTACACCATTAAGTAGTTATACTGTAGACGCATCTTATAATACAGCGGTGGCAACAGCCACTTTTAAATTAAGTGTAAATTTTACGCCTATTTTTAAATACCAAAATTCACAAACAAATTATTCAAATGTATATAACTTAGTCAAAAATGTTTATACCAATACGATCATTCCGACTTATACCATTACGAATTTACCCACTATAAAATATACACTTATTTACCCAAACTCCACGGCATTAGCCATGATTGGTTTAAATTTAGATTCAACAACGGGTGTAATCACTGGCAGGCCAAATCAAATATTAAATCCAACGAGTTACACAATCAAAGCCGATAATGCTGGTATTACTTACGAGACATCCTTGATTATTAGCGTAGAAAGTATACCAACATTTAATTATGCCAAATCAATCTATACTTTAACACAAAATACAGTTGTCAGTATTTTACCAATTGATGCCTCGACATATAATGTCACATATAGCCTAACTGGCTGCGCTTTACCAGTTGGGTTAACATTTAATAGCGCTACCGGCGAAATTAGCGGTATTCCGACCGTTTTAACTTCCTTTCGCGCTTATACTATCACAATTACCAACAGTGTCGGTTCGGCTTCCACTACTTTAACTTTAAATATTATTAAAGAATTGCTGGCGCCACCGACCGAAGCCGATAATTTTACATCAAACACCTTTCTCACGGATCCTGTAGTTGCGATGCGCCGCAAGGCCGAAATATTACAATATAAAAACAATAGTTCGAACTTAACTAAACGACAGTATTTGTCATTACTAGCAAAAGGTAATGGCCCCTATGGTAAACGCGCATGGGGTAATCAAGGCAATAACAATACAAATCCAAACAGCAACAATTTTCCACAAGTAGGCAATAGTCTCATATGTAATAGAGGTATCATATGCGCCCCCACCAGTTCGAGTGATGTGCCGGGTCCTATTATAAATTTATGTTATAATCCAACGGTTTCAGCAATAGGATACAATATGCCAAATAAAAAAAGAGTCGATATTGGCTTTAAATGGCCACAATATAAATGGATGCCCGGTGCGAATGGATTCCCGAATGGTAAAGCAGGCAGCGGTTAACTCAAATATTTATTTAAATATTTATTTAAATATATATGGAAAAATGTCACGCTAAAGGCATTCTTTATAATGCTGTTACCAAACGCTGTTATAAATCATGTGAGCAAAAAAATAAAGATACACACCCCGTCACGAAAAAGTGCCGCAAAAGGTGTAAGAGTGAAAAGATCAGGCGCGTTGAGGATTTTCGATGTGTAAAAAAAACATTGAAAATAAATAAAAAAAGGCCGCAAAAAGTATATCAAAAAAAAGCAGTTAAAAAAAAGGAACCCGAAACAGAAGAAGAACCCAGAGAAGAATTAGTACCACCACCGTTGCAGAAAGAACTCCAAAAGAATTTCCAATTTTTAAATGAACTTATCGCAAAGGGAAAAGGCAAAACGGTGAAATATGATGGCGATATGGTATCCGAATTTATCACTGTGTATTTTCACGAAAAATACAAACAACATTGTCCAATGTATCCTATAAGAACCTATAGTCATTTTGATACCGAAGAATATAAAGAAATATACAAAAAATATATAAAAAAATTTAAAACAGAAGCAGCATTAAAATCATATATGTTAAACGGCAACAAATACGGTTTTATTGATTGGAATAAGGATAAATTTTTAAAAAATCTGAAACTCTGTTTGGAAACAGGCGAACAGATCATCATCGTCCCGCTCCGCATACCAGGGCATTTAAATATGTTAATTGTGAAAGTGTCAACGCGAGAGATTATTCGGTTTGAACCCCACGGTTCGGTGTTTAGTAATGTGCCAGAAGATAACAAAACCAATACGTTTTTAGAGAAATTAACAGTAGAGCTTAATGACTATTTAAATTTGGCGGATAATAAAAAGTTTACTTACGTAAAACCCAGTAAACTTTGTCCCAATTACAATGCGAATCTCTCAAATTATAAAATCCCTGGCTTCCAATCCATGGAAGCATACAGAGAACTTGGTAAAGGTGAAGGGGGAGGGTTTTGTCAATTATGGAGTTGGTTTTTTGCGGAGTGTGTTATTCAAAATCCCGAGATGGATGTCAAAGAAGTCTATAAAGAAGCCTTTAATGCATTAAAAACAAACGAAGATAATTTTGCCACGATCATTCGTGGGTATTTTTTCAGCATCAATGACGAATTAAAGAAAATGAACAAGACATATACGATACAAAAAACAAAAAAGGAAAAATGGACTGACGCTGATATTTTGTTGGACTATTTAAAACAAAGCCAAGTCAATTTGAAAAATAAAGAACGAAAAACGTTTCAAAACGGTGGTATCAAAAAGCATAAATTCATTTTACCGAAGGCCAATCCTAAGGCTACGCCAGTTCATTCAAATATATTTATGGGTTAATTCTTCAATTTCGTCAAAATACTCACTCTATAGGCAATAATATAAAAAGGATAAAACATATAAAAACATCTTATATATCAATGTATAAGATGTTTGGCTTTTTTACCAAATCATTAATGCTAATAAGTGTGTTAACTTTAAGACACATTAGAACATTTCCCATCTTAGATCGAATAACGATGATTGAAGCAAATACGCGCACGACCACACTCACAACTACGCCAACCACAAGTGATACGATGTATACAAATTACCCAATTGTAGTATTACATGGTCTCGAAAGTTCCAGTCGAGAGATGGAGCCCTTATGTGATTGGTTAGAGTCAAAATTCAATGTCAATGTGTTTAATATGGAAATTGGCAATGGTGAAAAAACTAGTATGTATTCCTCATTGAATGATCAACTCATTGAACTATGTTTATCCATTTATGAGATTGATGAATTAAGTAAGGGATTTGATTTTATTGGCATCTCTCAAGGTGGACTACTCGCACGCGGTTATGTCGAACGTTGTAACTCTTATCCGGTCCGTAATCTCATCACCTTTGTAACCCCTCATGGCGGCATTTATTGGCCTAATACTAAAAACAATGGTTTAATGTATAATGATTTCTTTCAAAACCATATATCGATTGCTAGTTATTGGCGCAATCCTACGATGTTAGATACCTATTTAACCTGTTCTTTTTTGGCTCGTTTGAATAATGAATTTTGGTGTGAAGAGGAATCACCTATTCATCGTCGAAATATCCGTAATCTCTCCAATTTTGTAATGATATGGTCACCAGAGGATAATGTCTTAAACCCACCGGAGAGTGGCAAGTTTAGTTTTTTTGATCAGGATTTAAAGGTAATTCCGCTGAAAGAAACAGATCTCTATAAGAATGATAATCTAGGTTTAAAGTTTTTGAATTTTTTGGATAAATTACATACATTTGAAACGAATTGTTCACATGTGGATCACCGTAATCCCGTTTGCTTTGAACAAATGTATCCTATATTAAAGCAGTTTTTGTAAAAAGTTTTTGAAAAAAATTGAATTTCATTTTGTTCAAAAATATCAAAATAACTCAAACCGAACAAAGATCGTAACCGACATGGCAACTGAATGCGCCGTATGCTGTGAAGCCTATAATAAAACCACCCATACTCGAACTGCGTGCGAGCATTCGGGCGCATGTGAATTTGAAGCGTGCAAAGCATGTATCCGTAAGTATTTATTGAGCACAACCAACGACCCGAACTGTATGCAGTGTAATAAAGCGTGGAGCGATAAATTTCTGACCAAGCACATGAAGGCCACGTTTATGCGCAACGACTATAAGACGCATCGCAAAGAGTTGTTGGTGCAGCAGCAGATTAGCCGTTTGCCCGAAACGATGGCGGCCGCCGAACACTTTAAAGGCGAAGAGGTTCTTCAAAAGGTAGTAAACGATCTACGCGAAGAATATAACCAGGCTTCGAAACAAATACGAGATTTGCGCTATGGCAAACTTGAAAAAGAAGAGAGAAAAAAAGAATTAGACGCGGCGCATGAAACGTTCAACCTAATCCTAGCAAATATACGCCAAGCTCAATTCAATCTAGCCCTATACAAAACGGGCGAACGAGGGGCGGCGGCTCTAGAAGGAAAAGAAGAAGCCCGTAAATTCATCATGCCCTGTGGCAATGCCGAGTGTCGTGGTTATCTCTCTACCAAATATAAATGCGAGTTATGCGAGCATCACACTTGCGCGAAATGTTTTGAACATCTCGGTCTGCTAAAGGAAGAAGAAAGTGGCCATGAATGCAAGCCGGAGAATATTGAAAGTGCGGAGTTTATCCGGAAACAGTCAAAGCCTTGCCCGTGCTGTGGCACTCGCATTAGTAAAATCGACGGCTGTGATCAAATGTGGTGCACGCAGTGTCATAAAGCGTTCAGCTGGAATACGGGGAAAATCGTCACAGGGCCAGTGCACAATCCCCACTTCTATCAGTATCAACGGGAACATGGTGGTCTTGCCCGCGCTCCAGGGGATGTCCCGTGTGGTGGATTGCCATCCTACTATGATCTTAATCAGAAAATAGCGGTGGTCGCCCTACCCAGGACCGAGCAAGACTTCTTCTACAATACGGTAATGAAGATTCATCGGCTGCAAAATCACTTTAACGATACGTATATGGAAGGATTGCGTCGTGCAATTCCGACCGAGAATCATTACGAGAAGCAGCGCATTGCATATATTTTAAACCGATTGTCGCGCGAAGAATTAGCCAATCGTGTCTTTGCTTTGGACGCTGACCGGAAAAAGAACGTGGCGATATTACAGGTATGCGAAGTCTTCACGACGGTGGGAACGGATATGTTTCGCCGGATTATTGTAAGTGAGAAGAAGGGTGAATTCTTCGCAACCGAGCTCAAGCAACGCGTTGCGGAATACGATACCCTGCGCCACTATGTGAATGAGCAGCTGAAAGAGATAAGTATGACCTATGGCATTTGCGTCCAGCAAATCAAAGCTGACTGGACGAACGACAATTCCAAATTCAATGCAAAAGGAGAAACGGATCAGTATATTATAAAACGCGAAAAAGTTCGAGAGGAACGCAAAGAGAAAGAAGAAGCAAAACGAAAAGCACGCCAAGACGAACTAAAGGAAAGAGCAGCAAAATATCGAGCGGAACAAGAAGCCGCCAATGCTATGAAAAGTATTTGAATAAACATAAAGAAAAAATAAAACTCCTTAAAGGGTTTTTCTTTTTTTTGTTAATTTTTTACGACCATACTTACAATGTTGTCTTTGTGAAAAACCTTTTGGTCTTCGACAATTGATGCTTTTTTTATATTTTAAGGACCATTTATGCGTCTTCTTTTGTGTTAACATTCTATATATTATACCTTTTATAAAAATTATAATCATGTGAATTATAATTTTTTATTTTCATAATGTTACTGTAGGAACGGAATGGCGGCCATGGGTCTTATAATAGATGGATTGCTTTGCCAGTCGCAGAGCTTTACTCTTCTTAGCACACCCTTTTTCCAAAATATTATAATCCACTGCAGAGGCTTTACCTCCGGTAATAGAACTGGCTAACCGCGCATAGCCCCATGATTGTGCTGTCTGATTCGGTCGTGAGCCCGACGAGAAATACGCACCTTCCCCTTTTTTAACAATATGCTTTAAGGCGTTCACAGAGCAGCCCGTTTTTTTTGCCAATAAAGGCGTTGGCATAATTTTGTCTACACCATATAGCTTTCGAGCCGTCAATATATGCTTCGATGTTTTCGACCGAAATGACTTAACATTTTTGCGTGTATGATAGTGTTTTGTTTTGTATAATTTCCGAGAGAGCTTCAATTCTTTTTTAGCGGTTCTTTTATCCCGAGTTGAGAGATATGTTGGAACATAACGACGTGGAACAAAAACCATCTTATAATATACAAACATATTATATCGCTACGCATATATTATCGCTACGCATATATTATCGCTACGCATATATTATCGCTACGCATATATTATAGCACTCGCATTTTCTCTATAATAAACATACGTTTGTATTTCTTCTTTCCATCCACGGTGTAACCATCTGACACCCTTTTAGGTGTTAATTTAAAATGACAGGAGCGCAACACTTGCCGCATTAAATTCAAATATGGCCATTTTTGTAACTCTTCGGCGGGTGCTTGTAATGCTGTGAGATAGGACGAAGAAAAAAGTTGTTTTAAATCGGGTATGTCGGTTTTCAGCTGTTTATAGATATTCTCATTTAAAAAGAGTTCCCGTGGAATTAACATTCCATTTAAATCCGTCAAAGAAGCGCACACAATCTGCGCTTTATTCAAAAATGCCAGAATACGTTTTGTTTTTTCAGCATCCATTATAATATAAAAATACGATTTTAATTTGATATTATAAACTTATCGAAGTATCAATTCCACCAATAGAGCATACGTGGATTTATAAAAATTTCATACCCTTCCTGACTTAACGCAAAATTAAAAGCCACATGTTCGCAAATGACCGGTTTATCGTAGCCACTATTATTTTTCCAAAAAAACAATTCATCGCGTTCACCGCCAGTAAATTTTGGGCAACTGTTTTGTAAAATGGTTTGGTATTTCGTATAAGCTTCCGGATGTTTACTCGCGATCATGTTATAGATTGCTTTCACAGCTGGTGTAGGTAAAGCATCATAAAAATGCGTCGTAAACGCGTCTTTCGCATAAACACCAATCCCATTAAAGGCCGAATACACCGGAACCAAGGCGGTCAAGGTTGGCGCAATTTGTAGAGGCGGCGCGGCCATCAATTGCCAAAAATGTTCGCCTAGCAACTCAGGTCCAAATAAACTATGTTCCGTTCGACTCGAACGCAAAGCATAATAGTCGTAATAATTCACCGAGTTCGCATAAATAACCCGTTTCGGATTTTCTTTTACTAGAGACAAGGAATCGATAATGCCATCAATAATAAACATTTTACTATCAAAATCAATCATGACGACGTAATTAAAATCGGCATAAAGTTCCTTTTGAAATTCATTCACCAATTTATTGCGTGCATTGGCGATCTGCTCAATACGGCATGGATGATCGGAACCGGTGACCTTTGTATATGCCCATATTTTACTCTTTTTTTTTATCACGTCACTCGGAATATCTTCACTTAAAATCCGCACATCAGGATTGGTGCTATACGACTGTAGAATCATTTTGGTGGCATCGGTCGAATTATTTTCATAAATCACAATTTTGTATTTATCACAACGTTTACCTAATTCAAGTGCTCCATTCATGTTGCTTTGTAAATGATTTGCCGCGTTTTTTACAACCCCACAAATAAGCACATTCAACATTCTTTAATACCAATAAAAAATTCGCTTTATATATTTATTTTCATAATGGTTTAAATGCCAAATTGCGGGATAGAATAAACATCTTCGGTCACCTTTACCCATTTGGCAATAACTGCTGGATTCACTTTATTTGCCAAAATATCTTCCGGGTTATAGACATTGAATTGTGAGTCAATATAATAGTTAATGCCTTTGATATCTTTAACCCAGACTTCGACTTTGGTGTTTGGTTTTTGAACAGAGATGTCGTTCGTAATACTACCATGCGGCGTGCCTTTCACATGCGTTCCACATAGATTGGTCGGTTCATCTTTGTATTTTCCATCCGTTTTTTTACGGCGCGTACATTGTTCTCCATTGGCGCGTTTTGCCACACAAAGTTCAAATTGCGGCACAATATTTTTGATACGCTTGCGTTTTTTAAAATCGGTTTCATCCATATGTATACTGTTATAATCGTAAATGAATTGCATGAATTCACTATTGTAATTTGCGCGCTGGTCTTTATCCATAATTATAATATTGCGCGAAGCAATCCATTCTTTGATGTCGGACTTGAATTTTACTTGATATTGTTCTAATTTTGAATTGATATGTTTTTCCATCCTGTCGTTCAAGTTACTTTATCTTTTATCTTGGAATGAAAATCAATTTTTTATTTTATCTCGTTAAACACATTTTTCTGTTTAATGGGTAATAAAGCATTAAATAAAGCTAAAGCTACAAACCACAATAAATAATTACCGTATACTTCAAACTTAATATCAAAAAATTCAAATACAAGAATGCCAACAGGCACGGTAATAATAATAAATAATACCGTATAAAATAAAAATGTTAAATATTCCATATATTCTTTGTATATATTTTATTTTTAATTATTCAATCGATTTGGCATCATATTTAGTATAACTTATTTAAATACATCAGACCATCATTATATAGTATATTCCATTCCATTGCGCTCAAATGGATTTTTCTATATTTGATGATAAGGTTTCAACCACTATGAATGTCTTTTTGGTTATCGGTAATATCATTAATCTTCTTTATAATATTCCACAGGTCATAAAAACATATAAAATCAAATCTACGAAAGATTTCAGCTCCACCTTTTTATTTATGCGCGTCATTGGCAACTGTATCTGGCTGGCTTACTCGATTGAATTACAACAATTTCTTTTTATGATAGCCAACATTGTTTCATTATTTTCTTCTATTTTTATTAGCTATTACAAGGTCATTGAAATTCATCATGCCCGATTAATAATAAAGTATAATACGGTGAATGATGATGAAAAGCTCAATGAAGTGATTTAAATGTCGAAAGCGATTTCGTTAGTTGAGCGATTTCGTTAGTTGTTTTACAAAAAATTGAATTACTTTTCTTAGAAAAAGAAAGTGGAAAACCAACCAACCGAAGAAACCACCGAAACGAATCAAAAATGCCCCGTCTTACGAAAAAAACAGCAGCCAAAGGGAAAAAAACAGCAGCCAAAGGGAAAAAAACATCCGCCCCCAAAATCTGTGCGTCGTTCCCAGCTGAACATATGAAAGCATATAATTTGGTTAAAATGCTACGCCGCAATAATAGAAAGAAAGAAATAACGCCTGAATTGCGACATTCGGCAAGTATAATAGATAAGAAGTATTCGGAGCGTCGAACTGCGTTGGCTGCTGCCGCTGCCTCAAATACAGAGGGCACCGTGAAACGTATACGCGAGGCGGTTGGCAATTTGTTTTGGCCCAAACCCGCTCCTCAAAAAAAACAAGCCAGCAAAAAACGAGTATTGGAAAACAAAATCCCCGGCACTACATTGGAAGAGTATGAGTGTTTCCGTGAATATAATAACAACGGAGCTTCATCACAAGAGCCTGCGCGAAAACAGTTGGCTTTAAAATATAAATCCATCAAACGATCCTACGAGCTTGCGCAAAAAAATCCGGATAGAAAGAAAAAACGCAGCAAATACGAGAGCATGACCCCAGCCATTGCCGTTCCAGTTCCAGCCCCTCGTCCAGCCAAACCCGTCATTTTAGTTGATGCCAATTGGCGCCCTACTCCAGCGCCGCGTCGCCGCAATTTAACATTTCTGATCCCCCTGCCATTTTAGAATAAAGGCTTTGCCTCTTTTTTATTTTACATTGATAAAAAGCGTTTATGTGAAAGTATTTGAATTTCCTTGATACGGAAATTCAAACAGATCGTGTTAGAGGACCTTATAATCCACTTCTATAAAACAAGTCAGCCCGGCATAATCTAAGACAATTTTATTTTCTTTTCCATTATCGTTGAAATAGATTTCCGATACACCCTCATCCCCTCCTTCATAATAGTAGCGAACAAATTTACCAATATATTTTAAAGGATTGGTCGTATAATATTTTTGATTCTTATAATTGCTACAATCTCTGCGTGTTGCTAAGGCAACTTCATACCATTTAGTGGTGTCGAATGAATGCCAATCGATTCGAAATACTTCTCTTTCTGTGTTTGCTGCCATTTTTTATATGAATTGTATAATAAAATTTATTTTCAATTTTATTATATTAAATCACGGTTTAAACCTTTAATATTTACAACCGCCAATAGAGTGAGTTGTTTATAATGTTCTATCATATAACGCCCATGATTCTTACATAACATGGATTCAATGTTTTTCTTATCACATACATCGCCATAGACTACCATTTCCCCTGCGAAAAACGCAACTCGCAATAAATGGCTTTCCTTCATGTAGGGTATAGTTGTATATAAATAATAACATTTTCCTAATTCAGGTAGAAGTGTTTCTCGATAAATGTCCAGCTCTTCAGTGGAGCAAGCATTCGTGTCTACTTTCGCATAACCAATCATCGGCGATTCATAGATGCGTTGATCCGATGTTTTTAATGTTAAAAACGATGGATTTTCAATGAAAAAATCAAGGACATTATTATGTATCGGCGTATGTCCTATTTTTCTTTTATTTATTATTTCAAATGAAGTCGTCCATATATATTCAGGTGATGTATACATTTCCGGCGTGCGCTCGCTACAATTCAAAATAATAATATTTTGTGCGGTCAACTCGTAAAACCCCGCATAAGATATGTTCACTTCGGGTAGTATACTCTTTGCGTAAGTCAGTGCGGCATATTTTATTTTTTTATAGCCACCGCGAATTGCTGGCATATGTATAAAATTGGCTTCCCATATATCAACGATATTTAACAAAAATAAGAGAAATGGATATAAACCATCGGTTCGAACTTGATATATACATATTAAAAACGGTTTTGTATTTGCGTGTATTTTCGCACTAGGTAGTGAAACACTATAATTATTCGTAACCGTAGCTATCGTCTCGTATTTTTCTTCACTTGCGGCATCTTCATCTTTTTGTTCCACCTCATCTGTCATTTTGTTTATAGTATCAAATACTCTTGATACTATATTATGCTTATTCCGTAATTTGTTTTTCAACATTACACTAGTTTTATACATTTTTTACCGGTTTGTGCCGAATACTTTCTTTTACATTTGATGGACGATTTTCTAAAATAAATTGTACAACTTCGTCGGTGGGAATGTTTGGAGTTTTTTCAAAATATTTTGTTAAACATTCTTCCAAATGCTTTTTGTTAATCGGTTTTTTTACATTACTTTGTGTGTATATTATTTTACCTTCACTGATGTCAAAACAATCAATCTCTTTTGTTTTCATGATCGCTAATAAAGTGTTGGTATAGTCGTTCTTCTTTTTTTTTCGATCCTTTAATTCTTTTTGTAAAAGCTGAATTTCCTTATCAATCTGTAACCAATTCTTCACATTTTGTGCGAGTTTTTCTTTACTACCTGCCGCTGCCATTATTACATATAGCTCAACTTATTTATATTTTATTTTTTACTATTTCAAAAGAACAAAAATCTAAGCAAACCACCGATTCACCAATTCTTTTTTCGTCCCACCGACCTTCAATCCTTTGCTCCTTAACATTGCTTTAAGTTCAACCACCGATTTGGTTTTTGAAAATGTTTCCTTTTCTGGTGTCCAATCATTCTCTAAATTTTTGGGATTATTATGTTTATTACAATAAACACCATATTCATATTCGATTCCAGTGTGTTCGCATTTTAAACCATTTTTATTCGCGAAAGAACATTTGTTTGCGGGCATACATAGTTTTGTTGGATAATTCACTCCATTTATTTTTGTAACGCCAGGTAAAGGAATATACGGTATTAATTTATCAGACCTGATACGACAGTATGGACAATATATAAACTGTTTAATATTATGTAAACATAATTCATTGTAAAGAGACATATAATTGAATGAATGATTACATGATAAAGTGACAGAATTATAGGTTAATGGTTCATGTGATATCATACATATCTTTTTTTCTATTTCATTATTTGTTATTTCTTTTAATTCATTATAAAAATCAAAATTATCCTCTATAATATAATTCATATTCTAAATAATTATATTATCTTTATATATTAAACTAAAATGAAAAAAAAAGAATGGGGAAATGCAGTGTGGCTCCTATTTCACACTTTAGCTGAAAAATTAAAAGATGAATATACAAATGAACTACCAACTTTGGTGTCACATATAACGAGCATTTGTAATAATTTACCCTGTCCCGACTGTCAACAACATGCTTCTAAGACCATGTCGGTTGTAAATAAATCAGCGATTACAGCCAATAAAGAATCTTTAATTGATTTTTTATGGCGCTTTCATAATGATGTAAATAAACGCAATAAAGAACCTTTTTACGCCAAAGAATCCTTAGATATATACAAAACAGCCAATACATACAATGTTGTTAAAAATTTTATTTCGATAATGAATGCTACCTCAAATAATGAAAAAGCGATGCTACATGGTTTTCATAGATCACTTTACATGAAACAGTTCATTGATTACGTTAATAAAAATTCATTTAAATATAATCCTTAATTGGTTAAGCAATGTTACTGGAGATAAGCTCCCCATTCTTATACACTTGACATTTAAAGGTTTGTTTGGTTGGCATGGAACATTGTACATTGTCACTACGCAATTCATCAAAATACAACAATGAGCTATAACCTAAAGATTTGAATAAAACATACCAGATGGTTCCTAGTAAAAATCCAACCATGGCACCTAATACGGTTCCAGGATAAGTGGTACATTTATTTTGTACCTTGGTTAATATATCAATGCCTAATAAACATAGCAAAAAGATCAATACCACATAATTAATTTGTTTATTGTATTTCATGGGAAGCGCTAGATAAGCAATCGTAAACGCTATAATAACCGTGCTTGGATAAGGACTATTATACTGTGAGACATGTGGAATATCGAACAAATTACACGAAAAAGAAGCATTATCGTCAACTTCACTACCGATAATATTCATAAAAATAATATTAAGGGTTGAAGATAGTAAAATACCCGCAATGTATACTAAACCTTTTAAATTTTGATTAAATAATGATGACAAAAACAAAAAGAATATCAAAAGAGTTGGTGCTATAAAAGAAAAAAATTGTAAAATATTGGATAAGGTTAATGCGATCGCCATATTATATATTACGTATATAATATCGCCTATTCATTTGGTCCTATTCATTTGGTCCTATATCAAACAAATATTAAGGGTATCACCTCTTCGATTCGTTCAACTGCAATGAATCGAATATCGTTCAAAAAGGTTTTCGTCTGATATTTTTTCATAAATTTTATAAAATCTTGCTCATTTTCTTTCGGATAAATAAATGTTTTAACTCCCGCTCTTATGCCACCTAGTATTTTTAATTCTAAGCCTCCAATCGCGGTGACTCGCCCTTGTAAACAAATTTCACCTGTAATTGCTACATCATTTTTTATCTTCTTGCCAGAAAATAAACTATAGAGAACCATGGTTATAGCCGTCCCAGCCGAAGGCCCATCTTTTGGCGTAGCGCCCTCTGGAACATGAATATGTATCCCTTGGTTTTTATTTTTTTCTAAATTCGCCGGTAACGGTTGTGAAGTCTCGGCATCTTTCAAATACAACGACCAGGCAAGACTTTTGGCGACCGTCATACTTTCTTTCATGACCTCTCCCTGCATACCGGTCAATTTCAAATCCAGAAAAGTTGTCGCCGGATAATAAGCTGCTTCAATTGGTAATATACCGCCTTTTCCGACCGAGTTAGCCCACATGCCATTAATAACGCCAACGAGTGGTTCCGTGTGAATTTTCATCGGCTTTATTTCGGTATGATCTTTCAAATATTTCTTTTTTATGTCCTCCATTGTTATCACAATCGGTATCGCCGCTCCTACCGCAATATTCTTTTTCAAAATATCCAGATTAATCTCTCCCACAATCTCAAACATGAGTTCTTTTAGTTTTCGCACACCGGGTTCCGCAGTATAATCATTAATAAGTGTTTCAATCACCGTGTCACTAATTTCGAGCATATTCTCCAAACCCATTTTTTTATAAATTTCCGGTAAAATAAATTTCCGCATAATAATCAATTTATCTTCAACACATATCGTATCAAACTTGATACGATGAATACGGTCCAATAAGATCTTATCGATCAATTCCACATCGTTGTAAGAGAATATGAATAAAGCCTTCGAGAGATTTAAATTAATCCCATTAAAATACTTATCCTGAAAACTATCGTTTTGTGTCTGATCGATCAAATGCGTCAAAATACCTATAATCTCTTTTCCATTTTCGGTTTTACTCACTTTATCGAGTTCATCAATAAAGATAATCGGGTTCATTATTTTGGTATCCATTAAAATATCCACAATTCGACCCCATGTAGAGCCCACATAAGTGTAATTATGTCCATCTAGGGTGCTGGAGTTGGTCGAACCACCCATCGCGATAAAAGCAAACGGCCGCGCCACGCCTTGTTCATCCATCAAGCACTGCGCAATACCTTTCTTTGCCAATGACGTTTTACCCACACCCGGTGGACCCTCGAACCCAAAACAATAGCCCGTCATATCGCCATTAATCCATTGCCCGATAATCCGTTCAATTTGGCGTTTGGCATTCGTATGGCCATACACCGATTTATCCAATGTATCAGTCACATCGCACATATATTTATTTACCTTTGCAATGCTCTCTTCAATATGTGTTACATTCGTATTAAATTCCTTTATAGGTATACATTGGGTGACCGATAGCAGTGTTTCCATCAATTCATATAGTTCTATTCGTATTTCATTTATTTTTAAACAATCCGCCAAACAATTTAAAAATTCTTCACGCAATTGACTGATACTTTTACCGGTTGTTTTCAGGACTAATGTTATTTTAGCTTGATTTAATAGATTTTTCAGTATATTTACCAGTTCTAACATTTTCGATTTATTACATGTTGCGATCATATTTTGTGTCTCATTAAAGAGATACGTTTGCCGCTCTTGTGTATAGCCCTCTTTTAACAAGGGTAAATAGGATTGTATTTCCAAACTGGTATACTCACTTTTATAGGGAAAAGGTAACGTGTCACACTGAATACGCTTGACCATTATGGAAAATTGTTTAAGACTTTCGCGCATTAATTTCAGCACCGGTTCTTCTTTGTAAATTTCAAAGGGTATTTTTAAAAGTCCTTCCAAAAATTGAGTCGCTTTTGAACCAGTATCTTCGGTTTTCATTTTTATTTCTCTTAATTTTACCATGGCCTTTTCTTTGACAATATCACTCGTCTTCATGAGACAGATCCGTTGTTCTAAGGATATTTTACTGACATTCGCATTCGATAACCGATTTGTATAAGTTACAATCTGTTTCATAACATCACGGAAATACTTTTTCACATTATAAGGTAGACTATCATAAATCAATGTTTGTTCATATGTATCGATTATACCATTAATATCATTGGAGAGTAAATCGTATAAAAGATAAGCCAAGTAATGACATTCATTCTCATCCGAATTCAAGAGTAACATTATGAGCATATTTCTTTTTTCACCCAAGTTCTTTTCCATAAATTCTTGAATAATTTGTGCTAAGGATTTCTTATTCATAGCCGTAAATTGTTCGACATACGAGAGATACTTTGAGTGGAGTTTTTTTGGTGGAAAAATCAAAAGTTCCTTCAGTGTGAGGCATTTCAAGAAGCGGTCATACGTTTTCGCCGGTAGTATATCTGTTTCCTCTAGTAAATCTTCGGTTAATATCTTTTTCAAGAAGGGATTTTCCGTAAAATCCAACATGACATCTTCTATGATACCATAAACAATCATCGTGTGTTGTTTTTCCACGTTATGAATCGCAAATTTTATACCCGACGTCTGGTAATGAAAATTTACTTCGACAAATTCATTCCCAATATCAAAACATTCAAAATTATCAGCCTTTTTACAGATCGCGTCATCATCCACCTTTAATTTTGTGCGCCAATCGAGTATTTTATACCGCACTGGTTTAACATAAGCTTTCAACAAATCATATTTCGCTCGATATTTCGCTTCTATGCTAAATTTATGGCCAATACAAATATGAATTAAATTTTCTAAGGTATCACAACCATATAAGCTAATTAAGGTTGACATTTCAACTATAATCGCCTGTAAAGCATTTATGTTATGGTCAATGTCAGTAAAGTTATTACTTTTTATTTGTTCGTCCAGCAAGAGATATTCTTTTTTTAACTTTAAATATATATTTTCGGCATAAATCACGCACGAATTTAAATCGGTTGCTTCCAAAAAGCCGAGTTTTTTATAGAGTTGATTGGAGCGAATTACATTTTGAACAATCTCCTGTAAAGTAATAATTTTATTTATCAAATTCATTGTTTGCATTTCGGTATATTATATAGACATAATAAGATAAGCAATTTTTACATAAAGACTATTTACATATATATACATATAAATGGGTATTCCGAGTTATTTCGCTTATATTGTCCGTAACCACCGTAATATTATAAAAAAGTTCAAGGTCAACTCTTCGGACAGTCCAAAAATTAATAATTTATATTTGGACTGTAACTCTTTTATTTATGAAGCACATCACCAGCTACACAAAGTGGCCGACGCAAATCAGACAGGGCCTTTACATGAAACCGCAATCATTAAACAAGTGTGTGAGAGTTTGATTCAAATGATTCAGACCCTTCAACCGGATAAGCGTATTCTTATTGCGTTTGATGGGGTGGCGCCGATGGCCAAACTAAATCAGCAACGAAACCGCCGCTATATGACAGCTTATCAAAATGCTACGCTAGGTAAACCGTCTGGCGAATGGAATACAGCAGCCATCACACCTGGCACCGCTTTCATGAAAAAATTAGGGACCGCCATTACCAACCGATTTCAAACTCCACATGAATTTGGCCTTGAGCAAATCATCATTTCATCATCGGATGAACCAGGCGAAGGTGAACATAAAATCTACGAGTATATTCGCGCACACCCAACCTATCATAAAGACACGCAAACGATCATTTACGGGTTAGATGCGGATCTGATTATGCTAACCTTAAATCATTTACACATCTCGGAAAAGATGTATTTATACCGCGAAACGCCGGAATTTATTAAACATATTGACAAAACACTGAATCCAAATGAAAATTATCTCTTGGATATTCCGCTCTTTGCCAAAACTATAATCAATGAACTCACACCCTCGAAAAGGCCTCTCGATCTTACCCCCCTAAATGACGATGTGCTTTTTGATTATATTCTGCTATGCTTTTTTCTGGGTAATGATTTTTTGCCACATTTTCCGGCATTAAATATCCGCACGACTGGCATTGAACATTTAATCACTGCCTATAAAGTGGTCTTTAACACAACGAGTGAGACCTTAACAAAAGATCGAACAATTGTTTGGAAAAATATGCGAAAATTTATAGCATATTTAGCCACACATGAACTCGATTACCTGAAACAAGAATATATACAGCGTGACAAAATGAGTAAACGCGCTCAATATGGCTCGCCACAAACTAAAGACCAAGACGAAAATCTCTTGCTACCATTAAAAGAACGCGCCCATGAACTCTATATCAATCCAAATGAAGTCGGATGGGAAACACGGTATTACAAAATACTGTTCAATACAACCATCAACGACGACCGACGTAAAGAGATTAGCACGAATTATTTAGAAGGTCTCGAATGGACGATGAAATATTATTCGACCGGCTGTGCGGACTGGCGATGGCTTTATCATTACCATTATCCACCCTTACTCAGCGATTTAATTCGCTTTGTCCCTTATTTTGAACATACTTTTGTTCCTCTTCAACCAAAATCACCTGTTACTCCACTCGCTCAACTCGGTTATGTTTTACCGCCCACAAGTATGGATCTTCTGCCTTATACTTTATACCAGAAACTGATTCAGACCCAGCCGGAGTGGTATATTCACGATTATGTCTTCCTGTGGGCTTTTTGTAAATTCTTCTGGGAAGCGCATGTGGAGTTACCACATATTGATATGGCTGAGATGGAAAAAATTGTTCAAAGTTATACATGCTAAAATAGATTCAAATATACTCAAATAATCGATTTAAACAGAAATCGATTATTTTAAAATAACTATGGCCACTCCCAAAAAAGTCATAACAGAATTAACCGTGGCAGGCCTTCAAGATTTACAAAAAAAATTGGGGTCACACGTTCTGATCATCAAATTCGGTGCCGACTGGTGTGCGCCATGTAAGAAAATTGCGCCACTGTATTATCAATTTATCAATAATTCAGCTGCGAGCAATATTCTTTTTGCGGACATCGATGTCGACGAAAATATAGACCTTTACATGGCTTTGAAAAAACACAAAATGGTTGCGGGCATTCCCGTCTTCTTAGCTTTCTGGGGTGGCGTGAAGCGTGACATGTGGTATATTCCTGATGACTCCGTCATTGGCGCGGATGAAAAACAAGTAGCCGAGTTTTTTAAACGCAGTGTAAGTAAGGCTGGCACTGAAGGTTATACTTATTATTCATAGTAAGCTGCTTTTTTGTCCTTCATGCTTTTATACTTCATGCTTTTATACTCTTACACCGTTCATTTAACATGACCTCTTGTAAGAGCCCCTCTTTCATCTCGACCATTTTCTTTTTATACATTTTAATATTATTAATTAATGTTTTGGTAGCGGTTTCGTCTTGGTCGATTAATTGTGTTAAATCTTCAATATCGTCGCGTATCTTGGTTTCTTCCATCAATTCTTCCGCGTCCACATCGGCTGTTATCTCGGCCACACATTGTTGTTTCTCTGCTTTATTTTTTATTGTTTTACAGCGAATCAAGCGATCTTTTAAACGCATCTTAAACGTTTTCTTATTCTCACGCAAGGCTACTTTCAGTTCTTTCACCGCATCTTGATTTTTCAAAATTTGTTTTTTAGTCTCATCGATTTGCTTGTCTTCCATTTGCTGCTGTTTTTCGCTCTTATTATCATTCTCCAGATAATAAGTCCGCAACGCGTTATCCTCGATATGAGTCAATAGCACCGGCACATCAATCATAATCGGTTGCGCAAATTGCGTCGGATCTTGCTCTCGATTTAAATAACTGATATAACCACTCACTTTATCGGCGATTTTTTTCACACCCTCGGCTGTAAAATAGTTATCCGGTCCCATATATGTATTTTTAAAGGTCTTGATATCCGTTGGTATTTTCTCTCCTTCTTCACTTTTACATAAATTTAGCAATTTGAATAATTCCATCGGACTATCGGTAAAAGGTGTAGCAGTCATGATGAGTAAACGCGCCGAATCCTTCCCTGATTTCAGATAACTTTTTTGTAATAATTTTTCCATTACTTTCATATCGGGTCGCTCACCAGCCTTTAAATCACCACCATACAATTTATGGGCTTCATCAATCACAATCAAGGTCTTTTTTAGTATATCACTTTTCCCATTACGTGCGATTAATTGCTCCAAATATTTATTATGTTTACCCAGTGTCAATAAATTACTGAATGTTTTGTAACTAATCGGTTCAATCCAATTCGGTCCAAGCAAACGATTGCGTTTTGCGACATCCGTCGGCATTTCCATGCCATTTTTCATTTTTTCGGCCAAAACCGCGTGACAAACATCATCAAAAATGTTTTTATTCACATCCCCTTTCAATGTATTTCGCGTTACCCAAAGAATCGTATAACCTTCTAGGTCGAATGAAGCCGTGGCAGTCGCGATGGCCGTACATGTTTTTCCGGTGCCGACACTATGCCAGAGCAATAAACCCTTATAAGGCGACTGTGGCGTAAAAAAGGTTTTTATAAAATTTTGCGTGTAATTTAATTTTAAAACTCGACTACCTCCTACCATAGTTTGTTTCTTGGTTTCCATTTCTTGTATGTATTTCTGTATGACTGATCGGCGCGTTTTTAGTCGATGAGCTAAGGTGACCGGTGTAGTCGTTTTTGCTTTTACTGGTGGCATTTCCACCGGCACAAGTGGCATTTCCACAGGCACAAGTGGCATTTCCACAGGCACTTCCGTTGGCGCTAGCAAAGTCAGCTTTTGGGGTGGTTGTTCCACACATTTATTCTCAATTACAATGGGTGCCCATGTAAAGTCTTTGGAAAAATTGGTTTTGATGAAATCCCTCATGTTCGAAAAATTCAGCTTCTTTTTAGGTGGGCGCGGTATGGCTTCTTTTAATGCCTTTACCTTTTTCCCTTTATATTTTAAGATTTGAAGATTGTTTTTCACTGCTTGTGTTTGGTAGGGCACAATATCCAATTTTTGCATCACTTCATTCGCAATGAGGAGTGTTTTATTCTCTGTCTCCACTACTGGCGCCGGGCTCTCCAATACTGGCGTGAGCGGTGTGGACCTTTTCTTCATGGTCATATTTTTCAATTTATCAATCGTTTTCATTTTTTGTGTTTTTTTTGTGCCGGATACCGCCGATAATAATTTTATATATAATTTTTCTTTTTCTGCGCGTGAGGGTGGTTGGCGACTTTTTAATACGCCCATAAATTCAATATGTTGACTCAACCCTTTAGTCGTCATGTTTTGCATCCATCTATATTGATTTTGTTTTAAAGTTTTGACCGATGCTGGCATAGGAGGTTCTTGGACTATTGTAGAGGGCTCTATGACCGGTTCCACTTGTGCCGGTGCCGGTTCCACTTGTTCCTGTTCCACTTGTGCTTGGTCCTGTTCCACTTGTGCTTGGTCTTGTTCCACTTGTGCCTGTGCCTGTTCCACTTGTGCCTGTGCCTTTTCCACTTGTGCCTGTTCCACTTGTTCTGGTTCTTCGCGCAGTGTATTTTCAATATACTCGTCCATATTTTCTAGTTGTCCAACTGTTAAATAATTCTTTACCGATTTAATTGTATCATGTATATGTTGAAGTGGTTCTTGCGTTAATCGATCACCTGGAATAATAAACTCTTTTAATAAATCCACATACATTCGCTCACGGTCTTCGCGAATTGCCGGTTGCTTTTCTTTCGGAACGCCAATAAATTCAATATAATGTTCTAATTCTTCATCGGATAATGCTTTCACCCAATCATATAATTTTTTATTTTTTATAGTAAATTTTTTTCTGATATTGGTTACAGTTGGATTGGGTGGAAGCACCCTGGCAGTTACAGCTGGTTTGACACTTGCCGCTGGTTTGACACTTGCCGCTGGCTTGACACTCGCCGCTGGCTTGACACTTGCCGCTGGCTTGACACTCGCCGCTGGCTGGACACTCGCTTTTCGTGTAGTTTTGGCATTGGAAGCACTACGTTTGGTCCCGCTACGCTTGGTCCCGCTACGCTTGGATAAATTTTCCACTTTTTTCGTCACTAGTGACGGTATATCTCCGACGCGACTAGCCCATTCTGTATTGATTTGTCTACAATAATCTGGGTTCTCTTGCATATACGCACAAAGATAGGCTCGGGTATTTTTGTCCGGTAAATTCGCTTTCGCATGACCATATTTCTTATACACTTGTACTAAAAACTTTACACTAGCTGGCACATCTTTCGTCGAGCGCGATCCACATTTGCCTTTACATTTTATTTCGGACGAAAGAACACGTGAAGCAGATCGGCTATCGGCGCCGCCAACTTTACTTGAACTAGAACCTCGTGAACTAGAACCTCGTGAACTTGTACCTCGTGAACTAGAAGAATCCACATATTCATTCATCGTGTCATACAAATAAGCGATATCATCAATCTTATGAATATTTTTCGTGAGTTCATAATCCACTGCCAATACCGGGGCTAATTTATACAACTGTTCCGACAAATTCGTGAGCGTCCGATCATATTCACTATACAATATAATCGCGTCCTTAAATTTTTTCGTGTTTTTAAAGATATATTCTTCTTCCTCCGGATTCACTAATAAGGATTTATCCGACGCCTTGTAAATATCCTTCATAAGCTCGGGAACCACCGCATAATAATTATACACATACAATGGCCAGCCAATATTTGGTTCAAAATTTAAACCTTTTTGGCCACATGTCCGTGTCGCACGACCCACCGTTTGTTTTAAATCAGCTATCGTCATTGACGGCTCAAAAATATGAACATATTTCACATCAAATAAATCAATCCCTTCTTTAAAGCCACTATCCAAAATAATAAAGCGCATATCCGCCCCCTGAATATTGTCTGGTCGTTTATTATACGTCGCTAGCACTTCCTTTTTAAATTTTTGGCTAAATTCTGAATTGAATAGTGTCGATGAAGAGAGAATACCAAAGCCTTTATTTTTACCATCTTCGCCGGCCGGCAATAAAGTTAATCTTAAAGCTTTTTGGCCAGGAATGGCGCGCGCAGTTATTAAATTCTTATAACCATTCGCGATAAAGGCAGATGCTACAATTTTTGCTCCATAGCCTTCTTCTTTCACATCCGAAAAAATGAAATGTTTAAAATATTTACCGTGTGTTTTTAAATCATTTTCATCGACTTGTTCAATAATACGAAACAATTGTTCTAATTTAGGTGAGGCATTATGAATCGCCGCTTTCACTGCGTCGGGTTTAAAATTATCATTATCCATTTTATGCTCGGGTAAAATTTTACTCCAATTTTCAATTTGGCGCATACAGGTGTAAATCTTTGCGCGTTTAAATTTATCAATCGTATGCTTATCGCTTGTTCCTCTTTCGCTTTCGCTTCTTTCGCTTCTTTCGCTTGTGCTTCTTTCACTTGCGCTTCTTTCGCTTTCGCTTTCACCTTCATCACTTTCGTCTTCATCGCAATATTCGCGCACCTTATAGCAATCCACCACATTTTGAAATACAGTTGAATCTAGAGGCCCACCTTTATCGGGATGATTTTTCAATAACCATTTCTTCATATCTGCTTGTGTATTTAATTCCAAATCACACATTTTTTTTTTATTGCAAACAGCCATATTAAATATATATAATATCTAAATATATTTATATAATGACAACCAGTTTAAGTTTTGCTGATAATATTTCCTCGTATTTAGTTATACCTTATAATTCCGACTTAGATTTTGGGCTGGGAGACTTTACAATTGAATGGTATCAATATGAAACTGACAGTAATGCTCATCCACGACCCTTTTCCCGCGGAACTTATCTTATTAATCCTGGCGCAACTATAGCCGTCTCTATAGAAAGTGATGGCTATTTTTATCTATGGTATCAAAATATTTATATTATTAGTTTTAGTGTTAATGTTACAGCCAGTGAATGGAATCATTTTGCAATTTGTCGAAGCTCGGGCATCACCCAAGTATTTATGAATGGTGTATCTCAAGGCTCAGTTGCAGATACAAATAATTATACGAGCACAGATAATTTAACCATTGGCAATGAATCCGATAGAATAAATCCGGACGTTACTACACCTTTCGGCGGTTATATGACATACTTTGCCTGGAATAAAGGCTATGCCCGCTATACTACCAATTTTACAGTTTCCGACACCTATCCACCTATTCTCCCGAGCACAGTTTTAATGTTAAGTGCCTATAGCAACTCGGGAACACAAGGCAGGAATGTAATAAATTCCAATGTTGGCACATATGCCTCCGCGCCGGTTAATTTTAACCCAGACCCGACCAAGCCTCCAACACAGCTTTTTTATAGAATGGTCGGGTCGCTTTATTCCGATAATACAAAATTTTATAAACCAAACAGTTTGTCTTCCAGTATCGGATCCACTGTTCGCAATTCCCGCGCCGTCGCGCGTCGAACTTGAGCGTTTTTTACTTCATATTATAATGCGGTTGTAGTATAATATGTCATTAGATATCGATTTAGAAATTGAAAATTATGATTTGAATGATTTGCTAGCACTCTTCAAACTGGATTTTGAATTTGATACGGAAGACTTAAAGCGAGTCAAAAAAACGGTCATGCAAACTCATCCCGATAAATCCGGTCTAGATAAAAAATATTTCTTGTTTTTTACTGCTGCTTATAAAATCATCTTTTCTATATACGAATTTAGACATAAAGGTTCGAATAAACAATCCACTGAGTATACGGTAGAAAAAGATGAAGCCAAAGAATTGCTACTCAAAGATATACAAAAAAAACCGAATTTCAATAAGATTTTTAATGAACTCTTTGAAAAACACCGGATCAAAGATGCCGAAAATGAAACCGGCTATGGCGCGTGGTTCAAATCCGACGAAAATATGGATACACGCACGACAACACTCGGCCAAATGAATGCGACATTTGAACAGAAAAAACGTGAAGTAAAAGAACTCATTCCATTCAAAGAAATCGAAGAGCTGGGTCAATCATCCACGGGACAGTTTGATCTCACTCGTGATAAACCCGAATATTATAGCTCGGCCCTCTTTAGTTCTTTACAATACGAAGATTTAAAAAAAGCCCACGTGGAAAGTGTCATACCCGTCACACATGAAGATTATCTGGCACGCCCCAAATTTAAAAATGTATTAGAAATGCAGGCCGATCCCGTCTATAACGATACAAAGCCGCTCTCGCTCGACCAAGCCAAAGATTATCTTCAACAAAGACAATCGTATCAAGCACAAAATGATGTTCATCGGGCTTACAAACTGGCCAAGCAGGACGAAGTCGCGCGCAAAGCGAATCAAGGCTGGATGAGCGGTTTTAAGCAACTTACCGGATAATTTATTTATGTATATATATAAATGGCTTTACCTAAATTCAGTGAATATACCCATTATATTTATCCCCTCACGATAACCATCATCATGAGCTTAATTTACAACAAATATAAAGCTTCCGAAGACGAAGATGAAAATATGCGAAATTATCGCCTTGTCAAAAAATACTTACTGAATGATTCTTCTTTAGCTCAAAGCAAAAAACCCATCATTTGGATTCACATGACTTACGAAGCGAACGCGCGGAACTGGCAAAGTTTTTTCTCCCGCAAAACGGAAGATCTCAATCAGCCTTACCTATATTTGACTTTGAAGTCCATCATCGATAAATGTGGGAAAGATTTTAATGTCTGTTTAATTGACGATGACACATTTTCAAATATTCTCCCCGGCTGGGCGGTCGATTTATCGCTCGTCGCTGATCCCATAAAAATGAAAATACGGCAACTGGCCTTGGCTAAAATATTACATAACTATGGTGGATTTCTTCTCCCTAGCTCTTTCCTCTGTTTTCAAAATTTAGCCCCGCTTTACGAGCGCTTAACGGATGGTGGAAAAATGTTTGTAGGGGAACTCATGGCACGGACCGATGTTTCCGACAAAGTCAATTTTTTCCCTTCGACAAAATTCATGGGTTGTCAAAAAGGTTGTCAAACCATGTTGGATTATATCAGTTATTTAGAAATCAATGTTTCCACCGATTTTACTGCGGAAAGTCGTTTTCTAGGCGCTTACAATCGTTGGTGTTATGAAAAAATTAAGAGTGAAGAAATGAATATGATACCCGCTGATATGTTGGGTGTAAAAGATACCACCGGTAAACAAGTAACAATCGAAATTTTACTGGGCAATACCTTTCTCAGTCTCTCAGATCGGGTCCAAGGCCTTTACATTCCGGCCGACGAAATCTTAAAACGCACCGCTTATCAATGGTTCGCACGCTTATCCGCTAAGCAAGCTTTAGAGTCAGATACAACGCTGGGGAAATATTTACTGATCAATCGCTAGGGGGATACCCCCTGACCCCCAATGGAGGGCGGACGCACTGAGAGAGTTTAAACGTATGTAGAGCGGACGCGCTGAGAGATTTTAAACGTATTGAGAGCGGACGCACTGAGAGAGTTTAAACGTATGTAGAGCGGACGCGCTGAGAGAGTTTAAACTATGGAGAAGGGTGGAAGCACTGAGTGTTTTTTAAAATCCGTCCACCGAATGCGTCCGCTCAACAAAGGGGGTGTGGGGGATTTCCCCCAGGGGGATTTCCCCCAGGGGGTGTGGGGGCTTGCCCTCATTTGTATATCGAATAAACAATTTCATATGTCGACTTATTATACACCAATTGTGTATCATATTTTACTTCAATACTATTACAAAGCTGCCGAATAATCGTAATGAATTTAATATAATCCATTTTCCGGCGAATGTAATGCTTTTTTGAGTCATAATAATACACATCTAAGCTTTGGGTAAAGGGTGTGATGGTGTCACGAAACACCGCTTTTTTATATAAACTTTTATTAAAGATATAAGCGTCTTCGGTTTCTTCACTATTTTCTTTAATAAAATTCCATAATAGTTCTGGCTGTATTATGGTTTTAAATATTTGATTTTTCATTTATAGTATACGGATAATTTTTATATAATTAGTTTACTTATATAAAAGTTTAGGTTTCTACTGCGTTTGCTTCTACTGCGTTTGCTTCTACTGCGTTTGCTTCTACTGCGTTTGCTTCTACTGCGTTTGCTTCTACTGCGTTTGCTTCTACTGTGTTTGCTTCTACTGCGTTAGAAAAAATATGAATTATATTATTTGTAAAATGCGCCAGCTCAATCTCATCTTCATGTACATTATTGAAAATCGTAATGTATTTACAAATATACGGTATAATCGCATATTTTTCTTCTTCCGTGAGCAGTGTCGTATTTTTTAAATAAATAAAGTAATTATCCAGGATATCCATCACTGAATAACCACGATTCGATAAGGTATAAATCAAAGCAACCGCTTTTCGCAAATCCTTTTCTTCTTTACAAATACGGGTAAAATTATTAAATTCATAAAAGGAAATATTCGTACACACCTGATTCGCTAATTCAATCGTAATTTCGCGATTCAAAAGTTTGAATTTTTCTAAATAATTCACAATAATTCGGATCGACTTATTACTAATCGAAATGATAAAATCAATAACCTCCGGCGAAATAACAATATTTTCTAATTTACAAATTTTCCCGATGATTTTTATTAATTTATTTTCAGGCAAATTCCGTTTTTTCACAATCGTCAAGCGCGACTGTAAACTGTCAATGACTTTTTGCGTATTAATACACGAGCCGATGAAATGAACATTATGACTATACTTGTCAATATAATTTCGAAAGACCTGTTGACTCTGTTCATTAATAAAATCTATATCATCCACCACTAAAATTTTCTTTTTACCGGAAACACTACTCGGCGTTTGACAGAACGTTTTTACATCCACTCGATAATACGAGATCCCCTGATCTTTCAAATTATTGATGTAGAGAATATTATCATTACCGCCAACATTTACGGTTCCATAGTATTCATGAATAATCGCATTGATTAAGGAAGTCTTGCCACTCCCCGAATCCCCTATAAAAAGAATATTCAACACATTCATTTCCAGTAAAGTTTTCAACAATATATTCAAATCATCTTCTAAATCAAATTCGTTCAACCATAATGGCTGATACTTATACAAAAACGGTTTTTCCATTTTTAAGTTCACTAATAATATTCGTAAATAACTATTTAAGTTTATATTTTGTATATAATAATAATGAGCAATTTTTACGAAGTCTTAGGGGTGCCGGAAACAGCAAGTCAAGAGGACATCAAAAAAGCTTATCGCCAATTATCTTTAAAATATCACCCTGATCGTAACGGCAATTCAGCAGAATCAACCACCAAATTTCAAAGTATTAGTGCGGCATATGATGTGCTAGGCGACGAAGATAAACGGCGACAACATGATATGCAATCCAAATTTGCGAATGGTGGCGGTGGCATGCCTTTCCATTTTGCGCAGGGTATGCCTTTCGCGCATGGAGGCCAGGGCGGTATGCCCACTTTCTTTACCACCTCGACTAACGGATCTTTTGATCCCTCTGATATTTTGAATTTTATGTCGAACAATTTTTTCGGTGGTCCCGGTGGCGGCGGCATTAAAATCGACGCCAACGGCATCCGCGTTGGTAATAACATGTTTAATATGGAAAATATTGGACAACGACTGGCTAAACCGGTCCCTATTGTAAAGACCGAAACCATCTCTCTTGGTAAAGCTTACACGGGTTATAACATGCCGATTGAAATAACACGTTGGATTGTTGAAGGTGATGTGAAGCGCGAAGAAACGGAGACCATTTATATTCCCATCCCAGCTGGGATTGATAACAATGAAATCATTATTTTGCGTGATAAGGGTAATGTGCTCTCTGAAAGTAATAAGGGTGATATCAAGGTCTTCATTAAAATTCAAAACGAAACCGAGTTCGTGCGCAATGGCCTAGATTTAATCCTGAATAAAACCATTAGTTTAAAAGATGCTCTCTGCGGGTTTGCGTTTGATATGACTTTCCTCGATGGCCGCGTTTTCAAATTGAACAACAATGTTGGTAATATTATCACACATAATTACAACAAGGTAATCCAGGGTATGGGTATGAAACGTGATGATCATACGGGCAATTTACTTATTAATTTCACTGTCACCTTTCCGGAACAATTGTCTACGGAACAGGTCGAAGCTTTACAGAAGATTCTTTAATTTACTTTTCGATCAAAACGGCCTTGGCGATTTTTTTCATGATTTTATTTTCATTATCCACGAACTCTCCTTTGCCACCCATGGCTTGCCCCATCAATTGGATATACACATCATTCAAATGGTGTTGGTTATTCATACAATTCGGGTGCTCCTTACTCCATGGCACTAGCATATCACTATTTTTCTTTGTGACATGTTTAATCGCTTTACGGAGTTTGTCGTATGTGCTATTTTCCTTTTCCCAAATATTATCGTCCTTCACAAACATAATCTCTCTTTTCGCATCACTACAATGAATCGGACGTTTATACACATCCAATTCATTTAACTTTCGGATAATAATGTTACTGATACCTTCGACATAGCCGAGCTTACCTACATCTTCCAGATCGGCAAATTCGAGTGTCATGGAATCAACAAAATCCATAATGTTCATCGCATCTTTACATTGTTCATTTAAAAAGAACTGGAGATTGAAGGTTTTGTTATGGCTGTTGTTATGCGAAATATAAGTGCTATTGTTTGTCGCTGTTTTACAGACATCCAATACCTGTTTTTGAAGTTCATGATTCTGTTTTTGTAGGTCATTATTGTTTTTTACAATCTCCATCACTAGGTTCGTGAGAAACTTGACTTCATTGGCCGAGGGTTCATTTAAATTCGGTGGACTGCACATTTTCTTGTGCTTCCATAGCCCGCTATGCGTTTTATATATTTTTCCACATCCGCACTCGTGTATTTTTTCGGTGGTGAAATTGCCTTCCAAATTGTTTCCAGATTCTTTCCGTTTATGTTTCAGTGTGCTCAAATGGCGATTCCATTCTGATTGCCGTGAGCATTTGACGTCACAATATACGCATATAAATTTCTCGGTGAAATCGGTGAAATTTTTTACTTCCATTTTACTTCCTAAATAATCGTAATATTATTATTCTAAATACTTTCTTTAAAATATATAAAAATTTAGCATCACAACATTTTTCATCAAAAAACGAAAATGAGAGCATTTCAGTCACAAGTCACTTTTTGGCAAGGTTTTTTCCAGGTTTGATCAAAGGTTTTGAAAAATGGACATTTTCAGAAATGTCCAAAATCGATTTGCCCTCGCCAGACTTGAAAAGTTCCTTTTCTTGGATTTTTGGAATTTCACTATTTTTACGCAAAGATAGTAAAATTTAGTAAATGGCACGCCGTTGACGTTTCTTTGTTCGAGTGCGTAGGCCACCTCTGTGATAAGTTGGTGGCAGTGATTTATATGTTGGCGGTGGTGAGTAAGTAGGTAATGGATTTCCGCGGGCCAGGGGTGGGTAACGCCGATTCGATTCGGGTTCCGAATAATACTCCCTTTGTGAATCGGGGTCTGAAGCAATTGTGCTATAGCGTGGTGGCGACGTTGGGGTTCCAATGCGATGGCCTCTCAATATTTTTTTTAATTGGTATTTGAATTCATGGACAATTCCAAACGCATCAAATTTCTCGAAATGTTCCTCGAACTGTCTTTCCTGATGTAAACCACGCCGAATTAACATAGCCGTCGCCAAAATCTGCCAACGATTTGCTTTGCTGATATATTTTATTATATCGTCCGCTGGATAGGTTGGTGTTGGAAAATGCGCGGTGGCATTAAATTCTGCTTCATAGTGTGGTTTTGTGTCCACGTCTGCGGCTTTATAATTAGCACGAATAGCTCTTAAATTTTTTCTTAAACTTTTAATTTTCTCTACATACACGGCTGCTTGCTGTTTTTTGCTCGCTCTTAACGAGCGGGTTCCTTGAGTATTTAGTGGTGCGATCCGGCGCGTCCGCCGTAAGATAGAAGCCATCTATATACTATACAACTAAAATGTCACCACTCACTTCTCAATCAAAACAGCCTTGGCGATTTTCTTCATGATTTTATTCTCGTTATCGACAAACTCCCCTTTACCGCCCATGGCTTGCCCCATCAATTGGATATACACATCATTCAAGCGATGCTGGTTATTCATACAATTCGGGTGCTCCTTACTCCAGGGAATCAACATATCACTGTTTTTCTTGGTAATATGTTTAATGGCTTTGCGGAGTTTGTCATAAGTGCTATTTTCTTTTTCCCATACATTTTCATCTTTTACATACATGATCTCTCGTTTCGCATCACTACAATGAATCGGCCGTTTATAGACATCCAATTCATTCAACTTCCGAATAATAATGTTACTGATACCCTCGACATAACCGAGCTTACCCACATCTTCCAAATCGGAGAGTTCGAGGGTCATGGAATTGACAAAATCCATAATATTCATGGCATCTTTGCACTGCTCGTTTAAAAAGAACTGAAGATTGAAGGTTTTGTTATGGCTGTTGTTATTACTGTTGACCATCGTATTGGAACTTTTACTACAAACCTCCATCATTTGCTTTTGTAAATCCCCATTATTCTTCACCAATTCCAAAATAATATTCTTGAAATCTTTGTTTTCGTTAATGAGTAGCTCAATCACCGGATCTTTTTCCTTGAGGTAACCACTTGTCGCCTTTGGTGTTATAATTTCGTCAACAGGTTGAAGAGCAACACATGTTTTTTTGTGTCGCCACAAACCAACTCTTGATTTGTATATTTTACCGCATAAATCACATGGTAAATGATTTTTTACGAATTGAGGATTACATTTGTTGCCACTTGTGTTACTTTTATGTTTTTGCGATGCCAAATGTTTTGTCATATCATTTTTTTTAGAACATTTATAATCACATGCTTCGCATATAAATTTTTTATACGAAATTGACGAATTATTTTGTAACATTTTTATATATTCTTGTAACAAAATAATTCGCCTAAATTATCCGCGAAAAAAAACGCGAAAAATTAGCATCACAACATTTTCCAACAAAAAACGGAAATGAGAGCATAATGGTCACAAGTCGTTTTTGGCAAGGTTTTTTCCAGGGTTGGGCGAGACTTTTCAAAAATGGACATTTTCAGAAATGTCCAAAATCGATTTCCCTTCGCCAGACTTGGAAAGTTCCTTTTCTTGGATTTTTGGGAAATATATATTTATATAATATAAATGAAAGTGCAGAACGGCATTCGCTATGAAAAGAATGGGTGGACCTATCTCTCGTTGAAAGGCACGCCGAGCGCGATGGGCTATGCCCACGGCTTTCTGGTTGCCAAAGAACTCAAAGAAATCTTCAAAATGTTAGATTTTACTTTGTATGAAGATTATGGCTATAAACGCGAACTGTTCAGTGATATTGTGGGCGGCATTTGGGGGCCAATTATAGAGAAAAACTATCCCGAATATTATGAAGAAATTGTCGGGATCACCAAAGGTGCGAATGCAGGTTGCTGTAAAGTCACCGTCGATGATATGCTGATGTGGAATTGTTTCGCAAGTATTGATTCGTTCTTTAGCGTGGTGCCCTCGGTCATCAAAGACTATCCAGAATTAAATAAAAAATATGGAGAGCTGTTTGCGGATGGCGCAGCGGCTGGGCATGGGGAAGGTGGAGGCGCTCCTATCGTAAAAAAATACAAAAGTGGGGGTAGTGCGGACCGCTGCTCCGGTTTTATGGCGGTGGGCAGTTATACCAAAGACGGTAAGATCGTGTGTGGTCATATTACATTCGATAATTTCGTCACCGGGCAATATTATAATATAATGTTGGATATACAGCCTACCAAAGGGGCCCGTATTCTAATGCAGGGGTCACCTGGCAAAATGTCGAGTGAGACAGATTTCTATGTGACGAGTCATGGGTTCATGTGTACTGAAACAACGATTGGCGGCTTCAATAAATTTGAACTCAAAGATCCAATCTGTTGCCGAATCCGCGCGGCCATGCAGTATGGTAAAACCTTGGACGAAATCAAAGATTATTTGGTGAAAGAGAATAGTGGTGATTACGCCAATGCGTGGTTGATTGGCGATACGAAAACCAATACCATTATGCGGGTCGAACTCGGTCTAAAATATGTGAATGTGGAAAAGAAGAAAGATGGCTGTTTTATTGGTTTTAATGGGGTGTATGATCCCCGGATCCGCAATTTGGAGTGTGCCAATGTAGGTCATTTTGATATACGGCGACACCAAGGAGCCCGGCACGTCCGCTTGACCGAGCTGATGGAGCAGCACAAAGGACAAATTGATTTGAAAATCGCCGAAGAAATTATGGCCGACCACCATGATATTTACCTCAATAAAATCAATCCATGTTCACGCACGGTTTGTAGTCACTATGAATTGGATGACCGTGCGTTTATGTCGGATCCGGCGCGTCCCAAACCCTATCAGCCACGTGGCGCATTGGATGGTAAGGTATGTGATACAACCTTATGTAAAAAAATGGGCTTTATGGCACGCTGGGGCACTTCATGTGGTATTCCGTTCGATAAAACCGAGTTCTGTAAGCGTAATATTATTTGGGCGGACCAGGAGCCCTATTTACATGATCGCCCACAACAGCCGTGGACGGAATTCACGATCCACAAAGGCGCACTCGGTTCAAAGAATATGACGAAAAAGAAGGAAGAAAAGGTCATGCAAATCAAACGCACCAAGAAGAATAAATTGAAATTATAACATTTATGAATTTATAACATTTATGAAATTATTACATTTATGAATATATAAAATATATAAAAACAAGCTTTATATATTTAAAAGAAGCAATGGCTACAGTTAAACGCATCCGACGTGAACTGGAAGAAATGCAAAAAAATCCACCGGAAAATTGTTCGGCAGGTTTATTGGATGAGCGGGATCCCTTTAAATGGCGTGCGACCATTATGGGTCCGGAAGGTAGTCCTTATCATGGTGGCATCTTTTATTTAAACATACAGATGGCTCCGGATTATCCGTTTCGCGCACCACAGATTAAATTCATCACCAAGATTTATCATTGTAATGTGAATGCGAATGGCTCGATTTGTTTAGATATCTTGAAGGATAAATGGAGTCCAGCCCTCACGATTAGTAAAGCCCTCCTCAGTATTTGCTCGTTGATGGATGATCCCAATCCGAATGACCCTCTAGTCTATGAGATTGCGGATCTACTCATCAAGGATAAAGTGAGACATGATGCGAATGCGCGAGAGATCACGGTTCAATACGCGATGGGGGACACCCCCATGAGCCCCCGGTTTGACTAAGTGTGACCCCCAATTTGAGAGAGCATACGCAATAGGTTAATACATTCGTTTTTAACAAAATGAATGCATTAACAAAAGAAGAACGGATGTATCCACTGTCAGCATCCACTGTCAGCATCCGCTCTCCCCCACAATGGGGGCTCACGGGGGTATCCCCCGTCTAGAAGAACGGATGTATCCACTGTCAGCATCCGCTCTCCCTAACAACGGGGGCTCACGGGGGTATCCCCCGTCTAGAAGAACGGATGTATCCACTGTCAGCATCCGCTCTCCCTAACAACGGGGGCTCACGGGGGTATCCCCCGTCTAAGAGATCCGCTTCGTGGCAATTGAAGCACTCACAATATACAACGAGTTTTCTGTCACAATGATATATTCACCTTCGACCTTGTAAATCTTTTCAATAGGTGACGTGTATTCATCCTCACTTTTAACGAGCAGCTTTTCACCGTTATCACGAACGCCGATCAATACTTTATTGTCTTGTGAGTTGGCCCAATAATCTAGCATAATCGGCTTATCATCAACGATGGCAATTTTAACGCAATGTTGTAAACATTGATTACTGGGAGCCGAAAAGGTTGGCGGCACTGTAGCTTTGTCGGACATCTATATACTTACGGTTTTAAAATCTTTAAATACTTTTTGACGAATTAAAAATAATGCTACTTAATATACTATGGAAACATCAAAAACATCATGGGAGATATTTCCACGATATGTAACAGTGATGAATGACTATTTAAATCATTTTACAGGCTCAGAAAAATTTAAGAAGAGAGATAAAGATGGCAACTATTTATTAATAAATGGGTTTATTACGTTGAGTCATGTTTTTAAAATAATGCTAAACGGGGTCCAAGCGGAGCAGGTCCAACAGAATGAGGTCCAAGCGGAGCAGGTCCTAGCCCTAGAAAATATGGAAAAGTCCATCTATTATTATACTCAATTCATTGAACAGATGGAAGAAAGTATCATGTATGATTTAAATGTCTCATCCAACAATGCTTCACTTTTTGTCTATAAAAAAACCATCACCCATTTGTTACCCGTATCGCCTGCGAAAAATGATATAACACTGAAAAATATAACACACTTATTACGGATCTATCAGCACCTATTTGAGCAATTCATCACCGCTGATCCCACTTATTCAGAAGCACTTCCTGCGAAACTGATTAATGTAGCAGTGGAAGTGTGCCGAGATAATCAAGACGAACTACTGTTCCAACGCAAATTAGAGAGTCTAGAGCTCTTTTTAAAGCATTTTCCTAACAACATGGCGAATTATGAATATATTTACTTGTATGTAAAAAAATATAAAGAAGCACCATTAACAAATGATGGGTTGTGTCGAAAAAAAGCGCACCCCCTTTACGCAGACAAATGGAAGAATGAATCACCTCAGAATTATATCAAATGGTTGTTGGCTTGATTTAAACCAATATAGTTTTCTTCCGTATTTTCCGTGTGGTTTCTTTCTCTCTCTTACCGCCGGCTGCTTTGGGTATGACCGAAAGACCTTTGATTTCATCATAATCGGTTTCAAATAAGCGGCACAAGAAATGATAGATTTCGTAAAGCATTTCTTCCGAACATTTGCCCACAATGAGCACACTACCTGTGCGAAAAACCATGAACGATATTTTGCTGACATTGCTGCTTGCGTCGGCAGTTTTGGCCTTGGACTTGAGATTTGCTTCCGCTCGGCCTAACGTGCGATCGACATTTGGCTGCACCCCATGTTGTGCTTCGAGTAGAGTGTCGTGATAAAATTCACATTGAATCCCCGGATAGGAACATGGGTCAAAATTGCTGTTGATTTTGTATTTGTATTTCAGTAATTTATACATTTTTTCACGGTTGATATAATACCCACAACTAAAATTGGAATTAATCATGACCGTTTCACTTTTGTGTTCTAAAAATTTCAAAGGTGGACTAGCCACATCCGTTAGCACAACAATCGGCGTTAAGATATCGACCAGTAGTGTCAAGACCTTATTGAGAATGGTGGCATCTTGAATTCCTGGAATTTCCAGTTTACCCGTATTAAAAACCTTCACATGAATTTCTTTATAGACGTTATTGTGAAGCAACCGCAAGATAACCACGAAACAATTATAAAAGGCACTTTTGCGTTTACAGCGGTAACTCGTAATATCTTTCTTACAAATGCCGATACTAATCTTACGCACATCTTTAAATTTGTTACGCCCGTCAGTTGCTTGTACTTGATTGATGATATAATCGTCGACATAAGGATAGTTGGCCTTCTCCTTTTCAATTTCACTCACTTCATCGGCGGTCAGCGAATTAAATTTCATTTGTTTTTTAATGACACCAATCTGAGGGGTGTGATATTGGATTAAAGGGATGGCCCAAAACACTTTTTTCAAATCGATGGGATAATTCAAGTAAGATATCTTGGTTTTGGTTGAAATATTTAAAGGCGAACATTTAGGTATAAATTCTTTTAGGGTTGCGATATCTACCACCCCCACTCCATTTAAAGCCATTTCGATGTCATCATCACTACAGAAATTGGACCAGGCCGAATTAATATCATTGTCTTCCATTGTGCTTGTTTGATTGTATCATTGTTTCTTTAAGCTATTCTATTTCAATTATTTTCTAAATAGATATAAATGTCGGCGATGGCTATAGCGATGCCTTTGGCTACTGCGATGCCTATCCCCATTAAAAATAAAATTAATCAATATAGTTTGAGCACGATGCCGTTTGATCCGACTCAGAATTCCCCACCAAGCTTATGGAAAATCCGGTTAAACAAGCGTATTCATGGTATGGAAAATCCATTAAAAACATCTGTTAAAACTTCATAAGTATAATAATATTATAAGTATAATAATATTATAAGTTGAATAAATCGTGTAGTTTTAAGACCGTATACTTAACCATATGGTCGATCGGCGGTTCAACCAAATGCATAATAAATTCGGTAAATTTCAAAAAATCCGGCGTCAAATAAGCAATTTTTTGGTGAATAATATAGTTGAGGTAATCTTTAATTATATTTTTTATTTCAATGTTATATTCGGAACTAATTTTATAAATTTGATTGATTGCTGCTGGGCAATTGTCCTTTATCAGTAACGTCAAAATATGCCAGATAGTGTCATCGACAACGTCTTTTGTATTCACAATATATTGATTGGACTGTATGTAATTAATCATACTGCGAATATCAGATTTAAACAACCGTTGGATGGAGTGTAATTTTTTATCAGGAATTGATAACCCTTCTTTCTGGCTAATCGTGTCTAAAAAATGAATGATAGCTGGCTCCGGCAATTGATTAAAGCGGATTCGCATAAATTCGTTCTGAAGCGATTCGTCAATACGGCTGATATAATTACAAATGAGGCAAAAGCGCACATTATTATTAAATCCTTGGAGTAAATATTTGAGGGCTTGCTGTGCGTTTTTGGTCATATAATCCACCTCGTCGAGAATGACAAATTTAATACCATTATGAAAAAGAGAATTGGAATTCACGAATTGGTGAATTTGGTTGCGAATAATATCAATACCTCTTTCGTCGGATGCGTTTAAATGGATCATTAGCCCTTTATTGGCTTGATTGTGTTTTTCTTGAAATTTATTGACCAAATTGATGATGGTTGTGGTTTTGCCGGTGCCAGGTGGACCATAGAGAAGAATATTTGGAAAATAATTGGTCTCGATAATCTGATCAATAATGGCCTTATTCAGTGGGTCTAAAACAATGTCATTTAAATTATTCGGTCGGTATTTTTCCACCCAAGGGATGGTTTTATCCACCGGCGGAATAGTTTTATCCACCGGTGGAATAGTTTTATCAACCGGTAAAGTCATTGTATTAAATAAACTAATTTGTTTTTAATATAAATATATATATCTATATTAAAACCAATGATGGCGGGTAATATTGAATTATATGATGCCTGTGGTTATTTGGAAATCATTAAAGGTCCGATGTTTTCTGGGAAAACCACACGGCTTTTAGATATTTATAAAAAATATTCTTTTTGTGAGATTGAAACAATGGTGATTAATTATGAAAAAGACAATCGTTATTCTGACATATTTCTTTCGTCCCATGATAAAGTGATGATTCCATGTATTAAAGCTAGCCACTTAAATGAACTTGTCCAGTTTAAAGAAAACCATACGATCGATCCACATAGTAAATATGTAAATAATTTTATTAAGGCCAAAATTATATTAATCAATGAAGGGCAATTTTTCGATGATATTGTGCCATGGGTCACAACTGCGGTCGAACAATATCATAAAAATGTCTATATTTGCGGGTTAAATAGTGATTTCAAGCGTAACAAATTTGGCAATTGGCTCGATTTGGAACTGATCAGTGATAATATTGTAATGCTACATTCGTTTTGTAGTCATTGTAAAAAAAGACCAGCGATTTTTAGTCATCGTGTGAAGCAAGAAACGGATGTAGTGGAGGTGATTGGTGGTGCGGAGGCTTATATTCCGGTTTGTCGAAAATGTTATAACAGTCTTATCACAGCAGCTCGAGCACCGGTAAGAAACGCCATAACAGTGAGTAAAAAAGAAGATATGATTATAGCGCCAAATATTCATTACTACCCACTGAAAAAATGTTAATTATTTATTAAAACCATTTAAATTTCTTTATGTTATATTTGTAACTATGGTGGATGAGAAAAAAGTAAAAACAGTCGGTCGAATTAAAAAAGTAGCTGAAATAACGTCCACAGCCGTCGTAGTGCCAACAGCCGTCGTAGCACCAACTGTCGTAGTGCCAACCGTCGTAGTGCCAACCGTCGTAGTGCCAACCGTCGTAGTGCCAATCCCCGCCGAAACCGAATCAAAAACCGAAGTGAAGCAATTGAAAAAACGTGGACGAAAGCCCAAGGGTGGTAAAATAATCCAAAATAATTTTTTAGCCGAACCTACCAAAAGTCATGAACCCAATATAATAATGCATCTAAAATGCGGCGAAGATGATTTGATACAAAATAGCTTTATTTCATCTATTGTATACGAACCGAATGTGCCCTCTGTCGAGACTTTTCAATTTGAAAAAACCAATGATTTAGGTTATAGTGTCATTGATTACGGTGCCAAAGAATACGTCGCAAAAGAGTATGGGGTAAAAGATTACAATGAAAATCAGACAGATGGGGTAGCCGATAAAAAAAATGAAAATGACGAAACACGGCAAATGTGGGGGAAACTGAAAGAATTAACATATCAATTACATACGAATAGCATTTCTGATAAAAAATCCGCTTGCTTTTGGTGTACATGCGATTTCGATAACCCGACGATTCTTATTCCAAAATTTGAACTAAACAAAATGTATCATTGTTATGGCTGTTTTTGTAGTCCTGAATGTGCGACTGCCTATCTCTTTGAAGAACCGATTGATACTTCCACCCGATTTGAACGCTATCATCTTTTGAATCATATTTATTGTAAAATATACAATTATGAGAAAAATATAAAACCTGCTCCAAATCCCTACTATCTTTTGAATAAATATTATGGTAATCTCTCGATTCAGGAATATCGGAAGCTCTTGAAGAATGAAAGGTTACTGTTGGTGGTGGATAAACCTTTGTCACGTGTCTTACCGGAATTACATGAAGATAATGACGATTACATGTTTAATGGGGCCACGATTTCCACTTCGAATAAATTCAAATTGCGGCGCAAAACAAAACAGACGAAGACAGATATTTTGACGGATACATTCAACATGGGAGGAAAAGCCCCCGCACCCCCCACTTAAGCGGAAACTTTAGCCAATCGCTGATTCTATATATTTACGTAAACATATAGAATTAATCTACAGAAGAGTTACCTTTATTTTGCGTATCAGCGGACTTGCCCACACACAAAAGAGACGTTTTTTTTGAAAACTTTAATTTAAAGATGGCTAGCCGTGCGCAAATATCATAGGATTTTTTAAATTCATTCACATCAAATTCATTGAGATTTGGATTTTCTTTTATACGATCAATAATATAACTATGAAAAATCTCTAATAATTGATGTAAATCATTATCGTTTTTAAGGGTTTTCTCAATATCCACAAAATTTTTACTACGGGCAAATAAATTGACAAGAATCAAGACCAATTGTGGCACGTTTTTCGCGTCAAATGTTTTCGTGGCAAATATTGTATTCATAATATAATCATCGATACAAGACATAAAAGTGTTATCGCGCAACAAACATTCAAATACAAATAAAGCGCTATTATCCATGTTTTATATACATATAATATATATTGTTTAAATATGATCATCAAATTATTAACATCGGCCGCACTAGTATCGATTGCTTTGGATCTCTCATTAAGTATTGCTTGGTGGGCGACGAAACAGGTCACTTATAAAACGGTTAACACGATTGCTTATATGCTAACACCGGCATAAATTTTCCGCGTTCTATATAAATAAAACCCCCTCGCGAATTTATATATAATCTCTCCTTTTTTATTTTAATTGTCTTATATATATGATCATAGAACAGAAAAAAAAAGGAAAGGTAACAGAGTATATTGTAGATAAAGATTATCCAGATGAGAAGTTAGCGAAGGTCTTGAATCATAAAGTAAAACCACAACATATCAAGACAATTATAAAAGATGACGCAGACGTTTATACGAAAGAAGGTAAGTTGCTATTAAGATTTAGAAAAGACAAATTGAAAAAACCAAATGTTGATGCGTTTTATGAGAATGTTATTAAATTCGCGGAACATACTTCTAGTAACCGTGGTTCGGCTTCCGGTAGTAAAAGTAAAAATATCTATGATAATCCCAAGGTAAAATCGAATATTCTGGGTTATTTTGACAAACTCTCACCGAACCATAAATTTACATATAAAAAAAAAGGTATTCCGTTGCCCAAAATAACAGTGCGCGAAACACGGTTTTTAACGGATTATCCGGAAAAATATAAAAAATTATTGCCACTGATTAAAGAAATTGATAAATATTATGAACAGTATATTCCCGAACCTTATAAAAAACAAAGACGTAAGGCGAATCAAACACCGTTTAAAATAAGTGGCACATCTTTTACCACCGTGACGACGAATGTGAATTATCAAACGACCGTTCATACGGATAAAGGGGATGATATTGAAGGTTTTGGAAACTTGGCCGTCATAGAGCATGGGAAATACACCGGTGGTGAAACATGCTTCCCCCAATATGGGTTAGGTGTAGATGTCAGAACAGGTGATATATTATATATGGATGTCCATCAGCCCCATGGCAATTTACCGATTCAGTTAGAAAATGAAGATGTAAAACGCTTATCAATTGTGTGTTATCTAAGAAAGAATATTTGGGACCAGACCAAAGGCAAAACCATGAAATTCAAACATGATCATACAACTACAATGAAAAAAGTGACGAAGAATGAGAAAAAGTAACACAAAAAATACTTTAAAAAAAAGTATCGCAAAACATACTTTTACACCTTTGGACATTTAAATCGCCTACATAATTATTATACAGATACGTGTGAATTATTATTAAAAACCCATGAAGTTCCAGTTGAATCACTTGAAAAAACAAATGAAGTATTTGCAATTGGACTACTTGTTGAATATGTTGAACCGCATGGATTCAAAAAAATGGTTCCATTTGTAATATTGTATGGAGAATTTTTTGTTGAATCGATTGGGTTTCCATTTGAATCTTGTGGGTCTCCATTTGCATTCAATCCAGTTGGATAACTATTAATAGCAGTTGAATAACCTGGACTTGGTGGGCTAGAAATGACATATACTTCAACAAATTGTCGTTGATATCCAACATTTTCTTTAATCAATCTTATTTGATATTGATAGGTAGAATCAGATATAGTATTTGTATAATAATCATAAAATGTAACACGCAATATAGTCATTGAATAATTTGTAGTTACATTATTTGTATAATAAAATGTTTTTAGTACCCTATCATAATTTCCTATCAAGATAGATGGTAATAAATTTCTAGGAATATTCACTTCTAAATTTGGATTTGGTGTACCAAATATTAAAGCATTATTTGATGCCCAAAATAAATTAGTTGAATAGTTTGAACCAAAAAAATTAAAAACAATGTTTGCCATTGGAATAGGAACATCGCCATCATCTAATGTATTCACAATGTATGTTGCCCCTGCCTCATATAATGAACCTGGTATGGTAACTTGTTCTAAATTTCCGGAATAAATAGAACCCTGACCGCTTACAATACCAATATTTACCATAGGAGTCTTCTCACAATAACATCTGTATCTACGACGGTCATTCGCTAATCCCGAACGTAATTTACTCATATATATATAAACATCTTTATCTCTAAACTGGGCGTTTTAAATTCGCAAAGGTGTAAAAAAAGTATTGCAAAACCTTTTACGATACTTTTTGTCATACTTTTTTTACATCTTTTTACGATATTTGCTTCGCTTATACTTTTTTCTAAAAAGTATTAAGTATATATATACAATGGCCGACTATGTTGTTTGCATCCCCAGTTATAAAAGAGCAGTAGTATGTAAGGAACGCACTTTAAATACCTTACATAAGAATAACATAGATCCGAAAAAGATATATGTCTATGTAGCTAATAAAGAAGATTATGAGCTCTATAAAAACACATTGGACCCAAAAACCTATAATAAACTCGTGATTGGCAAAAAAGGCTTAGTGCCACAACGGCAATTCATAAGCAATCAATGGCCGGCGAATAAACATATTGTTTTCTTAGACGATGATGTGGAAAGTATTGATCTATCTCTCTCATCCGAGTTTAAAAAGCATAATTTAGATTATTTCATTAAATATGCTTTTAGTGAATGTGTTAAAAACAAATCCTATATCTGGGGCGTTTATGCGGTCTTTAATCCATTTTTCCGCAAGGCCCGCAAAGATATGACAACCGATTTGAATTATATCGTGGGCGCTTTTTATGGGATCATCAATCGGCCCACCTTAAAGGCCATTCAATTAACCATTACCAAAGAGAACGGGCAAAAAGAAGATGTCGAGCGCACACTGAAATATTTCTTACATGATGGTATTGTTTTGCGTTTCAATAAAATCGGGTTTGTGACGAAATATTATGGGAAAGAAGGTGGTCTTGGTCGATTTGAAGACCGAATCAAACCCATGCTGGAAGCCAGTAAAAAACTCAAGGCAAAATATGGTGACTATGGAGAGATTAAAATGCGAGGGAATGGCATGGCCGAGTTTGTTTTGAAAAAAGTCGCTTCTAGGTTAGGTGTAACGAATGATAAGAAAACACAGCGAAACGCTAACTCGTTAAAACAGAACAAAACAAAAAAAGTGAAAAGATAAAATTTTATCTTCATTGTTCTTTTTATGTCTCTCCTGCATTCGCTTTCTTTTCCAAATAAGTTTTCGCGGCATCATCCATCATTCCACGGATTTCTTTATAGATCTGTTGATTAACCGACAAGCGGGTCTTACATGGTGGTGTAATAACTTTACCAGCATTTAAATAGTCACGAATCACTTGAATGGCGTCATTTTGATGGGAGGCCAATTTCTCTCTCGCAGTGGATTCATCATAATTGGTCTGGCGCATGACCATTGCTATTTCATTTGCGGTTTTATCGTTTGAATCCATTATATAAGTAAAATAAAGTATTTTCTAAATCATATTAAACGAACTTTATATTTAATAGTAAAGAGACAAAAGTCTAAAATGAGCACATTTGATTTATCGCAATTGCTGAATGATATTAAATCTGAAATCACTAGCGTGGTTGAAAAACATTTATTACCACATTTTGAACAGATGAAATGTAATAATGAAAATATTAAATTGATTGAAACCGTTTTGAGACAAATGCCGGAGTTCAAAAGATTGGAAAGAGAGAATGAAGATTTGAAAAAGGAATTATTAAATAAGCAACCGGTCGAGCCAGTCATAGTAGTCGAACCAGAAGTGGTTAAACCGGCGCCGATAGTTGCGGAGAGAATAAATATAATCAAACTAGAATTAACCGAAACCGCTGCTCCAACAGAGTCTGTCTCGGAAAGTGAATTATACAAAGATGTCAGTTTATCGGATGAGTTGATTAATGTTCAATTATGTAAAATGGAAGAGGCAAGCGAAGTAGAGGAAGAGGAAGAAGAGGCAAGCGAAGTAGAGGAAGAGGAAGAAGAGGCAAGCGAAGTAGCTGAAGAAGAGGAAGAAGAAGAGGAAGAGGCAAGCAAAGCAGCTGAAGAAGAAGTTGAAGAAGAGGAAGAAGAAGAAGAAGAAGAGGAAGAGGAAGTTGAAGAAGAAGAGGAAGAGGAAGTTGAAGAAGAAGAGGAAGAGGCAAGCGAAGCAGCTGAAGAAGAAGAAGAGGAAGAGGAAGTTGAAGAAGAAGAGGAAGAGGCAAGCGAAGCAGCTGAAGAAGAAGAAGAGGAAGAGGAAGTTGAAGAAGACGGGGTTGTAGGGGCAGAGCCTCTAGAGGAAGAAGACGGGGTTGTAGGGGCAGAGCCCCTAGAAGAGCCCCTAGAGGAAGAAGTCTCTGTCATTGAGATCAAGGGTCATGGAAAGTTTTACACAAACAATCCGGCCAATGGTGATATATACAAGATGGAGGCGGATGAAGATGTTGGCGATCAAGTTGGCAAATTTGTCAATTCCTTCCCTATTTTCTTTTAAATTTATATATTATGATTTAAAATTATTTTATCTAACACTAATAAAATAATGTTTTGGACCGCCATTATAATAGTGCCCACGCTTTTTTTTGTAAAAACCGCCGTAGATTATTATTATCCAGGGAAAATAAAACGACTAGCCATGAAAACCGGGTGGCGGGCAATGGAAATCTGCTCAAAAATAGAGATATATGCTACCCATCTCTACACAACATACATGCCAAATGTATATCCATATAAAACGCAAGCAAGAATTAAACTTATTGATAATGGGGTGGAAATTGTAAGTTATAGCACAACTGATTTTTTCAAAGAACGAAAAAATAAGACATTAACTCAAAAATATGACTTTATTCTCTATGAAATTCCGATCGAGAAAAAAGATAAATATGACAAATATGACAATTATATATTTCGATATGAAACAATAAACGATGTCATACAGTTAGAATACAATTCAGTGAAGTCGTTCGAATTAAATATGATCCAACTCACTATGACTGATAGTGATATTAGCTATTCGATTGAATTGGGTCGAAATCAATATATGATCAACGGCAATATATTATTTGATCGGCCTTTTTTGAAATGGTATTTAAGAAAGTATTGTAATGTAAGCCTAGGTGAAGCAGACCAATATGTAATTACATTTATTGATCATAATATGAATTATATCACTTTACCTGATTATTGTTATTTATTTATTAAAAAAAATAATTATGATATCATTAATTATATTAAGAAATGATATAAAAAAAAAGATGTATAACTAGTATATATGGATAATTCCATACTAAAGAATATGGAATCATCCGAAAGTTCCATGAATACGGATTCTGATATGTCCGCTTCAACGTGCGCTGCTTCGACGTTCTCCGCTTCGACGTGCTCCGCTTCTACTGACTACAAATTATATGATAAATGGACATTGTGGGCACATCTGCCGCATGACACGAACTGGACATTTGATAGTTATATTCGCATTTTAACATTTAATTCGGTTCATGCGATTATAATGCTGCTTGAAACAATTCCGGATGAAATGATAACTAACTGTATGCTTTTTATTATGCGCGATGGAATTAAGCCGATGTGGGAAGATCCGAAGAATAAGAAGGGTGGTTGTTTCTCATACAAGATCAATAATAAGAATGTGAGTTCCATCTGGAAAAATTTATCATATAGTTTAGTAGGAGAGAGTTTGACGGAAAATACAAATGTGCGTCCATGTATCAATGGTATTACTATTTCACCCAAGAAAAACTTCTGTATTGTAAAAATTTGGTTAGCCAATTGTAACTATCAAAATCCGGTCGTTATTGCGGAAAACTTAGGTATCAGTAGTCAGGGCTGTTTATTTAAGACGCATCTGGACGGAGGTGTCACGCCAGCTCCAGCAAGCGATACACATAACAAACCGTTCAGGCGGTATTAGAAATTGCGTATACTCAGTTAATAATATAAACATATTATATTATTAAAGATGAATAGAGTGGAACAAATGAAAATAATTCAAAAGGAGGCATTAGAACTATTTACAAAAAAGAACATTGATTATGGTGACGCGTTTGCGAAATACGGTGTTATTGGGGTATTAATGCGAATAGAAGATAAACTAAATCGTTCAATGTCTATAACCAAAAATGGTGTAAATTTGATAAACGATGAAGGAATTCGAGATACACTAATCGATTTACATAACTATGCCGCAATGGCTTTAATGTTATTAGATGAATAACCCCTATGAGGATGGCAAACTCGCCAATGCTAATTTAATTACACCCAAACTCGCCACATTGTATTTCACAATTAGCGGGAGATCATTCTCCAAATACATTTCAATCTGGTTACACAAGTTCGTACATTTAATAAAATACCCCAAATTCTTCAAGGAAAATTCCCCTTGAATAATTTTACTGATATCCTGCTTTTGAATAAACTCCATATTGCCATCCGATTCCGCACGCCGAATTTCCGCATGCGCAAACCCGCCGGTGCATTTAAAGATCAGTTCGGCGCCTTCGGTTGTCGCCACCGATTTAATCTCAATCTTATCCGAGATACACGAGAGATCACGAATGATTTTCTGGAAATCTGCGGATGGTAAATTAATGACCGACGAAAATTTCACATCGGGCACATCGAGCTCTTCATTGTCGGGCTCGATCAAACGCAATTTCTGAATTTTGTGTTGTTTGATCTCTCCATTCTCAAATTTCAGGCCAAGAAATTGAACAATCCCATCCATATAATCCGCTTCTTCAATATAAATCGTCAATGTATCATCGTTATCAATCGTATTAATAAGCTTAAAAAGATGGAACATATTCACCCCAATAATAATCTTATCGAGCTTACAATCATAAACTTCAAAATTTTGGGCTTCTAAAGAGAGATGAGCAAGAATTGTATGCGATTTATCCATATTGATAATTTTAATGCCTTCTTTCGTAAAGGTAATATTGGTTTCCAAAAGAATATCCTTTAAAGCGGTCATTAATGTCCGAAAAGGCGCAATTTGCACCGTTTGGATAGTCAATATATTTTTACTCGTCATGATTATAAATATGTTTAAGAGAAAATCTTTAAACCCTGTGCGTATTAATTTTAATTATATTATTCGATGGTGAATTTATCCCACTATAATATAGAAATGTTAACAGGCGCCAATGTTAAATTAATGTATATATTTCGAATATGTTTAGGACTCGCAACCTTTATCAGTTTATATATGCTATTACATCATATTTACAATAAATCTTATCGGAATATTAGTTGTTGGCGATTTCCAATGTTGCTTGCATTGTTTCTCGAGTCTTTTATAATATAAAGACAATATGTGATTATATCATTAATATTGATGAATAATGATATAAGTATGAATAATACAAGTATGAATGATATAAGTATGAATTATATACTACATCAGAATTTAGATAAAATGATACAAAAATACAGCAATAATGAGTATGTTTTTGGGCGTTTGATGAATTATATGGAAAATTTATTGCCTACCGCTTTAGAAAACGCTACCGATATACAAAAACAACGCGAAGAGCGCCGCAACCAGTTGACCGCCAATCGTGATGAATTTACGACTCGCTTTCTCCAAACCAATCGCTATTTTTATAGTTCACAAACCGAGCTATTTCTCTATTATGATGGGCTCCATTTTGTTATGCATAGTGAAGATGATATCCAGCATCAAATATTGAGCACAATATCCTCGGAAAAATGTCTGCGTGAATGGAAACACAAAGTAAATAAAAACATTATCAAACGTATTAAGGAGCGCTCTCCCTTGAATGTAACGCCCGAATCAGCCACCATCCAGTTTGTAATCAATACTTTATGTCCCTTGCTTTTTCCTACGCGTAATCATGGCAAATATTTTCTCACCATCATTGGTGAATGTCTTGCCACCAAGAATGCTGCCACCATTTATATTCTTAATCCGGCCTTAAAAGAAATTATGCGAGAGATTAGTAATCAATGTTATACTTATTTAGGTTTAGCCAATATCTTTTCCAATATTAAATTCAAATACTATGATCATAATTATCAGAATTGTCGACTCTTGGCAATTGACAAAATGTATGGCTTTTATGGTCGCAAAAAAATAACCGTTCCACCGTTGCTAAGTAAATATATGCTGGATTTTGTGTGTGTGGCAGCACATTATGCCGAGCGTTATAGTAGCGCGGATCATTTTTTAGAAATTTGTAATGACGCACGTTTAGTGGAACATTCTTTGTTTTTGACAAAAAATACACCCGAGAGTATGGTAGATACATTTATTGAAAAATCGCTAACATCATGTGCGGCTGCCTCGACCATTGATAGCAAAAATATCATTTTCTTATGGAAGAAATTCCTGGAAGAACTTTCTATACCGAACATAATTTTTTATGATGCGTTGAAAACTCAATTGAAAAATAAACTAAACTATGATGAGTTAACCGATTGTTTTATAGGAGTAACGAGCATTCAATTACCACTCGTAGCACAATTTCTTAAATTTTGGGAGGCGAATATTACCGAAAGTGGCGATGAACTCAATGAATTGGCTATAGAGAATATTTGTGCGCTTTTTAAAACGGGTGTCAATGTGACTAAACCAATTACCGATGCGCTTATTTTCGAATTGATTCAACATTTTTATCCCGAGGTGGTTATTGAAAATAACAAAACAATTTTGAATATGAAAATGAAATAGGTCGGATTACATTCGGCACTTACTACTACGTTTGGCCCTACTACGTTTGGCCCTACTACGTTTGGCCCTACTACGTTTGCCCCCTCTGGATGATTCCGAACTAGGCGATGATTTCAGTGATGATAAGGATCTAGGTGATGATAAGGATCTAAACGATGATCCATTGGATGACATATGCGGCCTCACTGCCAAACTCGGTAGTGTTCTTGGCAAACTCGGTAGTTTTCGAGTAGTGGTTAATCCCGGTAGTTTTCGAGTAGTGGTTAATTCCGGTAGTTTTCGAGTAGTAGTTAATCCCGGTAGTTTTCGGGATGTAAAACTCGTCGGCGGCTGCGTAATCAAGCTTTGCGGTGGTGAAAAATTTCTCAATTCGGCTGATAATTCGGAATCGGTCGGCGATAATTTTTTGGTTCTAGTGGTATTATCTAATGTTTTTAATAAATTATTATATTTATATATTCCATTTTTAAGCTGCTGACTTAATAGAAAATTATTTCTTATCTTAATTTTTTCTTTATTGATTTTTTCATCCTTCCCTTTTAAATTTTTATTTTTTTTCATTTTCATTATTAATTTCATAATATTCCCATTAATATCCGTTATTTTTTTTATACTTTTTTCTAGCTCTTCCATACTCTTTTTTATTTCTTTGATTTTCTCTTCTTTTAGTTGTTCTCTCGTTTTTACGATTTCTTCTCTTACATCCATTGTTCTTTTATTTTTCCGCGTAAAAAATCGTTTATACCAAGGCTTTGGCATTGGTAAATCTTCAGGCGGTGGACTGGGCGTCACTTTCATGAGTGTATGCGATGATCTTTTTTGTGTCTTTGTCGTATGGTAAGCTGGTGTCGGATTTACACACGCAATCCCACTACATAAAACCATTTTATATATAATACAGATATTATATATAAGATATGAATGCTTATACTTAATGCTTACGCTTATGCGTCTTGGTTTTCTTCACAAAGCCAAATTTACCCTTCTTGGTTAAATAGCCCGCCTTGACTAAACGTTTTTCTTTCTTCGCTGTGGTGTGCTTACGCTTGGATACGATACGACCATTCTTGTTCATTAATAAATCTGATTTACATAAACATCCAGGGGTTTGGTATGCGGTCCCGTGCCAAACTTGGGCACGGGAACCTTCTAAGACTTCGTATTTGTGGCCATGAATATGATACATCCCATCCGCAGCTTTCATATGTTTTTTCACCATTTTATATATCTACTTGAGAAAATATATTAATTTTATCTAAACCTTTTTGTTCGAATTTTCAAAAAACTTCAAAATTGATTGCGCGCGGGTTCTTGATAGGTTCGATTGAGGGTTGTACCTGAATTGAGAATAAAACGCATTTGACCCTGTCCAATACGCGCTAAAGAAGAAAACCGCATAGCCCTCGTATTGCCTGTATCCACTTGTCGGGGAAGAATAATACTCGGAGGACATTTATATTTACACGCAGCTGCATTCGGATCAATAATGTTAATCGTTAAAGGAACGGTGATGGGTAAAAGGCCTGGCGCAGTTCCAGTCACATAATACAACGAAGTCCCCTCGACAGAAGGCAAAAAATAGACGGTGCCTTTTATGATTCCAGTAATAGGGTCCAAATACAAATCGCCTGGTAAACTTGGCGTGATGGTAAAATTGGTATAGTTGCCTATATTTTGCGGTATAATACGCGCAACATCATACAATTGAAAAGTATAACTATCTGGTATATAATTAAACCCATTCACCGTAATGTTAATGCGGACCTTTTTACTATAGCCGCTTTTTGTCGTGATGGTTAAGATATAATTCTGTGTAGCAGTAGCCACGTTAGGGGTTCCGGTAATGACTCCATTAGAAGACTCAAATTGTAAAGCGTTAGGCAAAGCGTTCTCCAGTATAATTGATGTAAAATTCTGTAAATCATAAATGATGGGCGCAATATTTTCGCCTCGCACTTCAATTGGCAAATATAAATAGGGGTTATTTCTTAAATAGACGTAAGGTAATGCGTTATAACTGATATCTGTGATCGTTATGGCAAAGGTGATTTGTTTTTTATAGTTGCTCGGCGTTGTGGCAGTTAAAGTGTAATTATCTTTGGGTGTAAACACATCCGATGTCCCCGTAATAGCGCCAGTGGTCGTATTAAATTCTAGACCCTCGGGTAAAGGTGGTTCAAAAGCGAATGTGCTTGTTTCTAAATTCGCAAAAAGGGTGGGTCTCACTGGATTTATCGAGACATCCGATAGAAACAAGTGATTTAAATCCAAGAGTGTGTAACTGATATCGGATACAGTCAAATGAAAAGGTAAGGTTTTACTGTATTGGGAATTGCTGAGAACGAGGTCGTATGGTATGTTTCTTTCGATATAAAGCGGCGCACCTTGAATAACGCCCGAGTTATCCATCCTTAAACCATCTGGTAAAGTCGTGCTAAAATTTAAGGATGATTCATAAATCGCGTATTTGATGGTTGGCTGAATATTCACCGACACGTCTGTAAAAAAATCATAAGTCAAGGTCGTATAACTGATATCCGAGACAGATAAAGGGAAGGTTAAGGTTTTACTATACACCTGGTCGGCGGTTGAAAGGGTTAGTTTATAAGGCTGTGGTGCCGCCGGCTGAATTGGGGTGCCACGAATTTGACCAAAAGCATCCATCGCCAAGCCGCGGGGTAGTGGGTTCATAAAATTGAGTGATGCGTCATAAAGAGAACCAGAGTCGTTCGGCTGGATATTCACCGAGACATCCGAAATAAAATTATAGGTTAACATCGTATAGCTGATATCAGCGACACTGAAAGTGAATGGGATGGTCTTCTTATACTGACTCCCTGTTGAGAGGGATAAATAATAAGACTGAGACAGGGGCGTTACGGGCGTGCCCTTTATATTGCCGGAGGTATCCATTGTGAGGCCACGGGGTAACGCAGTGCTAAAATTCAAAGAGGCATCGTATAAAGCATAGGTGGAGTTGATTGGATTGATGGAGACATCCGACAAAAATTTATAGTTCACCTTGCTATAACTGATATCCGAGACGGATAAAGGAAAGGTTAAGGTTTTGCTATACACCTGGTCGGCTGTGGTCATTTTTAACCTATAATTGGTGGGAGCCGTCGGCTGAATTGGGGTGCCACGAATTTGACCGGAAGCATCCATCGCCAAGCCACGTGGTAGCGGGTTCAGAAAATTGAGTGACGCATCATACACACCACCTGGTTGGGACGATAGAATATTGACGGAAACATCGGAAATAAAATTATAGTTTAACGTCGTATAGCTGACATCGGAGACAGTGAATTCAAATGGGATGGTTTTCCTATACTCACTCTTGGTGGATAATGTTAAATAATAAGACTGGGACAGGGGCGTTACGGGCGTGCCATTGATATTGCCGGAGGTATCCATTGTGAGGCCACGTGGTAACGGTGGTTGAAAATTCAAAGAGGCATCGTATAAAGCATAGGTGGAGTTGATTGGATTGATGGAGACATCCGATAAAAATTTATAGTTCACCTTGCTATAACTGATATCCGAGACAGATAAAGGGAAGGTTAAGGTTTTGCTATACACTTGATCGTTTGTTGAGAGAGTTACGGTATAAGGCTGGCGCGCAACCGGATTGCGTGGCTCTCCGGTAATATTACCACATACATCGAGCGTGAGTCCAGTTGGCAATCTGCTCGGCCCCAGTTGAAGCACAGAATCATATAAATAATTATTCGCAGGAGTTGGCTTAATATTGACGGAGACATCTGCGATAAAATCATATGTTAAGGCGGCATAGCTGATATCCGATACCGCAAAAGTGAAAGGAATGCTCTTGTTATACCCGCTGGTGGTCGACACATTTAAACTATACGGTTGATTTACGACATAATTGCTAACATTTCCAGTGATGTTTCCAGAACCGTTGATATAGAGACCACTAGGTAAAGGTGGTGTAAAATCAAAAGTTGTATCATAGAGAACTGTATAAAGTGGATTCGGAATAATTGGCTCTATAGGAACAGCGGCTAGCAATGCATAATTGGTTGTGTCATACTCTAGGTTGGCTGTAGTCATTTGAAAATAGATCGATTTTTGCGAATTACTAACAGTGTTCAGGTTTAATTCATAGGTCCTGGGAAAATTCGAATATAGAGGGGTTCCTGTAATATTACCATAGTTATCATACCTCAATCCCTGTGGTAAGTTCGTCGGAAAACTAATATTAGCCTCATATAAATGACTAAGTGTCGGTAAAATCGGGCGAATAGCGATGCCTTCCAAAAAAACATAATTTAACACATCATAGCTAAGATCGGATACGGCAAAATTTAAAGTTATTGTTTTCTGGTATGTATTATTATTCGTGCTAATCTGTAAGTCATAAGGCGTGTATGGAGTATCCAGAGTGGGAGTGCCTGTAATATTGCCGGAACCATCCATACGCAGTCCATGTGGTAAGCCATTGAGCAATTGAAAAGAACCATCGTAAATGGCATTAATTGGCTGAATCGGGGGAATTAAAACGTTATTTAAAAAAGCATAATTTAAAGATGGATAGAGTAAATCTACTACCGTAAAAGTAAAATTTATTGTTTTGCTATAATTATTATAAGTGTTCAGAATCAAGCCATAGGTTTTAGTGGGAGCATAAAGCGTTGGCGTTCCACTGATGTTGCCACAAATATCGAACACGAGCCCGTCTGGTAAATTCGGATCAAAATATAAATAAGCCGATGCATATAATTTGGAGTACTTAACATTGATAGGTTGAATCAATACACCTTCTAAAAATTCATAGGTTAAATTGGTCAATTGGTTATAACTAATATCAGAAACCGAAAAAGTGAAAATTGCTGTTTTATATGTTGTATCGGGCAGTGTCATTGTTAATGTGCTATTGTATACCGGCGTGATTTGTGTTGGTGTGCCAATAATATTACCGGAAGGAGCCAAATTAATGCCCGTTGGTAAAGCAGGATTAAAACTTAACGTAGCACCAGGTGGTAACGGACTATTTTTAATGATATATACAGGAACATCCACAACAAAATCGTAAACGAACGTGGCGTAGCCAAAATCAGATATACCAATAATAAAAATAATGTTTTTTCTGTAATTGGGTGTGTTTCTATTCGTGGTGCGAAGAATTAAGGTGTATTGCGTGGATTCTCTATTTGTCGTCGGCTGGCCGGTAATAATACCGGAAGCATCAATAACGAGACCGGGTGGAAGAGGTGTTAGAAAACTAAAATTAAAAGAAGCATCAATTAAATTCTTATTTGTAGTCAAAGGTATGATAGGATTAATTGAAATATCGGTTACAAAAGAATAATTTAAATCGGCGTAGCTGAGATCAACCACACCAAACTTAAAAGGAATAGTTTTAAAATAATTATAGGGTTTAGTATTACTCGTGGATACTTGTAAAGTATAGTTTTTCGGCGCCGCGCCTGTAACTGGCATGCCATTAATATTACCGGAGGTGTCAAGTGTAATACCTGTAGGCAATCCGTCGATAAAATTCAAGGACGCATCGATCACGTTAGTAACTTCCAAAATGGGCTCAATCGTATTGATGGACACATCTGATAGAAAATCATACTCAACATAGGTGTAACTGACATCCACGACACCTAAGGTGAAGGGGATGGTTTTTTGGTAGTTGTAAGGGAGGGTTTGGGTGGTATACACTTGGAGGTTGTAAGCCTGCGCCGTTCGGCCACCGACGGGCGTGCCATTAATATTTCCGGACGCATCCAGCACGAGACCTT
>Ga0247722_10000092_pt1 | contig 53846 bp, 54 predicted proteins | sample MSEWelMarce3H_FC_FD_189094 | JGI IMG/M metagenome (GOLD analysis project Ga0247722, IMG submission 189094) | Subsurface sediment microbial communities from gas well in West Virginia, United States - MSEEL Well Study Marcellus 3H_FC | ecosystem: Environmental > Terrestrial > Deep subsurface >...
ATTGCCGGTTCTCATTGTGGATACATGGACGGAAATAACGCAAGAATTACTCGATAAAACTATTGCAGAATTTCGTTTAAAAAATTTTCAATATGAGAAATTGACTTTAGCATATTGGCAGGAGAGAATTAAAAACGGGGACTAATATATGAAGACGATTCGGAGAATGTTCACTGCTCAACATAGCCCGGACACTGTTGACGATTGGGAAGAAGAAGACGCGAGTATTCCTATTGATAATACGTGCACTAAAAACGATGGAAGATATAGAGTTTTATGCGATATTCAGCACGTATTTGAAAAGTTTTTGCCTGAAAATACTTTTTTTCATCCAGCCAAGGATATTAAAATGGAACCGGCGTTTGTAAAGAGTGGGGAAAAATCAGTTGTATGGAATGAAAAAATCACGGAAGCTATTTCAAAATATGAAATGCAACAAGAGAGAAATTTAATCGGAGAATACCGTCAGATTCCTTTGCTCTTTTACATGAGTTTTAGCTATCATAGTTTTGTATTACTTGTTTTACCGCCTCTGCGGGGGGGCGCGCATTCGGATATGTTCAGCATTGGTCTCAAACTAATAGCTAGCGGGTCGCGACTGAAAACCGATAAAATAGCGATTGTCAGTCCAGATATCAATCCTTTTAAGTTGTTGGACGCGGAGCCGGGCGCACGTAAAGGCGCAATTAGACGACATAATTTTACGCGTAATAGGACGATTATTAAGGCGGTGGAGCCGTTGACGCGCGATTTCATAGAGAGTTTCGAGGCGCTCATAAATGCTCAGGTAATTACCGACGTAGAACAAGATGCGAAGACCAAGATTTATACGAATATGACTTTTAGCCGAAACCGTTGTTTAGGTCGCAATTGTTCCGGAGTCGTTGAAGAATTTAGCAAAAAATCCGGCGCCCCTTCTATCAGAAGTAGTGCGACGTTTAGTTTCATCTCTCGCCCCATCTTTGTGCAACATAACTCTTATACACATGCACAACTTGCTGACTTTTTAGATAATATAATACGAGATGACGATGATAAAGCCATCGAATTTTTATTTAGAACGCAGGCAATATCGAACATGAAAGCGTATGGAAAATTTAGGAAAAATTCGACTGCGCATCGGAGAAAGTATTTGAATAAGAATAAGAGTAGGAGGAGACGGAGTTAACGGCGTTTTTTCGTTTTTCTTTTACGCTTTTTCGTTGTGGTATTTCTGCGTTTTCCTCCATATGTACGGGGTTGCCCTGATTCAGGTGTCCTTATTCTAGCATACAAATTTTGGATTGTATCAATAACTCGTGCACCATATGCTTTGGAATTTATTGATGCGGGGTTAGCATTATTTAACATGACCAAGTACCTAGATAACGACACACTATCTTGTGTTAAATATATTGTTGGTTTGTTCTCGTCATAATGTGACCCCGGACCATATCCTCTGTATTTTGATAGTGCGTTTAATTCTTGAGAAACATCGCCAAGCCCTTTGCATAAAAGTATTCCATATAATTCTCGTTTGTTATCAGGGGTAATATTTTGTACTTTATTAAAAATAGATTTTGGTGCGGGGGTTGCAGGTATTACTCCTGCCATCACTGTTAACCTGCCTAAAAACCTAGAAAAAACTATTCCTGCGTTCAAGTCATTAGTGTTTGAAACATTGGTTAAATCAGTTTCGTAATTAAAAAGGGCTTTTCCAACAGCTAGAATATTTATAGTCAATCGAACATTCATTGCTAATGCGCCTTCTGTATTGGTTCTTCGAATAATAGCGTTATATGAATAAGTTTCTGGGTGGTTGCATAGTTTTACATTTAAAGTATTACCTTCTAGCCTATTTCCATATTTACCCGTTACGTTATTTGTTGCTATTGGCGTATTACTCCATCTGCATCTGGGCATTCCATCAATTATAGAAGACAATGGACACACAGTGCTGGTTCTAAAGGTTACATTATTAAAATTACCTGCCTTGCTACGCAACTTAGATGAATTATCTATAACTGTTTTTAAACCTGGGTTATTTGCTCCTTGTGGTTTCCAATTGTATGGTCTAAGATTACCATGGTGATTCGTCGTTACTTCATTGTATAATTGTTCATCTGCAGTAGATGTATTTGTGTACCTAATGTCTTTATGAAATAATGTATTTCCTACTACGGGGTTAGGGATAGCACCTATAAAGTTTGTGTAAAAACTTTCTATCATTGTTTTAAATTTATTTTTAAATTGTATTGTAGTTAATGCAGCCCCTCCTCTAATGGCAGAGTCTTCTTCTTCTTTTTTAATTTTGAGTTTTTGATATTCGACTTCTTGAGATAATAAACTTTTAAACCTTTCATTATCAGATTTAAAATTTTCTTTAACATAATTTGTAATATACACGATAGAGTTAGTACAAAATGCTTGTAAAAAAAAATTTCCTATCTCGTCTGATGTTCCTATTTTGTATGATATCGCTATTAGTTGCAAGTTAAAATCTCTATAAAAAATAACTTTAAAATAATCTAATAAATCTGTGATAAATGGACTTGTGTTACTTATTTTTTTAAATATAGATGACTCTTTTTTCTTATCATTTATGGCCGTATTTGTATCTTTCAATTCTTCAAGATATTCATAAAATGCAAATATTGCAGTTGGAGCGATGTATTCTAATACACCATTTAAAAAATAGCTGTATAATTCTTCTTGTTTTTCTTCTTCTGTAAGTATTTCTGGTTCTGCAATTACTGGTTCTGCAATTACTGGTTCTTGATATTCTGGAGATAGATTGCGTTTTTCTCGTCTTCCTGTTGAGTTTGTTGCTAGTTCTACAAATGGTATGGATTTTTGAGTATTTCTTTCTATTAATTTTTCTTTATTTGATATTTTTAATGATTTACTGTTTCTAGTAGCTGAATTTTTTTCTGACTTTGATGCAGGTCTGCTTGAAACTTTTAATTCATATGTATCTTCCATGGTTGAATTTTTTTGTCTTTTCAATGATGGACCGTTCCCGCCTACTATACCACCATTTACATTTTGTAAAAATTTGACAACTCTTTTACTATCAAATATAAAATCGTGCAACACATCATGAACGCATATATTATACAACAAAAATTTCATTATATCAGTATTTACTATTATAGGATTAGGGGTTGCTGCCATATATTTTATATTTATAATATTTCTATTTAAAGTACTTTACAATACTTTTTGCTAGATAGAAATAATAATTAAGCATTTAATTTATCCCTATAATATAATGATGAATACGTTTGCTCTGAGAACTGCGAAAAAAAATATAGAAAAGTCCACTGCTACAACCACCACCACCAGAAAGAAACGGCCGTCGCCAAAATTCAGTCCTTTATTAAGACGCAATAGCGAAACAGATATGAGTAAATATACGTTGGAACATTTCACGTTTGATAAATCATGTATTCTTTATCCGGCATTATGTGATTTAAGAGGGTTATTGAATGTGTTAACGCCGTGGTATTTTGCGAAAATGTATGAGAATATTATAAGGCCATCGAGCACGGTTTATCCTATACCTTTAGAGCCAATTTTTCACAAACATCCGGATGAGGGGAATAAAACAATTGTCATCAATCCTCGCGTGCTGGAGGCTATTGAAAGAAACGAAGAAAATATAAGACGTGTTCAGACAATACGACCAGATAGAATGCATTCCGAAATACCTCAAATGGCGTATCTATCTATAAAAATAGATTTAGCGGTTGAATGTCATAGTACAACTTTATTAATAATACAGGACGGCTCTGGGAGACCAATGCGCGGTAGAATAATGACAATAGGTCTGGGTCTTGGTGGGAATATTCCTGGCGGAATAAGCGCATCGACAGGGTTAGATAGAGGAGTGTATATACATTCGCCAGACGTGAATCCATTTCGACTTAGCGAATATCCTGAATTAGATAATCCATATTCTATAATGTCATCGAAAGAAAATTTTGTTATAAAATCTGTCTCTCTTCTTACGAGAGAATTTGTGGATAATATTTTAGGGACATTTTCACCGGAGCATATACGCGGTATTAAAGAACATGTTAGAATTATTGCAAATCCTCCGCTAGAATTTCATACGTCAACGATTAAAACAAATCAGCGGTATGACCTGACGGGAACGTATGGATATAATTGTTCCAGATATGTAGAGAGATTGAGTTCAAATCCGAGAACAGGTCATAAACATGTGGAGTCGAATGCTTTTCCAGGGTTTTTATCGAACCCCACCATGTTGCATTCAAAACATTACAACAAAAAAGCGTTATCGGATTTTGTTTCGGCTGTTTTGCGAGGTCGCTACGCTACTGCGAGTAAATTTCTTTTTAAAGTAGAGGAATCAATGCGACTGAATGCGTTTGGGAAAAAGAAACGACGGACGAAAAACAATAAATACAAATAAATAATTAATTATATGATTTCTCTCTTTTTGAGAGCTTCGACGATAGAAGAGCCGTAAATCATGTCTTCTTTCCGCATTGCCGGGTCAAAGGCCTGCACGATTTTCAAGAAAAATTCGACGGTGGGTTTATCGAAATGATTGTATTTAAATTCCCATGAAAAAGCGTAATCGCTAGAAAGAATAAATACTTTTGTGCCTTTTTCCCGTAGACATGCAAACATGTGTTTTATGGCTTCGAATCTCTCTTTTGTCCCTGTAACAAACTGCGCAATTTCCAGAGGCGGTATTTTCATAATTTCTGGGTCTAATGTATTTAAATTTGTTTTTTCATTTTTAGTAGATAAATTCATTACAAATGTTAATGCTACTGTTCCAAACCAATTATATAAAAATATTTTATCCTGCCCTGCCCATTTGCAAATCCGAGCCATCTCGTCAATCGTTAATCCATAACTCGCATATTTTGGTATACTCTTCAGAATTTTAAATTCGGATTTAATTATCGCCTCTTTATCCATCATTTTATCCACTATAAATTTTGCATACTTATTTTCTGGATAAGCGCGATGATACATCAAGGAATACCATTCCCCCGGTTTACCTTTAAGTATTTCATTATATGGTTTATAGTATGTAGCCAAAGATTTAATTTGCGGAAAGGCTTTGCGCATATTGTTAACATCTTCAAAATACCCACTGTAAAACAATACACGGTCTTCTGCTTTTAATAGCATCGGTTTTGGTATTGGTTGTATTGGATTCTTTAATGTTTTTGCTGATGATTTATCAGCCTTTTTGATGGTTCTTGTAGCGGTTGTAGTTGGCCGTTTGAAAGGGGTGCTCCGTAAGTTCCCGTATAATTTCATGAGTTCCCGCGAGTTTTCCATGGCGTCTGCACGGGTATCCCCTACAATGAATTCATTCTCTCTCAAAGTCGGGTCCAAAACGCGAAGATATTTGAGAATCCATGCGATTTGAGATGTAGTGTCATACTCTGCTTGATATGTGCCAGCCGATGTATCCACCAAGAATAAATTCACCCGATTCTTTCTGATGCATTCAAACATGTGTTTAATTGCTTCAAATCGTTCGTTCGTCCCGGTCAAATATTTCGCAATATCTTCCGGATTCATATTAAACATTGGATGTAATTTTATGGAATATTTTTTAAGTTTTTCATCGTAACTGTATCCAGCATGTGCAATAACTCCTATTTCGATGAGTTTATTTAGTTGAATAATAATTGTTCTCTCTTTATCCTGATTACTATTTGCCCAATTGCAAATATTTTTCATTTCTTCAAAATCCAAATATCCCATCTTATCTCTTTTTTGATTCGGTATTTGCGTACCATTACATCTATTTCTAAGAGTAGTCAACTGTTTAAATTTCTTCTCGGTTTGTAGTTTCACATCATTGACGGTATCCACCATCCATTTTGCAAACGTATTTTCAGGGTAGGCGCGATGATACATTAACGGATACCATTCGCAGGGTTCGCCTTTCATAATCTCATTGTATACGAGGGGTTTCGTCACTTCAATGCATTTTATTTTGGGAAAGACCATGCGAACGCCAGTAATAGCTAAAGCGCTATTATCAAACAGTACCATTAAATCATCTGTCGAAAGTTTCTCTCTTTTAGGATGAGGATGTTTTTTAAAAATACGTATCATTTTATTCGTCAAAAATTTTCTTCGTTTTTGTCTCTGTTTAATAGACACCATTATATTATGCAAATAAAACAAAATATCAAAAACAATACAATCTATTTAGATAAACTCATCAATTTCGATTTCATAAAAATCATATTCGATTTGAACCGCGCATTTTTCCAGGAGTATGAGAGAAAAGACGACGTTATTTATCTAGTGAATAATTGGCTTTTTAAAGATACTGGCACCCCGCAGACCGCAGGCTATTTTCATTTAGAACAAACACACGAGGGCAACATGATTAAAATAGCGGGGAAAAGTATTCAAAGAGAATCGCCATATCTTCTTTTGGAAGGAGACTTTGAAATTCTTTTCGATATTACCGATAAACATGATATTGAAATAACGATAGAAATACGTGCGGGGTTTATTCCCGAATTTTACGAGAAAATGCTCAAGCGGTTTTTAATAAAAATAATAGATAATGTAAAACAATTTATAGAGAGAATGACAATGTAATATATGTTGTTTTTTGGATTCTCTCTTCTTTGTATTTTTATAGAGTATTCTTTGACTTGGAACAGAAAAAAAGCGCTCAGACAATTGGCAAAAGCAAACATGCTTGCAATTAAATCATTTCAGGCACTCTCTTTAAACATGAATGACCACGAATTCCATGAAGAATTGCTCACGTATTCCGACAACGTACCGTATTCCTACCTGGATATAGACCAAGATGAGTTATTTAATTTGCAAATCAATAATGGAGTCGTGTTTAATATGTTTGAACCAATGCATAGTGGGATGATATCCCTTGTATATTTGGCAAAGCGCACGGCGACGCGGGATGATGTCATTGTGAAAATAAAAAGGAAAAATATTGATGCGAGACTTCGTCAGGATTATCGGAATATTGTGAATGTATTTTGGATTCTCTCTTTTTTCGATTCTCGATTCAATATTAAATTCGATGAGAATCTTCTTTTTCAGCAACTCGATTTCTCAAAAGAAAGAGAGAATATTATTGCCATGAGAGAAACCGCGCATGCACTGGATTACGTATATATTCCGAAAGTACATGAAGAAGTTGAAGGAGGCAACGTCATTCTCATGGAATACGTGAAAGGTGTCCCCGTTAAAGACGTGCCGATAGACCAGTACGATGCGTACGCCAAAAAGATATTGAATTATATAGTGGTAAGCCTGCTCATACACGGGAAATGCCATGGAGATTTGCATAGCGGTAATGTGTTTTTTTTAGGGGATAAAATAGGTATAATCGATTTTGGTCTTGTTTATGAAATTTCGCCGGAGTTTAAAAACGCATTTGTTTCGCTTGTCATCGATATTTTCACTCTACCTGCTAAAGAGGCGGCCAAGTCATTCATGTATTGCGGTATACTGGAACCCGTTGAAAATATCCGAAACAATCTCGAAGAAATTCATAAAGAAAATATAAATGCAATACTAGAGAGAATTCTGGAGAAGGTTTTCCATAAAGATAAACGAGGAAGCATCATGGATATATTCGATTGTCTTCTCTCTGTTTTAGATTATTTGAAATCAAATTCTCTTTTAGATGAATTGCAACTCTCGATAAATCCAGATTTTATTAAACTACAATTCATTTTCGCAATGGGACAGGGACTCGTCATCACTTTATGCAAAGACCGCCATATCGAAGTTATTAATGAATGTATTTCGGATTTATTTCATCTCGATTATATTAGATGAGACCACGCGTTGCCACAAAATATGTCCTCGTTATTTGTGCGCTTGTCCTCGTAATCATTTGCGGCGGCGTTTATTTGAGTATGAACCAAGGTCGGATTGCGGTAGGGGAAATCGAGGAACCGCGGATAGCAACAGTAGCAGTAGGGGTCATATATCCTCCGCCTTCGCCCATTGAATACCGCCAGGTTGGAATACTTATTCCTGAAAGCGAGGAGCAGATTGTGTTGCCTCTTATGGGGAGACCTATTTTGACTCGGAGGGATACATGGCAATATTATGCGATTAGCAACCAGCATAATAATGTTCGACTCCCAATTATCGTGCGAGGCCGTGAAGCCACGAATGAATATGGTGTGGATAAAATTTACAAAGGCGATAGATGTATTGTAGTCGAAGGCCAGCGAGGAAAATTCCGTGCAAATATTTATGACGAAATCAATAACAATTATGTGCCGACTGTTTAACGCCTTCTTCTGGTCTTGTATCTCTTGCTTGGCTTGCGTTTTTTCTTTGAGCCTTTGCCGGTGGTTGTAGTGAATATATTGTTGTAGTCTTCAGTTATCTTTATACCGCAATCTCTTATTATTTGTTTAATTAACTCATGCTCTGGTCCTCCGTTTGGACGCTGATATACAAGGGTTTGGAAAAGCCCTTTAAATCTTGCAGGAACATAAGTACCCGAATTCAAACGATAATTAGGCGGAAAAACTGAAAGTCTGCCTCCTTTATAATTTGAATAATACGACGCATACTCAGGCTTATCTACGTAGTCTTTAAACCATATCCTTTTCGCGGTAAAATAATTTATCCATGATTCTATGTGAGATTCCGCTTCTTTATTATCAATATGTTGATAATATGATAAAGCCGATTCAAATACTTTTGTAACAGAATCTAATAATTGAAGCCATTCATCTTTATAGATTTTGTAATTGGTTAAAAATTCAATATTTACTTTTGTACCACGCACTAGCTCAATATATACTTTTATCTTAAAGTCATATAAATCTAATGCGTACTTTATTACTTTGTTTTTTATGCCTTCCCTTAGAGTTTTTTGTGTAGCGTTGAATGAGTCATTCCTTTTTTGTGGGGCATTTGCCACGGTTACTGTACCGTTATCAATAGCAGTTTGTAAGGCGTCAGAATGTCTTTTTGCAGTTTTATAATCAGTGGTAAAACCGTTTGCATCCAATATTAATGCGACATCGTTTTCGATTTTGTCTTTCTCTTCTCTCAATTTTGTTAATTTAGTGTCAGTATCTTTTGCAAATTTAATGTTATGAATTTCATTAGGGTCTTTCATTAAATGTTCATTCTCTTTTTGAAGCTCCTTATTTTTCGCTTTTAATTCATCAATTTCATCTTCTTGTTCTTGAACCTTAATTGCACATGCTTCAGTAGCTTTATTAAAAGCTTTCGGTAAAATATCTTTATCTATTTGAAATTTTGGACTTTCTCCCTTTGAAATTAATGCATATTGAATTTTCAACAAGTTTACAATATAAGCCATCCAAAAATACGTAGATACAAAAATTATATAGTCGTATGTGGTTTTTTTTAATATTTTAAGATTTGAAGATGCATTTTCCAATGAATTTTTAAATAATTCTAATTCTCCAACTCGTTTTGCCTTGATAAGTGGATCTCTTATAGCAGTATTTATTTGACCTATTTTATGAGCTATTTTTTTTATATGTTCATCTATAAACTTATTAACATCGTCTAATAACGGTTTCGTTTTTGAATAATAATCTTCTACTGGCTCTTTTATGGATTGAATCTCTTTTATTTTTTGTTTATAATCAGCAGATATAACAAACAGTCCAGGCGATTCTTTATTACTATTTTTAGTAATTTCTGATTCTATATATTTGGTATACACATCTAGGTCAGAAATATATTTACTTATGTCTTTTATGTAGTCTGTACAAATTTTAAGGTCGTCTTCTATAAGAGTTTTGTCATCTAAGCTATTAATATATTGAATCATTACATCGTACTCTGTTTTATATTTTGTTTCATCAAAATAAGATTTTAACAAAAAGTCATTAATACTGTCATCAATATATATATCAGGATATTCGGGCTCAGTTTTTGTATACGAAAAATCGGGAAATCTCGCTGTCTTAATTGGAGCAATACTATATTTGTTGCGTTTATCGTGATATGTTTGAATGTTTTCGCCTACTTTTGTAGTCGTATCTTTAAATCCTTTTTTAATTGCTGTCGTAATCCCTCGGTCATCTGGTAGTGCAGCATTAAAGTCTCTTTTAATTGCTGTCGTAATCCCTCGGTCATCTGGTATAAAGTTCGCACCAATTCTTTTGAACTCCGATATTACGTGTCTATCCTTTTTAATGCCATCGGGCAATCCTTCATACGCTGCTTTGGCTGTTTTTTTCATTCCCCAAATACCTCCTCTCATATTCCTTCTTCTTTTGGTAATCCGTCTAGTCATATACTATGCCAATACATTTTTAAAATTAAAACACTCATAAAGAACCTCTATTTCTAAAGTAAAACTGAAATCCATATGATTCAAATCAATGACTGACCCAAACATATCAAGAATACGTATGTGAAGATTTCGGATGTTTACGGGTCCGTTATATTTCCGCACTTTACTTAAAGTATTTGAATCACCTAAAATCAGAGACAGTTTTCCGTTTGTCATCGGTATTTTCGCGAGGATATTTTCGTCCATAATTGCTTTGTCGAAACCAATAATATTTAAAATATTCGAATTGTATTGATAATCATTAAGAGAGAAATAGATGTGCCTGTCGCTTCCGCCGTCATAAAGACCTTCCGAAATAAGCGTATCCGAAACGTTCAAATAATTTGCCAACCTAAATCCGAGACTCCATCCCAAAGTCCCCATGATATTTGTATTCAAATCCACGTCGACGAACTTCAAACTGAATGTCATATTTGGAGGATGTGTTGCTATTAATTTTATAACGGTTTTATGGCTTGTCAAGTCAACTCCAAATTGAATATATTGCAATTCGTTTACATTAGGAGATGTATAAAAATACGTACTATTCAAATAATTTGCCAGGGTAATCGTGTCGTAATTGCCGTCGGCGATTGTTATGGTATATGTATTCGTTATTACACCGGCAGTTTTAAAAAGAATCTCCATGGTGTTATTTTTCCTCAAACTGGAATAAAGATACCACGCATTTGGTAGCTCTATCGAGGCGAGTCGGATAGAGACCACGTTTTTGATTTCCGTAGGAATAATATATTGAAAATCGCACGGGCTACTCGCGAAATAATTCGTCCTGAAACAGCTGTTCAAATTGAGATTCTGCGTTTGAATCAGGCGTTTAATCGAGTTGATTTCGCCAGGCGCCAATTCATTATTATAAGTATTTGGAACAGATGCGGGACCGGCATCTTGCAGAATATTGACAACGCTTTTCTGGACGCGTTCCTGGCGTTCTTTGAAAGGTTGCGCGAAAATTCGTTCGGCAGGTAGTACGTCGTTTGAAGCGAGAGGAATACCGGGGTCTCTATGTATGCGAATCAGTGTGGCCAAATTCGCGGTCTCGTACGCTTCGTACGCCTCGATATCAGTTATCTGTTCAATATAGAATTCGATTTGGTTGTTGTTTTCGAGACTGACGATGGTATTTGTTTTAAAGAGATGAAAAATACAGAGGATGATTTTGTATGCTTTGAAATAGAACATATAGATATGGTCTTCTTCGCGGAATTTCTCGCGAACGGCGAGCATTTTTCTCTCCAATCTCTCCTTGTTTTCTTTCGTGGCCGTGTTAGATATTTTAAATATATTCAGCAAATCTTGATAGTCGTAATTATCGAGATTCAAATCAATGTTGTTCATAATACAGTATTTGTATTTTATTATTTTGTGTAATCTGATGCAGGAATAGTCAAATTCAAATCATATACTAATTTCACTGTAAGAGGCAGTACTGAGTACGTGGGAGTTTTAAAGATAATGCCTAAATGAAGCCTGACGTGTTCTATGCGTGTTTTTGTCGAGTAGGAACGGCGGGTTTTATTGCGTACACTGTCAATCAATTCGTCCCAGGTAAGCGCATTGATGACGGCATTAATGTCTAAATCATATAATGTACGAATATTTGAAAATTCTTTGTTTAAAGCTATGGTAGATTCCATGGTAAAAGCTTCTCTCCCAACACAAAGACATTCTTCGATATTTGTGAAAATACATTCTAGTAAATTAAAATTTGTACCGTTCACTGACCTGATGGGCGATTCAAGAGACACAATTTCTTTCAAGGTTTGCAAAGATGTGTTGATATTTGTCAATTCGCTATTCAGCTTATTTTCTGGGATAAGACCAAAAATACCAGTCTTGGATGAATAAAAAACAGATTTGAATAAAGATTCTGTTATCAATATATGGTCAAGCACTATGGTTTTTGCCCCAGGCGTTTGTGTTTGTACTTTGGAATAACTTTGTCCTACTACCACGAAATCGAGGTCAATGCCGTTAAAACAATCGATTATAATTTCTTTCTCCATATTTATTAATTATATATTCTTTTGTCTTTTTGAAATTTATTGTGTCTAAGGTAAGTAATTGAACAATATCATAAAGGATTCGCTCATCGTATTTTGCAAGAGGAAACCGGGGTTTACCCAGAATAATGTCATACAGTTCATATTCTGGTTTCAATTTGATAATAGTAGTTCTGTATAAAAGAGTAGATGTATCTGAGAGATTACTATGCATTATTCTCTCTAGTTCTTCTAATTCTGCGTGTTCCTCTAAAATCGATTCAATCGCGCAAAGAAATTGGCACATGTTTTCATCTAAACTAGGACACATTAATTTTGCAAAAATAATATTTTGTCTAAGAGTACACCATTGTTTATTGATAAGCGGAAAAAAAATTGTATCCATAAATAAGACTTTTGCGGCGTTTTCCTGTCTAAGTTTTTGAGCCTCTATAGATGCTTGCGATGCAAGTCCGAGATTATGTGTAACCGTTGTACCTGGATTTCCGCTTAAATTGGCCATTATATATTATTGGTCATATTATTGTGTCGTTGTTGGAATTGCACGCATATTGGGAGTTTCCTCACTTGTTTCTACAGGCTCGGGTAAAACTCCTCCATAAATACTGTTCATTGATAGAGCAGGCGAAATAATTACATTGCCATAAGGAAATAGCGGTAGACCTCCTGCGTATCTGTATCTATAATAAGAAGAAGAAATATTTGCGGGCTTGGTTGGTCCATATACAGAATAATCGATAAAACTCAAATACCCTTGCACTGCAATAGTTTTTTTAGATGTGTACCCGGTATCTGTTTCTCCTTGAAAAAATTGGTTTGCAAATACTCTTGACATATATTATGCTAAGAGTATTTATTATTTAAACAGGTGATTGTTCTTCGTCACACCCAGCCTCGCAATCAGCTTCGTAGGTCACATTCTCGCATTCCAATTCATCATCGTCTTCATCAATAAACTTGACAAGTGCGTTCAATGAGTCCTTGCTTTTAATGCAATGGGGGACATCGGATAACTTAAAGTGGAGAACGCAGTTCACCGAGACATTCAGGACAGGGCATCTCAATGCAACAACCATTCTAGTGAAGATTTTCTCACAACGAGGTCCTTTCGATTTAATGACAAAAAGAAGCTCACTGCACGTAAGAGCGCGTCCATGGACGTGGTTAGGATTCACCAGAGCTTTCTGCAAGAACAAAAACGACTTGCTCAACTCTATTTGTGCCTCCGTGGGGAGAGTAGTAATATCACGAATAGCATCGCCCCCCCGACTCGTAATACGCAGATTCGAGCTCAGCGGGGATATTCAAACGGGTTTTTCCGAACACTTTTGCTAAAGACGACCATTTGAATCGCCCAAGTTTATTGTAAAAGCATTGGAAAAAATCCTTGACTGTCATATGAATTGGGGTGCAGTCAACCGTTTTAACAATGAGAGAAGAGTTAACCTGGTCCGGGGAAATGGAACCATTAACGACAGCAATTTCCTCTGATAAATTTTCGTAAATATCGCTTTTCAGCTTTAACTCGTGAGAATCATGGCAATCCGACATTATAATATTTAAAGATATTATTCTTTTTGCTAAAAAAATGATTATATAGGTCTATTATATGAGTACTAGGAAGAAAATATTGCTTAAAAATACAAACGAACCGATTGTAAATATAGAGAGTAATAAAATTAAAGAGAATTTGACATCCTACGCACCGAGTATTAATATGAATTTAGTTTCAAGACGCAGTGGAACAAATAAGACTTTACGCGGTTGCAATACAAAACGGGCTTTACAACTGAAAGATACTTTAAAAATATCTTCAATAGGTGGCAAATGCTTACCATACACGAATCCGACTGCCAAAAAAATAATGTTGAACCGACTGAAATTGAATAAACATGTAAATATCAAAACTCTCGTACCGCCGATGCAAATGGAAGGCAATTGCTGGTTTAATACAATGTTTATGACTTTTTTTGTAAGCGATAAAGGTCGAAAATTCTTCCATTTTTTTAGGCAATTGATGATTGAAGGGAAGTTATTTAACGGCGATGAAATTCCCAATAAATTGAAAGGGACATTTGCATTATTGAATTACGCAGTTGATTTGGCGCTGAGCGGGGGTCCGGGAGCGACTGTGATGGATACAAATTATATTATTTCTGAACTTTATGAGAGAATTCCGAAAACACAGGATGCGAACTACATAGTTGACGTAGGTGATGCGAGTAATCCTTTGAGATATTACACGAGCATTATGAAGTATTTAGATAACTCTTCTCTTTCTATTTTAAACATATCTTTATATTCAAAAGACTGGAACACCGCGATTCTCTCTTCTCTTCAAAATACAGAGCACCTTCCGCACATATTTGCAATTGAAATTATGGACAATGAATCGGCTTTTATAAACAATAAGCCATTGTCATTTAAAATAAAAGACGGAGTATATGCTTTAGACAGCGCAGTCATTCGAAATACTGAGCAGTATCATTTTTCATCTGTATTAACATGCGAAAAGAAAGGATATGCATACGATGGCATGAGTTTCCATAAAATAGTCCCTATGAATTGGAAAAAAATGATAAATACAAATAAAATATGGGCGTTCGAGGGTTCCGAAGATGAAGGAAAATTACTAGAATGGAATTTTATGAAAGGATATCAAATACTTATGTATTATAGAATTAAATAAATAATTATATATAAAGTAATCAATGGATTCTGTATCGATTTCATTGTTTTATGATGACTATGAAAAAAACTATGGCGACGGTCTTTATCCATGTATCTTCAAAGAAAAACATTTTCTGGAACATGCATTTACATTTGATTACGATAAAGAGAGAAAGATATGGAGACAGAACAAATACGATGACCCTATTTATGGATTTGACGGACAAAATGGAGAGCTAGTTCTGACGGCATTGAATCAGACCGCATATAAAACCGCGAGAGTCATTTTAAATACATGGAATAAACAAATATATCCAAAACAGTAAATAAATGTATCTCTATGTTGTAGTATAATGACTACGGAGATAGGTCTCTTTTTCGATTATACTGAATATTACGATAAAGAAGAAGGATTCTATCCTCAAATTAGTATACCCACTACGAGTAAACAATTTTCAAAGATATTCATGAAATTTGCATTGAGAGACGGACGATTTTTGCAACATTCTGGGCCCGCCATCTCAGGATTTTATGATAATCATGGAGAGAATATTTTAAACGTATTGAATGCGCATTTCGGGACAAACTGTAGCGTAATTGTCAATTTCGGCGGGAGAATTGTTCACCCCACTTTTTTTGAAACTACTACATTTAAAATTATTTCTCGGCGCAGGTGTTTCAGTTTCTAACGCGGTCTCGCAAATTCAAACGAGATTCCCGCGCCATTACGATAGCAGTTGCCAGGCCAACCACGATGCTGACCGCGATTTCCGCGAAAGTATTCGAAACATTGTCGTACGCGGACCACGCTGTTAATGCCAAGAGAAAGTAATTGATTCTTTGAGTAATGATATAAGTATAAAGAAGGGAATATATGTTTATTTGAAGGTAATCGGCTAATGAAAATAACCCGTATTCATCTAGTTTCGTTTCGATTGAAACCGGTTTTGTTTCTGGGCGAAGCCGTAAATATTTGGTGATGAAGAATATGATTACATTCACTAAAACCCCGGCAATATAATAATAAGACGATGTGGATTTATCGATTAGTTGCCAATAAGATATCAATATTGCAAACATATTTTTAGTATTGATATAAATTTTCGCTTATTAGTGTAATTGACCAATCGAGCCCATTTAAATTCAGAATATTCCCTTTGTCGTCATAAAGAGTAATGCGAAATCTGTCAATGGTTACTGGCCCAAAATAGACGCGCTTATTGTCTTGCAGTGACCCCGACATTTCGACATAAACGTCGCCGATACTCATGCCACTTTTTTTGAAAGGGATGATTGCAAATGTATCTGTAGTAGTAGGACTCTTTAAGTTGAAATTATTTTGCGAGCTATTGTTCTTCATAATTTCGTTTATGGCATATATTTGAGGCTGTGTTAATGTTCTCGGTGCATCTGGAATAACTGCTTGTACGGGTACATATGTAACGCCTTGATTAGAAGTAAGACCTGCGCTTGTGAGAGCCGTAGATGAATTGGGTTCGTTGCATACGTAGGGGAGTGAATGATTATAATAAGATGGTATTTTCAAGACTTTTGAATATTCTGTTATACCGACGAGCCCATTATTTATTCTATTCTGATTGAAATCGTCGATTGCCAAAATCAAATACTTTGGCCCATAGAGGTCCAAAATGGCATTGGCGACATTACCTGTCGGATTGACGGTCACAGTGAAATCGCGGAATCCCAGCAGATACCCAAACGAATTATTGTATTTTGTTATCCCAATATTAGCACAACTATTGAATTTACATGAGAGAACTCCGGTAGAATCCCAAAAAGTAATTACTGATTGCGCAGTTATTGTTTGACCTGTTGTCGTATTTGTACCGCCAAAAAGATTGAGCGTTATTAGGCCATTCACGGAGCTATAGGATACGGGTACCTGCGTTTGAGGAAAAGTGAACCCGGCCGTTTGCAGCGCGGTTATTAAATAACTTACTAGAACAGTCGGCGAATAATTCCCTGAAATAATTTGCACCGGAATACCGTCGACCCAGAAACACGTGTTGCCAATTGAGGTATCAAATGAATACCACGAATACGGAATTTGAAATGAATAGAGACGTAAAGAGAGAACATTCGTCAAAGTCTCCGTCAAATCCAGAGTATAATCCGTAGAAAGATTCAGACCGCCGGAGTTCTGGCGATATTTACTGTCCAAATTGATAAAGCGTGTTGTAGTATTCTCTAATTTAGGATTCAATTTGTCCTGCGCTATGGGTACCGAATAAGTATTAGAAACGCCTAATTGTCTTTTATTCGCGACGGCATGCGTGTTTTCATATACATCGATTTGATTTGAACTTCTATCCGTGATTTTGTTTCGCTGCTGAGGGTCTTTTTGAGGAAGAACGGGATTTGAAAGCCATGTATCTGTTTGTTGTTGGAGGTCTTCCGGGGGAGGCGGTGCCTGGTCTTCGAGATATTTCAACAGATACTCTTGCATATTTAAAAAAAAATCTGACATATCCCTGTTGTAATCATTTGCAAATTGAGAGCTATACATATTTGTTTGCGCAGTGACGGTCTCTTCGTCGAAATCTTCTTGCTCTATATTCAAAATAGTAAGTAATTCAGAAATAGTATAATTCTTAATATTTGTATCTATCCCGCCAGACATTAATTTAACTGTGATTATATTTTTATATTATTTTTCTTCTTCTTTTTCTCCTTTTTCTTCTTTTTCTTCTTCACCACCACTTTTCTCTCTTTCTTGTGTAAATATTTCATAAATTTCTTTCATAAAATCAATCCCCAATGCTCGAGGTTGCGTAAGAATTTTTTCCGTCATTCGCATAAAACCATTGCCTCGCTTCAAATGCATATAACCTTTAAAACATAGCAATTCCAATATTTCGACCAATTGAGGATTGTATCTCTCTAGAACCTCGCGAGAGACTCTATATTTTCCTTTATAAATGTACCGCGTATGGTTTCCGGAGCTTGGATAAATATTGAACCTCCCATGCTCGATGAAATTCCGGATTAATCCAATCCCTTCTATTCTATTTGTAGTATTATTCATCTCAACTACAAATACAAGAGTGTTTAAAGGAATTGTTTCGGTCATTTTCATCGGAACACCATACAAACAGCCTGAGTTATGCCCGAGTCTTTCTCGGTAAATACAGTTTTCACGCCATGTCGCATCAGTAAATCTGCAAGTTGAAATCATTCTCTCTTTATTTCTTTTTCTCTTCATCTCTTCATAATCAATTTTTTTATATTCTTCTACGGCGAGCCAACGACCCAGCAGAACTTGTACCGACTTGCCCGTATCCGCTATGCGGCTTATAAATATAATGATTGTTTATGGTGTAATACATGGAATTTTTACCAATCTGTCGCGAAGGAATCACATAATGCGGACCATTTGCGGATGAAAAAAATGTTGCTCTGCTAACGGGAACTGCTGGAATCGGCATTTATATTATATTGCAATACTTTTATTTTCCGCATGCACATCCAGTTTTTGCGTATGAAATTCTGCCAATCATTGACGTATTCATCCCTGGTCTTAAACTGAAATTAATCGATGTCGGTGCAGGAGCAGGAGGTCTAGGAGCGTACACAGTTCTTCCATTGAAATTCATTCGGAACATCTTTATTTACAGCAGTTATTATTTTTTCCCTTAATTCGATTTATATATCTATTATAAGAATTATGTTTCACATCTACGCCGGAACCCCCCGGGATTCATTGCGCCTGGTCTTAGAGCAGTTGTAGTTGTTCTCGTAGTATTTCCGCGTGTTGGAACTGTATGGGGCTGTTCGTGCCGGATTTTTCTATCGCTCATTTGATTCCAATTTACACTGTCCGTTTGTTGATACACATTTTGAGATGCTATTTTGGCTAAATAGAGAGAAGCAGGCATACGTACTATACCATTAATTATTTTATTCGTTTGACTAAGCTCTGCCTCTGGCGGTACACATTTCATACTTCTGCATTTTGTAATTGGTAACATGCAATTCATTATTTTATGTAAATATTTAAAAATTGAAATCTATTATAAAGGAAATGATTGAAAACAATAGTATTATGACTTCTCTTCGATTTCATATTTGCAATCATTGTGGTGTGAAGATTGAAAAAAAGAGAGAATTCGAATCGCATGTCATTATATGCGGTATTGTGCAAACCACGAAAAAAAGAGAAACAACCGCGGTCGCCACCACGCCTTCAGTCGAAGACCTTTATAAAGTTGTATGCGAACTTGCTTTGAAATGCGAACAATTGGAAAAAACTGTGCAGAGCTTGAGGTCGGAACAGCAGACCGGTGGGGGCACAACTACAACTATTATGGTGAAGAGAAAAGTGAGAGATGTTATTGGAGACCTCGCTATACCGTCGATGACTTGGAAAGAATGGTTACAAACAGTTGAAACCAAGAGAGAACATGTCCTGTATATTATGGAGAATTCTTTGATAAATACGGTGTGCCACGTACTCAATGGAATTCTCTCTTCAACTTCTATCCCTTTTCAGAAAGAATCGAAAAATATGTATGCGTTTGATAAGGGAATATGGAACGTCTGCTCTCTGGAATTATTCACGGAATTGACAATGAAAATTTATTCGAGCCTGATAGACCAGTTAAGTATTTGGGGGAAAGAGAACAAACAACAAATGCGCATTGACAAAGAGTTGAGTTCGCAGTATGAAGATACCATGACGAAAGTTTTTGAATTCAATTCGGCTACATACCCGAATAAAATTAGATTGGAATTTATTAAGACGTAAATAATAATTTTTTTGATTTTACTTGCCTTTTTGCTAATAATACTCGAGTGTTATGTGCATGTATATATGCTAAAATTTGTTGCTTTCTCTCTTCTTCTGTAAGAGGTTGTGGAGGAGGATTATAAAAATTCTGTTGCTGCTGTTGCTGAAGCTTTTGCTGATATAAAACGGGATTTGCAATGACTTTATTGATTGGTTTTGAAGTATCAAATTGGTCTCTTAATACCGTATTTTTTTCTAAAATATCGCCGCGACTAATTTGGAGTTTTCCGTTTACCAATGTCATTTGTAGAGAAGAGAGAATATCATCATAGCTTATTTTGGGCTTCGATGGCGGGTCGATTATTTTAATGTCCATTTACTTTATATGAATATTGAAAATTTGACAAACGTCGGAATGTCTAAAACTGTATCAAATGGGAAAACCCATGAAATTAATTGGAATGCAAATTATGATGGAAATACTTTAGCAGTAGATTTAATTGTTGATAAAAATGGAGTTTCTAAAAATGTAAACTTTAAATTGACGAAAGAACAGCTCGCGCATTCTTATAAAGGAATGGATATTAATAGCCTTATGAATAACCCTGAAGATTTTTTGAAACAACTTATGCCTAGCAGTAATAGCAAAACTAGAAGGAAAAAAATTAAAAAATAATAATTGCATAGAATAACATGTCTCAAATACCACTTACTTTTTTGCGTTCTATTTCGGGATATGGAGATACCGATTATGAAACTACTGGATATTTTAGTAATATTATGGTTGACGGTGAAGAAATTGCTACTAAGAGGTATGTGGGGGAGCAAGTTTTGTCTGGGCCACAAGGAGAACAGGGTCCGGCAGGTCTAGCAGGCCCAGCAGGTGAAGTAGGCCCAGCAGGCCCAGTAGGTCCAGTAGGTCCAGCAGGTCCAGCAGGCCCAGCAGGCCCAGCAGGCCCAGAAGGTCAAGCAGGTCCGGCAGGTGAAGTAGGTCCAGCAGGCCCAGAAGGTCAAGCAGTATTGTTAAATACAGTTGATACAAGTTCAACTACAACTGGTAAAACATTTTACCCAGTATTTGTTGGGTCGACCGGTGCAGGACAAACTGCATATATTGATTCTACTGTAGGACCATTGACATATAAGCCAGATTCTGGGTTGTTGACTGTTGCTAGTTTATCTGTTGGAGGTACCGCAACATTTTCCAATGGTCTTAATGCATCCTTTATGACTAATTTGACATCTTTAACTACTTCTGATGCTGTAATTTGTAATGGTCGATTTAAAACAAATGGCGCATGCGAATTATACGGATCCACTATTGTAGGTGGAAATTCACAATTTGCGTGTATGGTTCCGGCTAAATTCCATAATGGTTTAATTATGGAGAGCGGTTCACTTCAAGCAAAAGCAATTTCTGCGACAAACGGATTAACAGTAACTAATGGTGGATCTGTTGCTATTGAGGTCCCTACATCATTAACTACTTTATTAGTCGGAACCACTGCTACTTTTTCTGGAATGATTATTGCTAAGGGCGGTATTACTGGAACAACTTTCACAGGGTCATTACGTGGGAATGCATCATCTGCTTCCACTGTAGCTCTTACAACTGATAACACCGATGGAACTTGTTTTATTCCTTTTTCTAAATCAGGACCGACTGCAAACAATGCTCTTTTTATTGATAATGTCAATGGACCTCTAACGTATAACCCTTCAACCAGCGTATTAACTGCATTGATTTTTAACGGCGCGACACAAAAGAAAGCACAAATTGCTTCGGGTAGTACTGCAATAGATTTTGCATTAGGTTCTTTAATCGTTGATAATAATGATTCTAGTGATGACATCACATATACGCTTCCCACATTAACAGAAGCTTCAACTGGGTTTGAATTTACAGTTCAAAAAACTACTACAGCAACACATAATACAGTTTTATCTAGTGCAAATAACTTCGCTACATCAATTAATAATAATAATCCTGTCGCATCATTTACTCTTACCGGCGCTACTAGTGGAACTTCCACTAATATACTACAACAATCATTCAGATTTATTTATCCTACGTGGTATCCATTTTAATTTGGATTTAAACCGTTGAAATACTTTCTGCGTATTAGTGTAAAATGGCATTTCGAAAATTCGGAGGATTGAATTATTCCGCGTCGAACAATATTGTGCGGAATAATTTAGCTAATAGCGATAATTTAACAATATCAAAAAAACTGGGATTGTTAAATTCAAAAATCCCAGTAGAAAGCCATCTCGACATGAGCGGGAATTCTATTATGAATGTAGGAAGTATTTTTTTCTTTGCAGATGGGTCGGTTCAAACGACTGCATATGATACGACTGGCGGAGCACCCGGGAATTTCACGACGGGAACTTTTAGCGGATTATTGTCGGCAAATGGCGGGTTTCAATGTACGGATGCAAGTTTTAGCGGACCTGTTAATGTAAATGACGGGATTCAAGGAACTGATGCAACTTTCAGCGGATTAATTAGAGCAAACGGAGGGATTAGCGGGACTAATGCAAATTTTAGTGGGCTTCTTTCTGCTAACGGAGGTATTAGCGGAACTAATGCAAATTTTAGTGGGCTTCTTTCTGCTAACGGCGGGATTAGTGGGAATAATGCAAATTTTAGCGGTTTGATTTCTGCAAATGGCGGGATTAGCGGGACTACCGGATATTTTAATAATTTAGTAGTTGCCGGTGGAACCGCGTATTTCGCTAATATTCCTTTATGCCTTGACACGGCTGTATCCAGTTATACTCCAGGAAGCCTTGGACAACTGACTACAAAAGCTTATGTCGATTCAAAAATAACTTCTGTCTCATCTATTCAAGTTTCCAACAGTACCGCCGGTATATACTATCCAGTTTTAACGTCTGCCATAGGTGCCGGACAAACAATGTATGCTTCTACTTCACAGCTTTTTATGAATACGAATACTAATTTGCTTAACGTAAGCGGCGTAACGGCTACTACGGGATATTTTAGTGGTCTTTTAAGCGGTAATGGCGGTGTAACGGCTAGTACAGGATTTTTTAAAAATATGTTAAGTGCTGACGGTGGTGTAACGGCTACTACAGGATTTTTTAAAAATATGTTAAGCGCTGAAGGTGGTTTCACTGGTTCAACAGGATTCTTTAAAAATATGTTAAGTGCTAATGGTGGCTTTACTGGTTCAACAGGATTTTTTGGAGGTTTGCTAACTGCTAACGGTGGCTTCACTGGTTCAACAGGATTTTTTGGAGGATTACTAAGTGCTAACGGTGGTTTTACCGGGTCAACAGGATTTTTTGGAGGATTACTAAGTGCTAACGGTGGTTTTACTGGGTCAACAGGATTTTTTGGAGGATTACTAAGTGCTAACGGTGGTTTTACCGGGTCAACAGGATTCTTTAAAAATTTGTTAAGTGCCGACGGTGGCTTTACTGGTTCAACAGGATTTTTTGGAGGATTGCTAAGTGCTAATGGTGGTTTTACTGGGTCAACAGGATTCTTTGGAGGATTGCTAAGTTCTAATGGTGGTTTTACTGGGTCAACAGGATTCTTTAAAAATATGTTAAGCGCCGATGGTGGTTTCACCGGGTCAACAGGATTCTTTAAAAATATGTTAAGCGCCGATGGTGGTTTTACTGGGTCAACAGGATTCTTTAAAAATATGTTAAGCGCCGATGGTGGTTTCACCGGGTCAACAGGATTCTTTAAAAATATGTTAAGCGCCGATGGTGGTTTCACTGGGTCAACAGGATTCTTTAAAAATATGTTAAGCGCTGACGGTGGTGTAACGGCTAGTACGGGATTCTTTAAAAATATGTTAAGCGCTGACGGTGGTGTAACGGCTAGTACGGGATTCTTTAAAAATATGTTAAGCGCTGACGGTGGTGTAACGGCTAGTACGGGATTCTTTAAAAATATGTTAAGCGCTGACGGTGGCTTCACTGCTTCAAATGCTTTTATTACTGGAGGAGTTACAGGATTATCGACTGCATATTTTGGAGGATTACTAAGTGCTAATGGTGGAATAACTGCAACAACAGGAAATTTTAGTAATGTATCTACAAATTCTGTTTCTTTAAGGGACACTACAAATACATACTCAAATGCAACAATTGGTCAAACAGGAGATGCTCTTATGCTTAGCATGGCCGTAATAGGAAACACCGCAGGTTCTCTGTATATAAACCCAGTAGGTCGAGGATATATACCGAAAGCTGATATCAATGGAACAAAAATTACATGGAATATCACCCAAGGTGGTGAAACTGATTTTATTAATTTAGCTATAGGACAAGGTGCTACGAGTACTACTGGTTTTAATTTTTATGCAGGGGCTGATGGAAACACTGCAAGTTTAATTGGACAAATACGGCCGTATATACCACCAGGTGACGTAACTCTTAATCTTGCAACTACCGCATGGGTAACCAATGCGCTTTCAACTGGGTCTTCTACCACTGCATCAAAAATTAATATACTAGCTAGCGCTTTGACAAGTACTACTTGTTATATTCCATTTACACAATCAGGGTTAACTGGTCCAAGTAATTTATATATTGATGAAGCTACAACAGCTCCTTCTTTGACGTATCAACCTTCTACAAATACATTGAATGTAAATACATTGAATGTTCCTGGAAATATAGTTTGTGGAGCTACTGGAAAATTTCAAACTTTAAAAATAGAGGGATTTGGCGGAATAACTGGACCTGCGTTTAGTGTATCTCATAACAATAACAGTTCTTCTTATGGTCTTGTACAGCCAGCTGGAAATCAAAATGACAGAGGCCTTCAGTATTATTGGGGAAATACGGGGGCATCAGATACACCGTTAGTTAACATGGGAGTTTCACAATTTTTAAATTTAGCCCAGAGCGGTTCGGGTGGGTTCGCATTTTATAATACGCGTTCTAGTGGTTATCCGGGAGTTACAGATTATACAAAAACGTTACTGCAAATAGATGCGAATGCAAATAGTTATTTTTACGGAAATATTAATGCAACCGGCGAAGTAACCGCTGCAGCATTCAATGCAACCTCCGATTACAGAATCAAAGAAAATCCAGTGCCAATAGCTGACACGGTAGATGCACTGAGACCCTTGCACTATTTCAACAAACTGACAAACAAAGAAGATTTCGGGTTTTTGGCACACGAGGTGCAAGAGCTTTTCCCTTTTTTAGTGCAAGGCGATAAAGACGGGGACGGCAATCAATCGCTCAATTACATGGGCCTGATTGCGCTTTTAGTGAAAGAGGTTCAAGAATTAAAACAAAAAATAAATAATATTCTTTAAGAATATAAAATGGCATCTCAATCGGCATATTTGAAATGCAAAAATAGTTGTGAACAAACAACTAAATATCAAGGTCCAATTGGATTACCTGGACGACAAGGACCAGCGGGGCCAACTGGTTCACAAGGACTTCCCGGAGGACCTGGAGGAGGAACGGGTCCTACTGGACCTACTGGACCTGTCGGATATATCGGCCCTATTGGAAATACTGGCCCTGATGGACGAACTGGTGCAGCTGGACCAGCTGGTGGTTTTACGGGTGCGACGGGACCAATTGGTTATACTGGACCAAAAGGTGATACTGGAGTAAAAGGAGATACTGGAGTAAAAGGAGATACTGGAGAACAAGGACCAACTGGATATACTGGACCAAAAGGTGATACTGGAGTAAAAGGAGATACTGGAGAACAAGGGCCGACTGGTTATACTGGACCAAAAGGAGATACTGGTTTACAAGGACCAATTGGTTATACAGGACCAAAAGGAGAAACTGGGTTGCAAGGGGGTTCCACTGGTGGAACGGGTCCGACAGGTCCAACAGGTCCAACTGGAAATACGGGCCCTGATGGAAAAACCGGGCCTGACGGAAATACTGGACCTCAGGGTCCTGCAGGAGGGTTCACTGGGCCAACAGGACCGTCTGGAACAAATGGATTGCAAGGACCAACAGGACCAACAGGTCAAACAGGACCACAAGGCAATGCTGGAACAAATGGATTGCAAGGACCAACAGGACCAACAGGTCAAACAGGACCACAAGGCAATGCTGGAACAAATGGATTGCAAGGACCAACAGGGCCAACAGGTGAAACAGGACCACAAGGCAATGCTGGAACAAATGGATTGCAAGGACCAACAGGTCAAACAGGACAAACAGGACCGACAGGACCGACAGGACCGGCAGCCTTAATGAGTGTACTTAGTGCGCCGACAACTGGAAGTTATTTTGTTACATTTGTTGGTTCAACTGGACAAGGACAAACTGCATATATTGATAATAACTCCACCCCTCTAACATATCAGACAAGTGATGGAACTTTAACATCACCAAACTTGCGAATTATGGGAGACGCTGGAATAAGCGGTATTTTAACCGCAACAACCGGAGTTTTAAATAATATAAATTTTCCTACTGCTAATGGGTCGAACGCACAGATTAGTAATGCTTATAACACTATAGAAGGGTCGACAGGAGATATTACTATTAACCCAGGATTGAGAGGCTTCATAAATTTATGGCCAAATGGTGCTCATCTCCAACCATTACGTATGGGTGTTACATCGGGTAGTTTAGCAGGATTAAGTATTGGGTGGAATGATGAACCTGTTGGAGGAGGTGGTAAAACAGTTTTAATTAATTATGCTCAAGGAGGAAATGATGGAGGAGGATTTAGTTTTTTGAATGCTTCAGAAAGCGCAGGCCTAACAAGTATTGGAATATTGCCTAGAGTACAGCCTGGGCCGTTAGATGGCAGTAAAATCATCCCTACTACCGCGTGGGTCAAAAGCGCAATAGCTGCAGGTACTTCCACTACTGCATCTGCAATTAAACTAGATGAAAACAATAACCCTGGAACTTTTTATATTGCATTCTCAAATGGAACAGGTCCTAGTAAACAATTATTTGTTGATAGTGCTAGTGGACCTCTCACTTATAACCCATCAACCTCTCTGTTAGGAGTATCAGGAATAACTGCAACAACAGCGACTTTCTCTGGCCAAGTAATAGCAAACTCAGGAATATCACTCCCCTCATCGACGGTAGCAGGAGCAGGCAGTATAGGGACAACTGGCAAATTTATAAATATCACGCCACCAGAAAATGGAGGGGTATTTGTAGAGGTATCATCCAATGGTAACAGCACAACTGACCTTGTACCTGTAGGAAATACATCTTCATACAGAGGAACTTTAATAGGATGGAATGGAACTAATTCCGCTTCGGTGCTTATATATGGAACAACCGACTTTACAAATTATGCTAAGTCGGGAAATGGAGGATTCAATTTTTGGTCGGGTAGTGACGGTTCACCAATGAAAAATATTGGATATTTGCCATACAACCAGCCTGCTAATGCAGGAGATTCATCTATATCAATTCCAACTAATGAGTGGGTCCAAAGAGCAATAGCAAATGCAGGTACTTCCACTAATGCATCGACAATTAATATATTACCTAGTAATTCAACGAGTACTATATGTTATATTCCATTTACACAATCAGGGTTAACTGGTCCAAGTAATTTATATATTGATGAAGCTACAACAGCTCCTTCTTTAACTTATCAACCTTCCACAAATACATTGAATGTAAATACATTGAATGTTCCTGGAAATATAGTTTGTGGAGCTACTGGAAAATTTCAAACTTTAAAAATAGAGGGATTTGGCGGAATAACTGGACCTGCGTTTAGTGTATCTCATAACAATAACAGTTCTTCTTATGGTCTTGTACAGCCAGCTGGAAATCAAAATGACAGAGGCCTTCAGTATTATTGGGGAAACACGGGGGCATCAGATACACCGTTAGTTAACATGGGAGTTTCACAATTTTTAAATTTAGCCCAGAGCGGTTCGGGTGGGTTCGCATTTTATAATACGCGTTCTATTGGTTATCCGGGAGTTACAGATTATACAAAAACGTTACTGCAAATAGATGCGAATGCGAATAGTTATTTTTACGGAGGTATAACCGGCTCAACTGCAACATTTCAAGGGATAAATATTCAAACTGGCAATGGTCTAGCTAATATTGATAGCAGTCCACGTTTATCAAATTCGCCCGGAGATATAACTATTACCCCAGGTTCAAGTGGATATTTTAACTTGTTTGCAAATGGGTCTTCTATTGTTGGTCAAAATATAGGGTCTACTGCAGCATTTACCGGATTATCTATTGGATGGGACATTCGATATGACACTACGGTGTTTGGAACTACCGATTTTTTAAATTTTACTAATCAGTATTCAGGAAATAGCGGGGGGTTCAGATTTTATAATAGCGGGGTAAATTCTAGTCTTAAAAGGATTGGATATTTGTCAAGTACAATTCCGGAGCCAGTAAATTCTTCTGATATCATTGCTACTACCGCATGGGTTCAAAAAGCTATTTACAATTATGTTGTCACTGGCACTCTGCCATCAAGTTCTACCCTTGGTCTTTTTCAAGGGGGTATACAAATTACTACAGCGAATAACTCGATTGCAACTATTGGTAGTACAAGTTCAGGTCCATTATATAACCACGTAGAAGGTTCGACTGGAGATATTACTATTCAACCTGGCACAGACGGTTTGATAAATTTATGGCCTAATCAAACTCTATCATCGAAACCATTAAGTATCGGCGCTGCATCTGGTTCTTTAAAAGGATTAAGTATTGGATGGAATAACGGTCCTGCTGGAGTTGGAGATGGAGGTAAAACTATTTTTATTAATTATTCTAACCTATCAGGTGAGGGTGGTGGATTTAGTTTTTTGAATGCTTACAATAGTGGAGGCCTAACAAGTATTGGTATATTGCCTAGAGTACAGCCTGGGCCGACAGATGGCAGTAAAATCATCCCTACTACCGCGTGGGTTCAAAGCGCAATAACAGCAGGAAGTACTTCTACTGCATCTAGAATTGCTCTAACTGAAAACAATAATAGTCAACCTTGTTATATTGCGTTCTCGGATGGTACAGGTCCTAGTCAATCATTATATCTTGATAGTGCTAGTGGTCCTCTCACTTATAACCCATCAACCTCTCTGTTAGGAGTATCAGGAATAACTGCAACAACTGCGTATTTTGCAGGGAGGGTAAGTGCTGCAGGCGGTGCAACAGCATCAACCGGGTATTTTTCTGGAAGTCTACAGGCAAACAGTATATTTACTTTATCTAACTCCACTACAACAGCATTAAGTTCAATTAGTTATTCGAACAATAATACTCTAAACGTGTTGTTTCCTTCCATTACTGCACCTAGTATGTTAAACATTTTACATAATTCACCAAATGGATTTACTCTGCCAAGTAATTCAACCGATTCTGGAATGGGAATAGCATATAACAGCAGTGGTTCAAGTGGAGCGAGTGTTCTTATAAATTATCAACGTGACAAATTAGGTCTGGGAGGGTTCGATTTTTATAACGTGACAAACTCAACTACCTCCCTCTCTAAAATTGCTTCTATTAACAGTTCCGGCATAACTTCAACTGGTGGATTTTTTTCTAATTTAATTACTGCCGGTGGAGGAATAACTGCTACAACTGGGTATTTTTCAGGGACTTTAACAGCACAAAATTTTAACGGAGCAATTAGTGGAACTGCTACAAATGCTTCGGCCGTTTCTCTTACGACGAATGATAATAGTAACGGAGATTGGTTTATCCCATTTTCGAAAACAACCGCAGCGAATAGCAATGCGCTTTATATTGATAATGTTACAGGTCCGCTTACATATAACCCGAGCACATCTACATTAGGAGTATCAGGGATAAACGCTGCAAGAGCAACTTTCTCTGACACTGTCACTTTTACGTCAGGAATAGCTATACCCGGTTCAAGTGCGGGAAATACGTCATATATAAATAATAAAGCTAACGGAGCATACGGCGCATCTACAAATAATATTAGTATTTGCCCTTCTCTAAATGGTAGTATAAATTTGTGCGCAAATTCTGGTAGTACTCTATATCCAACAATCGGAAACACTGCATCCGCAGGTTATCAAGGGTTGTCTGTCGGATGGAATTCAACTGGCTCTCCTAATACTGATTTGATTAATTATTCACAAGGTGGTACCGGAGGATTTAATTTTTATACTGCTGGGATGAATGCTCCTATGAAACTAATCGGAAAAATACCTTATGACACTCCTCCTACAAACACGTATGATAACACTCTTGCAACAACTGAATGGGTTGCATTAGCAATTACTAATGCAGGAATAGTAGGTTCCGTTGGATTCTTTAATAGTACAATCTATGCGAATGATGGAATCAGAATATCATCGGAAAAGGATGCGCCATCAACCGCATTCTCAACGATTACTCAAAACAATAATGATACAATTTTAGATCTTCCTAGTGCAGGTGAAGTAATATTTAGAGTACCAGGCGGCAATTATGTAATTCCAGGACCTACATCAACTGCGGGGATTGGATTTGGATGGAATGCAAGCGGTGGCGGAGGAGAAAGTGTTCTTGTAAATTATCAGGCCACTGGTAGCACTGGTGGATTCAATTTTTATAATGTACGTGCGGGAGCGTCTGGTTCTAAAATTGCTTCTATTGGTCCAAATAGCACAATAACCGCCACAACATTCTCTGGTACTGCCACTAATGTAAATTTGACAACAATCGATAGTGGGGGACCGTATAATATTCCATTCGCATCATCGGTAAGCGGAAGCAGTCTGCTATACACAGATATCATCCCGGGAACTCTTACGTATACTCCATTAACCTCTACATTAGGAGTATCAGGAATAAATGCTTCAACCGCGACTTTCTCTGGCCAAGTAACCGCATCAGCTTTCGTTGCAACCTCCGATTACAGAATCAAAGAAAATCCTGAGCCAATAGCCGACACGGTCGATGAACTGAGACCTTTGCAATATTTCAATAAAGCGACAAATAAAAAAGATTTCGGTTTTTTGGCACACGAGGTGCAAGAGCTTTTCCCCTTTTTGGTGCAAGGCGAAAAAGACGGGGACACAAATCAATCTCTCAATTATATGGGCCTGATTGCGCTTTTAGTGAAGGAGATGAAAGATATGAAAGAAGAGATAAAAACATTAAAAACCTATTTAAACACAAAATGATAATAAAATGTAAGATGTATTCTTTCTACGAAATGATTCCGATTTTAGCAATATGGGGGGCGCTTTATGCGTTTACGTATTATGTTTGTAGAGATATTGTCGAAGAAGAGATGGAAGAAGAAAAGAAGAAAGAGGAAGAAAAAGAAAAAGAAGAGAGAAAGCCAGTGCCGTACGAAGAAAAATACTCTGAAAAATACGCATTGATTACAGAGGACAATTGCGACATAAGTAATCTCAAAAACAACAGCGTATTTGAAAACACTCCACTCGGAAATGTGCTCATGTTTTATGATGCGAATAGGAAATCATTTGTTTATTATTCGGACAATAATATTCCTTATAGGTATTTAGAAACAGTTGGCAGAAAGTATGTTGTAACGTATAAATGTCCGAGTATTTTTTATGATATGAAAAAAGAAATTGCATTGGCGGAGGATAAAACAAGAGAGAATAGAGAAAAGGAGAAGGAAAAAGAGAATGTAAAGGATAAGGAAGAGAAGAGTGTTTTCGCGAAATTTAAAAAGTATAATACTCCAACAGATGGGAAAAAGAGTAGTAATAAGCAACCTGTAGACGAGACACTGGTTGTGAAAGAAAATGCAAATCGATATTCCCGCGAAGGCAAATTTGCGAATTTTGCGTTTTTGAAAAAACCTCAAAAACAAATGGAGTTAAGCTATGCGGATTTCAAAAAAAAGTATACTGGAAATGTATAACAGGATGAGCGAAGTAAAACAGGAAGAAGCATCTATTAAAGACGTTGCAAATAGTGTTGAAAATGCCGCTGAAACTGCTAAAAAAACAGTTACAGATTCAGTCGATACGGTAAAAACAACATTTACAAGTTGGTATACTTCGGTAGTTGGGGCAATTTTCGGCAATGATGTTGCAGAGTTAACAGAAGTATTGCCTGATTTATGGTCGATGATTAGTAGTGGTTCATTAGAAGAGAGAGACATGGCAATGGAATTAGTTAACGAATTGAAAAAAGATGCGCCACATGATGCAGCTATGGCAGGAATTGCAGCAATTCCTGTTGGCGGTCCTGTAGTAGTAAAATTAGACTCCGCCATTAAAAAACGTCTTGATAATCCCAGAATTAAAGAACTTATTCAACGAATTCAAGCCAAAAAGCGAGAAAAAGTGCAAACAGCAGGCGGAAGAAAGAAAACAAAAAACATTAATAAAGTCAAATTAAGAATCCGCAAAACACTCAAAGCATATCATAGAACAAATCGGTATTAAAGTTTCGATTTCCACTCTTTAAATCCATTACTTAAATATGGATTGAAAGACGTCTTCAAATGTTCCTTGGCAATTTCAAAAGCTTTTCTCTGCGTGGCATCGAGTTGCGAAATATACGCGAGCATTTCTGCGGAATATTCTGGGGTTGTAGTTGTGCCCTCTGTCACCGCTTTTGTCCTCACGATGATTTTCACTTTTTTAGGAGAAGGCGAAGGAGAAGGAATTAAGAACGCGTCCATTATTTGTAAGAGCAATAACATTTTAAATGCTAATCAATTTTAAATAAAAATTGAAAAGAAAATTCGCAAAGAAAGTATTAGTAAAAAAGAAAGACAATATGGAAGACGAAAGAGACGCAAAGATGATGTTCAGATATAAGTTCACGGACGCGTGTATGGAAGAGTTGAATGCTTTTGCGAAACTGCATCAATATGATGATAGACATGATTTTAAAGAAGCATGGACAGAGTGGACGGAATCACAAGGAGAATTGATTTTATCTGAAACAGAGAGATTAAATCAATTGGGATATTCCGGCGATGTTCTTGACAAGATGTTCAAAAGTGCGCGATATTATTTTAGAAAGAAGCCGTTGGTCGCGACAGTGCCAAAAGAGAGAAAAAGGTACGACAAAGCCGACAGAGATATTTTGGAAAGTATTGATAATCATGTGCAAGAGCATTTGCGAGAGAAACCTTCGGCGGGGTTTTTGGATTTTTGTGAAAAGCATCCCGAGGTCGACAAGGATGATTCCAAAGTGAAGAAAACCTATAAAAACCGCCATTATTCAGCCAGTTTAAAACTATAATAATTAATGTTTTTTTATCCTAATGATGTTGGTGGTTGTTAAGAAAGACAAATACGCTCTGAATGACGTGAAAATATCTAGAAAAATTCTCTCTTATTCTGGTCATGAATCTTTCACAAATCCAGTACAAACTGCATCCGATATTTGCATTTCAGGTTTGCCTAATAATTATATGGCTATTTACAAAAACACCACTGCAAACTACCTCACAGATTTTTCAGGCAAACAGCTAGTGCATTTTTATCCGCAGATTGTCGACGCAATTCGCTTTATCAATTCTTGCGGGATAGTGCATGCGAATATACAGCCAAAAAACATAGAAGTGCATGATGGGAATACATGTTTAATTACGGGATTCGACCATTCTCTCTTTATCTCAGAATTTTTTCAGAATCTCAAATATTTACCGGATAATTATTTATGGCCAATCGAGATGCATATTGCGTGTTATATGAGCGAAAATGGCATTGAAAGTTTATCAGAGATTCAATACGATTTGATTTTAGAAAATCATGTAAATTCTTTAAAGACAGTCGGAATAATTCCTTCTCCTTCAGAGAGAAAGTATTTGAAACGCGCAGTAGTGAATCAAACCGATGCGGCGATATTAGATGTGAAAGAGATTGATTTGTATAGTTTGAAAGTAATCTATTATATTTTGCTTAAAGACGAAGTGGATGTAAAAATACGCGAGTTTCTTACTGCTGTCCGCCTCGGCGCTTTTTAGTCTTTCTTGTCTTGCGTCCCTTCTTTCTAGTGTTTTTCCTAGACTTCTTTGATTTTGATTTTGATTTTGATTTCTTTTTCTCTTCCTCTTCCTCTTCCGAATCAGAATCCGATTCATCCTTAGAGCTGGATGAAGAAGAGCTAGAGCTAGAGCTGGATGAAGCTGAAGGCGTGTTCGATTTATATCCTTTTTTCGCATCCTTCATGGCATCCTTAAATTTGTAATCCTTATTTTTTGCGCGGTTTTCTTTGAAAATGCGTTGAACGCGTGCCATCCATTTTTCTCCCATTATATAGTACGTTTATAAAATAAAAACAAATTAAATATTATGCAAGTCATTAAAAAAGAATGCTGATATTTACGCGGTATTTATATATTAAAGACGAAGTCGAATATTCTCTCTTGAATTCAATTTTGAAAAGAGATTTGGATAAATGTTTCTTTTGGTTGAGAGAATTGTATTTTTCTGGATTTGAAGACGTGCAATTTTTGGTTCTATTTTATTATAAATATTTCTTTGAAATGCATCCTCAATATCTCGACGAAATTCTCTCTTCAAACATAATAGAAATTGTTTCTAGACTTTTGCAACTCGACGGCAAATCTCCCGAAATATATTCTCCGACATTTAAAGAATATCCAGAGCTGTCTGATGAAAATCAATTTGAATTATTCGAAAAAGCCATGAAAAATAAGGATTTAGATTTTATTCAGTATTACTTGATGCAATATTGCGACGAGATGTGTTTGCCACATGTTTTAAATATGATATGCAAATTTTTTGGGAAGAAGCGAATGGTAGTCGAAGATAAGCGAAGAATGTATTTTTTATTTATAAAATCGTATTTGAATTCAAAAGAAGAGAGAATAGAGAAGGAAGTAATTGAAATCGGGGAATGGTACGAGACGGAGGAAAGAGCATGGAAACGACTTAAAGAGAATTGCATTTACGCGGTGGACCCGGAGATACGCGCATTTTCGAAAGTATTGGAACGCGATGCATTTAGCAAAAAGGAATTGGATGTTTTGTATAGGACAAAATGGGTTTATTATGTATCGTTCGGTTCTCTCTGGAAAAAGAGAATAGAACTTTATGGAGGTAAAATAAATCACAAAGCAAAATGCGTGGAAGAATTGGATGAAGAATTTTTTGACGAATTTGATTTAGAACCTGATGAACAATCTTTGGAAACAAGAGAGAAATGTATTGGGGAAATAATATAAAAAATTGATTTAAAAACAAAACAATATCTTTAAAGTATACGTGAAAGAATGGTCAAAAACACAAAAGGCGGCAGCGGAGCAAAGAGCCAAGCAAGTAAATATGCAAACGCTGGAAAATCTTCTTATAAAATTAGAAAAGCTGTAGAAGGAGAGAAATATGCGTTTGTCACAGCTATTTTGGGCAATCGAATGGCATATGTGCATTGTCATGATGGAGTTGTCCGGCTTTGCCATATTCGCGGGAAATTTTGTGGAAGAGGCAAAGGAGACAATTTCTTATCAAAGGGAACGTGGTGTTTAGTAGGATTGCGCGATTTTGAAACGCCTCCGAAAGACAAGCCACAAAATTGTGACCTGTTGGAAGTTTATAAAATAACAGACAAACAATCATTGGTCGATGGGTCGTCATATTGGAGAGAATTTCTCAGGAAAGAAGCAGAAATTTCCGAAAATACTACGACGGCGAATGATTCTGGTCTGGATATTGAATTTAGTATAAAAGGAAATGGCTATGAAGAAGACGTAATGGAATTCGTAGGAAAAGAAGAGAAAAAGAAAGAAGCCGTAATAGCTGAAGAGGAAGAACAAGAACAAGAAGAAATTAACATTGATGACATTTAAATCGTTTTTTTTAATTAAAAATTGATTTAAAAACTAGAGATATTGTATCATTTAAAATAAGATGAATTTCAGACCTCGTGCTCCCGTTGCTCCTGTTTTCAAATTTGAATTTCCATCTGCAGAAAATGAATTGAAAATTGAGAAAGTTGAGAGAAAAAAGACGGTTAATTATTCAGAATTAATCGGGAAAGAATTTATTGAACCCGTCGTTAGTAAGGTTACTCAAAAAAATGTGCAGAATAATCAGCGCGAAATACCATTGGACGAACATGTGAGAAAAACTGTGGCGGGTATGCTGTCAAACTGGGAAAAACATCGCAACAGTTTTATAGCAATGCACGGACTTGAAAAATACGAAGAAACATATCACATGCCACCTTCCTTTTATGATGAATATGAATAAGTTATTTTTTCTTTCTTTAAATAGATTCTAATACTAATATTATGTCGGAAGAATGGTATAATGAAGATGAAGAAGACATTGAATTAGAAAGTTATTCTTTAAAGGAAATCGACGATGTTTTTTTAGAACAAACCGCGAATGTCAATAACTTATTCCAGATGGCACCGAACCACGATATTGTCTTTAAATTTCTTTATTTGGATAAAAAGAATAATATCATTCATTGCGCAAAAGAGAAAATGCTATTGCAAGAGCCCAACATGATAACCCGTGCAGAATTAGTTGAAATCGTATCGCGTAATTATATATGGAATACGGTGAATTATAGCATATTATCAATATTAAAATATAATATAACAATTTCTCCGGAAAAGCTGAAGTATATAAAGGATTATTCTTTTTTAACGAAAATCAAAAACATCGACGATATCCTATTGAAAAATACGATTGAGATGTTCAAAAATATGAACAATATTATTATAACTTTTTATGAAAAAGAAGAGTCTATTCGTCAAACAAAGAAGGTGTATTTTAAAAAGACGCACTCAAAACCTTCACGGAAACAATATAAAGAGAAAACGCTATAATAATACACAATGTCAAATTTTTTGATAGCATCCCTAGACAAATCGCAAAATTATAAGATTGGTTCAAATGGCCACGCCGAAATCGATGTCTCTAGAAATACACATATGGATATGTCTGAACAAATTTTGCAATTCAGTTTTCAATTGGTAAGAACAAAGAATCTCTTCTCTCTTCGGTTAGCGTTTGAAAAGATTTTACAAAAATTTGGGACTGCTCCCATTAGCGAGTCCCCGGATTTTATTGTTCTCGCGAAAATGATTGCAAATACTCGAGACATTGTAGATGGAAAGGGAGAGTATGCTCTTTCTTATATGATGTTATATACTTTATACGGGTTTTATCCAGAGTTGGCGAAATATATTCTAGAGACCTTTGTTGAGAGTGAAGACGGAAGTCATCCATTTGGGTCGTGGAAGGATATTAAGTATTTTTGCGAATACTGTCGCGAAGAATCTGGGGATAATTCTCATCCATTCATCGAGCATGCGCTTTCTCTCATGATTTCACAATTGAAAAAAGATTTGAATTCGGTAGAAAGACAAACGCTTGCTGCAAAATGGTGTCCTAGAGAGAGCAAAAAACACGGTTGGGTTTTCAATAGATTGGCGGTGTTGTATTATCCAGAATATATTGAGACCGCGAAAACAGAAGAGCAGAAAGAACGCGCAGTCAATAAATGCAAAATGAATTTCAGAAAATTAATATCTCGCATGAATATTCAGTTGGACACGATTCAAATCAAACAATGCGGCGAAGATTGGGCATCTATTGACCATACAAAAACGACGTCTATTACTCTCTCCAAGCAGACGAAGGCTCTTTTGAATCTTAAGAAAGACGGCACGCAGAGGTCGACAGACCCGGACAGAATCCAATGCGCCACAAATTTCAAAGCGTTTTTCGAAAAAGCCAAAACGCAAAAGGCAGTAAAAGGAGCTCGGGTTGCAATGAATGATTTTACTAATAAAGCATTGAATTTCATAGCCATGGGGCAGACTCGCTCAGTCGAAGCAGATGTTTTGAATGCGCAGTGGGTAAATAGCAGTGAGAAGCAGAAGGGGGACTTGTCGAAAATTATCCCCCTGGTAGATGTATCGGGGTCAATGCGCGGCGACCCGCTACACAGTGCTATTGCATTGGGAATCCGGGTAGCAGAAAAATCAATGTTCGGCAAACGAGTTCTTACGTTTAGCGAGACGCCTACGTGGCATAATTTAGAAAATTGTCATACCTTTATCGATACGGTAAAATCGTTGAGCGACGCCAAGTGGGGTACTACTACAAATTTTTACGCGGCAATGGAACTGATTTTGGGCGCGATTATTAAAGATAAGCTTACGCCGAAAGATGTCGATGGTCTTATTTTGGCGATTTTTTCGGACATGCAAATCAATAGCTCGATGCCCGTAGGCCAACAAAGCAATGCAGGTGTTCAATTAATGTATGACGGAGTCAAGCGCCGTTTTAGCGAAGTTGGGATGCAAATGTACGGAGAACCGTTTCCAGTTCCGCATCTTTTATTCTGGAATTTGGCGAATACAACGGGGTCGCCATGCGAATCGACGACGAAAAACGTAACCATGTTTTCTGGATTCAGCCCTGCGCTTCTTAATAATTTTTGCGAAAATGGGGTCGAGGCATTGAAGCAGGCAAATCCATGGACAACATTGCGCGATACTTTAAACAGCAATGCGCGGTACAACTGCATTGAGGATTACATAATTAAGTATTGTTAAAAAATTGAAGAAAAAATTATTCTTCAAAGATAATAAAACAATGATGAAGCGCTCTTACACAAGTTTGAATTTGCTAGGCTGTGATGGAGAATGGAAAGAGAAAGAAGAAAGAGAGAATGTTCAATATATAAATTTTCAAATTCGGGAAGGAGGATTTTACCAAAAAATAACTTTGTCAGAGGCTATTGCCAAAGTCTCTAATCCAAAACCACGTCCAATTTCAATTGCTATTATAATAAATCCTACGAAGTTTTATTATAAACACGTTAAAAAAGCTCAGGAGGAGGAAAGAGAAAAAGAAAAGAAAGAAAGAGAGATAGAAAACACGACAGAAATTCATGTCTCTGGGATATCAATATTATTTGCGATTGTTTTAATTTGTTATGTTTTTTAACCTCTCCGAATATCCAATGCGAGTACAAAGGAAAAATCCATGTGTTGCGTATCGATGTTTCTGCCAAATTCGTCAAGTAATTGAATATGTATGCGCGATATTTTGACGGACCCCCAATAGCATCGAAATGTAGTATTCGCAATCATTCCGCTCAAATACACACCATTTGAAGTATTTGTAGGAGAAGTCGGAGTTATTCTTGCAATAATATTATTGGTAATGAGAGAAGTGGTGAGCGCAGAATTGAAAAAATTGCTATTCATGTTTTTATTGTAATCATCCACATATAGATAAACATATTTCGGATAAATCAAATCCATATTTCCTTCGGTCGTATATGTAGTAAAATTTGTATATAGACCTCTCCTATATCCCAGCATCCAGCCTAATTGCATTTGCACGTTTATAGCCGGGTCGCTTTCACCAGATGGAGAAGTCTGAAAATATAAAGTAAAAGGCTCTGCCAAAGTCGAATATATGGTCATACGGTTCCCCAAGCTCGTTGAAATGCATAAAGCCAATAGTTGTGATTTAGATACAGAATCAGTTGTAGACAAATTCGCGATAAGATATATTTGGTTAAGTATTTGAACCAGAATATTTGAGCTCTCTATTTGCGCGTCCTCTAAAGACGCGGGGCCTGTCACAGGATTCGCAATAGTAGTAGGACTCGTGTATATTCCACTAGGTAATTCAATATTAAAAAGAAATCCAGTATTTAATTCGATAGAAAATCGATTATTTCCGATATTTTCGGAGATGTTATAAAGAGTCGTCGGATATTCAAAAGAGTGCATTTGCATAGATAAGACGTTCACTAATCGAGTAGGCAAATCCACGAAAAAATTGGAAGATGGGGTGCCTTCGTAATTCTGTCTAAATCTGCTATCGATATTCAGGTGTTGTTTGATTGAGCTTTTTCCCAGGTCTAAGGGGGCGACGGACCCAATGTTTAAATCTTCTAATTTTGGGTCATCTGGTTTTATTTTAGGTATTATGAATTGCTGTCTATCGGTATCAATCAATGTTTCTTTTAATTTAGCAGATGCGTTTCTGATGAAAGAAATAATGCGGGGTTTATCTTGTTCTGCGATTTTAGAATCCGTTCTGATTATTTCTTTAAATCCGTTTTCTTTGTTTTCTATTGCACTGATATCGTATCCAGGTTGTAGACTAAAAAGCGATTTGAGCTCTTCAATTTTATAATTTGCCAAATTTAAATCAAATGACATATAGTATACCTAAATAATTAATAACTTTATTTGTAACTATTAAATTACTAACATATAATATATATGAGTAACTACGGAGATTTTGTCGTTGATTTTGATTCTTCAAAAAAACAAAATTTTAAACATATGCACGTTAAAATAGATTGTGAAATTACAGAGAGAAAAAATGCTATGGATTGCATGACAGAATCTATAACAGATTTAAAAAAACAACTGCATGAAGAAATACATTTTAGAAAATTATTGATTAAATTATTTGCATCGGTTGATTGTGAAAATACAGAAAATCGTATTATTCTTGCGCAGCAAATTCAAATAAACGAATTACAGGATAACTTATATAAAGTAGCAGACTGTTTACAAAAATCAAATGAATATATTAATGATTTATATTGGGCATTGTTTCATGATAAACCTGCCATCATAAGTCCGGTTATTGCGCCTCCTTCACCTCCTGAACCTATGTGTATAGAACCTGAACCTATATGTGTACCGGTTCCTCCTCCTCGTCACAACCATCGCTGTTGCAATTAAAAAACGGTTGTTTTTTATTAATTAAGCTCTAGAAAGTTCTTCTTCAATTCTCGCTAACTCCTGCTGTGCTAATCTTCTCTTTAATTCTAAATTCTCTCTCTTCAATCGTTTCACTTCTTCTGATTCAATTTTGTGGGATGACTGCATCAACATCGGGCTAATCGATGCAACCATATCAAAATTTGTTGGCTGGCGTATTTCTGGTCTCTGTGCTCTCGGGTCTTGAAATCTGCTTTCTTCTCTTACTGGTCTAGCGCATACTACTACTTCTCTTACTGGTTCTCTTACTGGTTCTGATGGCTGAGCTCTTCCTCGGTTTTGTAAAATAATCCAAAACCAAGGTCCGTCGTAAATCAATTTCTGCGGGTCTTCGAATGTCGACATTGCGACGCTCTCTTGAAAATCTTTCACACGTTGCGTATTTTTCCAACCCCCGTTGAAATGTATATACGCAATATTGTACGGTGTCCCATCTGCATTTCTCTTAGCTACCAAATCGATTTGACACGGGGTTCCAAGGCTATAAAATTCAAATATAGAAATAATTCTCTCAGCGGTTATATTTGAGAACACGCGAGGAATGCACAAACTAAAGTTCTGTGCTACTGCAACTTCCAAAGACGAGGAGTTAATAATAGTTGCCATTATTGTATATTAATGATTGGTTAGTATTTGAATAAAGTTTCAATTTTTTTAAAACAGTAAACAAAATTTTTTATTTTCTACATTGTTTAAAAAAATTGAAATGCTAAATCCGGATTTTAAAAGAGGTATATAAAACCCCAACTTACAACACAATATGTCAACATCAATGATGAATTCAGTTTCCGGAAAAATGCAATTATGTTTGCTCCCGATGAACATTCCTAGCATGTGCATTCCTAAGGTGTTTCCCTCGATTTCTCGTAAGAGAATTGAAGATACCTTCTTGGACTTGCGCATTGGAAGTTTGGAAAGAGTAGATATTGTTTCAAAAACAGCGAAAAATGGCGAAAAATACAACACCGTGTTTATCCATTTGCGTGAGTGGGATGTTCGCGACCCGTATGCTATAGAGATGCGGGAAGCTTTGATGCGAGAAAACGGTTCAGTGAATATTATGTACGATAGACCATACTTTTGGAAAGTGGTGGCGAATCAAGCAGTTCACTCTGAACGTCGACCGGCAGAACGTCCTACCATTCAAATTAACACCCCTAGTGTTCGTTGTGCCAACCCAGCAGCAGAAGAGAAGAGAAGAGAAACAGAGTTATTGAATGCGGAATTGAAACGCAGACTCGCTATCGCAGAGAAGGAAATCTTGGAAACGATTGAAAGGGAGAAATTGCAAGCCGACGCATTGTTGAAGAAACAGCGCGCAGAGCTGGAAGAAGAAGAGAGAAAATTTGCCCAGTTAGTAGAGGCAAATGTGAAGCAATTGAAACCAAAGAAATCGGGAAAAGCTAAGAAAATTCCTCTTTCACCAGAAGAACAGAAAAGAAAAGCAGAAGAAGCATCCGCGTTGAATCGAGAAAAACAGTTGAAACAGAATGCGGAACTTAAAGCCCAAAAGGCTAAGAGAGCGCCCGCAGAAGAGTCATACTACTGTCGCCAAGATGAAACCGTGGACAGCCGTTCATCAAGCCAGAGAGAAAAACCCCGCAATGATTATTCGCGTCGAGGCGCGTCTGAAAATGACCGCAGCCTTCCTTTGGAAGAGGAGGATGAGGAAGAGGATGAGCAAGCGGTGGTGTATCCTGAGCCAGAGCCTGAAAAAATTCCAGAGAAGGATGAAAGTGCTAGAGGAGTATTTCATCAAAAAATGTGTAGCAACAAGGCATTTAATGGGTACTTCGATGTTGACGCTCCTAGGGAAGAAGCGTTCGCAATCGATTACGGGCCAGTCATTATGCCTCCGCCAACATATGGGAACTCTGGGAGAAAGTTCAGACGTGAACAAAAAGCCAAACGAGAAGCAGAAGCAGCAGCAGTAGCAGAAGAAGAGAGAATTGAATCAGCCGCAGCAGAATTGGAAGATAAACTATACGCAGGTCTGTAATTGTAGTTAGTAGTAGTAGTTAGTAGCCAATCGCATATTTTGAAAATTGTAAAATAATAAGAATAAAATTTTATTAGAACTGAACCTTGATGTTACATCCATATAGATTAGGTACAACCGTTGTTTAAAAGTTGGGGTAGGAAAGAAAGGGACATCAACCGAACAACATAAAAATAAAATTGTACAACCGAACAGCCGAACAGTCGAACAACAAAAAAAGAGAAAATCCCCTTCGTTATGAAGGCGGGTTTTTTGTTTACTTATTAATATATAATGAAAAACGTCGTCAAAATATCAAAGACAAAATACCGCTTAACCGGCTTAAACGAATTCACGATTCAATATATTTGCGATATTTTTAAAAGTAGCGTGGTGAATCAAGAAGACAATAGTGTGCAAATATATGCAAATTCTATTACTAAATTGAATTCTCTCTTGGATTACAATTTGAGCATTGATTTTATTTTTTGTTTAAAGAGACAACAGGAATTTATGGAAAAAAACTCATCCAGTTTCTATTATTTTTCGCCGGATGAAATTCTCGTGATAAATGATAACATCTTTATATCTACCAGCCCAATAGAACCAATCGATTCACAAGGAATCCTTAAACTATATAGACCATATAATCGCAACAAGACAAATGCAATATTCTCTCCTGAATTGAAACTCAATATTTTACCTGCAATTGTTTCTCATAAAACAGCGTATTATAGTTTAGGCGTGATGACTATTTTATTAATGTTTGGGGCAGATGATATTGAATTACTTTCTCAAATAGCGCATACAAAATTGTATTGGTTTTTGCGACGATGCATTAATAAATTGCCGGAAGACAGATATTTAATATATGTATAGTTTATAACTCATGTCAATCGTAGCAATGAAAAACAAAAGCGTGATTCAATATGGAGGAGCATCTATATCAAAAGGCCCAGGCGGTGTATGGCTTAATCAAGGTCCATTTGGTATGTTCCGCGATGTAGCTTCGACTGCATATGGGCAAGGGTTTTCAATCAATGGCGGTAGGCGCAGCGGCACATACATTGGGAAAAGTATGGGCATGTCTAAAAACGGGACATCATTTCGCGGGACTGAGGCGATGGGGTCGGGCGGGCATTATGGTGCGTACTATAATAAAGAGCCAGTACTTGTCATGTCTTTAGCGAAAACAGAGGTGGAAGGGAGTCAATACGCATATATAAAACCATCTGTTCTCTCTTCAAAAGGAATGCTTGAACAAAAATACAGATGGATTCATTCTGGACAATATCCGAATTACTGGGTGCAACCTGATGCAAATTTGTCGTTGAATTTCAGCTATCAGGCGTATGTCGATAAACTCGCCGCTAAAAATATTACGGTTACAGAGATAAATAATTCTGACAAATTTTCTGGGCTATGCAATGCGACAAATTGCAACGCGAAAAAAACACCCGCAAACAGTACATTCGATTCCATCGCGTCGTCAGCGCCATACGCAAAAAATTTGCATGTTCCTCAAACAAGCTCACAACATACTTTGGCAATACAGAGAGAATGCTCGCTGAGTCAGCCGTTTCCATTCGCGGTCAATGGCGGGGCAAGTAGTGGCACCGGCTCTTCAAATGCTTATCCCCCGCCAATTGGTGAGATAATTTATTTGAAACCGCCTCCGTCTTTTACTAAAAATACATGTAGAAAATTGATTTAAAAACAACTCCATATTTAATCATAATAATGGCGGTCGAGTTATTCAAGAAAACTGATACTATCATGCATTTGAAATTATTTGTGGAAGACGCGGAATTGAAACTTCGTTATGCGCATTATATTGCGGCGCACAATGCGAAATTAATTGACCCGAGTGAGCTCTTTCTCGATGCAGGATTCGATATCTTTGTTCCGAAACAGACGGGATGTTTCCGCGGTAAGGTGAACAAATTCAATTTCGGAGTAAAATGCTCTGCTAAAACATTGCGAAATAACGGGACTGAATTTAATACGGGATATTATTTGTATCCTCGGTCGAGCATCTCGAAAACGCCGTTGCGTCTGGCCAATAGTATCGGCGTCATCGATAGCGGTTATCGTGGCGATTTAATTGGGATGTTTGATTGCATATATGCTCGGCAGGGCTCGGTATGTGAATGCGATTTTGATTGCATTATTCCGCAATATGATAGACTCGTGCAAATTTGTTCTCCGACTTTGTGCCCTATTATCGTGGAACTCGTAGAATCAGAATCGGAATTGAGCGCGCCCACTACTCGCGGGGATGGCGGTTTTGGTTCGACAAATTAAATTCTCTCTTTATAACATGATTCGCATTGATTTTATTTTCTCGTATTGGATATTTGCATGGTATCTCTTGTATATGATGCGAATAGTAAAATATTCCCCAAAATTTGCAATTCTATGTGGAATTATTGAAAACCTTATTATTCTCTCTGCTATGTTTTATTACAAAACAAGATGGGTATTGGTTTGTTATTTTTGTATTATGTTTTTATTATTAAAAATAATTCCTTGGTGGACGATTCGCAATGATGTGATAAGAGAGAATTCTGTATTTATGACATTACTCTTATTTGGAATATATCTTGTATGGATGATGTTAAATAATCAGAAATCATCAACATTTATTCGGCATACTAGAGACCTTGTAATAAAAAATAAGAATACATTGCCAGGTATGGTCTTTATAGAAAAACTATTTTACACTCTTATATAAATGGGACTGCTATTGTTAGTAGTCGGATTTATAATATTTTGGATTTGCAGTTGGTTTATTGGCGTTGAGGCATTTAGTTCAAATACTAAAGACGAAACAACCGCTATTTACGATATGGATGTCATAGGACGCGACGTAGGATGGAACCACTATCGTCAAACTGGGATATGGCCATGGTCAGATAATATTCGAAAAATATATATGGATGCGATATCCAGGAGCGCATACGTGAGTGTCGACCCGGCTAATTCTGCGAATTTTGCGCAGACCATATATCCGGAATCGTCTGTGAAACAAGTGTTGGCCATGGATGACTCGACGAGAGAAGGCCGATTTTTAATGGGAGGCGTATCGAATCAAGACGGGGCGATTTTAAAATGTATTCGCGGTGCAATGACCAAAGTAGAATTGGACGAGAATTACCAGAAAAAAGCGAGAGTCATTGCTGACGCGGATATTCCTGGTGAAATTCCTGGTTTCTCTTTTATGAAAGGCGTTTGCAATCCTTGCAATGCGATTGACGGAGATTATTCATGTCCATTTTCTTTCTCTTCTGTTAAAAAAAGAGAGAATGATGAATACGTCGGCAACCAAATGAAAGATGGCGAAACGAGTCCAATATGGAAATATCTTTGGGGAATGCCGATTGATTACGATGCCCTGCGCGTCCCTGATTACACGAGAATTACAAACACTACATAAATTTTATACTTTGCATATAGTATATGTTTAAGAGTTTCAGAGAATACAAAGAACGCCGTAAAAAACTAGTATTTAAAAGTATTTTGAAACCGTGTTCAAATGGGAATGCGAATATTGCGGTGCTTATTCCTTACCGAAATCGCGAGACGCATTTGGCACAGTTTCTCGCACATTTTAATGAGATGCGCGTTCCCGCCGGCTGTACAATGGATATTTTTATTATCGAACAAAATAACGATGACAAATTCAATCGCGGATTGCTCTTAAACATTGGATATCTTTTGGGGGCGAAACGCCGTGCGTACGATAGGTATATTTTTCACGATGTCGATTTATTCCCTGACCAGAGCATTTTCGATTTGTATTTTTCTTGTTTAAATAATAATATTCACTTTATAGTTCCCAAAAAAGAACACAAATATGAACAAGAGAATTACCTTGGTGGGGTAGTTGGTGTCTCTGGCGGGACAATCCAGAAAATCAATGGCTTCCCGAATAATTTCTTCGGCTGGGGTGGCGAGGATGACGCGTTTTACAATCGGCTTGCCCTGGCCGGAATGGAGAGTATTTATAGGCCCGCGTTCGGCGGATATAATGTCCCTGCGCATGACCCGCCCACACAGACGGAATACAATACCGAAAAACAGCAGAATGTTTTGGGAGACTTTATGCAATGGCGGTTCAACGGCATCAATCAATTGGCAGGATTCTTCTTTATCAATATTGAAAAAGATTCTCTCCCATGTCCCGTAGAAAATACCAATAAAGAGATTGAATATTTTTTTTATAAAATTAATTATTTGAGCGAATACAAAAACACTTCTGATAGAATATTAGAAGAGAGAAAGACAAAGATTAAAAGTAAGAGTAAAAGTAAGAGTAAGAGTAAAAGTAAGAGTATATCTTCCAAATCTTCTTCAAAAAGTAAAACAAAGACTGTGAAATTGGCGAGATGTCCCAAGGGACAACGCCGGAATAAGAAAACCGGCCTTTGCGAAAATAAATAATATACTTTTGATTTCTATTTAAAGACAAGTCGCGATGTATATATGTGCTCGTGTAGCTCAGTTGGTTTAGAGCATTGGTCTTATGAGCCAAAGGTCAGCGGTTCAAGCCCGCTCTCGAGCAACCTTGTTTTAATAACAATGTGTTTCAAATACTTTGTTATTATCGTTTGCGAGTTCTCTTTCTTTTGTATTGGGTTTTACTGCGTTTTTTTGTGCGTTTTTTTCCGAGGCCTGCATCTTTCCACCTTCTACTTGTGCGTAGTGCGGCTTCTACGCGGTGTTGATATGATAGAGGTGGAGGTTGTGGATATGATGGAGGTGGAGGTTGAGGTGGAGGACGAGGAGAAGGACGAGGAGAAGGATTTTGGATGAACAGTTGTTCTTGTTGGCCACGCGGTGAAGGCGGTAGAATAAACAGTTGGCCACGACGCGGTGAAGGCGGGGGAATAACCGGCTCTTCTTGAATAACGTGGCCGTGTTGATGCGGTTGCCTACGTTGTCGACCCGTGAACATAGCTCTTAAAAAAGCAGGCAAAAACCCCAGACTTAAATATATTGCATACATAGTTAATACTATACCTGCCATTCCCAATACGGGGGTTCCAATTTGAAATAGAATTGCTAATATTTGCCAAGTAGCAAATTTTCTTACTTCATTAAATGCGCCCCCTAAATTATAACCATATTCCGCCACCTTACCAGCAGTCTTCTCAGTAACATTAGCAAATACCGCTCCAACTGGGTCAGTGTAACTACTCGCTGTTGCTTTTGCATACTCTATATTCACTTTAGTCTGGTGTTCGATTTTGGCTGTCTCAATTTCAGTGAGTTTACTCTTAACGGTATCGCCTTTAGGAATCATGTCTAATAATTTTGGTATAAGGGCCTGAGATAAATGAGCAGGGGTTTCCGCTAGCAATCCAGCCTTCATAATTTCTGAATATATTCCACCTTGTATATCGTTTAATACTGTAATAAAATCATCATACCCATTAGGTATATCAACCTGAAGTACTATTGCCACTTGTTTAATTTGGTTCATCATGCCCGCATTAAAATGGGGGACATTTATAATACCGTCTTTTATATGTGAATTAATGTTGCATATTGAACTAGTCATCTCCTCTATCATTTGTTGCATTCTTTCGGTTACTTGTATTTCGGTTAATTCTTCTATAGAAAATTTATCTATAGTTTCTTTAGCGTATTTATCATCAAATAGGGAACCATCTATACTATTAATGGGAGCTTTTGTAAGACTCTTTTTTCCTCTTGCGAAAGTTTGACCAATCTCATTTATTAAAACTTGTGCGTTTTTTAACAACTCGGTCTGTCTAACTTCTTTAGTCTCCTCAAATCTTTCTACAGCACGTTCTCCAATTTTTGTTTGAAATTTTTCAAACAAATCTTTTATAAATTTTGCAAAATCCATCGTTCGCAGGTCATTACGACAAAAGTTATTCAAATCGTGATTTACTAATTGTAACGCAGTATTTATCTTTGTTGTTGCATCGGTTTTTTTGGCATTACTTAAAGGATTCTCGCCAAACCATGAAAAAGGCGATGACTTTCCTAATTGCAATAAGCTAAGAGAGCCGATTTCCACTTTTTTTTCTTCTTGCATCTTGTCCTTAAAATGTAATCCTAAAGTCAACGACGTTACACTAGCCAGTGATTGTGGGTGTAATGCTAGTGGAAGTTTTCCATGTGACTGTGGTGTAGTGTCTAATCCAAATAATGAAAACATTCCTGAAGCGTTAGAGCATGCAACAAATAACATAAAAATAATAGGTATCAATAACTTTAAAGGTCCACCTCCACCGCCACTTAATTCTTCAACACGACCATCAGTAAATGTCATGTGTTTATAGTGTTGCGGAACCTTACATAAAAACATATTATTTAATGCCATAACAACATGCTGTCTACAAACGGCAAGTTTAAATAACCCGTTATCAATTGCTTCAAGTTTTTGGTCTAATGAAATTTTACCGGTGTTAGACTTATCATCTATTTTTAATTTAATTTCATTCATCATGTCCGTGTAAATTTTAAATGAACGTATTAATCTTTTAACAAATCCCATTTCTTTTTTATTAAATATTTTATCCGAATTCATATTATATTACAATATTATTAAAATTGAATTAGAATCAAAATTATAATTCAATACAAAGAGAGAAAGGCATGCATCCATTTATTAAATGGGTTGGCGGTAAAACGCAAATACTCGGGCAAGTTCTAGAAAAATTCCCTAAAGAAATCAACAATTATATAGAGCCCTTTTTGGGAGGCGGGAGCGTGTTGCTAGAGCTTTTGTGCAGGAGGAGAGAAGGCGGTATCATTATCCATGGCAAAATTTTAGCGAGCGATTTGAACCGCGCTTTGATATGCGCATATCAACATATACAACAACGGCCTGGGGAAGTTATTGAAGAATTGCGCAGGATAATGTCGAGCGGAGACGGGGAAGAATTCTTTTACGAGATGCGAGAGAGGTTCAATGGTTTGGAAGACGGTGGCATAGATAAAACCGCGCTTTTCATTTATTTAAACAAGACGTGTTTCCGTGGCATGTACCGCGTAGGGCCACACGGATTCAATGTCCCCTACGGGAATTACACGGCGCCCAAAGTATTCGACGAGGAACATATTCTCTCTTTATCTGAATTAATAAGAGATGTTGAATTTTATTGTTGTTCGTTTGAAGAAGCGATGGGCAGGGGGACTGAAGGCGATTTCATGTATCTTGACCCTCCCTATGCACCAGAAACAGTCAAATCATTTGTCTCGTATACCGCCAGAGGATTCTCTCTTGAATCTCATAAAATATTATTTAGATTGTGTAAAGAATTAAGAGAGAAAAATATTGGCGCATTGTTGAGCAATTCCGATGTCGATTTGCTTAGAGAAGAGTTTCCTTCAGACAAGTACCGCGTTCAAAAAATAATGTGTCGCCGCGCAATCAACTCGAAAGACCCCTCTGCAAAAGCCAAAGAATTGCTCATATTATTTTAAAGATAAATTTCTTTTTTAACTCGATACTTTCCATCGCCAATGGGTCCGTAAAATCGTATGTCCATACATGGATTTGATTACTTATTTCATGAATAAATGCGCATACGATTTCTTTGTGGTGGTTGTTGTGCTGACGCACTGCCGTATAAGGAAAGAACAACTGTCTGATATTAAACGAAGGAATTTCTTTTGCACTTGCTTTGCATTCTATGATGAGAATTTTATTCAGCGTTTCGAAACACGCGTCTGTTTCGTATTGCACCCCGGAAATTGAGATGGTCTTCTCTCCTAATTTCATTGATGGAATTGAAATACGATGTCTGCCGTTTAATAGCGGACCATGTGTTATCGGCTCTTCTAAAATATATTCAAAGATTCCACTATATCGCATATTATCTATTAATGATGTTTCTGATTTCCCCAAAGAGAGAATCGTCGATGACGTATCCCTCGCAAATATTTTCTCTCCTATTTGCGAATAATCCAATTTCGAATATATATTATTTTTTGTCAAAAGATAGGTTCCGTTTTTTATCGGTAATATACACAAACCATATTGTTTGAATATTTCTGGTCTATCTCTGTCGGATGACTGATAGCAGAGCAAGCGCGGTTCGAATTGATTCGCCTTCCCTAACCACGTCTTCCCACATTGCTTTATCGTCTCCGCCGTTATTTCCAAGTCTCCTGCACCGGCATACGCCAACGTTTCAAAGATATGTGTCCATGCGCTCTTCATCCTCTATTTTACTAACGGCGGTTTGTTTATTATGTTTTTCAATTATTAATTTAATATATATTAATGGGAAAACTACTTAAAGAGAAAACGCAATGGTATATTGGACAACCAACAGCGAAACCAACTTTCACTATTAGAAAAAACAAATGGTTGTCCGCATAAAAAAGCATCTTGGCGCAGAGGAAGCGCATGGGGCCCATAACCCCAGGGTCCGAAGATCGAAACTTCGAGATGCTAACTTTTCAATCCTAATTTTAAAATACTTTTTGTTTTTATTTGTTAAATAAAATTTCGATGTCCCCGATATTTGAGAATAATAGCTATAATATAGTCATTATAGCTATTTTTCACTGTTTTCATCAAATATAGTCGTTTTTACCTCATTTTAGGGGTGTTTATCATCAAATATAGCCGTTTTACCTCATTTTAGCTCTTTTCATCAAATATAGCCGTTTTACCTCATTTTAGCTCTTTTCATCAATTATAGTCGTTTTTAGCTCTTTTTAGCTGTTTTAACCTCATTTTAGGGGTGTTTTTCATCAAATATAGCTCTTTTAAGCTCATTTTAGGGGTGTTTTTCATCAAATATAGCTGTTTTCATCAAATATACTCATTTTAACCAATTATAGTCGTTTTTAGCTCTTTTAAGCTCTTTTAAGCTCATTTTAGGGGTGTTTTTCATCATTTTAAGCTCATTTTCATCGTTTTTATCGATATAAAGCTATAATATCTATATATATCATGTTAGCATCACATTACTTCTTTAAAGAGGCTGATTATGTCGATATTTTATCGGCATTTGATGCAAAATATGGGTATATTTCGATGGAAGAGCTCCGTAAGATGTGTATGGCACAGAAAGTGGAAAAGTATTCAAAACAGGGCAAACAGGGGATGATTTCTCTCTTAAAAGAGGATTTTATCGATAAATTGAAGGTATTTGTAGGGTATAACGTGCAAACACTCAAAAAAATATGTGAGAATCTTGCTTTAGAAGTCCCCGATGAATCGACAAAAATAGACTACATAAATCACATCATGAATGAAGTCGAATCTGAAAGAATGCCACTGGAAATTTGTATGAAATTATATAAAGAAGAGAGAATTCCAGTAGCGGTTGCTATACCTTTGCCTTTGCCCGTTCCTTTGCCCGTTATAGAGAAGAAAGAGAAGGCCAAGGAAAAAGAAAAAGAAAAAGATAAAGATAAAGAGAAAGAGAAAAAGAAGAAACCCATTCCAAAAGCAGTTCGTAAAATTATATGGGATACATACATTGGACCCGATATAATTCGTCATCGTTGTTTGTGTTGTAAACGCGCATTAATCGACAATATGTCATTCGATTGTGGGCATATAGTGAGCGAAAAAGATGGCGGTACGCAGGAGATAACCAATCTCCGCCCTATTTGTTCTGCATGCAATAACTCGATGGGGACGCAGAATATGATTGAGTATATCAAAACGTATGGATTTTATATTTAAAAAGAAATATTACTTCATGGAAAGAGAGAAAAGGATGATGGTATTTGCGAGGGATGCGAATATTGGGCAAGAATACATTTTAGGAGATAAACCGATTGGAAAACTTATTGGGAAGCAATTGATTGGCCACACGCGGGACCATCCTAAAATCGAATATTTTGAACTTAAATTTATGAATAGTTTGGGAGAAGTAATGAGCACAAAAACGCATGAATGGAATGACAATTTATATATTGTTTAATATTAATGGAAGAGGTGCCATTTTTTTTAAAAGAGTTTGATAAGAATATTGATGCAAAAACATTTGCGTATGCCACGTTCATTGGACACGGAAGTGTATTGCGGGACTCTTCTGGTACGCAGATTGTACCTGTTCCACCAGAGATGCAAATTTTTAAAAAGAATGTTTCAATATGCGGGTTTCCGAGTCCTTCTCGAATTCGCGCAGCCCAACCTCCCGATAGATATATAGAAGATTTATTGAGTAATGGAATTGAGGAGTGTTATCCTAAAAAAGAAGATATTCACAAATATGCCAAACATAAAACCGAAGCAAGAAGGTCTAGATATGGTTATGAATCCGCAGAGCAAGCTGCACAAGATACGTGTAATATACTTTCTGATAAACGTGGTTATGTAAATAAAAGATACACTCCTACAGGTAGTATAACTTCAACTTTTAAAGAAAAGTACGGAATTTATAAATTCAATGTAGTATTCATTATGCGCGAAGATAATGGAGATAAAGAAGGTGTAATAACTGTTAATTCCCCGACGACAGGAGAACCATTATATTACAAACAGATTGGTCCATTTGATTTATTTAATGTAGATAATTTGCGTGAATTATTTGGACATATTGAGAGAAAAACGGATTACATTAAAACAGCATACCTCGATTTTTTAAGAAAAGAACAAGAAACTGCAAGTGAAAGTGAATTGCAAGAAATGCAAGCATACTTAGATGATATGTTTAAACATATGGACTTTGCAACAGATAGTGTACATAGATTGTTTGAACTCGAAAAACCGTCAATTACAACTAACGATATATTCAATATATTTTTTTTACTTAAAGTAAACGTCGCATATATATTGGACACAAGTTGTAGTTCTAATACTCTACCAGGTACAACAACTAACACATATGTAGAATTACCCGAAGGTATAGGACATGGAAAAAGACGCAAAAAAGGAAACACAAAAACAAAAATAACCCGTAAGAAAAGAAAGAGTAAGAAAAGGAAAAGTTATTTAAAATAGCACGTTAAACACATATATTTATCTTGGTTGCATGAAAATCCGCGTTCAAAATTCATAGGCTGTGCACAACTAGTGCAACAAATAACTGGGATGGGACAAGGAATCGGAAATTTAGAAGTCTTTGGAGTTTTGCGTTGCATTTTCGTATTTTTACATATCTTTATTTTAAAAAGCTTATTTCAATTTTTAAATAAAGACATATTCTATGGAGAAAAAATATAAACTCGAATTAGATGCAGTAGATAAATATATAAACAACAAATACATTCACGATATTATTCGCGATTATGGATTCAAATTGGACGGAGAATTTATTCCGCTGAATAGTAATATCAATGTATATGAAGCATGTTTTATTTCTCTCTTGACAAACATTTATATTAAAAAATATAAAACAAAAAATACATTGAATATTTTAGAAGTAGGACTTGCGTATGGGACCTCGGCTCTCATTCTTGTGAATGCGCTTATTCAATATAAGCATCCGAAAAACTACACTGTTATCGAC
>Ga0247722_10000093_pt1 | contig 53669 bp, 19 predicted proteins | sample MSEWelMarce3H_FC_FD_189094 | JGI IMG/M metagenome (GOLD analysis project Ga0247722, IMG submission 189094) | Subsurface sediment microbial communities from gas well in West Virginia, United States - MSEEL Well Study Marcellus 3H_FC | ecosystem: Environmental > Terrestrial > Deep subsurface >...
ATAATTAAAATAAACCAATTATACGTCAATAATACAGCCAATTTTTAATGTTTTTTTTAATTCGGAAATATTAAATATTTTCGTCGCTCCATTTTTGGTATGGCTTCCCTTAGATATACCATTGATAATAATGTATATATAGGATTGAAAAGTGCAAGACAACACTTGTTCCAAAAAGTTTATACATCTTTTCTCATTTACACGATTGCGTAAATGAGAAAACTCTCTACAAAAATGGATTCACAATTAATTCTTTCTTGGAACAAAGTTGGGATTATGGTCAATCGCATTCAACAATCGGATTTGGGCCTTGGCCTTCTTTAAAGTCGTGCATTTGGACAATGTGCGCCTTTTCTTCCCCTTGGATTTCTTAACCGAATAACAGTTTTTTCTGGAAACTTTGCGAATGGTGTAGGGCATTATACGATATACAAACATTTTATTTCTTCTTCTTTATTACAGAAAAAACCGCTTTTACAGGAGCGTGGTCACTTAAAATTCGTTTTCCAAGTTCCATTGCTCCGCTAACCGCATTACTACTAGAACAAGTTAGAATATCTGGTTTGTAATAAATCATATCCACTGTTCCGCCAAAAATGGATGTGTCGGGTGCTTCTTTACCTTCAAAAACAGATACATATCCGGATTCTTTAAAAACGTCGTCTAAACCGTACATCCAAATACGCCATTTTTCATTAAGTGACCGGGTTGATGCTTTATTCTGGGATTTTAACAATTCATTAAAATATTTATCTTCTTCTGGAGGAACTAATTTTGTATTTAAATCTCCGCAAACAATATCGGGTCTTTCTTCCAGCAATTTACGTATCTGATTCGTTTTGACCATATAATTATCACCCGTCAAACTTGCTATGTCATCAAATCTACCGCCACTTAAATGAATGGATGCAACCTTAACCGGTCTTTCATTAATTGTGAATTCGCTTATTGCCCAACACCTTGGATGTGGTTTACTAGTCATATCAATTGTTGTTTTTCCATCTTCGGTTAATTGAGATGGAATTGGCGATAGACTTGATTTTGCATCAATCTTTGCATAGATGGAATTGGATATCTTACTTCCAACACCATACAATCCCTGGGTTTGTGGCCAATGAAAATCGTGAGACTCGCAAGAAGATTTTAGATTCAAATCCCCAATATTCTCAATGAAGTTTGTAAACGAACCATCTGTCTGTTTAATCACCGCATTTTCCTGGATGCAGGCAATATCTACACCATTAAATATGGCTTTAAGCTGTTGCCAATTATCGGGTGTCTCTTCACTTTTATCGGGTGTCTCTTCACTTTTATCGGGTGTCTCTTCACTTTTATCGGGTGTCTCTTCACTTTTATCGGGTGTCTTTTCACTTTTATCGGATGTCTTTTCACTTTTATCGGATGTCTTTTCACTTTTATCGGATGTCTTTTCACTTTTACCTTTCATAAATTGTTTAAATGCCGTTTTATTATCCGGATTTATTTGGTTCAACCAACATTCCACATTAAACGTCATGACGGTAAATTCCGGGTTTCCGCCATTCAACCGTTTTTTATTAAACCTTTTCTTATTGGTTCTCTTCTTATTGGTTTTGACAACCTGTTTTCTACTCCGCATTCTTATATTACCATGATAAATTATACCATAGTAGAAAAATGGCACAACGTGTCCCATGTTAAAATTTTTGGTGCTTGGACGTCTTCACATTTTGCGTGGTCATTCTGGGTGTTGAGTAAATTACAGGCAACGTCACTTTCCCATCATACGTGTTCGGCGTGCAATTGTTCATATCGTCTAAAATCGGAATATTAAACAAACTATTGGGAACTATGTCGCCATATTCATCTACTTCTGTGGTATCCAAAATGGCACACAATTTTTTGTGCTGGGCGTAGGTCGCCGAATTTAAATAAGGATACGTGTTTTTCGTCTCTTTCAGTTTGCGCAATTGGATGTAATCACTAAATGACATATACAACCAAAGTAGAAAAAATACCTACGAAGACAGAGAAATTAGAAAACACGCAAGTAAAAGCGGCGTCCACTGAAAATCAACAAATACAAATGGAATAAATAGAGAACTTAGGCGCAAGATCGGATAGGACGCACCCATTAAAGACAAAACATTATTGACGCCATTATCGTGGACATTGTAAAATTCAATGCACCAATTATGGGTAACTAATTTGTGCGACATTACGTGCAAAACCACTTGAAAAAACATTATAAATATTATAATATTTTTTTTATACCCTTTTAAGGGGGAACCGTAGTTCCCCTACCTAAGGGTAAAGTTGAACGTCGCACCTCTCTTCTCCATGTTTTCATCATAGAATTTGGGCGCAACAAGAGCGAGTTTCTCTCCCGGTGTCAAATAAATGGAGTTCGGCGGGGATACAAATCCCAATCCAGAATTGGAAACAAGCGCTAAAATCTTTCCTCCACTAAACGTGGTGTTCGCATTCGCGGTCGGAAACCAGGTCGTCATATCGCTGGGATGCGCATACATAATCAAATTGGTTCCGGACCCGCCCACGAAAAAATGCGTTCCATTGAAACACGACGAGTATTTTTTCTCTACACTTGACAAATTTACAGAAGTAAAAACATTGTTGGAAAAATCGGTTGCGTAATACACATTTGCATTGGACAAGTCGGTTATCAAATTGTATTGGCCGTCATACGAATACGATGTTTGCAAAGAAATCGGCGTTGAAGCGTTCAAGAACCGCGTGTTCAAGTAGGCGCTGGGTATTCCATCGTATTGCATCAGAGAAGAGTAGCCGGTATTGACTACGGAGGATATCCACTTCTTCGTATTGCTTATCCTGTAGTACTTAGAGAGTTCTCTACTTGCATCTACCAAAAAAAGGTCAATATCTTTCACCTGGACACTCGTGGAACCTGCAACCACTTTTGTAAATACGAATCGGTAATACTGGTAGGCGGTCGTATTTGTGGTGGACAAAAAGATTGGATTTGTTGTAGTTGAACTAAAATTCATCGTCTGTGTGTTTAAAGTCGTCCAAACAGAGCCATCGGACGAACCAGCAAATGACCACTGCAAACCATTGGTTGAAGCCATTGAATAATGTTTGACTGCATAGGAAGTAGTCAAATCAATTTGGAGCCACTCACCTCCGGCTAAATCAGACCCCGAGTACAACCCGGTTCCCGAATCGTATAATCCGGACCCCGAACTCCACGCAGTGGATGCAGACAAATCAAAAGCATATTCAGGGTTTGCACCACTGGACGAAGTGACTGTAACAGTCGGTGTTAAGACACTGCTTACGTCTCCTACAACTGTGGGTAACAAACTCCAAGTGGTTCCGTCCGTAGATGTAGCAACGGCGACAGGCGAACCGTAGGCGGTCCATTTTACACCATTCCACGCAACATCGGTGGATCTAACAGAGAACAGTGTTTTGGAGCCGGCGATTCCGGTCCATGAGACCCCGTCCGTAGATTTGGCCAATGAATAGGCGGACCCCTCGCCAGCAACGAGCCAGTAAGAACCATTCCACGCAACCGCGTATGCCTCGTCAAATATTGCATCCGCCTGCTGTTGCCAATTGATTCCGTCGCGACTTACTGCAAACCACGTGCCGACGGATTTGCCCACGGTGACCCAAATGGTTCCATTCCACGCCGCGTGATTCGCTCTTACCTGGAGAACCGTGTTGCCCGTGCCGTACCACTGGATTCCGTCATAAGTGTATCCCAGCGTATTATAACTGCTGTCCGAACAGGCGAGAGTCATTGGTTTGACCGTCGCAGTGCCTTGCGATGAATTGTTGATGGTTAAAGACGTGGATGTACTTGGTAAAGAAGCGGTGGTCCAAGTGGTCAAATCTTGAGTTTTAATTAATGTGGTTCCGGAAGAGAAGAGATAGTGGGTGCCGGTGTAAACAAATCCAGTAATGGCTCCGACGCTTTCCACCCTTGAAGACCATATTCCAACGTTTTGAGAGAAGAAAATGGTACCGACAGACAAAACAAAGATAAAATTGTTGGCATATGCCACTTTTGTAATCGTATAGGCCTGCAGAGAAGTGTTTAAATTCCAAGTTATTGCATCATTGCTAGTATATAAATTATTGGCACCGTCACACCCGGCAAGCCATTGAGTGCCCGTCCAGGCCAATGAATTTACATTGGTGGGACCGGATGCGGTGGTCCACGTTTTGCCGGTTGTGCTGTATTTCAGCGTAGAACCGCCCGCTACCCACATTGTTCCATTATTTAAAACTGCACTAAACATATAGTAGATATATAATAAGGAGAACCTAAGGTTCCGCTTCGCTTACCCCCTTGAACCCCTCCTCTTTATTAAAATAGTTTTATCTAAAGGAGAGAGAAATACTCAGGAGAACCAAAGGATACAGCCAGATGGGCTTCCGCCCTTTCAAAATATCGTTATTAATATATTTTAATAATGATAACCTACAGCTTTGTTTTTGTCTTACCCTTCCGAGTTAAGAGGAGGGTTCATAAGGGAACCTACGGTTCCCTTAACCAGTAGATGCCATCGTTTGAATATGCAATGGTATTTGTCCCTTGTCCGACTACAACCCACAGAGAATTGCTCCAATAGACATCTAAACCGGCTACCGTGAATATATCTGAGCCACCGCCGACCCAGTGCATTCCATCTGGACTTGTCGCAATGGTATTCGCCCCTTGGCCGACCGCAACCCACAACTTGCCGTTATTAAATGACTTGTTCACCGTAGTCATTAATGACCCAATGTTGGAACTGGCGTCCGACCACGTTAACCCGCCATCATGACTATGACTTTTATTGGATAACAAGAGAGAACGCGGGAACACAATCGTATTGCGATACTCTATGTTGCACTCCAAATCGTAGATGGTCGTATTGTACTGGGTATGGCCCAAATGCCAGTCCGCGTATCCGCCGTTCTGTTTGACCAAAATGCTGTTTACCGGGTCCTCGCCGGCAATCACGAAATTGGACCCCGTCCATTTCGCAATGTTTGCGCTTTGGAGAATCGGCCCTTGCACGTGCGTCCAGTTCAACCCGTCATAACTGACAATGTAGTTATGGTTGCCGGAAGATACCAGTTCGTTCATTGTTATGACGAAAGCTATACCGTCCCATTCAATAGAGAAGGGTTTGTTTGTGTTGAACAAACCGGCGCTATTGTTTTTAATAATTTGGTTGGACAATTGAAGTGTAGTCCACGACTTGCCGGTATAACTGTACGCAATCACGTGACGATTCGTAATTGGTGCGCCCAATGCTATCCAAATGGACCCGTTCCACGCCACGTCAAACGACCCGTATGAAGGGTCAAAAATATTTGCACCACCGCTGTACCAGGTTTCGCCGTCCTCACTGTAGATAAGCGAATTCGGCCCGCCATTTCCGGCGGCAACCCAAAGCGCCCCGTTCCACACCACTTTTCCATTGTGGTAATTGGTTGCATTCTGGATCAACGCGGTTCCCGAAGGATTGCTTAGCCAATGCACACCGTCGCGACTGTTGTAGATACCCGAGTTTCCGATGGCCACGTATTGGTTGGATACCGGATTGTAAGCAATGGACGCATACTCGTTCGGTGTCGCATAATGCCTGTAAGACACTTGGTCATAGGTGTGACTAATGGTGTGCGAGTCCAAATACGTGATTATCCACTTGAGCCCGTCCCAGATGACTCTGGAGAACTGGGATGAAGAGACATCCACGATGGGCGACCAGGTAGATAAGGTGCGAGACACCGATTTTCCGTACGTAGTGGAATTGCCTGTGAGCGCCATATACACCGGCAACTTGTTCTTGCCGAACGTGTAAATAATATCGGTATTCAGTCGGACGTTGTCGCCCTGAATTGAAGAGTAAATCGTCGTCTCCGGAACCGTGTAAGAGTTCAAAGTAATGGATTTGGAATACAATTGGCGACTATGTTTCATCGTGTCCTGGAATGCATACTGTTTGGGCGGGATTTGACTCAAATCAATCGTGGAACCCATTGGGCCGATGGAGCCGAGATAACCTGCAAAACCAGTGGGACCACTCATTGATGAAAATCCAGTTGCACCGGTTGCGCCGGTGAATCCAGTTGCGCCGTATGGACCTATGGGACCTGTGGGACCGGTGGTTCCTTGCAATCCAATGGGTCCTGTTTGACCCGTCTCGCCAAAAATGCCTTGATAACCCAAAGACCCCAAAGTACCGGTTGGACCAGTAGAACCAATGCTCCCCATTATTCCAAAAGTACCGGTTGAACCTTGTGAACCTTGTGCCCTCTGTTCAGGACCAGTGATACCTGTTTGACCCATATTACCAATGATTCCTTGTGTGCCTTTATATGAACTACCGACAGAACCGGTGGGACCGATGGAACCATCCGCACCTCTTACACCTACGGGTCCAAACTGACCCATAGAACCATAAAATCCTGCATTGCCTTGGGAACCAATCGGGCCGCGAGGACCGACAATGCCAGTAGGTCCAGTATCACCCGTATATGACATTGGTGTAAAATACGTCACTGAAATGTCTGTCGTTAACCCAACCCCTTGACTGGTTTCCACGGAAAACACGTAGTCGGTGTTAAAAACATTGAGCACCTCGGCATCTGTTAATCCACGATTGTATACACGTGTGTCGTCCACATATCCGTGCATCGGGTTTGCAGAAGTGTCAGGTGATAAACTTAACCCCATCACATTTGTGGTATACACGTTTCCAAAATCAACGGCGGGTAATGCCTGAGAGAACGATGAATCTACTGTAAAAACCGTTTTCAAACCGTTCAGATAAAACGACCAAGAATTGGAAACATCGTTTGTCACCTCAACTGCAATGTGGTTCCACGTGTTCAGATTCGGCCCGGGCACATTGATGAACCGAGTTGTTCCACTGTTCTTATAAATGAACGAGTAATTCTGAAATGTTGCTGTCAAACAGATGTATTTATTGGTTTGGTTCAAACAGAACACGGTTCTCGGCGTGAAATCCAGAGAAGAGAAGTTGACCCACGTAGAAATGGTGGCATTGTTCGGGTCCGCGCGCAAATCAACGGGGCCAAGATTGACTTGTCCAGTGTAGTTGAGAGTGGGGAAATACAAGCATCCGGCGCCAAGACGTTGGCCGACTGAACTTATCAAACTAATATTGGTGATGGAGGCGTCGTATACAGGCTCACCAGACGCAAAGTTGGCCAAGGCGTAGCCGGTAATCGTATTTCCTGTGAGAGAAGAGGGTTCAAATGTGTAATGGTTCACTAATGCATTGGCATCCACCTTTCCATCGTATAACTGGGAAATTTGCGCGACAGATAAAGTGGAGTTGTAGATCCGGACATCGTCCACAAACCCGTCCATCTTGAAACCGTTGGATGAGGCGTCCATACCAATGGCACACCGAGTAAAAGTTGATAACGTAGGAGACCGATTGGTTGTTTGATTTGAATATTTGGTTTTGTTAATATTTACATTGTATAAATCCGTGTTTAGATAGTTGTACATAATCAAAGATGTCTGTGTATTGTTGTAAACATTTGCAATATCAGCATCGGACAATACAGACGTGTAAATACGAAAATCATCAAGATGGCCAGTAAATTGTCCAAGCGTATTTGTAGGGTATGAACTTGTAGGATAAGGAAGATCTGTCGTGGTTAATTGTAAAACGCCGTTTGCATAAGCTTTATGTATAGAAGTATTACCAGAAGAATATGTTGCTGTAACTGCAAAATGGTTCCAAGTATTGATTTCTGTGAACGTGCTATACACATTATTGGGAAAACCATCAAACGCGAAATACATATTATAAGTTGTTGACGAACCAAAAGTGTTGATTTGAAATTGCCGACCAGTACTATTGCCACTACATAAAAAAACCGTTTCTGTACCAACTGCTGTTCTATAAAACCAAAAAGCAATTGTGAACCCGGCCGTTATTGTTAAATTCAACGTGGGAATAGTAATGTACGAACTCGTATTTGAGAGAAGTGACTGTGTCCCTCTTTTAAAAATGGATGAATTGTAAGATGCAGTTCCGACCAATGTTCCATTTAATGATGGGTCGCTGCCCAAATTTGTAAGATTTCCTTCCATTTGATACGATAAAATAAACACTGGGGAATCAGTTGTATTAAAAATAGTTGATGGTATGATACTTGCCACAACGTGCGTCCAAGTATTTGTTGTGGGGACAGCCGGTACGGTGAATGTATTTGCACCACGATAGAACAAATAATTGGCTGACGTCGCCGCTACCCGGATGGAATCGGTTGAATTCGCCAATGAAATGATCGTTCTTGGCACTGTATCCAACGTCGTAAATTTGACCCACGCGGACAATGTAATCGCATTTCCTTGAGAAAACGTAATCGGGTTCAATGCAACCGTTCCTGTATGGGTTTTTCCGGGAAATGACAAACTCATTGCTCCATATTTAGAATTGCTAGTTGTTGTAAAGGCATTATTCATTGCCAAGTAAATGGGCGTTCCTGTATACAAGGTTGCAACTTCCGACGCAGTTAGAACACGGTTGAACATCATAAATTCGTCCAAGTATGCGTCCGTGAATGCACCCGTGCCCAAGGTGTTTGTGTTTCTGGACCCGAGAGAAGGATATAGTCGGCCCGTCAAATTGTCCGTCAACGAACCATTAATGTAGGTTCGCCAATTGCCATTGGGGTCCAACGTCCACACAAAATGGACCCACGCATTGTTGTTGATATTCGCCGACCCCGTCGCTGTAGAACTGCTCGTTGAACTGTTGAACACATTGAGTGAATAGCTGTTGCTTACAATGTTGATGTAGATGCCTTGCTCTAACAAGTTATCATTGTTTCTGAAAGAAAAGATATACGAGTTGTTTGGATTTGCGTTGGATTTCAGCCAGAAAGAGAACGATGTGCCGAGCGGATACACGGAAACTGGACCCATTATCAAGTTGGATGTAGGGGATATTTGGAGAGAACCTGAACCAAATTGATAGGTTGTTGTAGAGATGGCTCCGTCAGTGGACAAAGATGCGTCAAATACGTATGCGCCCGTTGCATAATTAGCTACGGCTAACCCTACATTGGAGCTGATATCAAAATTGTAATAAACCGATAAATCCTGGATAATATTCGCATCGTAGTTCGGCTGGCCCGAGAAAGTGTTGTCGGGGTATTTCTCCAACGATGCATAATTACCTAATTTTGACCCTGTCTCCATAACTGGATAATAGGAGACCGGATACGACTCTACAATTCTGCCGGCATACCCCGAATTATTGGATTGGGGAATGTAGGTGGGCAAATACAAGTTCATTGATACTTTATAAGGCGATTTTACGTAATATGGATGTAAAGAAGACAAAGAGGTTTGCAGTCCCCATTTCCAAGCCAAATTGCCCTCCATCGTTTGGCGTTGCGCCTCTGTAGGCAATGTGGCAAATACCATCAATTCGCCATAGTCTGTAGAGTGGGTTGTGCCCGAATTGTCATAAGTATTCATACCGATACCGACTTTCTGGATATTGAAGGCGCCTGAACTGTCATATGTAGTATAAATGCCATTTACACCGAAATTTACAAAAGAACCATCAAAGTAACCGGAAATCAAATAAGGCGTTCCAAGAACCAGATTAGAAATCGGATACTGATTATTGTTTCGCCACAGAGAAACCGTGTAACCAGTTGCGCCAGTCTGCGTTCCTGACAAAATGAACGCGGTATTCAGCGATGCATCATTTGTGGCCGAACCCGGACCAAAAGAAAGGATTCGCGGAACACCGTACAACATATTGATTTTCATTACAGAAAAGAACGAGAATGTGTTGCCTGAGTATCCTGGGTAATATGGACTGGTGAACCCGGTTCTAGACAATTGGAGAGCGGGGTATCCGTTAATTACATTCTCAGTTAGCTGCCGCAAATTTGAGAAATTGGTTTTCAAATCGTTGAAGAAAAAGGTGGTATTGTTGCTTTGTTTTGATTTGTCGTAGACTTTGACGACGCTTGGATAACTGATTCCGGAATTGGTTGCCATCGTAATTGCAGCAGCAGACGCAAATTTTTTGCTATTCCAAGTAAGTCCATCACTTGAATAACCGAGCGCCTGGGACGAACTTACAGTTATCCAAAAAGAACCTGACCAGACTACACTAACGCAAGCACCTGGAATCGGAGTTGTGCGCGATGTCCAGGTCAAACCGTCAGTTGAAGTTAGAATATTTACCGTATTTGACCCAGCAACAAAGAGAGAACCGTTCCACGCAATATTTCGCACAGTGTCGGTTACGCCACTTGTGCGACCCGTCCAGGTCAGACCATCCACTGAACTTGCAATGCTGTTTCCACCTTGACCGCCGGCTACCCATAATCCATTTGCATAAATAACCGTTCGGCCAGAAGTTGTGAATGTGGTGGTTCCCATTCCAAACCAATTTATTCCATCCGGTGACCTTGCCATTGTATTACCCGTGGATGCAGTTACCGCAATCCACAAATAGCCATTCCAGAAAGCGGCGGCTGTTGCTGAACTGGAAAAGGGCGTTATTCTTGAAGTCCAAGTAATCAAATTGGGCGAAGTGCTGATTTGACCCAAAGATCCGAAAGCTAACCATTGTCCATTTCCAAATGCAATATGTGTTGCACTTGTAAATGGCACGGTTATTAACCAAATAATTCCATCCGTTGAATAGAGAATGCCCGCCGATGTTGCGGCCACCCATAATCCATTTATATAAGATACTGAAGCGCTAGATGAAATGGTTGGAATAGTTCGTCTTACCCAATTCAATCCATCGTATGACGTGTATGAGATATTTGTGCTTCCTTCAAGTACGAGATACTTCACCTTGTTTACATACGCGTACCCGCCAACCCCGACCACTTCGGTGGTGTTTGCGCCTTTGCCTAATCCAGTCCATATTAACCCGTCTACCGAGCCAAGGTAGTAATTGGTCGCGTCCGACCCAACTGCCACCCAACTTCCATTTAACCATTGAACATCGGAACCATAAGTTGCAAACGTGGTTCCTGTAACTGCGGACCAGATGGTTCCATTCACGGATGTAGCAACCGTATTTCCGCCTTGGCCAACCGCCACGAATCTAGAGCCATTCCAAGTGACATTGTTTCCTGCAGTCGTGAATGTGGTTTTGCCAAGTCCGTTCCAAGTATTTCCATCGGATGAGTAAGCAATGGTGTTGGTTCCTTCGCCGACTGAGACCCAGATGTTTGAGCCATAGGCTATACCGCGTGCTTTCGTGAAGATTACGGAAGCATCTCTTCCAGTCCAACTAACACCATCAATAGATGAAGCAATTGTGTTCGTTCCTTCACCAACCGCTATCCACTGGTTATTTCCCCAGATAACATTGTACCCGGCGGTACTAAACACGGTTGTACCTCGGCCTAGCCACGTGAGTCCATCGGTTGAGTAGGCAATTGTATTTGTGCCTTGGCCAACCGCGACCCAAGAATACGAATTGTATCCAACGCCGAATCCTGCGGTAGTAAAAATCGTCGCACCAACACCGGTCCACAAAACGCCTTCAAATGAATAGGCAATGGTGTTTCCGCCGGAGCCCACCGCGACATACATTGACCCATTGTGTACAACCTTGTTGCCCTTAGCAGTAAAAACGGTTACCCCTGTTCCTGTCCAAGTTTTCCCATTGGGTGAATACGCGGTTGTATTTCCGCCTGCACCTACAGATACGTAGAACACGAGTTTATTGTCACTGACCTTTTGTGTAAGAGTCCCTTGACCTAGCGTAGTTTTATTGAGTAATCCCGTTCGCGCAATTCCGTATCCGGCAGTTGAAAATGTGGTTGTACCCTGACCGGTCCAGGTGATTCCATCGGTTGATAACGCAATCGTATTTCCGCCTTGACCGGTTGCTATCCACCGATTCATATTGGTGTTCCAAACAACCTTGTTTCCACGGTTCGTAAAAATGTTAGGTGTCCTACGCATTGTCCATACAATACCGTCGGGACTGGTTGCAATATTACCAGTGGTGCCTTGGCCGACGGCGACCCACAAAGACCCATTCCAATAAACGCCGTTTCCAGATCCGGTGAATACGTAAGAACCTTTACCTAACCAATTAATTCCATCATTAGAAGTTGCTAGTGTGTTTCCACCCGAACCTACTGCCAGATAGTTGGGTTTTGTAAATGTTCCTGTAAATCCATCCACCGCATATCCAGATGTAGTGAAAGTGGTTGAACCAGTTATTGTCCAAATCAATCCGTCGTCTGAGTAAGCAATGTTGTTACCTGAACCAACCATGACCCATCGTCCATTTAACCATTTAATACCTCTTCCGGATAAAGTCAATGGTGACGATCCTCGTCCATACCAATTATATCCGTCATCTGAAATTGCCGTAGTGTTTCCACCTTCACCCATTGCAACCAATTTGGGTTTGGTGAAAGTGGTCAATGGAGTGAACCCAATACCGTAGCCACTTGTTGTAAATGTAGTTGCACCTTTTCCAGTCCATGTAATACCATCGGTTGAAGTTGCCAATGTGTTTCCGCCTGAACCAGTCGCTGTCCAAAGAACCCCATTCCACGTCAACTTTTGTCCAGCACTTGTGAAAACGGTTGCACCCAATCCGATCCACGTGGTTCCATTGTATGAATATGCCAGCGTGTTTACACCCTGACCTGCAGCTACGAAAATTGTTCCATTGTACTCTACATCATTGCCTTGCGTTGTGAAAATGGTAGTTCCTAGACCTGTCCACGAGGTTCCGTTATTGGAAGAATAAGCAATTGTATTGGCAGTTGAGCCGACGGTAACCCATAGTGAATTTCCATAGGTGATACCATACATACTGCTTGTGGGTCCCGCTCCTTTTCCGGTCCAGTGAATACCGTTAGTTGAAGTTGCAAAACTGTTACTTCCTGTACCGACCGCCATCCAGAGATTTGATCCGTTCCATGCAATACCATATCCAGTAGTCGTAATGAAGGTGTCTGCAAGACCGGTCCATGTAATTCCATTGGTTGAATAAGCAATTGTGTTTGTCCCGGCACCAACCGCGACCCAAATAGACCCATTCCATGCAACATTGTAACCTGCTGTTAAAAAAACAGTGGTTGATAAACCATTCCAGAAAAATCCATTTGGTGAGTAAGCAACTGTATTTCCACCGGAACCGACTGCAACCCACAAAGAACCATTCCAAACAACATTGTTGCATTGAGTAATAAAAGTGGTTGTCCCCAAACCTTGCCACAAAGTTAAATCGTAAGACACTGCTAATGTGTTTCCACCGGAACCGCCAGCCACCGCAAACCGCGCAGAAAATGTTGGCACAGTATACGTTCCGGAAGCTGCCACTGCATAACAAAAATTGTTGAAAACAGGAGGTGTGAGTGTTCCGCCCCAACTCAAACCGTCAGAACTGGAAATTATTCTTTCGCTACCACCTTCACCTGTGGCAATAAAAGCAGGTTTTGTATAGGTCATACTAATGTCATAAATTGACCGAACCACAGTCATTAATGATTGATTATTTGGGGTCCATGTAATTCCGTCTGCCGAATATGCCATGGAGTTTCCACCTTCACCGCCGACAATCCAGCGAGAACCATTCCAATTCACAGCCATTGCATAACTGGTAATTATAGAAGTAGCACGACCTGTCCAAGTAATTCCATCAGTACTGGTTGCAATGGTGTTTCCGCCGGTACCAACAGCAACCCATAAACCGTTTCCATATGAAACCTTGTATCCATAACTAGTAAAAACAGTAGAACCACGACCTGTCCATGTAATTCCATCACTACTGGTTGCAATGGTGTTTCCGCCTATATCCGAATTATTATTACCAACAGCAACCCATAAATTGTTATTAGAACCGTCTTTACCAAATGCAACACCAAGTCCATTACTATTAATGTTAAAAACAGTAGTACCGCGACCTGTCCACGAAATACCATCATAACTTGTTGCAATGGTGTTTCCGCCGTAACCAACAGCAACCCATAAATTGTTATTAGAACCGTCTTTGCCAAATGCAACACCATGTCCAATATCAGTAAAAATAGTAGTACCGCGACCTGTCCACGAAATCCCATCAGTACTGGTTGCAATGGTATTTCCGCCGTTACCAAGAGCAACCCATAAATTGTTATTAGAACCGTCTTTGCCAAATGCAACACTATATCCATTACTAGTAAAAACAGTAGTACCGCGACCTGTCCACAAAATCCCATCAGTACTTGTTGCAATGGTATTTCCACCGTTACCAACAGCAACCCATAAATTATTATCATATGCAACCCACCGTCCAGCACTAGTAAAAACAGTAGTACCACGACCTGTCCAAGAAATCCCATCAGAACTGGTTGCAATGCTGTTTCCAGTGACTCCGACCGCAACCCATAAATTGTTATTAGAACCGTCTTTTCCAAATGCAGCGCCGTTTCCCCAACTATTAATAATACTATTACCACGACCTGTCCAAGAAATCCCATCAGAACTGTTTGCAATGGTGTTTCCACCATACCCAACTACAACCCATGAATTGTTACCATATGCAACACCGTATCCCCAAGTATCAAAAATATTATAGTCACGAAGCGTCCATGTCAAACCATCAGGTGAACTTGCAACAGTAGCTCCACCTTCACCAACTGCTATCCACAAAGACCCATTCCACTTTACATTATAACAACCAGTTGTAAATGGCCGATTGAATGAACCTGACCACGAATTACCATCAGTAGAACCAAAAATAGTGGTTCCACCTAGTCCAACCGCCAACATTCGGGGTTTTGTTATAGTAACTGAACTTGCATAGTCAAATCCGTAGCCATAACCGAAAGTGTTTATATAGTTTGCGACGCGAGTCCAAGTAATTCCATCGGTAGACTGTACAATTGTGTTTGCATTGATAGTCCTTCCAGTGGCGTACCATTTGTTATTGACCCATTTGATAGAACGGCCATCTATTTGAAAAATGCTTGTACCAATACCAGTCCAACGAATACCATCCGCTGAATATGCAATACTGTTTCCGCCTTCGCCGACGGCAACCCACTGAGATCCGTTCCACGCCACGCCATAACCAGTAGATGTAAATGGTTGAACAAGAACAGGACTCCACGTTATTCCATCAGTTGACCCAACAACTTTATTTGTTCCCGACCCAACAGCTACAAATGTTGGTTTTGTGAATATTATATCAGAATATGCGATTCCCCACTGATTTGTAAAAAGACGACCGCGACCAACCCATGTTGTTCCATCGGTACTTGTTGCAACGGTATTTCCGAAACCTTGAGAACCGCAGGCAACCCACAAACCGTTTGCATAGATTGCTCTATATCCGTAATTAAAAACTGTGTTGTTGCTTCCGGTCCAATTTATTCCATCGGTACTTGTGGCAATTGTGTATTTTCCAGTCCGATAGCCTCCACCCATTGCAATCCACAAATCGTTTCCAGATCCGTCTTTTCCAAATGTAGCACTCCTTCCTTCGTCATTAAAAATAATATTATATGTAGCTCTGCCGGTCCAAGTAATTCCATCCGAACTTGTTGCAATTACATTTCCAGCATATCCACAAGCAACCCACAACCCATTACCAGAGCCATCTTTACCGTACGAGACTCCGCGTACACGATTTGTAATAATTGTTTTACTAATACGCCCTGTCCAAGTGATTCCATCACTACTTGTTGCAATTGTATTTGAACCATCACCACCTGCTACCCACAAGCCATTGTCTGATGCATCTTTGCCGTAGGCCACGCAAAAAGCAGTACCAATATTACCATTTACTTGGCGTCCTGTCCACGTGATTCCATCACTACTTGTTGCAAATGAATTGCCCTGACCAGAAACAACCCATAAGCCATTGTCCGATGGATCTTTGCCATAAGCTGCGCCGTATCCAATACTAATACCACCGTTTGCTGGGCGCCCAATCCATGTAAATCCATCGGTACTTGTTGCAATGGTGTTTCCACCGTAACCAACTGCAACAAATAAATTGTTTCCCAAATTGTTTTTTCCAGAGGCTACAAAATATGCAGAAGATGAAATTGGACTACCGATAATTTTCGTCCAGTTAATTGTATCAAAACTATAAGCCATTGTGCCGTCATTTTCACCAACTGCCACATATACTCCCAATGTAATAGTTGAAACATCATAAATAGCCGTAGCCACGCCATATCCTCTGGTAGTTAATGCGCTTGTTCCGCGTCCGGTCCATGTGACACCATTGTTTGAACTGGTGGAAATTGTGTTTCCACCTGAACCCACTGCAATCCATATTCCATTTCCATAAGCAATGCCGTTTCCACCATTACTCAATTGTGAATTTGCAACAGACACACCCGTCCACGAAGTTCCATTGCTTGAATACGCAATTGAATTGCCACCTGAACCTACTGCCATCCACATAGACCCATTCCAATACAATTTATTTGCTTGTGTAGTAAATACGGTTTTACCCAACCCGGTCCACGTAAATCCATTCGTTGATGTTGCTAATGTATTTATTGTTCCTGAACCTGCCGAAACCCACATTGACCCATTATTCACAATGTCGTATCCTGCGCTGTCATATATGCCCATATAATGGCCAGCCCAATTGACGCCATCTGTAGAAATCGCGAGTGTATTGCCAGTTTCTCCTACAGCAACATAGATAGGTGTTGTAATTGTTGGAACAGTGTATGTAGCACCACCTTCAACTGCCCAACCACTTTGCAAGACACTTCCTTTTCCTGTCCAACTGCCTGAGCCGTCAACTGAAGTGGCCAAAGTGTGTGTGCCTGCGCCAACTGCAACCCATAGACTATTGTCGTAAGTTATTCCAGTGGCACTTGTTGATAATGCGGTGGTTCCAGACGCAACTGGTCTCCAAGTAATGCCATCGGTGCTAGATGCTACCGTGTTTCCACCGGAGCCTACAGCAATCCACAAATTGTTTGCAAAAATGGCTTTGTTTCCTTGACTCGTGAATGTAGTAGTTCCAAGACCTCTCCATACTAACCCATCATATGAATAGGCAATTGTATTTGTTCCACTATTTCCCAGTGAAATCCAGATTGTTCCGTTTGAATACACGCCATTTCCGTATGAAAAGAGAGATGTATTTTTTCCGGTCCAATTAATTCCGTCTGTTGAAATTGCAACAACATTTCCACTCTGGCCCACTGCAACGTACAATCGCGTAGTAAAAGTAGGTGTATCATAGGTTATTCCGCCAGTGACAAACCGACCAACCGACAAAGCATTGAATCTGGGTGTCCATGTGTTTCCATTGGAAGAAGTTACCAATGTATTTCCACCGGAGCCGACTGCGACCCAAAGACCATTCTTGTATGTTATTCCGTTTCCACTACTTGAAAAATTAGTGGTTGAATTTCCAGTCCAGGTAACACCGCTATCTAAACTTGTGGCCATTGTGTTTCCACCTTGACCGCCGGCAATCCAACGACCATTGCCCGATGCATCTTTGCCGTAAGCTACGCAGTTGCCCCTAGTTGTAAAAACCGTGGCACCGCGACCAGTCCACGATATTCCATCAGTAGAACTCGCGATTGAATTGGTTCCTTCACCTACCGCCACAAATGTAGAGGTGGATACATCCGATGCAATTCCGTATCCGGCAGTTGAAAATGTCGTTACGCCTAGTCCGACCCAATTGTTTCCGTCGTATGAATAAGCCAAAGTGTTAGTTCCGGAGCCGACTGCAACAAAAAACGGAAGTATTATAGTTGGAGAAATGTAGGATGCAGGTCCATATACGTAATTTGCTTGAACCGAAAACACATTGGTTCCATACCCACCAGGAGTTTGACTGATGGGGGTCCAGGTGATTGCATCAGTTGAAACTGCGAGAGAAGCAGATGAAACAACTCCAGCTGCAATATACGACGGCGAAGCCACTGTGACAGTTGAAGGAACCAACCCGGCGTTATACGTTGTTGTCGTGGTTGTCGGATTAAGTGGTAACGCGTAATTGATTGAATTTCCAGAAGTAAAAAAACTGAGTGTTTGGCCAGACCACGTGACCCCACTGTCTGTACTGGTTGCCAAAGTGTTTCCGCCGGATCCAATGGCAATCCATTTTGTGCCATCATAGATTATATCATTTCCCGCCGTTGTGAATGTAGTGGCGCCGCGACCTGTCCACAAAACACCATCCGATGAAGTTGCAATGGTATTTCCGCCTTGGCCTACGGCAACCCATTTATTAGAGACTGAATCATAGAAAATTCCATTACCTTGTGTTGTAAATGTGATTAAACGATTCAATCCGCCAAAAATTGCATTGGTTGAAGCTATTCCAAACGAGTTTGTCCCTGCACCAACCGCCAAATATTTGGTAACCGTGGTTGTAGAAGTGATTTCATTTATTGATTTGTATGCATAGACCCTTTGACCATTCGTTGTAAAAACGGATGAACCGCGACCCGTCCATGTAATTCCATCGGTACTTGTAGCCAAAGTGTTTCCGCCTTCACCACCAGCAATCCAGAAAGAACCCGTCCATGCAATTGACCATCCTCTTGTCGTAAATACGGTTAATCCCGTGCGACCCGTCCACACGATTCCATCGTAAGAAGTCGCAATGCTGTTTCCGCCTTGACCCACCGCAACCCACAAAGACCCGCTCCAAGCAACATCATATCCAATTGTAATTGGCGACGAAGTAACTCCGAACCAAGTGGTTCCGTTATACGAGTATGCAATTGAGTTTGTACCATTGCCAACTGAAACCCAAATAGACCCGTTCCAAGCAACAGCGTATCCGGCTGTTCCAAAAATACTTGCACCCAGACCGTTCCACAAAATTCCGTTCGTGGAAGTCATTATGGTATTTGTGCCATTACCAACAGCTACCCACAGAGACCCATTGTATGTAACACCAAGTCCTTGTATTGAAAATACTGCACCGCGTGAAACCCAATTAATTCCGTCAAAAGAAGTTGCAAGTGTAGCAGTGTTTTGCCCGACAGCCACCCACATTCCATTGTTTGAACCGTCTTTGCCGTATGCTATTCCACTAGTACGAGTTGTTAAGCCCGACAAGCCAGTTGATGTTGACCAATTGACTCCGTCAAACGAATACGCAAGTGTGTTTGTTCCAGCACCTCCAGCCACCCAAATAGAACCATTGTATGCAACACAGTTTCCATATGATGAAAATACCGAAGTTCCGATTCCGGTCCAAGTCAACCCGTCGTAAGAGTAGGCAAGTGAATTTCCTCCGCTTCCTGTAGCTACGTGTGTGACCGTGTTTGTAACATAATCGGACCAGGTCTGTTTGCCAGAATCGTATTCAAACTCGGTTGAACTCTTTGCGTCTATCCACAAAGACATATTTTCCGTGTTTTTTGTTATATCCAACACACTACCTTTGGCTTTCTCTGATAAGACGTAATTATCATACATCACAGTAAAACCAGTTTCTCCGGCTTGCCCAATTGCGCCTTGATATCCAGTTGCACCCGTGTTACCGGTATTACCGGTCATTCCAGTGGTGCCTGTATAACCTTGTTGTCCGGATAATCCTTGATATCCTGTTTCACCTATGTTTCCTCCATAACCTGTTGCACCGGTTGAACCGGTTGAGCCTGTTCGGCCGGTTGAGCCTGTTTGGCCAGTTTGACCTGCCCGACCTGTTCGGCCTGTTCGGCCAGTTTGACCGGTTCGTCCGGTTTGACCGGTACTTCCTGTAGGTCCAGTGGTGCCAGTTTTGCCGGTTTGGCCAGTTCGGCCGGTTTGGCCAATGTATCCTGTGTTGCCGGTATCACTTGACCCAGTTGGACCGGTGTTTCCAGTATTTCCGGTTGCACCATATTCGTTGTACAAGATGCGGAACTCGCCCAAATTGACACTGTCCAAAGTATTGGGATACCCATTCTGTGCAATCTTTGTTACCAATAACCGATAATATTTGTAGCTGGATGACGGTACTGCCACGTTCCAAACGTAATTGGGTTGGCTCACATAAGAGGCATCCAAAGATACTGTGCTAAGTGTCGTCCACGAAATGCCGTCTCTGCTTCCAACAAAGTACCACTGGCTCGGTATTTTCACGTTGGATGCATCAATGTTTGGTGCAATTAAAGCATAGGCGTTGATACTTTGTTTGAACGCGTCGCTCTCTAATTGAATCCACTCACCGCTGGTATATTCCGTCAACAAATTGTCAAATTTATAGACGCCCTGACCCAAAACATTGAATAAGGTGGCGTCGTTGTTGACTGTGGTGATATTATTGTAGAGAGAAGACGTGATTCCATAATCGGAAATGACACCGTTGGTCCAGTTTAAACCCGCATCCCGCGTATAGTAAAGAGACCCGCTATACGATAAAACAATCATATTGGACAAATCAGTTACGTAGAAAGCGCGAAATTCCTTAGACCCAGTGAATATCTCTGCATCAGGGTTGGTGAAAAGGGTTTGAAAGGATTTGTTTACGTAATCAAATCTGTAAAAATTATAGATTGGTGTGTAAGTCTGGTTGTAAACTATACCAACGTCAGTGTTGGTGAGAACGCGGTTGAACACACGGAAATCGTCAATGGCGCCATTGAAGTAAGGATCATTCAAGGATTCCCAGTGGCTCTTTCCAATATAATTGATAGTTCTACTTACTACATCCGGGTAAAGTGCTCCGGACTGAGTATAGATGAGAGAATTGTTCAAGTAGAATTTCCAGTCGCCGTTGGGATTCAAAGTCCAAGCAAGGTGGCGCCAGACGTTGTCATTGACGGCCGTGGCCGTGTAGAAATTTATCAAATCTTGTGCATCATCGCTGTTATGCACGCCGCACGCGATGTATCCATTATTGATGGCAAAAAGGATGTTTGCAATATTCTCTCCATTTCCGAAATCAAAGATGCGACCCCAAATGCCGGTATTGTCGGAGCGGAACCAGAATGCAAATGTCATACCGTTTGTTCCTGACGTGAATGTGGTGTTGCTTTTCACGTATTGGTTTGAAGATCCGTTCAATTGAAGAGACCCCGACCCCACTTTTCGGTCACTAGAAGAAATGGTCGCGCCATTGACGAGAGAAGCATCATACACATAATTCTGCGTGGCTTTGTTTGCCAAATTGAGACCGTTGTTGGAATCCGTGTCAAAATTGTAATACATAACCAAAGCAGAATCGTAGTTGAGTGAAAATCCATCCACACCGGCAATGAACGCATACTGATTATTGAAAATCTTGATGGGCGCGGTCAACCGAATGGTGGAACTGAACGAATAACTGGGCGAAGTTGTTGGACTAATATTGGATGTGCTGTAATCGCGAATCACCGCGCAATCGTTCTCTGCGGACGGGCTCCAAACAAGGTAGACATTGGATACATCTTGGTTATAGAAAATGCGTCGGTCTAAGGAATTGGAGGAACTAGTCGTGTAAGTTCTGGAACTAAATGTGGTTCCCCCATTGACCGTGTAATAGAACTTGGGACTTTGGCCCGCCACATAGTAAGAAGTTGCAGAACCTTGAACGCGCATATTACCATAAGTGGTGTCTGTGGTTACCACGCCGGAAAAGGTGAACGTATTCAAGTAGCCAGAAGCGTCGGCGACCGACAACCCATTCTGTACAATGCGGAAGTTGTAAGCATTCACGTTGCAAATCTTGTTTATTGACGCGTCCTCAGACTTTCCAATCCAGTAATTTGTATACGTGGACAAATTCGGCGTTGTAGTGCTCCACGAAATATCATTTGCAATTTTATTTTGGTTTGCATCTGTTACATAACTGTAGAAGTTGAATGAACTATCATTTGTGACCACCTGGAGAGTGGCGGTGTAAACCGCATTGTCCAATAGGTTGGAAGCAAAGGTTTGATATGTTAATATAGAATTTGCAGAACGGTGAATAATAGAGAATGTGTTTTTCTCGTGAATAGACCGACAAATTGCCAACGAATTTCCCTTGGTTCCGTCATTGAAAGACAAAAGGCGCGACTGGTCATAAAAGATGCCGTTTGCATTCCACTGGCCAATGTAGCAGCGGGATAAATCCGTGGAATTAATATAACAAACCTGGCTGATAATCAGACGATGATACGCGTACGGAGTTTGTGATGCAGTGTAATATGTTTTGCCTTCACTTTGTACGCGGGTTTGTTGTGCGTGTTCCAAATACCACGTTGTGCCATCATTTGAGCCGACCAAATACCACCTGCCTGGCAAATACTTCTCGTAATTCAGAATCTGATTAAGACGCGGTTTGAACGAATAAGAGTAGATTGGGTAAGAATATGGCATTTTCAGTTGCAACCACTCGCCGTTCACAGTGCCGATTCCTTGAACCGTTGTGAATTTAGAACCGACGTATTCACCCGTGTTATAGTGATAATTGGCGTCAGAATACCAACCCACCGGGTCGTATGCGCTATTGAAAGGATAAGCCAACGGGTTTTCGTAGGCGATCGCTTTGGTTTTGTAAGGATGTGCTGCATCCAAATAATCGGTTAAGCCCCATTTAATCGCGAGCAATGCTTCAATACGACGATTATTTATATCCAGCAAAGAAGAATTGAACTGAAAGAAATCGGCCAGTTGATAGCCTTGAGAACCAAGCGTAAACCCAGTCAGCATTTGAATATTGGATACGCCGGTGTCCGTGGATTGTAGTGCAATAACTCTTCCATTCAAACTGTATTTCGTGTATAGAATACTTCCAATGCAATATGCATTGACCATTATAATGTACGGGATTGATGTATTCGTTCCCGAATAACTAGTACCACTGAATGTTGTACTTGTTTTATATAACCTAATTCCACTATCGTTAATAACAATGGAACCTTGTCTTAATGGTCCTCTCGTTGAAACCAGCGTGGATGAAGCTGTCAAGAAAATAACCATAAAAATAGTCAAATTGGAGACGCTTTTCTCTACGTCAATCGTAGTCAATGCGGCAGTTCCTGTAAATTGTATCGCCGGATTCGTTCCAAAAATGTTTGAAACGTAAGTTGGTGGGACCCACGAATATGAAGTATTCAAACTGCTTATTTGATTTACCGATATATCGGTATTGAAAATGACAACTTCAAACAATTGACCATTCATATATTCATTGCTGGGTGTGTCAGTTGCCATAGATTTACCAATTGTATTAAAAGTGGTTGATGTGTTTCTAGCCACAGGCGCAGTAAAAGTATTGGTGCTATTTAATGTTTTTCCACTAAATGCGTAAGTATATGCGGTTCTCTCACCACTGGTTGAATTATAGGTTTCAATTACTCCATCACCACCTTGGGGTTGACCAAAAGTTATATCGCTTCCAGACCAATTATTTCGGAATGTACTTGTGGTTCTTCCAAAAGCAAGAACGGCGGATGGGTCCACTGCATAGTTGCCCGCACCCAATACACTTCCGGTCGTATTATTAAAACTGCTGGAATAATAGTAAATTGTATAAGATGAGTTTCCGGCGGGTATTGTATTATCAGGCATATCCAAATAGGAACCTGGATTTGAAATGAAATCTATTGATAGATTAAATGCTGGATTTGTCATATTTGGCTGTAATTCAGTGTTGGTTTGTGTCGCGTGTTTTTCATTTCCGGTTTGGTCGTACCAAGTTGTAACATATCCGGTTGTGCTGGTTAACCAATCATTCAGTGTTATACCCGTTCCATTCCTATTTGTATATAGATAACTTGAAAATGTGCTTGTGTTATCTATCGCATAAAAATCAACCGTAGAACTGTCCGAAACACGTCTCACTTTAACAGTTGGGCCTGTGTATAAATACGACAATTTTCGGATAGAATATCCAGCCACAGCAGTTGCACGTGTTGATGGAGTAAGTGAGTCCAACATATAGACGGATGCTGTAATATTGGTGGACGGGTCTTTAATTGATATAATTTTAGAACCAACCATTGATAAATTGGAGGAGACATCCAAATGCAAATCCGGTGAAAAAGAATTCAAATAAACATAAGTCAGTTGGATGGGAGTTGAAGACGACGCATCGTAGATTCCATTCAAGTAGGCGTTTTCACTCGTATTCCCGGTAATATTGATTTGAGTAAAGGACGAATCTATTGTCGTTGGGAAATCAACCGTAGTCGGAACTGTCGGTTTGACAATGGTCCGGTCTTCATTGTTCACGCTGAATTTCAGGTCCATTTCCACCGATTTGCCGTTTATTGCATTGGTAAGTCGCGCATTTTGCGAAACAACCCCCTTATTCGTATCCCCAATGGAGAGATAGGTCGTATTTGTTCCAGCGCCATTAATTGTGGTGTAATCGGTGCCTGAAACAATATCAGAACCAATTGCGTCAAATGTGTAGTAGGACGTGTTGGGAGTAATGACATTCAAGTTGTATAATTTGCCTTTGAAAATGATGTTTTGGCTGGGGTCCAGCGGTCTTCCAACAAACGCATCTGTGAATGGACACACATTGCTTGGGTCAATCCAATTCACTTGATTGCCTACCAAATTATTGCTATTGTCGTATGCATACGCCTTGTAAATGGTTTGTTTGGTTGCGCCATATTTACCGACATTGATGAAGGCGTTGTAAATGGTGTTTGCAGAATAATCCATCAGTTTGGTGTCCACATAGGTCTTTTCATTGTAGGAATAGTTGATTTTCAAAGAATTTAACGAGCCGTCTCTGTACAAATTCAACGAAGAGTAGTCAGAATAGGCGAGATTCAAGATGTTTATGGAATCCAACGCGGTTGCATACGTGGTATCGGCGCCGGTTCCATTGAAAGAAAGCGTGTAGGTTCCCGAAGTTGGAATCGTAAAGTTGATATAGTATGGAGTCCATCCAGAAAACGATGAAAAAGTAAAAATAACCAAATTGTTGAGCTTGATATTGATTGCATTGTACCTATTGTAAAAATTGGTTGCACGTGACAGAAAAAAACTAATTTGGTAAGACCCCGCATTGAAATAAATATTTTGGTATATTGAACAAGTACCCAATATTAGAATGCATTGGTTTCCAGATGGATAAGGTATTGAAGCCGGATACGAGTATGACGAATAGGTGGTTGAATTGTTGAGCAACACAACATTGTTTGGCTGGGTAATGACCCAGTTTGGCGTGTTGTCTGTGTTTAAAAGAAAACTGCTGTTTGTGCTGATGGAAGGGCTTTCAAACGTGTTGTTTTTAACGGCGATTGCGTCTTGGGCGTTGATAATACTAATAGAAACCAAATTGGTTGCACCTACTGTACTTCCCGAACCATAACCAGTTCCTACTAAGGATAGTGTGTGGTTTCCTGACGTGGTAATTGTAAAATTAACCACAAATAGAATCCAGTAATTAATATTAAAATTAGTTCTCTGTTTACTTAAAATGGTTGTTCCGTCCATTTTTACGTCAATTCCACTGGATAAATTGGATGCCGCAAAACTACTACCACACGCATAAAACGACAAAGTATATGTTCCCGGAAAACAGAAGAAAGTCTGTGAAATGGATGTGGGATTTATAAAGGATGATACGATAGAGATAGTTTGTCCAAAATTAAGTACTGGAAACCCGGCGGTTATACCCCGACTGACTACTCCACTGTTATTGGAAAGAACAACACCCCCTCCTGCACCATTTATCAAATTCCAATTGGGCATTGTTGTTAGTGATAAATATGAATTGTCAGGAATAGCAGGCAGTCCGAACATACTGTTTTGCAAAATGGACGGCGACCGCAAACTGAGCAACCGTACATTCTGCGAGGCGTCCGAGTCCACGCTGAATTTCGCGTGAATTGTGTATCCATATTGCAAATCCGCTTGGTAAAAATCGTTTGCTTTCAAATACGTGGTGTTTGTGTTGCCTGGACTCAAAGTATAGAATCCCGAATTGTAGCTGAAATCGGTTCCACCTACGGCAGTTAACGCCAGCTTTTTCGTTCTCTGCAAATAACTGAGGTTGTTGATTTTAGTTATTTTCTTCTCTCCGGCTACCTGATTGTTGATGAATCCAACGAGTCCATTGTAGTTGTAGGACGCGTCCACGTATCCGAATGTGTCGCCAAGTTGCCACCCTGAATAATTACGCCAATTGCGCATATCCACGTTACGCCACGATTTGTTTCCAGTAGTTACGCTGACGGATGTAGATGCATTTGTAGTATAATTGTAAAGAGAACTGACTTCTTCGTCCGTTACAACGCGATTGTATAAACGAAACTCGTCCATGTATCCGTTTACAAAAGCGGTGTCTGCATAACCCAAGAAGTTTGCATTGTAAATCCGTCTATGATTCAACTGATAATTCATACTTGTGTCTAAGATTTTTAAAGCATTGATGTAGAGACGGAGTGAAGACCCGCTAACCACCATAGATATATAAGTCCAGTTCGCGGTATTCACGCTGGATTTCAACACACTTGGTGTAAAAATTTGGGCGGATGCGTCTTGTGAAATGGTAATACCAAAGTAATTGTAACTTGCGTCGGAATTGGAAAGAGAGAGTTTCACCGAGTTTCCGGTTTGGTCGTTTATTGTGAAAAGTCCCTGGTATCCGGCTTGATTGTCGCCAATGTTCTGTTTAATCCAGAAAGAAGTGGTGAATGCAGGAACAACAAAGTTCAGGGAAGGCAGTGAGACGTATTTCAAAATGGTTGCAGTGCCATATTGAATGCACCCGTATCCAATTAATTGATTACTCGTGTCAATGGCTGGATAATTCATCAACAAAGAATTGGAAACCGCGGATTCTTGCGCCTTGTTCAAAACAACATTGTCCTTCACATTGTAGGAGTCAAATGTGTGGTAAATCATCATTTTGTAATCGTCAGCAATGTTCTTATTAGATTGGGTGAATGTGTCTGTGTAATTCTGGGTTTTGCCGGCGTAGAAAGACGTTTCGTCGTAGAAGGGCGTAGTATTGACCGTGGAAATCTGGTCAATCGGAAAACTTCCGGTAATGTTCATACTGTTTCCGCCGATGTAAGCACCGGAAGAAACGTCGTAAGTTCCTGTTGCAGAGTTCCAGTATGTGTTTGCATTGTTATCAAACGCATTGTATGCATAATTGGTGGAATTGGTTGAAGAAGCGCTTACATTAAAAAAGTATCCATCTTGATTTCCGGAGAAATTGGATAATGAAGGATAATACATATTGGAACGACTCGGGCCGTAAAAATTGGGGACAGAACCTAGCTGACCCTCACCTGTGGGTCCAGTTCCCGTATTATTATCATCTCCTCTTGGTCCAACTTGGCCCAATAGACCCGTATCGCCAACAGAAGCAGTAGGTCCCATATATCCAGTGTCGCCGGTGTCGCCTGTAGTTCCCGTAGTACCGGTTCTTCCTGTAGTACCAGTTTTTCCTGTGAAACCGGTGTATCCAGTATCACCAGTGTCGCCGGTCTGACCACCTCTTCCTCTTTGACCGGTCTGTCCAGTAGCGCCAGTGAAACTGGGTATCCCGACGGGTCCTTTTAAGCCGCGCGGTCCTGTAGAACCAGTTTTTCCAATATATCCAGTATTTCCTGTGTCACCAGTTTGACCGGTTCGGCCGGTGGAACCGGTAGGTCCAGTTCTGGTTGAACCGGTGCCTCCTGTATCTCCTGTGTCACCAGTTGGGCCGATTTGACCAGTTTTACCAGTTTGACCTGTTCGGCCCGTATTGCCAGTGTCTCCTGTATTACCAGTTTGGCCGGTTTGACCTGTTCCACCGGTTTGACCTGTTCGGCCAGTATCGCCTGTGTTGCCGGTGTCTCCGCGTATGCCTTGCGCACCACGGTGTCCCAATGCTCCAGTTGTACCAGTATCTCCAGTGTCTCCTTGGGAACCAGTATTTCCAGTGTTTCCTGTTCGGCCTGGTGCGCCAGGACCTTGAGGACCGGTTGTTCCTGTCTCGCCAGTGTCTCCGGTTTGACCAGTTGTCCCCGTGGTGCCAGTCATACCAGATATGCCTTGGGAACCTGCGCCACCCTGAATTCCTGTTTGACCGGTTGTGCCAGTGGAACCCGTTCTTCCTGTTGAACCAGTGTCTCCAGTGTCTCCAGTTTGACCGGTTGTTCCGGTGGTGCCAGTTCGGCCATATATACCGGTGGGTCCACGAGACCCAGTAGCACCAGTTGACCCAGTTTTACCAGTTAATCCAGAAAGACCTTGTATACCATTTGGTCCAGTGTTGCCGGTATCGCCAGTATCGCCGGTTCCGCCAGTTTCACCTGTTTGACCAGTGTTACCGATGAGACCAGTATTTCCGGTGTCGCCGGTTGTTCCATAACCCTGAGGACCTTGTGCACCCGTTGTGCCTGTGTCACCTTGGAATCCGGTTTCACCATCTTGTCCAGGAGAACCAAGTTGACCTTTTGGTCCAGTTTTTCCGGTGGTACCAATGTTGCCGGTTTCACCTTGGAATCCGAGGTCTCCGCCATAACCTTGAGGTCCTGTTTGACCAGTTGTGCCGGTATCTCCAGTGTCGCCATAAGAACCAGTTTGACCGGTGAATCCGGTGTCGCCTTGTGAACCGGTGGTTCCTTGTGCACCCGTGTCGCCAGTATCACCTCTGGAACCTGTTGAACCTGTGGAACCCGTTTTTCCATCATAACCTGTGTCGCCAGTATCTCCTGTGGAACCGGTTGAACCGGTGTTGCCTTGTGCACCTGTATTTCCTTGAGAACCCGTGTTGCCAGTGTCGCCTTTGGAACCTGTAGATCCTTTGGAACCCGTGGTTCCAGTGTCGCCGTGTGCACCCGTGTCACCATGAGAACCGCGAGACCCAGTATCACCTTTGAAACCAGTTGACCCTGTATTGCCATCAGATCCTGTATCGCCAGTATCTCCTTTGAACCCGGTGTAACCGGTTGAACCAGTTGAACCAGTTAAACCACTTGGACCCATTAGTCCAGTATCACCGGTGGAACCGGTGTTTCCTTTGGAACCTGTTGCTCCGGTTTTACCAATGGAACCAGTGTCTCCAGTGTCACCCGTGTTGCCGTTGTCGCCACGAGAACCTTGAGTGCCTTGATTTCCCAAATTACCAGTGTCTCCTCTGGAACCGGCGTCACCTCTGGAACCTGTTGTCCCTTTTGACCCTGTAGTTCCCTCATTGCCGGTATCACCTTGAGAACCAGTATCGCCTTTGAAACCAGTTGAACCAGTCGTTCCACTATTACCATCTGACCCGGTGTTGCCCTGCGACCCAATGCAACCTTGAGACCCAGTTGCGCCTTGAGACCCTTGGGAACCCGTTTTTCCAGTGTCACCATCAGAACCTGTTTGACCCGGATAAGCTTTAGAACCAGGAGAACCTTGTGGGCCTGTGTTACCAGTTTCACCTTGAGATCCAACTGTTCCGGTGGAACCTTTGGAACCGGTGGTTCCGGTGGTGGCGTTTGAACCGGTGTCGCCTTGCGAACCAATGCATCCGGTTGGGCCTTGAGATCCTCTAGAACCCGTTGCTCCGAGTGTACCTTCAGAACCAACGTTACCTTCAGAACCGTGACTACCTGTGTTTCCCTTGGAACCGGCAGCGCCAATATTGCCGGTATCTCCTTGAAAGCCGGTGTTGCCTGTTTCGCCTTGATATCCAAGTGGACCAAGTGGGCCTTGTGCACCCGTATATCCTTGAGCACCGAGTGAACCAGTGGGTCCAATGTTTCCTTGAGAACCCGTTTTGCCGATGGAACCAGTTGACCCAGCGTCTCCCTTGGAACCAGTTGAACCCGTACTTCCAGTGAGTCCGAAAGAACCCGATGCACCTTTCAAACCAGTATTACCGGTGTCTCCTTTTGATCCAGTAGAACCAGTATTACCTTGTGCACCAGTATTACCTTGTAAACCAATATCACCTTGCATACCTTGTATACCAGTTTCTCCCTGAGAACCTTGGAAACCAGTGTTGCCCTGAGAACCTTGGGAACCCGTGTCGCCAGTTTTTCCCGGACTGCCTTTTGCACCAGTTGCTCCTGTGGTGCCTGTTGCACCGGTGTCGCCCATACATCCATATAAACCAGTTTCTCCAGTGTTTCCACTTTGGCCTTGAGATCCTTGGGAACCAATTGAACCATGAGAACCTTGGGAACCAGTGGAACCCGTTTTCCCAGTTATTCCCAAAAGACCTTTTGCACCAGTTGTACCAGTTGCACCAGTATCGCCAGTAGGTCCAGTATTGCCAGCATCACCTTGCAGAGCTTTTGCGCCAATTGCGCCTTTGTTTCCAGTGTTGCCGGTATTGCCTTTGGACCCGGTGGTTCCTTTGGATCCGGTGGAGCCAAGGGCACCTGTTGCTCCTGTGTCTCCGCGGATTCCAGTTTGGCCGGTTGCGCCGGTTTTGCCAGTTTTACCAATAAATCCGTCGGGACCCGTAGTTCCCAAAATACCGTCTTTTCCTTCTGCACCGGTTGCGCCAGTTTGGCCAGTTTGGCCAGTTGTGCCAGTGTATCCATCTGAACCAGTGGTGCCAGTGTATCCAGTTGTCCCCAAAATACCGTCTTTTCCTGCAGGACCATCTTGACCAGTGAATCCAGTATCTCCGGTTTCGCCAGTATATCCAGTTTGACCAGTGGTTCCGGTTTTGCCGGTAGTTCCCAATATTCCATCCATACCATCGGAACCGAGCGCACCGGTTGTGCCGGTGGTTCCTTGAATGCCAGCATGACCAGGTATACCTTGTGCTCCAGTTGAACCCGTGGCGCCGGTTGTACCTGTGGAACCAGTTTGACCAGTTTCACCCTGAAAACCGTGATATCCTTGAGCGCCAGTTTCGCCAGTTTGGCCAGTGGAACCCATAGATCCTTGCAAACCTTCCGAACCAGTGGCGCCAGTTTGGCCAGTATGACCAGTGAAACCAGTTGAACCCGTTGATCCTTGCGATCCTTGTGGGCCTATGGAACCGGTGTCACCCGTGGCTCCGGTGTTACCAGTTTGGCCGGTTTTACCAGTTTGGCCAGTTTGGCCGTTGTTACCAGTTTGACCCGTATTACCGGTAGAACCAGTGGTTCCAGTTTGGCCGGTGGCACCTGTTTCACCCGTGGCGCCAGTTTGACCTTTTGCTCCTTTTTGACCGGTTGAACCGGTGGTTCCAGTTGAGCCGGTTGAGCCGGTTGAACCAGTCGCTCCGATATCTCCATTATCACCAATAGAACCAGTGGTTCCAGTTTGACCAGTTGTACCAATAGAACCTTGGGAACCAGTGGAACCAGTGGAACCAGTTTGCCCCGTGCTACCGGTTTGACCAGTGGTTCCAGTTTGCCCTGTGCTACCTATAGAACCATTTGGACCAGTGGAACCGGTTTGACCAGTTGAACCTATTTGACCCGTGTTACCTAATTCTCCTTTGTCACCATTTTGACCAGTTTCACCAGTCGGGCCAGTGTCGCCAGTATCTCCAATTAAACCAATTGAACCAATTGAACCAATTGAACCAGTGGCGCCGGTTTGACCGGTTGCACCGATTTGGCCAGTATGTCCGATGTCTCCTATATCTCCTTCGGGACCAGTGCTTCCAGTTTGACCAGTTGTCCCAGTTTTCCCTGTTTCACCAATGTCTCCCAAAGCACCTCTTGGTCCAATGGCTCCAGTTTGCCCTGTTTTGCCGGTTTTACCAGTGGCGCCTTCATCGCCAATATAACCATTATACCCAGTTGCACCGGTAGTACCGGTTGTGCCCGTTATTCCGGTTTGTCCATTATTTCCAGTAACTCCAACCACACCTTCTATACCAATGTATCCAATATGTCCGTTTCTACCAGTTATACCTTCTGGACCAACTCCAAAAAGTTGCCGAACTTCGGCGGTTAGTTTATCCAATGTAATAATATTGTTGCTCAAATCTTCAGACACATTAAATGTATTGAGCGCCAGGTCGTCGTGAGTGATGCCCTCCGTTTGAAAAAACGAATTGTTGAAAAGAACGTTTCCATTTAAGTAAATGGTCGTTATGGAATTTGTAATCTTTGACCCAGTAATTGTCCCTGGAATAAAATCCTCACCAAACAAAGAATTATTGATAATTTTGCTTCCAGACACGGAATTCAAAGAGAAATCCGCGAAAGTGACCCCCGCATTGGCCAAAAATTCATTGGTGATTATATTGTCGGAAATCATATCATTGGTGACAGCGCCGTCTGCAATCTTATCGGTAGTGACCGAATTTGTCACAAAATAACTGGTTGATACGGAATCCACCGGATATGACATTTCGTAATGGGACCATTTGATACTGAAGACATTGGTTTGTCCTACCACTTTATAAACCGTCATAATCAACATATCACCCGCCAAAACATTCAATATCAGAAATGCCGGGTCCAAATTCTGGATTTCCTGGTTGAAAGTGTATGGGATCCCTTCTCTTACAACGGTTACTGTGGATGGGGTATCTATGCGCCCATCTGCCGCGATAATGAGATAGTAACCAGTCGTAGAAAGTTCCAAATTATCCATTGTCTGCAAATTTGTGTAGATTTCGGCGGTTATTGTGTCAATCACGTTGTAAACGGGGTCAACCGATTTGTAAAACGTGAGACCCGTGTAGGGGAAAAGATTCACATCCAGCGTGTTGTTAATATTTTCAATGCTATACAGTTTGAAGCTATTGCCGTTTTGGCTCACCACATCGTATATAATTTTGTAGTTTTCCAAATCAAAGGACATTGTGATTTTGTTTCCGCTTTGGTCGCGAATCACCAAACTGTTGTTCTCTATGAATGCCTTTTTTGTAAAGAGGTCATTAAACTTGTGTGTTTCTGTGCCCAAGTCAATTGTTGTTCCCAAAGGAAAAACTCCATTCACGCTCAAATCAAGTGGACCAAATCTTCCTGAATTGATGTTGATGCTATCAAAAGGCGTTGCATTGGTTCCAAATGAAAACGTGTTGTTCGGGACTTGAGCCAGCAGATTTTCATAAAATGGCCGGCCATCAAATGTTCCCGTTGGACCCTGTGGACCCGTTATACCCGTTATACCGGTTGGACCGGTGTATACGTCCTGCGGTCTATAAGGTGTTCCGCTTGGACCGGTGGGGCCTTTGAGTCCTCTAATCAAAATGGGTGGTGGTGTTTCCGGTAATGGTGTTTTTCTAAAACGTTTGTAATCTAAAACCCCATTTATCATTTGTATATAATTTACACACAGAATCTTTATGTTTTGTTTGCACGAGAAATAAAGGAACCGTATTTCTAGCGTTGATGTTGAAGAATTATATGGCGCTTTGCAATGAATAAATAAAAATAGGATTGTTTTTATTTACTTTGAAGACCTTTTAAGGTCTACATTAAGACTTTTTAAGGTCTATCTAGAAAAAAGGAGTAAGTTCTCTTATACAGCAACCAACTTGATCAGGAGAGGAGCAGTGGCGGTACGGGTGATTAACTCAGTGGTGGCAACGGTTTCATGGGTGAAGTTGGTATCTTGATACGAGCTTTGCTGGGTAAAGGCAATGGCACCACCATACGGCTCGGTAGGACCAGCGTTGTTAAGAGGGTTGAAAGACTCAGGGTCAATGGCGAGTTTCAAGATAATGGTGGTTCCCTCGGGGACCCAGATAAGATCGCCAGCAACAAAGCCGTCGGCAACACCCCAATTCTTATCCTCGGGGTTTCTGTTTCCGAAGACGTTAGCATCAACGGAGTACTTGAGGAGCTTGGTGATATTGGCAATGTTGATAGAACCAGACAAATCACTGATGTAGCGTCCAGAGGGGTCTTGGGCAGAACCAGTCAAGAGAGCAACGAACGAAGCGCCGTCAAACTCGTTGTCTTCGTCAATAGCAAACTCAGAGGCAGCAGCGAACAAAGACGAGAATCCACCAGCAACTCCAAAATAGTTGGCAACGTAGTTCTTGAAATCTAAATACAAGGTGGAATATTTTCCAACGGAAAGAACCTGAGCATCACTGGCAATTCCGGTTTCAATACTGGAAAATTCTTCGGCAGTGATAGTGATATCATCAACAGGGGTTTCACCGCCAAAATTATCATAAACTGGGTCAAAAGAAGTAAGGTCAAGCTTAGAATTGAAGAAACCAACATCCATAGTGACTTGGACGGCATTGGTTACATCAACGTAAACAGGGGCAGTCTGCTCAGCAAGCTTGATAGTATCAAATCCACGCTCCATTGTGAAATTACCAGTGGCAGCAAAAGCGTGAACTGAACCTACATATAAGGTTTCATCGGGATCGTTGGGCGCATCATCGGTGTCGGGGAGAGGGGCAGGTTCGGACATTTTATATATTAATAAAGAATAAAAATTATTACAAATAATATAATTCTCTACAGGTCGTACAACATTTTGAATATTAAACAAAACGAGTAATTGGAGTTGTTCATATCTAAAATACGTCCGTGGTCATCATATACTTGAATGTGCATCTTCTGAATATCTACTGGACCAAAATATTTCCGCGGTTCTGTGGTAATATTTAAGTCAGTTTCCATCATCAAACTGAAATACGACCCTTTGATTGATATTCTTGCTAAAATATTCGGACTGAGGATGGAATTATTGAACGCGGAAATAAAATGATTATTAACATTGTTATTGAAATCATCTATTGCTAAATAGATATACCGCACATTTGCTGGTTCTACAAGCGTTTCTGAAATGTAACTTGTTGCCCCTTGATATTTCCTCTTTAAAAATCCCAAATTCATTCCTATTTTAGATGTTACCGGTGTTTTGTCTGGATCTCCATTAATGTCAAGAGAGAAATCAACGTAGATTTCTTTAATTGTATATGCCAAGTTTCCAGTAGTTTCTATGTAAACCTTCGCGGTTCCTGAACCAGTTTGGGAAACATCTAATCGGAATATAACGTAATTAAACAAACTGTCCGGATTTAATGGCGAACCGTCGGGATTTTTACCAGAAATCAGTGTATTTACAGTGTCTATGAAATCGTTTGCATTGTAATTTCCATCCGGCACAACAACGATTTTGGATTCTTCAAAAATCTCTCCTTCATCAACAAGTTGTTGGACCGCGGAAATATAAAAAAAATTGTTGCCGTAGTTGGAAGAAATTCCGTAGAAGGAAACCGGAAACTCAATTGAAGTGATTTGCATAGAAACCACTTTTTGCAACCGGATTGGTAAATTCAACACGAAATCACAACAGCTGGTCTGAGTCATACTGTCTCTAAATCGTGTATCAATATTAACGCATTTGGTTATTACACGAGTCTTGAGTGGGTTCATTATTCCAGGAAAATATTCACTGGAATACGTGTTTACATAAGGCGTGTCGGGTCTAACCATCAGTTCCTCCATTCTCGGCATCGCTTCTCTGGACGCCGGCACATTGGGATACTTCTCCATTTTAGGAACATTATGGAAACTGGTTGGGTTTTTTGTTTCATTCTTGCACTTCACAGTGATTAACCAGTCCTTGGCCGTATCCAAAAACGCCATCAAATCACGTTTGAACTTCTTGTCAATGTGGCCAGTAGACAATAACACTTCTCTCAACTCCGCCTCTTTCAATTCAATATCCGCCGCTGAATATTTCTTATTAGGTGCAATCTGAAAAAATCTTTCCAGGTCTTTCAACGTGTAATTGTTGATATCTAAATCCAGTCCGTCCATTAAGATATTTGACGATTTTTTTTTATTACACTTTTCAACTACTATATTAAAGATAAATGTTCAAAGGCAAATCTTTAATGACTGGTTCGCAAAACACCAGCAAATCATTGATTAATCCCGTCAGTACAAGTTCCCAGCAAGAATTGCAGTTTGGTTTTGAACTTTCCAATGCATTACAAAAAATTGAAACCTTTTATGTAGGAAAAATGCCGTTGCGTAAATACTTGGAAATTCCGACTTCCTTGCCTGCTTTTTTGTCATTGAATGACACGGTATTGAATGCGATTTCCAAGCAGAAAAATAGCAGTTTGCGTTTATTGTTTGAAATTGCAAGAGATGGTATGGAAGGTGCAGTCAATTCAAGGACACTTTATGTTGAAAATGCGGAGTTGGATATTCGTGTGTTAATGTTGAACAAGAAGGTTGAAGATATTCTTTCAGGTAAAAATGAAACAAAAGCAATTGGTTGTACAAGTGGTAAACTCACTATTACCAAAACGTTTAAGCTGTCTCCCATTTACAGTTACTACATTTATTTGTATGGTATGCCGGCATACGGTGTTGGTTTTGAGGCAAGCAAGCTTTCTCTCTTGGCTAGCATTATGCAAAAGTATGGTGTGAATCCATATAAGTAGTAGGGAAACCTACGGTTTCCCCTATACGGTCGCTTCGCTTCTCACTAAGATTTTTTCATAAACACTTAGAGATAATTTCAATAAAATATCATCAGAATGACAAAGTTTATCAAATTTACCAATAGAATTGTAAACACCGCTTTTATTCGGTGTGTGGATATTGACAAATCCGCAGAAAAATTTACCATACATTTAGACCAATCTCTAAATTCAAGTTTTTTATTTTTAGGTACTGGATACTTTGGCACCGGAACAACCCAAATTTGGGCTTCTAAGAAGGAATATCCCGAAAGCTATGCATCCATTGAAAGGTGGATTCAAAACATGGACTGTGTTTCTAATGAAAACAAATAAACCAGACTTTTTTATCCATTGAATAAATAATGTATTAAAATAATATAGAATATGGCCGATTTTGTAGAAGAACCTGAAACGATTGATTTTTTTTTATGGGTTTCGCACGGAATGAATGTAAGTGATGATTCCGCATATTATTATTTTCCATATGATTACAAGTTTGATTATTTAGTAATGTACTCAAACCCACTGAAAAAAGTGTATACAACAGATTTGGATAAATTTATTGATAATCCTTGTGATTTGGTAACAGGTTCGTGTCCTTTTTTGCCAATAACACAAGAAAGTGGTAAAAAAACTATATATTTGCCACCATTGTTATTTGGTGTGGAAAAACCGGATATAGAAAAAGAAATAGATCATATTGGATTGTGGCATTACAAAATTATTAAAACCGATTTAGAAAGTTGTGAGATTACATATAAAGAAAAAGTCATATCATATGATGAGATATATGAAAAATACAACACAACTTTTTTTACCTACAGTTCCATTTTTGAATTGGTAAAAGAATATTGTAAAAAAAACAACAAACATGATTTTAGTGACGTGTTGTTAGGAATATATTCTTGCCAGACTTTATATGAAAAATATGCAATCCCACAAGAAGAAAATAATAAAATATCCAAGTTGGTTCCAAGAATTAAACATAGAAAGATTAGTATTGTGTTTGATACGAATTTTGAAGGAAAACCCTATATACCATTGTATATAACGTATCCAGCTGCAAATATGCATAATTGGATTTCATTGGGTGGTGTCATTAAACAAGGGTGTGGATTAAACATTCTTTCTTATTATGACTTGATGCCAGTAAATGAAGCAAGACAAGAAATGACTTGTTTATATAAGGGAACATCAATTTTTAAAATTGTACAATATATTGCAGATGGCTTAAACCAATCTCAAACAAATCCATTTTTAGTCATTCGTTATCAATTGTTCAATGACGGCATTAATATTATATTGCAATTGATTGGTAATTTACCAAATGAATCTGCAATTATTTTAAAAATATACAAAGAAGCATTTCATAATGATAAACTGAGTCATATTGGCCATACAACATCTATTTATAGAGTAAACGACAATTTCTATATAATTGACCCTCAACTTGGTGTTGATATGGAAAACCCGCAACAATACCAGTTTACAACTCCAGAAAATTTTGCTGCATTAATGAAACACGTCTATGATGATAAACAATGGGTTGATATTGTTTTTTACAACACGAATATAGAAGGCAGCTTTACAATTGATTATTTACATCAACAAACTAATGTTGCTGAGGGGGAATATGGTATTTTGATAGACGCAGCCGAGGTTTCATATGGAGGTCGTAGCCGTAGCAGAGGCCGTAGCAGAGGCAAAGGCCGAAGCAAAGGTCGTAGGCGTGGTAAAGGGCGCACGCGAAAATTAAAACGGGGAGAAGGAAGAGGAAAGGGAGACGAAAAAGGAAAGGGAGACGAAAAAGGAAAGGGAGACGAAAAAGAAAAGGGAGACGAAAAAGAAAAGATAGAATATATTTTTAAAATATTAAAAGAAATTGATTCCAAAAATGGTGTAAAAACCGCATTAGTAAATGATTCAACTGTAATAGAAAAACCCGAAGACATTCAGTTTTCTGAAAAAGCATTGTTTAATTCTTTGACACCAAAATCATCACCGATTTCTTTGCCAAAAATATCGCCAAAATCTTTGTCAAAAACACCGCCAGAATTATTACCAAAAACACCGCCAAAATTATTGCGAAAAACATCACCTATTTTGTCTGATAAACAATAAAATATAAGTGGTATGCACAAATAATATAATGATACATTACACCCTTACAAAAATGAGATGTTTTTAGTCTCATTTTTATATTTATGGTCGCTGCGCTTCTATCTGAGATTTTTCATAATAGTTGTTATAAAAATAAAATCCGATAATGGTTAACAAAATACCATTAATGTGTTGGCTATTCAAACGTGTTTTTTGCATATATGAAACTATGGATTTAAAAATAGATGCCCCCCATAATATATTTATACATATTATATCATATATTATGGCATCATCAGTGAAAGAAGAACTTGTTATGTCCATTGTTATCCATGGACACGGAGACGAAGATTATTTAATTCCCTCTAGTTTGTCTGAAAAACATTTGGAATATTCAAAAAACAATGTGAGAGGATTCAACCTCGGTTGTGTACCTGGTTTTCTCACTTGGGAATCAATTCAAGAAAAAATTGATTTACCTTTTCTTTATAATTTGTTTAATGCGAATCGGAATAGCAATACTTCAAGTATTATGAAGGAATTTATTAAATACAGGAAGCCAAAATATCAGGATATTCTTAAAACCTTTAAACTAGAAAAAGATTTCCATCCAATTGAAAAAGGAGTAGAATGTGCCTCCGGAGTTATCACCTATTTATCCAATAAGAATTTTGATTTTTCAAGTAGTAGTGCATTTGTTGATAACGGCATTTATGTATTGGATATTCGTTCAAAAATAACTTATTCCGACGGTTCAATTCGTTATGTTCCATTTACAACCATTGATCCTAATTTTAAATTTAATTTAATAAATTATCAACATTTACGATTTGTTTTAGATCTTTTAGATAAAGATACGGTATTGCGCGAAGCCAAAAGTATATTGGGGTTTGACAAAATCTTAAAAGAAGAATTATTACCTGAAATCCATTTAAATCAGCTCTACGATTTTTTTGAATTAATTGATGTAAAATTTGTCAATATATTTGACTATACTTGTCGTTATTGCGAGGTTGGAATTCCAAGCGCCGTTTCTCAACAAATTTACAATGAAGAACAGAAATATGCAGAGAAACCAGACGCTTTTGGCCGAAAAAAACGTAAAAGCAAAAAAACGCGTAAAAAAAGGAAAATAAGCAGACGGAGGGCTTTATAATCAAAGAATATAATGATACATATATAGTATATCAAAATGGAGCTATACGATACTGTGATTATCGGCGGCGGAATTGCCGGTCTTTATTCGGCGCATTTATTATTAAAACGTGACCCAAAACACCGATTTATCATTTTGGAAAAGGAGAAATATTTAGGTGGGCGACTTCTCACCTATTCTGACAAGTATATGACGGTAGAGAAGGGCGGAGCCCGGTTTTCTGAGAACCACCATTTAATATTGGATTTGTTGAGAGAAATGGGTTTGCACAATAAAATCGTGGAGGCCTCGCCCGACGCGTTTTACTCCCCCGCCGACGGAACCCCCATTCTCTACGACTCCGTATTTGATTTTGACGACCGGCCATTTAATCCTTTCTCAAAATTGTTTGATTTAATGACGGAGGCCTATGTGAACAGCCCCACACCCATTGCATCATTGATTGCCCGCGTGGTTCTCGCCAGTAAATTAGAGACCAAGGACAAATTGATTTCACAGACTTTCACCGATTTTGCAAAGGATGTTCTTAGCACTAATGAAATCCAACACATCCACGACGCCTTCGGCTACTCCACCGAACTGGTGGAGATGAACGCTTACGACTGCATTGCATTGATTGAAGGCGGTTTGAATCCGCGCCAGAAGTTCTACGTCTTAGCTGGCGGTCTGACCCAGCTAATTAACAAACTGGTTTCCACAATTAATTTGGGAGAGAGACGCATTTTCACGGGTTCGGAGGTTTTCTCTGCAACCTATGACCAAAATCATTTTGTAATTAAAACGAAAGTCCACACCTATCGTTCTATCAATTGCGTCTTCGCGGTTCCCAAACAGGGGTTAGAAAAGTTGGCCTTGTTCAAACCCATATATAAAGAACTGGATTACATCAAATGTTTTCCCCTGTGTCGTATTTATTGTAAATTTGATATGACCAATAGAGAGAACGCCTGGATTCGCGATTTGCCGAAACTCACCACCAACAACAATTTGCGCATTATCATTCCAATTGATTCCAAATCGGGTGTCATTATGGCCTCTTACACGGACCACAAATACGCGGACTTTTGGCTGCGCCTATTTGAATCGGAAGGCGTCAAAGGGGTCAACAAGGAATTAGTGAAGTTGTACAAGGAAACGCTGGGCATAGACATCCCTTTACCCATTTCAACCAAAGTGTTTCATTGGGGGTGCGGGGTGGGATACTGGGGGAAAGGCGCGGACAGCGCCAAATTAGAGAGAATCTTTTTACAACCATTTGCGAATACGCCTCTCTATGTTTGTGGCGAACATTACTCGGCGAATAACCAACAATGGATGGAAGGCGCGCTGGAAACTGCAGAGAAGGTGGTTAAAAGAATTGTTGCGTAAATCTAGATGACCCATAAATCTTTGGCCGATAAATCTTTGGCCGATAAATCTTTGACCGATAAATCTTTGACCGATAAATCTTTGGCCCATATAATTAGATGACCAAACATATAATTATAAATCGCGGGTTTCTAATTTCTAAAAAAACACATGTTGCGCAGTCCACCAAAATAGTGTACGTGAAAAAACGAAAATAACACGGTTCCTAAGCAAAGTTTCAGTCCATTTCCAAATATGGTGGACACGGTTTGCTTCGTCTGCATATCGGTTAAAGCAATGCGCACGGTCTGCACATCCAGATACAACGTTTTTCCGTGCTTTTTGTCCGATTTGTTCTTGAACCTAAGATGTTTTTTCCCCAAATAACTGATTACCACGGCGTCATACATCGCTTTGTCAATCGCCATTTCGTGAAACAACTCTACAATTGGTTCAAGATTGTGTATGATTTCAATCATATTTTCGTAATCATCTGCATATTTGCTTTTGTACAATGCATCCACCACGTTTTGGGGATTGATGAAGTAGTCGTTTTCGCAAATTATATTTTTGGTATCAACCTTCTCTGTGTCAACCGTTATAAACAAACTCGGCAACAAATTGATGACTTTCTGTTTGCCGCATTTGTCAATTAAATATTGTAAAGACATTTACAATATTTACTATCCTATTTTTAAATTGTTTATGCAATAATGTTGTAGACACAGTTTGTCAAGCTGAATGTTTGACGTCTAGCTGCGGCATTCTGTATTTTGGCGCGACGCACAGAGACGCTGGTGGCACCCACACCAGAACCGGCAACAAATTTATTGAATATACTTCCTTGTTGGTTTTTGATGCTGTCAATGGGCAATACACGTCCGTTTCCGGTGCCGTGCCGAATGGGTGTGAAAATCATAGTCATTATATAACCTAAATGGAGATATTTAAAGGAAACCTACGGTTTCCTTTTGAACCTTCCCTTATACCTTCCCTTTTTAAAGGAGGGGTCATAGGTGAACCTACGTTCCCTTAGGGGCAAACCTAATTTCGGCACTCGGTTTCAGCGAGTATCGTTTCAAAAACGCACAATGTTCTTCGTTCTCAATGTGTTCTCTCTCTTCTTCTGTAAAAGAAATGTCCGAGTCTGTGTCTGATTCATAATCGGAATCCGAATCCAACGCTTCAAATTGGTTGACAATTTCCGATAAATTGGTTTGGAACAGTTCCGTAGTCGGTTCGTTCTCTAACAACGCGGTGTTCATAGTTTGGATTTCGGAGATGAATTTCTCTAATATATTTATTTTGGCCTCAAGTGATTGCATTATACTAAATGGCAAAATATTTTTAAACCCTTTGTAAAAGAAACCTACGGTTAAGCCAGTCGGGCTTCGCCCTTATTCAGCAACGCTTACGTCTTTGACTCTTCCCTTTTAAGTATGGGTTCTAAAGGGTTAAGCCGTTAGGCTTCGCCTTTAAGCGAAGCGGAACCTGCGGTTCCCTTTAAACCGCATAGGTAAATATGCATACCATATTTTTATTGGTTCCCGTCTTTTGAACAATTTTGGTGGTATTGGCATCAATGGTGTATCCATTTGCGTTTAAATAGGACAAGAGAGAAGGCATATCTTCCGTGGTTAAAAAATAGTCGTCTCTAATGGCTTTGCCACTATAATTGCGTCGTATGGCGTATTTGCAACAATTGTTCTCTACACGCTGGAACGGAGACAATTTGGGCGAAATGTAATGAGAAACCAGTTGGGAAAGAGGTCCCAGCGGCATTTTATCAATGGTGATTATGGTTTGGTATTGTTTGGAGTAAGTGTTTAAATAGGGTTCTAGAGAGAGAGTGTACGACGAGGTCTGAGAGAAGGGCGAATCGCACATATAAAAATGGAGAGAAATGAAAAAGGCAAGGAATGAAAAAGGCAAGGAATGAAAAAGGCAAGGAATGAAAAAGGCACATTTCGTGTCATTTTTATTTATGGGTTAAGTGCCAAGATTTATTTCATTTTTTGGGGTTGATGTAACTAAATAAGATTCCAATGATAAGTATCGCTACCAAAACGATAGACTTCAAACTGATAAGCGGTCTCTTCTTGACAAACAAGGTGCCGTCGTTCAGAATTATTGCGTCGCCCTTGAAAGGCAATGCCTTCTCTATTGCCAGCTCAATGACATCTCTGTAGTTTGGATAACAGAGAACCGTTTTGTTGACATAGATTTTCGGCACCCCCTTGTATAAATTTTCCGTATAATTGCCTGGCTCAAGAAGACTCAATTCTTCTGTCAGCCAGTATCCATTCTGGTCCGTATCCAGGCCGTTCATTATCTCTATTCGGTCCTTGTAGACCAGATATTCCGGTTTTATCGTATTGGGGTTATGGTGCGATTTGGCGGCCCATTCGCCAAGCTGTCTTCCAAAAGCCATTTTTCTGCCAGTTTTTGTCCACATTTTGATTATTTTGATTGATTTTATATTATCCATTAATCTAGGTAAAAAGATTTCAATTTTACATCTTTTTGCAAAAATGATGGATTAAGTATTTGAAAAACAGTCCAAATTGAAGATTTGGATTTTCTCTCTACTTTTGTTTTTTAAAATGTTTTTATCGGAGGTGAAAAACATTTTTGAATCTGGAAAATGTTTTTCAGTGGTCTTGGTTTTATTCACTTGACCTGGAATTGGACCGGGACTTGGAATTGGACCGGGACTTGGAATTGGACCGGGACTTGGAATTGGACCGGGACTTGAACGCCTTCCTTGTTTTTGGAGTGTTTCTCTCCACCATTTTTACAAGTTCGCCGTCGTATTTCAGGACGCGACTAAACAATATTATTTTTAAAATGTCGCTTAACCATCGGTATTTGGGTTGACAAAAATTGGTTTCCTTCCGAATAACTCTCTTTACAATGTTGTAAAAATCGGTGACAGAAAGGTCTTTATCGCGGCTGTAAAACAATTCAATTCCTTGAATCAATTCTTCCTTTTTGGATACAGAATCACTTTTATCAATGCATTCCGAGAGAAAGTGAACAAGCGGTCTCTCAATTTGTTTTTTATTGTGTTTCATTTCTTCTTTAAATTTTGCCGAATAGTACCCCTTTGAATTGTACCAGGACACGCCCGAGTGCAAGATATAATATATACTCAAATGAATAAACAATTCCGGTTTTTCGCACAATTCTATGGTGGATTTGTCGTCCAAAGAAATGGTTTTAATGTCGGGAAAGGACTTTGCGAATTTCTCTATTTTATTCAGCGATTCAGAACCATTAATTGTGCATCTTTTTAAAAGATCAATGTGGAAAGTCCAAATATCGGCGATGCTTGAATTGTGAAAGGTGATGTTAATGCACGATTTGTTTGTTTCCTTGGATAATACAGAGAAAGTGTTGTTGTCGTATTCTGAAAAATTGCCGTCGTCATCAAAGTGCCCTGCGCTAGAATCCGTTGACGCATCCTCATCATAATCTGGATTGTTGACATAATAATGGTCATAGTCCTTATCAAATTCGTATTCTATTTTAAACTGGTTGTTCTTAAAATATCTCTGCAACCTTTTTATTATGGTTTCTTGATCTTCCTTGTCCAATTCGGGCATTATATATTATCTAAACTTTATTTTTATGAGGAGGTGGAGTCATCAATCAACTCAACTGGAGTGTTTTCTTTCTGAAATTCGGTCAATGGTAATCCCTTTTCGCAACCTGGACAATTATGGCTCGGTCCTTCTTGGGCAAACCCGGGATGTTTTTCAGTCCCCCACCAACAATCCTGACATATACGATGTGCTCTTCCCAGATTTGCCTTGAAACATTTCGCAGGAATCAGTGCATTTTTCAGATCAACCAATTTTTCGCACATGCAACAAGTGATTTTTTGTGTTTTTGGTCCTCTTGCCGAAACTGATTTTCGGTGTTTTCTCTGTTTTTTTGAAAGGCGCTTTCGCGTTTTTTTCGGCATTTATATATTATTATAACAAAAAAAAGAACCATTGTCTTGGCATTCTCGCAATTAAGGATGAATCGTTGCATCGGTTTTCTTCCAAATGAATAACAGCACCGCACACATAATGACAATTATTACAACTACTCCCATTTTCTATTATTTATTTATCTAATACATCCATTATTTGTTCAATTTTTTGACAGTATATATATATATTCAAAATGGCGAATAAAAGGTATATAACAAATTTTGACGAGGCATTTAAACTGGGCTTGAATTATATTGATAATCCGCGCGAAACGAATGCCAAAAAAATGTTTGAATATCCGGCGCCCGAACACGCGACTTCGTCGCGCTGGTTAATCAACGAAGAGACCTTGCGCCACACATTGGAATACATATTCAATGGTCTTGCACACAATTGTTATATGTTGTGTATAGGGAAGGATAACAAAAAAGTATTTTACAAATTGGATTGTTTAGAGACACCAATGCCCGAAAGATTTGAAGCCGCCCTCAACCAAAATTTACAAAAATTGGGTTCCAACAAATTAATTACCGGTGACCAGCGGGATATTATTCGCAAACGGGCAAAGCCTCCCGTAAGAATTATGCAATGCATTGTGAAACCGCGAAACAAAGAAAAGGACGACGGCGAAGAATTGGAAAACACGAACGAATACATTGAGCTGTTGGCCGATTTGTCATTGCCGCCTGGCGTTTTCATCTTGAATTTGACCGATGCCGTGATATTGCGCCGCGACAACCATGAGCCCTTTCCAATGGTTACCGGCGACAAGATGTTGCCCGCCGAATTTTGCCATAGAAATCATCTGCCAATTATGAGTCTGTCCGGCGAGAAGAAATACAGCGACATTCCGTTTCCCAACTACGACGATTTGTTCATTGTTTTGGGCAAGAAAGATATGAAATTCGGAGAGAACATTGTGAATTGGGACGACAAACAAATTCACAAAGCGGTGTTTCGCGGCGGTCCGTCGGGCTGCGGGTACACGGCAAAAACCAATCAGCGAATCAAGTTGGTCGGGATGCAGTCGCCTCTATTGGACGTGAAAATCGTCGGCAAGGGCAAAACCATTGATTCCAATTCAATCAAGTTTGACCCGATTCACGGACTAGGAATGCTCAATACAGGGTTAAAACCGGGCGGTTTCAAGTCAATGGCCGAGCAAAGCAAATACAAATACATTATCCACATTGACGGCAATGTGCACGCATACCGGTTGCTTTCCACGATGATGACGGGTTCTCTCATACTTCGTGTAGAGAGTCCATACATTTCGTGGGTGGACCATTTAATTGAATCGGGGAAACATTATTTGATGGTGAAATCCGACCTGTCGGACCTGTTGAAAATAATCAAATGGTGCGAGAAACATCCGGAAAAGGCACGAGAGATAGCGGAAGCGGGGCGCGAATTTGCGCAAATGGCGTTGACGCGCGAATTTGTTGGCAAGTCGGTGGAGAAAATATTTTGGTCTTTGCCGTTCATGTCGGATAAATCGCGGATAAAAACAGAGAAACATTTGAAAATGGCGGTGCACAACAAAACACAGAAAATAAAAAAAGAGAAAAAAGAGGAGAAAGAAGAGGAAAAAGAAGAGAAGAAAGAGGAAGAAGAAGAGGAAGAACCCCGCAGGGGTATTCCAAACCTGGGGAATACTTGTTGGGCAAATGGGATTTATCAAATGTTGTACGATGTTGACATTTTAAAAAAATTCATTGTTGATGGAACCTGGAACACTAAGTCAAAACTGCATATTTTTTGCAATGCATTAAAACAGATATTTTTATATGTTGAAAGAAAAGCAGAATTCACAAGTGCCAATTTAAAAAAAATCCTGGAAACAATACCCAAACTGCTTTTTCAAAATAATTACAACAGACAGCAAGATGCAACCGAATTTTTTACAAATTTAACAACGTTTTATCCAAACAGCGCTGATATTCGCGTATCCAATGAGTTCCCGGTATTTAAGTTTTTTGGCCTTATGCAAAACGACATAAAGTATTACTTGGATGATAATTCAAAAACGAATGCCCAAATATTAACCCAATACAAAACCGAAAAATATATACTAAGTTCAAATGACGAACCGCAAATACAATATATAATTAAACCCTCAGCAAATACCACCGTTCAAACTTATTTGAATAATTTAGAAATTTCGCCGAGAGATAGTGGAAAATGTCTTAATATTATTTCGCGGTCGGACAGTGAAATCCGAAAGAATCTTCACGGAATGGACGAAGATAAATTACAGGGAATTATTGATGAAACTGAATTAAACAACGATGGTGATACACGTAATTATTGCTATTATACTTTGAAAAACGGACTGCATACCAACTTTGTAGGCGATTATCTCATTATTTCATTTGTGCGAAAAACCGTCAATAGCAAATTAAATACCCGAATCCAAATTGAAAATGAGATAACCGTGAATGAAGGTGGAGATTATGTGTTGAATGGAATTGTTATACATTTGGGAGGACAGGGGGGTGGCCATTATTACTATGAAAGCATAAAGGATGGTCGCGAATTAAATGATCAGCGAAATACGAAACTGTCAAAAGACCGAGAATATGTATACAAAAATTGGTCTTTGTTGCTCTATAAACGAACAAATGTGGTTTCACAAAGCGAAGCGACCCAAAGCGAAGCTTCCACCAATGACATCATTGATATGCCGGTCGGCAAAGTGAAATGCCCCAATGGTTATTCGTCCATCCTTGTTGATGGTGTTAAAAAATGCAAAAACAATACCAAAAAAATATCATCGCCACCTTCAAACAAGACCCAGAAGAAACCAAGATGTCCAAAAGGCCAACACCGTAATAAAAAAACGGGCGAGTGTGAGCCCAGCAAGTAAATGATTTTTCTCAGAGAAACCATATAAATGTTTATTGTGCATAAACATTTATAGATGTTCCGACGACCATTGCAACAAATAATGAGTAAACGGATTTTCTCTACGGATAACTGCAAAACAATGAATGAGAAAAACAAAGATATGCTTAAAAATCTATTTATATTGTGTGTTAGCAATTCCATTGGGATTACTGTTTTGATGTTGCAAAAGAAATAAAACCCTAATAAAACTCCACATTGTCAATTGCCACCGTCTCTATTCCTCGAGTCCAATCGCCCAATATCTCTATGATAAACGGTTTCTGAAAAATCTTTGCATTCGAATGAACCAATGGCACATTCACAGTTGTCATTTTCCCGGTAAACACATGTTCATTACCAAACACTAATTTATCAAAAACCGCATTTAAGTTGTCTGCCCCAATTACTTTAACCAAATGTACATCCGCATTCAGTTTGGTGAAATCCCCCGAAAAACTCGTGATTGTGAAAACCATCAACACGGGTCTCTTAACCAAAGTTATGGGTGGAGACCGAAAATACCAAAGATTTTTATCGTCTCGGTTCCGGAAATCCACATTCACCAGGTCATCTGTTCCCAAAATGTAGTTGGACATTTTGGGTCCCATACAGTAATTCTGGTGTTTGGCCTCGGTGATCCGTTTATTTCCCACAATAGTCCAGCCCTCATTGTCCAGTAAAAACGTTGCACAATTGATGATTTTAAACAACCCAAATATAATTATATAGGCAAGCATATAATTATAGTGAAAAAGTCTTTATATTGGGTCGCGCTAAAAAAACGTATAGAATATAAAAATCAGTGAAACTGCGAGTGATATAAAAATGGTTTGCTTATACTTTACCATTTTTTTTAAACTTTGTGAAACATAAACGATGTAAGATAGTAAGAACGCGACCAATAATAAAAACGCAATAAATAACAAATGGAGCACTACAAAAAATAGCAAATATCTATAACTCAATTTATTTATTTCAATTAATGTATCCATCAAAATTTTTCTTGAATTGTCATTATTTTTATATCCATGAATACGATAAATCATTGGATGACACGAAGCAGTAAATATTCGCAAAAATAATTCAAAATCCGTAAATAACAAATACCACATATTTGGTTCAATTTTCAAATCTTTTGCCAAATCTTTTAGATAATAACACCCAATGACAATGGTATTAATATGGTCATTTTTCAAATTCAATGGATCAATTGTTCTAAATGTTGGTTTGCGATTTTTATATGAAAAAGTTTCGTCAAAAAAATACTTTTCAATCCACCAACTTTGCATTTCCGCAACAGCAGCAATGGAACCCATGGTTGGACGCGCATACCCAATGAATGCAATATTACTGTATTTTGTAGGAACCATTTTTTTGATATGTTCTCCTTTCCAAACATCGTCTTCCAAAAAGGTAAAATGTTTTTTAAACCCGGTTGCACAGACAATAATATCCACATTTTCAATGGTTTTTTCTTTGGTATATACGGTTTTTCCTTCTATTTTGTCTGGATAAAAAACAATTTTTGCCTTTTTCTCATGAATGTCCAACATAAACTCGGTTCTCTTGACAACATATTTTTTGAATAAATTGTCGGGTGTTTCATTAATATTGCATAATTCATCATGTTGATTGGAGCACTTCTTGCAATATCTTAACCTTAATAATAATCTTCCATATTCATGCCACATATTAGAAATTGGTTCTGGCAAAGAATATTCAATAAAATTTAAATGAACATCGGTCGGATGTTTAAATGAAGGAGAATCTAAAAAGTTATATAAACAATTATTCTCAAGTTTGCGAGCTCTATCTATTAACTCTGGGTCTTCTTCTCCTTTTGCAAACCATTCTGTGTAATTTTTGGTGGAATAATACACTTGGTTGCTGTATTGAACCAGAACGTGACCGATATCATATGCCGATTCCGCCCCACCTAATAATAGGATACGTTTGCCTTGAAACTTATTTCGCCATTCTTCTTTGTTCATATTCCGATAAACTTGTTCCGTGTGTATTATTTCTCCGGTGAATCCCTTGACAATTTCGGGAAATTTGGGTGTTTGATTTAACCCGGCGCATACTATTAATTTTTTGCACACAAGTTTTTCGTTGTTGTTGTATTCCACAATCCATTCTCCATTTTGGTTTTGGTAGCATTTATTCACTTTGGAGTTATATTTTATATATTTGTCCAAACCAAAATGCTTAACGTATGATTCTAAATAATTTAAATAATCGCGAATTGTAAACCAGGTTGGCACAGTTTTTGGCATAGGAAAATCACTAAATCCGCTCATATATCGTGATGTTGACCATTTGAACAAATCTTTCTCTTTTATCGTAGAGAACATTCCAATACATCCGTTGCATTTTTCCAAAACAATTACTGATTTTCCGGATTCGGCCATGGTTTTGCAAGTTACCAATCCACTTTGGCCACCTCCAATAATGCAAACGTCATACATTTATATAAATATTATATAAAATTATTTGTGAGACTCATTTATCTAGAATGCTAATATGGATTTTGTCTTCGCTTAAGGCGTTAACGCCGACGGTGCTTACGCTGTGCGCTTTGCATTCCTTCGTCCGCTTGTGCGAAGCCAATAATTTCTTGGATTGTGTCGTGAACCGGTTGCAGACGTCGCACGTATATGTGATTTGGTCCGCGCCAAATTTACCCGAAAGATACTTCTCCAATGAAGGGAGCGAAATGGTTTTGATTTCGTCAATGATTTTCTTCTGACAATCCTTAACCACATTGATGATGGCCTCCTTTTGCAAGATAAACCGAGCGAATTCTGCGTTAATCTCTTCCAAAACCTCTTTTGACACGGTGTTTTCTTCTTTCTCTGCAACTGTGTGTTTCAACTTCTCCGACAAAGTGTCAATGATATCCACGGCAATTTGGATTTTATACTGGGAGTAGTCCACGTTGTGCACATACACCAGAACTTTGCCCTTCTTGATATCTATGTGGTAATTTTTCTTGGACGCGATTCCGGTGTTTTGCGAGAGAATGATGCCGTGCATACTTTGTTTCTCGCAGTCGCCGATGAATTTGTTCACTTCTTCTGCAGAGACGTTGTCCGCGTAGTCCTTGTTTTCAAAAATGATGCTATCCCGGTTCTCTCTCTTCACGACGATGTCGCCGGTGTGATTCATCTTGGAAGTGTCTACAATTTCCGCGGTGGGAAACATCTGGATAATCACCTTGTGCAACAGGTTTTCGGAGAATTTGCCCTTCAGACTGCTGTTGTTTTTGTACTTGTTCAAGAAATCCTCCAGATTGGTCAACATCTTCTCCTGGGTTTCCTGCTGTTTGTTAATATTTTTGTTGATTCTCTCGTCGTTCATTGAGAGAACTTGGAGGATCGGTGTCTGAACCGATTGCATCATCCGGTCGTATTTGGTGTCAAAATTCGCGAAGAATACGTCTAGTTGTTCTTTGCTACCTATTTTTTCAAAAATGACTTTGATTTCGTCGTTGTAGAACCGCTGGATATCGTCGTGCAGTTTATGAATAATTTTATTATTTGCGTCGGGAACTGTCTCTGTTATCAAGAGACTCGTCTTGTCAATAATTCGCGAAGTGATGAGAGAAACGGTTTCCAAGTTGATTTGGTTCAAAAGTGTGGCGTCATTTTTCTCAAGGATGGGTTTCATCTCGTCAAGGTATTCTCTCTTGATATCCAGCATTTTAATCTGGAGGTCGCTGGACATTTTGGCCAAATTGGCGTTGACAATTTGCAACCCCGAACTGAGCTCGGTCATTTGTGCCCGGGTCGCCAAACATTCCGTTAAAATTTGGGAGCCAATGGATTTGTTGATGGTGGCAGTGGCGTCTTGAAGAACGTTTTCAAAGAGGTCAATGCAGAGAAGATTGATTTGTTCAAAATCCAGGGATGTATGGGTGTTGTAAAAATCATAGATTCGTTTATTATTCGTGCAAAGTTGGTAAGCCATTTGATTAATAATTAATAGAGAGAAAGCTTTATATTGGTGCATAAATAAAATGGGACCGTGGGTTCTTTGCAACAAAATGTCACTAATATATATAATGGAAGAACCCAAAACTTATTCTTTGAAAAAAGGAACGGTCATGTATCGCGGGGATACCCCCTTTTATTTGGCAAACAAGGATATGCCATCCGAATCCTTGCATTTAGAAGTGAAACCGACCTTTTTGGCACTTGAACCCGATGATGTATACCAATATGGCATAATATATGGATGGGAAGTGCCCGAAGACATTGAGTTGCCCTTGATTGATAATCACGATGTGATGACCGGGATATATAAGGATGCGCCGCCCGATGTTCAGCAAGTGATGAGAGAAAACTATGGATACCTGCCGGATGGGTTTGGAGACCGCGTTTCCTATTTTGAGAAAGATATCCTGTTTTACCAATATTTATGCGAGAAAGGATATCCAGGATATGCATCGCACGACTTGGAAGAAGGTGTTCGCACTTCGGTTGAGATTATGGTGTGCAATCCGAGTGGATATAAGTGCAGTGGAATGTTTTTTCCGAATGATGTCGGAGACAAAGAATTGTATATTCGCAATCAAATCCAAAAATACTATGAACGCGTGAATCCAAATGGAAAACAAAAAAAGAAGAAAGCGATGGTTGCTGAATCACCTGGGATAAAGAGTGGTTGGTCGCCTATGAAAGGAAGTCTGTTGTTTGGAGACTCGCCTGGTGCTACGCCCATCAAAGGAAACTTGTTTGGAGACTCACCCAGTGCTACGCCCATCAAAGGAAACTTGTTTGGAGACTCACCCATCAAAGGAAACTTGTTTGGCGATGATTCGCATGTATTTAACACGCCAAAAAAAGGTGGTAAAAGCAACGGTGGTAAAAGCAAAAGAAACCTGAAATCCAAAAGAAACAGGAAATCCAAGGTAACCCGTCGTCGGTAAACCATTTCCGAATTATGCAGAAAAGAATGTTTTTCTCTGCATAGTCCCTACCGCTCAGGAATAATCAAATTGTTGAATTGTGCAGCAATACACTTTTCAAAAAATTTCGGGTCGGTTTTCTGTTTCTCTGCAATGTATTTTAAACCCGCAAATGATTCAGCTGGTGGTTTGTTTTTTCCATCAAATGGCACGAGATTGTCCACATTAAAATCAACTTGCCAGTTGAAGGATACCGCGATGTCTTTTTTGAAGGATTCTTTTTGTTCGTGCTGCTTCATTCCTCCTTTGTAAAACACAAATATTTTAATTATGTCTGTTATTTTCATATGAAGCCGGTTTTCAATGGATTGAACGCCAATTGCTTGAACACGATTGTGCAATTCGTCAAGTTTGTCAAACATTGTAAAAACATCCGAATTTGAAATATTGGAATCATATTTCATCATTTTTAAACGGTCCCTTTTATGAATATAGGTGGACAGGCCAAAATCAATGATAATGGCTCTACCCATTTGTCCAAAATTGTAATAATTGTATGTTTCATGAACCATTGTATTGCCGGTATAATCGCCGTGTAAATATCCACATGCGTGCATTTTATCAAGCATATGCAGAGACATTTGTTTATAAGTGTTATACTTGGGCGACTGCTCCAATGTATGCAGAGGCACGTATCCGTCCATAAACTCCATAGCAATGTATGCTAAACTTTCGCCCGAAAAAACATCATTTATGCGATTGTCCGAAACCCCGATAAGCGAATGAAGTCGTTCTTTGTCGTCGCGTTCCATATAGGTGGAAGAATGAACAATGCTGGGGCAAATCGGTTCAAGAAGTGTATCATTGTCGGAAAACGTAGTGTGGTAAATATCTTGCTGAATGGAGATTTCTCTCTTGACATCATCGGGTGTTACCACTTTCATGCGGGGGTCAGTCGGTTTTTCAAGCTTGATTATTTTGATAAGAAGCGTTCGGACAACCGGTTCCGAAGAGGATAGCCGAACACTTACGTAGTTGCTGTCAACACCTTTTTTTAGCGTGGCTAACACTAAAACGCCAAAAAAACCCCTATCAAAATATGTAAATGACGAATTTTCCAAAAAGTG
>Ga0247722_10000094_pt1 | contig 52861 bp, 64 predicted proteins | sample MSEWelMarce3H_FC_FD_189094 | JGI IMG/M metagenome (GOLD analysis project Ga0247722, IMG submission 189094) | Subsurface sediment microbial communities from gas well in West Virginia, United States - MSEEL Well Study Marcellus 3H_FC | ecosystem: Environmental > Terrestrial > Deep subsurface >...
GAATGTGATCTGAACCAGATACACCTGCCATTGGAGGCATTGACTGAGGCATCTGAGGAGAAGGGAGGAGGGCGTCAAGTGAAGTTTGGTCGTCCATTGTTTATGAAGGAGACGGGATTTCACACGTTGCATCTTCCACGCGGTATTTGTAGCACTTTCCATCTACCTTTACAGTTTTTGAATCTATGTCTTCTAAAGGAACACCTAAAATACGGTAGGTTGCATAGTTACGATGGAATATTAATACCGAAATACCCAACCCGATAACAAATGAAAAGAAGGGACCTGCATTTTCAATTGCTCGTGTGATGTTAATCATTACTTCTTGTTGAGACTTGCGAGTAGATTGAATGAGTCGGCTTCGACTCCACATGGAACTTCAATAGCATTTGTTCGAATACACCCTGTATCTGTATGAAATATATCGTTATCATGAGGAGTAGGGACGGCGACCTCTTTTCGAGTAGGCGGAATGATAATACATGCAATCAACATACCTACGATGACTCCCGCTGAGATCCACGTGAGATGAAACATTACTCTTAACTAGGAACAACTTTTGGAGCAGAGGCCTTGACATCCCTATACTTGAAATAGGCTAATGCAATAGGAGTGAGTAATAAGCCTGAATATGGAACTACAATTGAAATAGCTGTCAAAATATAGGCAGTAATGGTATTTCCTGTAAGAATCAATAAATGATAGGTGACTGCGATACTGAAAACCCAAAGCATTGTCAACATAAACTGACCTACATATCCAAGTGCCCCAAGAATCGTGCTTGAAGGTGTTAACCCTGATAAATCTGGTGCTGCAAACTCAGGTTTCTTACCTGCTACAACCTTTTGCCCATCTGGAATTGCTACTGTTTGAGAACGTCCAGTTGCTTCATCTTTATAAGTTAAGGTCAAACGACGTCCTGTAATAATGTTAGCAGAAGACTGTTTCTCAGCTACTTTCTTTTGAAGTAAACTGGATTCAAACTGATTTTTATTGAAGTTGATACATTTCTCATCCGAAGCAGAACCACAAATTTCAGTTGCCTTTTTCTTGATTTCAGCCTTCTCATCATCCGTTAATACAACCTCTTTATCACCTGATAGTAAATCAAGAGCGGGCACAAGTGTATTATCTGCTACCAGATCTAGATATCCTTTTTTGGCCTTCTCTTGCATTGATTTTGTAATGTCGGTTGTGGCGTTTTCATCACCCCACGTAGCTTGTTGAATTACAATACTCATTGTTAGTTAGCAAACACGAAATTCGCAAGACCACTAACGATTCTCAAGAAGTTGATAGACTCAACGTAGACTCCTAAATTGTAGGTATACTCAAAAATAACGCTGTCTCCGTTTGTATTGCGAACTACTGTTACGATCGTATCAGGGGGATACAATAAAGTTCCATCTGGATTTGTTAAAGCTCTCTGAGCAGCTGTAATAATCACTGGATTAGGTGAAAATACAGAAGATTTCAAAACACAGACAGTTTCTTGTGATGCAACACCTGCAGCAGTGGGGAGAGGTTGTTGTAATGTCAAACGTAAGGTTACTTTATTAAACATGCTTCCATTAATCGCACCACTAGGTTGATATAAATCATTGTTCAGTGCAAATGAATACATGTAGACACCTGGAATCTCAGGTGCATTTCCAGTTGTGTGTTTATACATCTGTATCAATGAGAAGTAAGAACTAGGTTTGACAGAGAATCTCTCTTTACCATCCAAGAGAAGCTGACCTTGTGTTAATGCATCACGAGGATATACGGATGTGATTTGTAACTGACCACTTGAATACAAATACGTTTGTGTTTGAGTTGAGTTTGTAACAGAAGAATAGATGTCATTAGCAGTTCCAATGGTTGTAAATGGAGCTCTTTTTGGATTATCCCAGTTCGTATAGTTATCCCAATCATTGGTCAAAATCTTATCGGATCTCTGAGCAGACCATACAATACGAGTTACTAAATTAAAGAATGGAATCTCAATGTCTGAGTTTCCACCATACTGACCTGGATTATTAACAAATGTTACGGTCTTCACTAGGAATGTCTGATCTGCAGTTGCAAGTTGAGCCATTTCCATCTCAGTCAAATAAATGAAGTTTCCTTCCAAATAGGGATCTGGGAAAAAGGTGGTTAATGTAGGATTGGATTGTGTTCCAGTCAAGGTAGGTGGAGACAAAAAACGTCCAATTGAATTGTCAGGTGTAGAAGAACGAACACGCTCGCCATAGCTTGAAGATAATGGGTTAACATCTATGATCGTATACAACTCATTCAAAGGACGAAATGTAACGTTAATTGCAACATCCGAATTTTGCATAGAGACTAATGGAAGAGCCATACCTGGATTTTCACAAAACCAAAAATGAAGAGGAATCACTAGTTGCCTTGAACGAATTGAAGGCTCTGGAGTCTTGGTATTTGGAATACCACCTGGAAAGTTCAACGGTGTGATTGCATGAGGATACTGGTTGATTCGATCAAAAGCATTTGCAGGATCATAGAGTTCGGGAACATTTCCTACCATTTCATCTACAAGTTTTCGCTTGTTAGGATCGTGTGTCAGATATGAATAAAACTTGAGCCATTCACCCGATAGACGTTGAAGAACCTGTCCGTTTGCAGTGATCTCTACGTTGTCAATCAAGTTATATCCAATGTTATCAATCCATTTGAACTCATATCCAATTGAGTTTGAACGAGGGTCATAGTTAGAAGGCGGGGCATTTGTTGTTCCTAAATAAGACAATGGTGACCAAATATCAGGTAGAGTCAAAACCAAATAGGTGTCATGTATCATCTGTGCATAGCGATCAATCCGACACGAAATTGTTCGTTTAGTGGTTTGAGCAAACTCCAAGTTAGAGCTGCTAAATGTCATTCGGATTGATTCCATGGCAAAGTTAGTGTGTCTGCGATAAACTGCCCGAAAATGCGTCATAGACGGATTTCCATTAATCAATTCATTCTGGGCCCCAATTGCGACAAGTTGAAGTAGACCTCCCGGCATATTGTGTTAGTATGAGATTAGACTAAATAGGTCGTAGTCGCAGTATTTACTGGGACACAACAATCTGATGAGTAAGTTTTTCCTAATGTAGCTGGACCCACTGTGTTGATACCTACACCACCAACGAATCGAGTGTATTGTTGAGCCTCATTTGCAAGAACACCAACATACATAGTATTAGTACGTCGCTTCTGTGGTGGAGGAGCCACAGCTAATGATCTAGCAATAATCTTACGTTTCTGATTCGTCAGGTAATCTTGAGCTGAGTTAACTTGCATTTGTGATTTACGGAGAGAAAAGACTATCAGTATAATGAGATTTGTCCTTATTAGCACTCACGTAGACCAGACTACAGGATATTCAAAGGTAGTCTATAACCTTCTTGGTCAACTATCTACACTTGCTCCTCAAGTGAAAACCTATCACTTTGGATTTCAACGTCATCCATCACACTCAAATCTTCGAACAGTTCCTAAAGGAGTGATCTCGTATGATGCAGCTGCCAATGAAGATCCAAAGGAAGATGGATTTGGATTCAATAAGATTCACGAGTATCTAGAGATGGTCAATCCTGAGGTCGTGATGATCTATAATGACCCATTAATTATTCATAAGTTCATTGAGGCAATGAAATATGATAAGGAGAAATCAACCTATAAGCTTTGGTTGTATATTGATCAAGTCTATGAAGGTATTGTGCCTCCACTCATTGAAAGTATGAATAAACACGCACATCGTATTTATTGCTTCACACCCTACTGGAAGGACATTTATGCTAAATATGCTGAGTTTCCAGATATTCGAGTTCTTGAGAACGCAGTGGATACAACGTTGTTTTCTAAGATTCCAGATGGAGTCCGTAATGCAGTTCGCACTTCAATGGGTCTTCCATCGGATGCAGTCTTGATGATTAATGTAAATCGCAATAGTCATCGCAAGAGACATGATCTATCAGTGATGGGATTTGCTGAACTAATTACTCGTGATCCAAAGAAGCCTTACTATTACATGGTAGTCACAGGTCTTAATGCACAACAAGGTGCCTATCACGATATCAATCGTATTTTCACAATGGAACTTCAACGACGTGGTCTTAATCCTTCTGACTATGCAAAACGATTAATGTTAGTAGATACAGCTTCAAAACCTCTTCCTGATTCAGCAATCAATGAACTCTATAACGCATCAGACATAGGTGTGAACACTTCAGATGGTGAAGGATTCGGACTCTGTCAGATTGAACACTTATATACTGGAGCTCCTCAGCTTGTGACTGATATTGGAACTTATCGATCATTCATGGATGAAACAGTTGCTGGATTTGTCAAACCAGGAGAACGCATCTATTTCTCCGGAACAATGCCTCTTGGATCATGGGCACCTAATTTCAGTTACGTTGATATTGCAAATACAATGCAAACTATGATTGATACTCTTCCAGACCTCAAGAAAGCAGCTTCAAACTACAAGTTCAAGACTTGGAAAGAAGTGTGTGCTTCATGGTTGGAGGATGTTAAGTCAGAAATCGTATCGAAGTAGGAGTCACTAATTCACCCATTCTCAGTAAACGTTCATTATCATCCCAAGCAGGTCCATCAAACACTTCCTTTGAATCAGGATCAATGATCAGCGAAATTCCTTTGACTAATACCTTTTGAAGACGACGATGTTTCTTAGAGGTGTTGCGCAAAACTGTTGCATCTGTGTCTTCATTTTTGATATTAGGTCTGAACGCTAAATCTTCTCCAGTGGATGTTGAATCAAAACGCATACATGAAACCACTGGACGCTCACGAGCATGAAGCTTTCTATGAATTTCACAATCAATTGCAGATTCTTTCAACAATAACGACATGCGCTGTCCAATGCGTTCCTTTTCGAAAGCCGTTTCGTAAAGGTATTCATCTGTAGACATGAACGTTTCAACTGGGTCTCCTTCATATCGCTTGATCACCATATCATTACGACGAATCGCAACAATGTTAGGATATTCAGCGGATTTCATCTGATTTTCCGTAAATACAGAGAGATAGAAGCTGACCTTGACCGTTCTTTCCTCTAGTGGCAAAGTTGCGTGAGAACAAATACGAATTGCACGACCAATGACTTGATCATGTCTTGCTGGAGTCCAATGTGGTTCCATAATGTGAACGTGTCTCACGTTATTCAACGTAATACCTTCTGCACCTGATGCTGAGGCCATCAATAACTGAAGAATCTTCTTGGGTCGCTTATCAACACTTTCTTTGAGTGAAGCAGGAAAGTTCTTGGAATAAACACCATTGAAAATCTGACGTGTCAAATCACGCTCTTCAGCCTTCTCTTCACCAGTGTAAAATGTATATGCAGGTCGATCATCCAACATTTCAGGATCTTCTACCCATTGATTACCTTGACGGGTAAGTTTATACGGCTGCCATCCTGCTGTATCCAATACTGCAGACAGAATTCCTAATCCTTCCAATGAACGATATTGAGAATACACGAACTGATTCTTTCCAATTGATGCTTTGATATTTGTCAAAATTTTTAGCATCTTAGGACTGAACGTTTCTAAAGCTTTCTCAGAGAGATAACGTTGAGGAGAAGCTTTAAGTTTTTTGATAACTAAATCCGCATCTTCCTTTTCAGGTTTCTTTTTCTCGGAAGGAGTTTCACCAGAAGGTTCCTTGATAGCTAATTCAGGGGGAAGTGCATAATCACAGACAAGACGAGTAGGAACACGAAATGTGCTCAAATCTTCATCTAATTTATTACGTCCTCTTCTTGAATCAATTTTCATTTCAATCCAACGCACTTCAAGATACCGTATGAATTGCTCATCGGACATAGGGACTTTTTCAAGTGTTTTATCCAAGTCAATTCTTCGTGGAAGTAATCGTTCATCGGCACCTTTGAAATATGAAACTAAGCCTTGAATACGACGACGAAACATCATTGGATTTTTGATATTCAAACCGTCCAGAAACAACCCTGCAAACTCTTCGTAGTCTGTTGGAAGACATTGAAGCTGTTCAGTGGTCACACGCTCGATTGCAATTTCACCTCCTCCTACATCGGTTTCTATCTTTGACTTGATGGAAGCAACCCAATCTGAAGGCTGAGCGATAAACGGTAAATCCTTCATATACTGAACTGCAACTCGATCTCCATCACCATTATACGTTGAGCGAAACTGAGGAGGATTTCGAGTAACCATCACATACTTCTTCAAGGCATTGAACTCAATCGTATCCACTTCAGGTATTGCACGGAACGCTTTAGTAATTCGTTCTTCATCCCATGTTGGAATGGTCTTGAAAGGCAAAGTAATACGTTCAATCGGTCCTCTAAGAAGATTCATCATGTAGGAGATTTCATTAGGCGAATTGATAATTGGCGTTCCAGATAACAATACAATCTTACATCGTTTTGCATTGTAGAGTTTTTCGTAGAGTTTTCCAGTAATGAGTGATTCGTTGATCACTCTTGAAATCAAGTTATGGGCTTCATCCACGATCACAACAGAATCATCATACATTCCATCTTTAATGTATTCATCAATGTTGGAGGTTGAAAGACCGTTATAACGGATAAAGTTGAAACGCTGTTCAAGAACATCCTTAATTTGCTCACGAATCGCTTTCTTATCTTGAACTGAAAAGCTCTCAAAGTTGGGTGTCTGACTTGGGGTCGTAATAAAAATCTGATTGTGTTTATCCATAAACTTATCCGAAATACCTAGTCTCTTTCCTTCAGCTCGAACTTCATCATTCAAAGTGCGTGTAGTCCAGTGATTTTCTACTGCATAGATTGGATCTCCGCATTTCTGAAGTTCCTCACGAAAGTTTGGCTCTAGTGATGCAGGCAACATCACATACACTTTACTGGTGCTCAATAATGACTCAGCGACTGCAATGGATGAACATGTTTTACCTGAACCTAAACCATGATAGACTAACACACCTCGATAAGGAGTTTCAATCTTCAAGTAGTCACGAATAATCCTTTGATACGGAAACAATTCTCGTCCAGTTCCAGTTCGTTGCAAACAAAGATCAATGTTCTTATCTTCTTCGTCTAATGGGTCTTTGTCCTTAGATCGGTAATCAGACTTAATAAACATTCGTGTGATCGCATCTGAAAAGGCCTTTCGGTTAGGAAGGACAAATGCTTTTGAAGCCATCATTATATTGATGCGCGTTGAAAAAATATAAGCGTTCAACATAATGAGACGTTGGGCTCCATATCCTCCTCCAGCAGCACCACCTCCATTACCTCCAGTACCTGAAGGCTATCTTTTAATAGACCCTTTACCAGAACCTCCTAGAGATATGGGTCCTCTAGTTAATATTTCACGATTAGAAGTTGGGAAAACCTATGTTCTTTCTGGAATATTAGAAGGTTCTAGACGATACCAATATGTAACGGTTACAGCTAAAGCTAGAGTTATTGCACACCGATATGCACTTCAGCTGAACATTTTAGATAGAAATAAAAGGGTTATTGCAAGTCGCGGAGTTCGATTATTAGACAACCAAGATTATACTGTCTTTTACAGACTCACAACTGAGGCACTTTCAAAAGCATTTGAGAAAAAGGCAACTCGTTTAGCGGTTGATGATGTTTATGAAGCAAAGACAGGTCAATCTTCTGCTCCAGGAACGGGTCCAGCAGATCTTATTCGTGAATATGCAGGTCTTCAACCACCTAAAGGTTCAGGACGTAAGACGCGAAGAAGACGCAAGAGTTCAAGACGAAACCGCTAAACTTTTTACGCTGCTTGATACAATGGATTTAACCCGACGAAACCATCGTATGTGGATGGTAACTATTTATCTCTTTTTAATGGCTACATTCCTCTATTTGAAACCGTCCGTCGCCTTTGGGCGTGAAGGAAGGATTCGTCCATTTGGAGCAACTGAACGTGAAGCCACTGTATTTCCTTTATGGTGGTGGGTGTTTGTGATTAGTGTAGTTGCATATTGTATTACGGTCTATTTAGCTGGATTTAGATTTACGTCATAGGGCGTCGCAAGTAGTTGTAATACGAAGCTACTTCAGGGATATAAATATGACTGACTTTGTTCTTGGTATAAATATCTTCAATAAAGAGTCCATCTGCCTTATAGTCATCTTCTTTCCAGCGACCGCACATATAGAATGGAACAATGTACTGAGCTGTATCAATTCTTTGTAATCTTGGAGTATCACCTTTGAAAATGTCACCTGGAGTTCCTACAAACTCATCCCATCGTTGCTGGTCAAATGTATAGAAATAACCAATATTCAAGCGTGGAACTAGGTTCCAAAAGTTGGGATGAATAATGTTATCGTCATCTAAAAAATAGACAAGACCTGACTTAACTTGATCTAATGCAGCATTGCGTTGAGGGTTTCCAGAGATACCTCCTGAAACTCCAAACTCTGTAATCTTTGGATGATTAAATGCTTGAGTGAAAACACCATTGGTATGAGTAGTATCATGAACAATCAACCATCGATTCACATATGTGAAGTTAATTGAATTAAAAAGTTTATGAAGATTATTTGGACGACAACAAGGTGTAATAATGGTAAGCATTATGTATCTCTCCACTGGATGTTTAGATAGTTTCAAAGGTCTCAATGACAGAACGTAATTCTTCAATCATATTTTTCCTTTGAACGTGATGAGGTCTTACAAGATGATCACATTCTTCAAAACTCTTCCATGCAATTGCTGAGATCTCTCGTCGTTGCATTGGAGTAAATCGTTGTGTAAGATTAATCATTTCAGGATGTTTCAACAATCCTACAAAATAGATATGACGATACGTAATTCCATTTAGTCCTTCAAAGGTCTCTTCTAATCGAATGTTCTTCAAGACTACATAGGCATCTCGTGAAATATTCGTCTCTTCCCAAAACTCTCTGATTGCACAGTCAACATCCGATTCTCCTCGTATTCTACGTCCTTTTGGAAATCCCCATTCCGGTTCGCCATATTTAGATGGATACTCAGCAACAATTTCCTTCAAATTTAGCTTATCGTATTTGATCTGTGATTGTGCATAGTCATTTCCAGAATTATCGTCTCCCCAGGCAACTCTCCAAGCCATATCAAATGGTAAATTTGCAATCATAGCTTGTTCTGAAATTGTCATATTTCCAATCAGTTTTCCAATATAGTCTTTGTCATCAATATCATACTTTCCACGCATAAACTCTGCAAAACTCATACTATCTTTTCGTCGTATCATAATCAGCCTTGTATCAGGCGGTTTTATTGGAAGCGACGGTGTATCAACTAGAATAATTCCACAGGATAATACTGGATCATTACATGATCTAAATAGATGACCTTTGGCTCCACAGTTGTTACAATACATTAACATTTGTGCTTTTGGTGGTAGACCTATTCGTTTTTCCATTGTGTCTTAAGACACTTTCCTTTGTAAGTGATACATAAATGGGATTGTTCTCGTCAAAACCAACTCCTTCTTCGTCTCTTTTGGATGCATCAACCCAAACGACACCCTCATTGGCTTCATCTGTGAACTCTGCAGGTTCTGGGTTTAATTCAATGAGTTGGTGGGCTAAAGGTCTTGTAATTCTTATAGGCATTGGATTGATTATCTTTTCAGCTATTTTGATCTATAATGCAGTCGCCGCAGCTAATGGAAAACCTGGAGTAAGTGTTACAGGAGCCCCTACTACTCCCGATCAAGCTCCACTACCACTTGATGGTAAAACATTGACTACAATACCTGCAGCGAATATACCAATTACTCAAGGAGCAGACAATGGAGTTCAATTTTGGATGTATATCAAGGACTGGGATTATCAGTTTGGTAGAAAGAAGAGTATTTTGTTTCGAAAGGATTCTACTAATGCTAACTTCAGAAATCCTGACATTTCTCTTCACGAAACTGATAATAGTTTGAATGTGACTGTATCAATCTATCCTACAAGTTCTGGTGGTGGATCTTCTAGTTCACCTTCTCCTTCAAATAGTAGCTCTGCTTCAGGAGATTCATATACATGCACGGTTGAAAACGTTCCTCTTCAAACATGGTTTGCAGTATCTGTAACTGTATTCCAACGTAATTTGGATGTCTACATCAACGGTAAGTTAGTCAAATCTTGTGTTCTACCCGGAGTTCCTCGTCCAGCAGCAGGTGATATTCTAGTTGGAGCAAATCAAGGTTTCTCTGGATCAGTCTGTAATGTTCATGCATATCCTAAGATGTTGGGACCATCCGATGCAGCTGCATTCTTTGCTCTTGGAACAAACTGTGCAACATTTGCTCAGCCTCCAAGTTTAGAAGATAAGGGATTCAGTATTTTTGGTTATACATTTATCATTAAAGACAAATCGGGAAAAGTCGTTCAAAGTTCATCTCTCTAAAGCATAATGCGAATTCTTCTTAAATGTCCAACACGTTCTCGACCTGGTCAGTTTATCCGTGTTTTAAATCAATATGTAACATTAGCTAATCGTCCTGATCTCCTTGGAGTATGTGTTTCATGCGATCACGATGATAAAACAATGACAGAAACATCTATTCAGCATCATATTAAAAATATAACTCACCAAGTTGCTTGGTCAGAGATTTACTATGGTAATAGCACCAATAAGATTGAGGCAGTTAATGCAGATATTGCAGATGTTCCTTGGAACTGGGATATAGTTATGATTGTTTCAGATGATATGGTTCCACAAGTTAAAGGTTACGATGATGTTTTACGATCTCATATGATGGCAAAATTTTCAGACACTGATGGTATTTTATGGGTAAATGATGGAACACAAGGCGATAAATTGAATACAATTTCAATTATGGGACGAAAAATGTATGACTCTTTTGGATTTCTATATAATCCTGCCTATAAGAGTCTCTTTTGTGATACAGAGTTTACAGATCTATGTAAAGGGCCACTAGCCTCTAAATGTACATATATTCCTTACATGTTGATTCGTCATGAACATCCTGGAACAGGATTTCCACAAAGAAACGATGCACTTTATATGAGAAACAATTCCTATTGGTATCAAGATTTGATGACTTATATTTCTCGTAAAAACTATCAGTACGATTGGAGCATTCTCATTCCTACAATTACTGGACGCGAAACTAAACTGTTTTTTCTACTAGAGTCCATTGAAGAACGCAGAAAACGTATTTGTCCATCTCTCAAAATTGAAATTTGTCTTTCATTTGATAATCGTGAAAAGAAGATTGGAACTAAGCGTCAAGAACTTCTCATGGGTGCAAAGGGAAAGTATATGTCCTTTGTCGATGACGATGATTTATTGACTGATGCGTATTTTGAAGATGCACTTGCAACCATTGAAGGAAACTTTCATGTATGTCGTCTAAGAGGTCAGATGAATCAATACACATTCACACATGGACTTGAAAATACATTGAATAGACCTATGTTTGAAGACAATGTGTTTTTACGCCCTCCAAATCATCTTAATGTAATGTTATCGGATATTGGAAAACTTTTTCCATTCAAAGATGCTGTTCGTGGAGAGGACTTAGAGTGGACCATTCAGTTAGCAAAGTCTAATACACTTAAAACCCAATATACATCGGACCCATCTAGAATTCATTATATCTACAATCTTGGATCTCGAAAAATTGATCCAAGAGTAGCTGAAGTTCAAAGCACTAGCACGTATGAATCAATGTTAAAAATGGTATGGTCAGATGGAAACCCTGCAACAAGTAAAATAAATAATCAGCCAAGTGCACTTCGTCTAAGTGCGAAAGGGTTTGTTTCTAAGTAAAAGGTAATGGATACCTTTACAATTGTTGCAATCATTGTCGCCGTGATTCTAGTTGGATTGATTCTTTGGCGCGTATTTGGTTCTTTTTCAAAATCAACTGACGCTATTGATTTATTAGTTGGTTCTATTTCAGGAAAGGAGTTGAAATCAGTATCAGGTGATAAGATAGATCGTTCGTTTAATCAAAAAGAAGGCGCTACATTCACCTACACAGGTTGGATTCTCGTGAAGGATTTCACTTACAACTATGGACGAAAACGAGTTATTTTTACAAAGGATGATTGTCCAGGTCTGTATTTGGATACAACCTCTAACTCTCTCTTAGTGGTTATTAAAACATTTGCAGATACTCCTGAAACCATATTAATTTCAAGCATTCCTGCAAGCAAATGGATTCACTTTGCTCTTGTAGTTGACCAAGATTCAGTCGATGTTTATATTAATGGTGTAGTCAGACAACATCATACACTTCTTCAGCTTCCAAAACAGAATACTAGTGGAATCACAATTGGTTCAACATCTTCAGGAGGTTGGGATGGAGTTCTTGCAGATCTTCAATATACACCTCGGTCATTGTCAGCAGGCGAAGTGGCTGCATTGACGACGAACGTTCCTAAGAATGATTTAACAGTTCCACCTTCAGGACCTCAATACTTTGATTTAACTTGGTATATTGGTCGAACATAAACTTAATTCTTGATAGCTTGTAATGAGCGCAGGAGGTCAAAATAGTAGTAGTTTAACCGGAATTCAATCAATGCGTCTTCGTGATGCTTCAGATATTACAGCACGTGATCGTGTTCAAGGAATGCATCGAATGTTTAGTTCAGTCAATCCTACTGCATTTCGTAATCGTGCTCCAACTGGTTATGACTCATTTCTTCAGTTTCTTCAGGGCCGTAAAGAAGGATGTGCTACTTGTGTAGGATTGCCTTATCAACCTCTTACTGGTCTTTCGTTTCGGAATTAGATTTGAGTTTTTTAAGAGCCGATTTAGCTTTCTTTTTAGAAGATGCATCACCTGGGTTATAAGTAAAGAAATACTCTAAAAACTTCTTTGAGTTTCTATCCTTACCAAGATCTTCAAACAACTCGGCTTTATTACGCTTCATTTCAATAAAACTCTCTTGAACTCCAATACATTCTTTTGGAGTCAATAATTCAAATCTTCGTTTAGCTTTAGAATTTGCAATATCTACCAATCGCTGAGCAATACAAAGAACACTTGCAACATTCTCTTCTTGTGCCCCTGAATAGAGGTATGCGAAGAAGAACTGAAGCGTAGTAGGAATACTCGCTACACGAACACCATTATCCATTTCATGATAGCTATGACATGCTGTAGTTTCATAGAAACGAAACAATGATTTTGTGCCATCTTCACTCAATACAGATGTTCTGCGTGGTAGAATATCATTCTCTTCATTCACTTCTACTTTTTCACCTTTTGTTAATCGTTCAATCGTTTCGCGTTCTGCTAAAAGACCAATCGGTGTAGTCCAGTTTTTATTCAAGTGAATTTCAGCAGCACTCACACTCAATAAAACAACATCTTCATTCTTCAAAAGTTTGAGAACTCCTTTTTGCTGTTCATCGGTAAGTTCTTCATGTTGCTTTGCGTCTTTTTTATTACAGGAAGCAGGATAGGCTTTGTTCAAAAGTTCTAAGCGAGAATAGACCTTTTCCCAACGCGATACGTCACCATGTGGTCGGCTCAACTCAAGATACATGGACATTCGCAAGAAGTTCACAGGAACATAGTGAATTCCTTGACGTACTTCTGCTTCTTTCCAAAGACGATCAAAGATTTCCTCATCTAAATGCGTAATGTCTGCTACACCTGTGAAGTCTGCAAAGACCTTGAACGTTCCCAAGTGCATACCTGGCTTGACTTCAACAGCTGCTACACCTTCCTTTCTCAATTGGTTTGCAATGATAACCGAATGTGCCTGAGGTGTTTTACTGAAAAAGTCATAGTCAGGGACATCTTCTTCTGGATTGTAAAACTGATCTTTCTTAGGTAAGAGATTGTTGATAGCAGTTCCTCCATAGCACAGAACATGGTTTTCCTTCAAAAACTTTTTCACGACGGCGAGGCTCGTGATAGTTCCTGGGTCCTTGGCGGCGACACGATTGTTCTCCGACTCTAGGTCTTTCACCATTTTCGTGATCTCCTCCATTAAAAATGGATACGACTTTGTTTTTAATATTAGGAAGCATCAAGAATGCCTCCTAAGCGATACAATTTTCGTGCTCGTAAGACTCCGGTCGTTTGGGTAGATGATGACACCCTTAAGACCAAAAAAGAGGAGGAAGACCAAGACGATTCAGACTATATTCCAGAAGATGAAGAAGAAACCGAAAATGAAAACGAAGATGAAGACGAAGATGAAGATGAAGATGACGATGAAACTGAAGATGAAACTGAAGATGAAGAAGAATCAACACTCAAACTCCCCAAAGGCGCAAAAGTCTCAGTCAAGCTTCATATTCATCAGTTTGCAGGTGGTAAGGGTAAAGGTCGAGTTGATATTGACGAAAAAAGTGATGATGAATCTGAAGAAGAACAAGAAGAAGACTTCATTGCCCACTTGATGGACAAGTATGTTCGTCCTGAACGAGGAATGTCACCTGCACGTCGTCAAGGAAGAGGCCGAAAAGGTCGTGAAGATCCTGAAGAACCAGCTTTGGCTCTGAATGAAGAGGAAGAGGATTACTTTGAAGATCTTTCAAAATCCAAGAAGCGAAAGCTCAACGAAAAGATGAAGGGCCTTGCAAAGTTAGTGTCTGATGGTGAAGTTCCTTACAAGTTCAGAGTGCTTGAACTTCCAATTTCAGATCAACTCAAGGCATCTGTCATTCGTAAAATTGATATACTCAATGAGATGGATGCCGATGGCGGGGAAGTTCATAAGCTAAAGACTTGGGTGGATGGATTCCTTCGTATTCCATTTGGAAATATTGTTCCTCTTCCAGTCAAGTTCTCTGAAGACCGAGCAGGATGTTCAAAATTCTTAGCAGATACTCAGGTCACAATGGACAATGCAGTCTACGGAATGAATGCAGCCAAGGCACAGATCATGCAAATCGTGGCTCAATGGATTGCAAATCCAACCTCTGTTGGAAACGTGATTGCTTTGAAGGGTCCTATGGGTGTAGGTAAAACATCCTTTGCAAGACATGGTGTAGCTGAAGTGTTGAAGCGTCCATTTGAGTTCTTCTCACTAGGCGGTGCATCCGATTCTGCAAACTTTGTAGGTCACTCCTATACCTATGAAGGAGCAACTTGGGGTCGTATTGCAGATGCAGTGATGTCCGCACGATGCATGAATCCAGTGATCTACTTTGATGAGTTGGACAAAGTTTCTACAACTGCACACGGTGAAGAGATCATTTCAATGCTCATCCACTTGACAGATCGATCACAGAACTCTCATTTCCACGACCGATACTTTGCGGGAGTTGATTTCGATTTGAGTCAGTGTCTGTTCGTGTTCTCCTTCAACGATGAGACCAAGATTCATCCAATCTTAAAAGATCGTATGCAAGTCATTACTTGTTCAGGATATACAGCTGAAGACAAGAAGGTCATTCTTGGACAATACATTTGGCCTCAAGTTCTGAAGCGTCTCAACATGGAAAAGGATTTGAGCATCACAGATGAAGCAGTCAAGTTCATGATTTCAGAGTACTCAAACGAGGAGGAAGGTGTACGTGTTCTGATCCGATCTGTTGAAACATTAGTCACTCGCATCAACCTTCTAAGGATTGCTGATGAGAAGACCGCAAAGAGTTATCCATTCTACAAGGCAGTCAAGTTGCCTATGTCCATTACACCCGATGATATCAAGGCACTCTTGGTTGAATCTAAGGTAGTGAATGAATCATGGCGTCACCTATACACTTGAATCCAATCTTCATCCTTAATCTGAAATGAAATTTCAGAGAGATTATCATCTAATGTCGAGTAAATACAGGTAATCGTTTTTCCTTTTACTCGAATATTACTACAGAACTCTACATAAGTAGAATGAAACAAGAATGGAATTGAAATACGTTTGGGTCTGAAACTTTCTGCATCAATCACAACAATACAGCTAAAATAGTTTCTAGGATGTTCTCCAATGACAAAATGTGTTAGAGCCCACCACTCATTTTTAACCTTTGCAGGAGCACCTGAACCACGCAAATGACGGAAGAACCAAGGTGTTGGATGTCTTGTATGAATGTCTAGTTTGGAGCCACGATACTTTCCAACTTGAAGAGGAAACCAATGATAAATCACATCATCCGTTCCTGATAATGCAAGCCAGTTCTTCTCGCAATAGGATCCTGTAGGAGATTCCATAATAATGCAATCACTATACTTTCCAGTATCTGGATCATATTTTCCACGCATCATTGCGTGATAAGGGACATACTCAGCAACCGTTGCAGCAAATCTTAGTTCACCCAATGAATCTCTATAGATACGAACATCTTCAAGACCTTTTACACGTGCTTCAATTTTTGAAAGATTCGTTGAACTATCATCCATCAATGTCACTTCTTTAGTAATTTCATTGTAACATGCGTTCTGTGTCATCACTGGGTTATTTTCTGAATACAACCCATCTTTCATTGTATAGGTTGTGTTTGTATGATTCAGATTGTAGTTAACAAATCGAATATTATGATAGGGTTCTGAGATTGAAACATGCGATGGATGGAAGTTAGGTCCAAATAGATCACGTTGAATTGGATAGGGAGTTGACTTACCTTCTAAGATTTCAATGTAAAATTTCATATTTGAATATACACTGTCTAGAAAGGGTTTATCTGACAATAAATACTTCATCAACCCACGCAAGGCTTCACGTTTAGTTCCAAGTGTATAATATCGACATACAGTCTCTTCATAGTCAAAGAGTCCAGTATAGACATCTCGTTCAATAAAGAGAGAGTCTTGTGACATAGGAATATTCTTACCAATGCGAATGTAGTGCATTGCTTTAAAAAACTCACCTTTGATACGAAGATGTTTAACTAGATGGTACAAAGCTTCAGCACGCTTAGGATAGAATGCATATCCTTTTTGCACCCATTCTTCAAATAGAATTGGATTATTTAGATTTTCATAGCTTTTGGCAATCATATAATGAGAATACCAAACTTCTTCAAACCAGCCTCCCATTTCAATGCGTTTTTTGTAGTTTTCAATAGCCTGTTCCCACTTTCCCATTGAATGATAGGTTTGTGCCAAATAGAACCAATATCGAACATTCTCTGGTTCATCTTGAACACCTTTAAGAAGAAGGGCTAAATCACGAGGAAACTTATTGTCTTTACATCCACCATCATTTTGGTCGTCGATGTAGCAGATATCTTTTGAAATTGGCTTACAATCTCCATCCCAATATTCATGAGTTACACCACGACAAATCCAATCGTAATCCATTCTAACAAGACGTGTGTTTGGATAATCTAAATTTCCAGCAGATTGAATTAGAGTATATCCAAGTTCTCCAAGTGATTGTTCTTTAAGTTTTCCCGGAACAAAGACCATATCACCATCTAAAAGCAATCCATAGGTTTGATTGAGATCCCATTTCTTTGCTTTACAATAGTTTTGAGCATTCTTGAAACTGAGTGTGCGATTATGTCCAAAGTCTTTCCAATCACATAGTTCAATAGCTCCTTCATGCGTTACTAAAAATTCAGAAGCAAGATCCACTGTCTTGTCTGTTGAGCCTGTATCTGTAATCACATATGCATCGACTAGTCCCTCAACTGCACTCAAGCACCTTTTGAGGATCTTTTCTTCATTCTTGACCATTAAAATCAAGACGAACTTTGGCATCTGCGTCCGTATTGTCTTTCTCCGAATCGTTCTGTCTAAGTAAATGAGTTCAGAGTTCGTTAAGCAATCCCTTCGTGAGAATCTGAGTCGCACCCTCATCCCACATGTCGCCGATGGTCTTTGGTCTATTTATGACAATGCAAAGACTGCATGCATTCGTAATAAACAACCCGGTGAAACCCTCAAAACATTTCAGAACCTTTTGACCCGTATTCCTCAATGGACCGATGAAATCTTGAATGCTGAAGTTGCTCGTATTGAAAAGGTCTCAAAATGCGAATACATGGAAGATTTGCTGCTCGGTGTGTTTGTGAGCTATATTCGTGCATTTGCTTCTCTTCAGCAATCGGATGAAGCTCATGTGAATATTGAGTTTGATCGTCCTTCTCTCTCCAAGTTCATTTTCACACTCTATAAAGCAGCTGCTAGAAAGTGCTGGTCAAATGCTTACATGTTCAAGACCATTGATGTTTCATCTGAACAACAATCTCGTAACCGTCGTGATATTGAAACAATGTTAAGTGGAACTTTAGATGAAGTTGTAGATAGTTTCATTCCATGGAAGGATATTAGCAAGGCCTATTTTCATGCAAAGTCTGTTCCTGAAGGACAAAAGAGACCTGATACACCAATTCCTCCTAAACCTGAAGTAGTTGAAGAACCTAAACCTTCATTAACATTTGGTGAATCTGAAACAGTCGAGTTTGAGACAGATGATGAAGATGATGAAGAAGAGCGACCAAGATTGACAATTGGTGAAGACATGAAGCTTGAATTAAGTGATGATGAAGAAGAACCTGCCGCCGAACCTACAGGGGTTGTCAAGTTGGATATTTAGTGCGTCTAAGTATCTCTAAACCAATCCACATTGAAAATCAAATGGAATACCAGACTCTTGCGATGATTGTAGGTGCCGTAATGATTGTGGCTGCTTTATTGTATGTTTTAGATCGCCGTGCAAAAACCCAGCCGGTTGATTACACAGATCTAAGTAAGATTGTAGCAGGTTCAGGAGTTCTAACAAGTGGTGTATTGTATTCTTTAGGAACTGAAGCTGGTTCAGATGTTGTAGAAACAGTTACCTCTGCCGCATCTGCCGCTCAGGAAATGTTTGTTGGTAAGCCAGAGTTTTAAGCTTCAATAATCAATGCATCTCCTAACTGTGCTGCAGAAGGTGTAGCGCGATACTGAGTCATGCGTCCTATTTCCTTTTTTGGAACTGCTGAATCTCCACAATATCTCACAATCGCCTTATACAAATCAAATCCGTGGTAACGATCATGATTATCCATCTTTTTGCGGAACATGACTGAAGTTCCATCAGTCTGTTTCATCCACTGCATAAATAATCCAAATAATGGATGGTCTGTCTCCTCCTTCGGTCCTTTGGGAAACATATCCCAAAAGACTGACGTAGCAAATCTAACTAAATCAAAGGATGAAGATGCACTGATGTGAGGATGTTTATTATTATAGAAAGGCTCCATGTTGTATTGTCCTCCTGCTTCTTCATCTTCCTGAAATTGGCTGCTCATAAACAATTTGGACTCTTTTAATCCAGCTAAACGAACATTCACAATAGCTCTATCAAAGTCAATAAGTTTGATAATGTATCCGAATGTAGGAACTTTATACGGTTGAGATCCATGTTGGTAGATCAAATGAGTTTGAGTTGTCTTCACATACATCACATTGTTTCCGTGGAGATCATTGTGAGTGAATCCAAAGTTACGCTGAGCATACGCTAAAGCAAACACAATTTGTGAAACCCAAGCAACATGTTTTTCGGATTCAGGGTGTTCTTTAAGAAGATCATAAAATGTGCCTTCACAAGGCTCCATCACAGTGGTTACAACAGGAACATTCTTAAAAGTAGCCCATGCAAATGGTTCTGGATCTTCATTATCTTGATCTTCATCTTCATCACTGAACAGATCTGAACAACCACAAGATTCAATTTCATAGACATCGTCTTCATCCGATTCATCATCTTCCTGCTCAGGTGATTCGGAAGAAGCCATATCATAGGCTTCAACTTCACCCTCTTCATCTGGTGTCAAAACTGTTTCTACATCCATCTCTTCAATGTCATCTAATTGAATCTCATCTGCAGTTTCCATAGGAATACGAGCTCTTCGTGTATGACTGAACTCAGCATCATGCCCTTCTGTTCTAAGCTTAAGTTCAAAGGTCTTTCCAATTTTATCTGCAAACCAAGATTTCTCAGTTAAATCTTCATAGTCATCTGAAATATCAATTGTATGAGAGTCTGACAGACCAACATAGACACCATAGACTTTAGGAAAATGTTCACATCCAGATTCAGAGAGTACAATCGATGTAATTGCTCCTACATAGGCAGCCGTATGAGGACTTTGCATACGTTCTTGCATATCATCTGCAACATCGGTTCGTTTAGGAACTCCAAAGGATCCGTAATCTCCTCGCATCGTTTTGAAAGGTGATAAAATCATCGTCGTCTTGCGATGAACTGGAATCGTCTGACCTGCTACTCTAACATGATCACCATCTATAATCGATTCAATCGGATTTCCAAGCTTAACTCCATATTCATGAATTCCAGCAATCGTATCAGTCTTAAAAAGCTTCTCAAGACACGGAAAAAAGGGTTGTAACGAGTTCATGGACCAATGCGTTCCATCTAACTTCGGCATTCGTTGAAGTTTAAGTGTCAAGGGAGTTGTTTTCAAATCTTTTCCCATTATGAAATGTCTCGGTGATGAATGTGAAAAAATAAACGACGGGGAGAACAAGATGAATTTCCAGCTCAAAAAGTTCAACATGGATATGATCAAAGACCGATGTGGAATGGATTCTCGTAAAAGTCCTATGATCGTGATCATTGGAAAGAAGGATACCGGTAAATCGTTCTTAGCTCGTGATTTGCTATTTAATGTCCAAGACTGCTTTCCTGCAGGTCTCGTTATTTCTCCTACTGAAGCAGTCAACGAGTATTTTCAGTCTTTTGTTCCTTCTAAGTTGATTCATGACAAATATGAACCTGCAAAAGTTCAAAACTTTATCAAGCGACAGTTTGCAGCCAAACAGAGATTTTTAAAATCCAAAGCAAGTGGAGCTCCATTTGACCCTCGTGCATTCATGATTTTAGATGACTGTTTGTATGCTGCAAAAGAATGGATCAATGAAGAATCTACACGGTTTGTATTCATGAACGGTCGGCACCTCGATATGATGACGATTATCACCATGCAGTATCCTTTAGGTATTACGCCTAACTTGAGAACCAACGTAGATTTCGTATTCATTCTTCGTGAGAATATCCTAGGCAATCGTCGTAGAATTTACGAGAATTACGCAGGTATGTTTCCAACTTTTGAAATGTTCTGTGATTTCATGGATCAGTGCACAGAAAACTATGAAGGACTAGTGATTTGTAACAATGTTGCTTCAAACAAGTTAGAAGATCAAGTATTTTGGTATAAAGCATCTGAACACCCACCGTTCAGACTTTGCGATCAGTCTTTGTGGGCTGATAACAGACCTTTCCAGTCAGCTATGCTAGCCGCCGATGAGTATAACGCCTCTTCTTTGAGGAAGAAAAACGCCGCACCCTCCGTGTGGGTAAGGAAGGAAGGCGGCCGCGACTAGAACCACCAAATCTTCTATAATGTCTTTCAACAGCAGGAGAATTATAATTGGATAGTTCTTTTAATAGTTTTTCATGATTACTAGAATCTCCGTTAAGTATTTGTTCGATTATTGGACTATAATACTCAGGATCAATAAACATTTTCGATCCTAGTGCTGGATACTTCCCTGTATAATATTGAAAAGCTTTTAGTTTATTTTTTCTAATATCCTCTTTAGAAACAGCATCTATATCCATATCATAAAAATAAGCATCACTATTTTTTGAACGAACAGCTTTTGTATAAGCATCTCGTTTTTCTTTATCTTCTTTATCTTTGGCTTTCCGACTATCAGCTTTCTTTTTAGCTTTTCTTTTTTCATTTCTTTTTTGAGCAGCTTTCTCAGCCGCAACTTTCTTACGTTCAGCTTCCCTAATAGCAGCTTCAGCTGCCTCTTTGTCATATCTTTTTTGAGCAGCTTGCTGACTAGCATATTTCATTCTAGAAAAATGAGTAGATTCTTTATCAGCTTTCTCACGAGCAGCTTGCTCACGAGTAGCTTGCTCACGAGTAGCTTGCTCACGAGCAGCTTTCCATTTAGCATAACTCTCACGAGAAGCTTCCCGTTCAGCTTGCTCACGAGCAGCTTGCTCACGAGTAGCTTGCTCACGAGCAGAATGTCTAGGTGGAGGTGGAGGTGAAGCAGGTTGTGGAGGTTGAGCAGCTCTCCGTTGAGGTTCCCGAGCAGGTTCCTCCTCATTAGCTCTCCGTTGAGCTTCTTCCTCTTCTTTAGCTCTCTGTTGAGCTTCTTCCTCACGAGTTCTCTGTTCAGCTTCCTGAGCAGCTTGCTGACGAGCAGCTTGCTGACGAGCAGATTGTCGAGGTGGAGCAGACTGTGGGTCTTTTTCTTGTAAATAAATTTCTCTTTTATATCTAGCTGTTTCAGCCTGGGTGTTAGTAGGTTTGTAAGGCCAAAAGGTTTCAAAACAATGTCCGAGTTTTTGAAATTGTTCTGTATCTCCTCCTTTATCAGGATGAAACTTAATACCAGCATAAGTATACATTTTTTTTGCTTGTCCGTAATCAGTTGCTTTTGCGAGTTGTAAACATGCATCATCTGGATTTGCAAAACTATAGGCTCCTCCTATTTGTTTGCGTTTTTTACGGAGTGTCTTTCTAAGACCTCTCATTATTCTAATTAATATATTGTTAATAAATAATGCCTAAGGCCGTAATTCTTTTCAGCTTTAAAAAGGGAGATCCGTCTCCATTACTTCAAGGCTTGACGGATCTTAAGTTCGATCGAAAAGATGGTCGTCGTACCATTTTTTCAAAGGAGTTTTCACTCAATGAAATTGAACTGGAGTTAAATCAACTAAAAGCAGTTAAAGATTCAATTGTAAAAAATGCTACATACCGAATTGCCTCTCCATCTCGTGTTTGGAGACAAGCGTTCAAATCAGCAGGTTTGGATTCTGAAGAAGCTGTACTTCTAGCAGGATTAGCTACTGCTAGAGATGGAACTGTAAGTTCTGTAAATCTTCTAGACTTTGGAGATTCAGCTATGGGTGAAGCAGATATTCCTGAAGCTAGTGCACCAATTGCAACTGAACTTAAACAAGAAGAATCCCAATCTCAAGGAATTGTAGATGATGATTTTGATGTAGACGCACTTGTATCAGGTCTTGCAAACACTAAACTTGGAGGTCGTCGTCGTAAGACCCGTCGTGGCGGTAAGAAATCACGATCGAAGAGTCGTCGTCATTAATCTCTCAAAGCACCTTCACTAGGGTGAATAGGTTTAGAAGCATCTGCTAGTCCATCTTCCAAGGTCTTCTTCTCTTGAGCAGCCTCCAATGCATTGGCCTTCTTGCGTCTCTCGTTTTCTTCCTTTTGAGCCTTAATAGATTCCTCACGTTGCTCAGCAAAGAACAACTCTTTGTTGGACTCGTTCTCCTTGTACTTTCTCATTAACTCATTCAACTCCTTCTCAGCATACTCAACTTCAGGCATTAAATGTTCAGATGGATCCCAAGGTAACCAAGCACCGACCTTACCGATATACAAATTGTCTTTTGGATAACGACGTTGAAGAACCTTAGCAAACATCTGAGTTTCCTCAACGGTTGCAAATGAACGACGAACTTTTACACCACGCATATTGGTTCTGAACTCAACCTTGTTATCATACATCTCCTGAAGCTCCTTCTCGTTTTTGAGCAAGAAGATTTGGTACTGCTCGTGAATATCTGTCTTCTTAACCTCTTCCTTACGCACATTGACATAATCATTAGCATCCTTCAAAAGATCATCAATCTTGACGGAATACTTCTTGGACAGAAAAGCCATGAAGTTTTCAAGTCCCTTAACCTTCCACTCGTAATCCATCCACTCTATGAACTTTTCAAAGAAGAACTCCTGTTTCTGCTTAATCACCTTCTCAGGACTGATGAAGGAAACAACGCAATATTTCTGTGTAGGGATCTCTGGATCTTCGTCCAAGTAATCAATAGGACCATTTTCATCTGCCTTTGGAAGCTCAGTAAGGGGCATTTACTTATTCTTGCGACTTGACCTTAAGTTCTTTCTCCGCAGTGTTTTGCGACGACGCTTTCTACGACCTCCAGTCATTGGTTCAGCACCTGCATCTTCAGTCACGTTTGCAATAAACTTCTCTATTTGCTGAGGAGTTTGATTTGTTAATGGATTTTTCTTTTCTTTTCCAACCCATGATCTTTCAAGAGCTTTCCTTTGAAAAATAAACCGATTGTCCTTATTGATTCGTATAATTTCATCACCTGAACGAATAGGATCCATAGTAATTGGATCACTCCATCCAATCTCTGAACGTTTTAGAGGTAAAGTATCTGATATTGATTCTTTGTTTGATTCATACACATCTTTTAGAAGTTCTATAATTTCTTCTTCGTCTTCATCTCCTGAATAGTTATCTTGATCTCCTGTCTCCTCAAGAATTTCATATTCAGTCATCCATTTACCTTTTTCAGGAAACCAATGTTCAATCTCTAAGTCAATTGAATCACCATATTTGTAATAGCTAAAATAAAGAAATGTTTGATTACTTCTGAATACTGTTCCGTATTCTTTACTAGTTTCAACTGTAATAGTAGGAAATAGAAAAGGAAAAGATTGTTTTAGTCCATTCTTTACAGCTTCTCTATATTCAGGCTTCATGAATACAAGACGTTTTGGATCTGCACCAACAACAAGCATATTCCGCCATTCATTCTCCATTATTTTAACGCAATAGAATAGTATTTTTACCTCTTACGACTTGATCTTAAGTTCTTTCTCCGCAGTGTCTTACGACGACCTGAATATTTCTTTCTATTTGGATGAGGTCCTTGAATACCTGCTTGTTCCTTAAGAATGTCTCCTTGTTGATATGCATTTTTACCTTCAATTCCACTTAACATAGTAGCAATTCTGCTTTCGGCTCCATGAGGTAATCCAGTAAGAGCACCTGTTAATTGAGCATTTCGTACACCTTGACCTTTTTCTCTATATATTTTCCTTAAAATATTCGTAACTTTTGCTTCAATTTCTTTATGTCTCAAAAAGGGCATGTAATCCCATTCACCAACACCTCCATTATCTTTAAAATTAAAAATAAGAGTATATAATGGACCAAAGAAAGGGAAAGGAAAAGTTAGTTTTGTTTTAGGACCTTTAAACAATATTTCTCCGTCTGGGTTCTCTATAACTCTAACAGTAGGAAACAACTCTGGAATTTCTGCTTTCAGACCATTCGCAAACTTTTCACGATATTCTTCTTTCATAGCTAATGCTCCATTGGGTGGTACTATTTCAAACATATCTTTCAACATAAGTCTATCATAACCCTCCATTATTTTAACGCAGTAGAATATAAATGTATGATATCTTCACCACCGCGTATTTGTTCTTCCTTCTCGTTCCTGGTTTCATAGTTACGTTACCTCCTGGTTCAAGTATTATGACTGCTGCAGCCGTTCATGCAATCATCTTCTTCTTGATTCTTCAGTATGTATCCCTTTACGTTCCTTGGTGGTTAGTATGGGTTGTAGGTGTTTCAACCGTTGGATATAAATTATACTACGGAGTTTAATAAAAATTCTTCCTGCTTAAGAACCAAACAAATGGATTCTAAGCCCAAGCCCACACCCTCTGCTGGAGTTGATGTTGCCGATATTGTCACTCGTCTTGTAAAATATCTCCTTGAAGGTGTCGCAGTTGCGATTGCCGCGTTCGTTCTACCAGGAAAGACCCTCAAGGTCGCCGAGGTGGGTATGATTGCCCTCGTTGCCACTGCCACCTTCGCAATCTTGGATATCTATGCCCCTAGCGTTGGAGCGTCTGCTCGCACAGGTGCAGGTTTCGGTATCGGTGCCAACCTAGTTGGATTCCCTCGTGTTTAAACTTTCAATGCCTGAACTAGGTGAGATGCAAGTGTAGTCGTCAATAATGTTCCATAATTGTTTTGTGTCATTTGCATGGTTCCCAAAGAAACTACACAAATAGGACTTGATGTTGTAAAGAGTGTTCGTACTACCTCTGATAAACTATGAGGAACACAAAATGTATCATAGACCCTCGCAGCTCCATAATGAACTATATAGTTCGCAGCCACCGCTACTATCCCCCGCAATATTACTTCCATTTACCACTTACGTGCCTTAAAGAAAACAATGGAACAAACTTCCATTTTTCTTGTGAGGTATAACGGAAACTGGATTCAAATTCATTCAAGACCTTTTGAACCTGAGCGTATGACAACCGATGTAGCGTGGATGCAAATTAAAGAAGGTATTACTCCAGAAGAAGCCTATCGCCGTTGGTTTGAGTTACAGCGTAGAATTTCTCGTGTTCTCAAGTAATGAATACAGTTCTCATTATATTGGCTCTTGCTGTGATTGTCACATTAGTTTGGAAACTTTGGAAACCATTTGTGTCTTCTAAACCTAAGCGTGAAGTTCCAAAAGATAAAGCAAACTTATATTTCTTTCACACGGATTGGTGTGGACATTGTCAAAAAGCAATGCCTGAATGGGAAAAGCTAGAAGCAGGACCCAGTAAGTTTGGAAACACAGAAGTTTCATTTATTCGAGTTAATGCTGAGAAGGAACGTGAAACTGCAGACTTGTATGAGATTAATGCATATCCAACAATCAAACTTGAAACTTCAGAAGGTTTAAGCACATTCGATCAAGGCGCACCTACTGCTGAAAAACTAACTCATTATTTGAGGATGAAGTTTGGTAAAGAAACGTAAAGCTTGTTCAAATCCTTCGTCAAATAACTCTTTCTTTTGTTTGGGTGTCAACTCTTGCATAAGAGCGATCTTATCATTTTTAAACCATAGAACATTAGGAGTCAGAGTTTCAGTTCGGAATGCTTCATACAATGTAGCTGAATAATCCGATAAGTTCATCTTTTTTAAGCGTTCTTGAGTAATTGAAAGTTCATCACGACTAATATGAAACACTAGACATTCAGAAGGAACAATTTTATGTAGATTATGTGTGTAGAACCCTCCATCAATATAGACATTGTTGTAGAGGATTTGAGGATGAAATATAAACGGCAAACAAGAAGAAGCCCTTATTGCATCAAGAATAGGAACACTACCTGTGAATAAGACTGGTTTGCGTGTTGTTAAATTTGAAGCAACAATGAATAACTTTTGTGGAGCGTCTGAAATTACAGCATTTCGTAAGTCAATACCTTGACGATCAAATGCTCTGAGAAGTGTTTGAGTGAAAGCATCCATTGAAAACAGGCCCTTTTCTTGAGTGAAGGATGTGATTGAAGCCAAGTTAATAGAAGGAATCACCGTTGATAAATTGAATTCAGTTTCAAACATAAGCTTGATACCAGAAAGTGGAATGTTATAAGCCAGACCTGTTGCGATAATAGATCCTGCAGAACATCCATAGATTCCATTTGGAAACATTAATGGTTGATGTTTTTCAAGAGCTGCTAATCCACCAATCATCATTCCACCTCTTACACCACCTCCACCGAGGGCAATTGAGCGAAACATTCTTGTATGGAGGATGTAAGGATGCTTAAAGCCCGTGAAGTATGGGAAGAGCAAGAAGATAGGCGTGAAAAACGCATGCGAGCTATGAGACCAGTTCTTTCACAACTCTACGGACAAATTCGCAAACAAGCCACACATAGCCCAAATGCACCCTATATTGTGTTTGAAATTCCAGCCTATGTATTTGGATATCCTTTGTTTCAAATGTCTGAAGCTCGTGAATACATCATGAATACCCTTTCACAAGGTGGATACATGGTGTGGGTAATTGATGATAAATATTTGTTGATTTCTTGGTTGAAGACAGCAGGTGGTAAGTTGTCTCAACATCGTCCACCTTTACTCACTAACTATCGTCCTCAAGTCTACGATCCTTCAACTCTTGGAAGTATGCGATGAGTTTTGCGTTTTGACTTGCGATGTTTACGAGTTGATTTTTTACCTCCGTATCTTCTATCTCTTACTTCTCTTAATCGTTGTACTCTTCCTATGTATACTGCTACCCCTATTCCTTCACTCCTTACAATAAATCTTAATGGGTTGTCAAAAAATTCAAAAGATGCTGAACTACCATCTCTAATTTCATCGTTTACGTAATTATATAAATTATCTAACAACTTCAAAACTATTTGATGACCTCTATCAACTGGTAAATCTGCTTTTATTCTTTCATCTGCAGCGTTCTCACGAGATTCCATACAATTGTGAATCCGATTAAGAACTTCAGCTCTATCAGGAGGAGTTCCTGGAGTATTCATAAGTCTATTTAAATGTGAAGCAAGACTTTGAAAGTTACTTGAACAGTTATCTCGATGATGTGGATCTAATGGGTCAAAATTACTAGAGTTATTACGATTATTTTGACGTAGAATAGCTCTTTCACGTATTCTTGTTCGTATAGCTTCTCTTTCAGCAAGTGTTACAAACTCTCGTGCACTTGGATTAAGTTTTGATTGTAGACTCATTACTATACTCTAAGAAAATGGATACTTTCGTTCTGAAACTGTTAAAATCATATGAGCTGCGAGCATGAAGTGGTGGTCCATGATGGTGAACGCGTTTGTACGTGCTGTGGAACGATTTTGGGAGCTTGTATTGATGAGGGTGCCGAATGGAGAGTCTACGGCAATACTGAAGACGACCCTTCCAGAACAGGGACGATCACGAGCGAACTCCTTCCTGACTCCTCATACGGATCTATGATGATGAGACGTCGTGGAGGTCAACAATCCGAAGAAGGTAAATCGATTGCTAAACTTTCTGCATGGTCCTTTTCAAGTCATGGAGAGAGATCGTGGATGGGTATCTTTGATGCGATTCAACAATCTTGTTCAAGAGCTGGACTTCCTAAAGCAATTGTGATGGATGGATGTGCGATGTTCAAGCGAGTTGAAGATGCTCAAAAGACACGTGGAGAAACACGTCGTGCTTTAATGGCTGCTGCAATCTTTACATCCTGTCGCCAACATGACGCAACACGTTCACATGAAGAAGTAGCAAACTTATTCCACGTTTCCATTCGTTCACTCTGTAAAGCTTTAACCCGATTCATAGATGAAGGATCCAATGTATTAAATACACAACTAGGTATTGCAGAACGTATCTGCGCAGACATGGATTTATCTGATTCAGACCGAGATGCGATTGTTCTGAGACTACACACTTTACCTGAAATGGAACATACTCCAAAGACCATTGTTGCAGGAGTAGTCTGCGCAGTCTTGGGCGGACAACTCACTAAAGTTTCAGAAGCTTCAGGTGTTTCTTCAGTCAGTATTCGAAAAATTGTTGAAAAGCTTAAGGCGTTGGGAAGTATGTAATATTCCATCCAACTGTTCCAGCAGCAACTGTGAGTGTAGTTCCACCAGATGTGATTAACGTGCCATTTGAACCTTCACTTACTAATGTATAGTTAGATGTGCTTGAAGCCACTCCAATGTATCCATGACGAGTTGTGTTTGAAGTTGCTGAAAGCATGAACATTCCCTTTTTAAATGGAACTGTTGTGGTTGTACTAGCACCTGTTGTTCCATTAGATGAAATGTAGCCTCCAGTTACTTGTAGAGTTGCAGTACTGCTTGCTTCATATCCTGCAGTGTTGCTAATAGTAGCTACACAATTGGTTCCTGAGTTTGATAATGTAAATATACCATAACCATCGGATACACGAAGATTTCCGTTCACATCGAGTGCAAAGTATCCAGGCATTGTATTGATTCCAAGACCACCTGTCGCATTAGTTCCAATACGAGCAAATCCATTCACATCAAACTTTAAATCAGGAGTTGTTGCAGGTAATGAAGATAAATTAATACCAATACGATTACTTGCAAGATCACCTATGATCGATGTATTGGCTCCACTTCCAATCAATAGTCTATTACTTACAGAAGTTCCTCCATTTGAGACTCCAGGTCCAAGGAAGATATTGTTACTTCCTGATGCAATACCCGTTCCACATCCAATGTAAATATTAGAGTTTCCACCATTGAGTGTATTTGCACCGATTGAAATACTATTAGAAGCCAAAATAGCCCCAAAACCAGCACGATATCCAATGAAGACACCATTTTTTACATTCGAGGTTGAACCACCTGCACCTGTTCCTACAAAGGTATCATTACTATTTGCAGTAGTTGAAAGGATTACATGTGTGTTTCCAGCACCAATACCCACATAAACATTTCCATTTGCATCACCCACAGCTGCTGCAAATGTATTAACTATATTTGCAGAGACTGCGTCTACATTCGTCATTTCTAACTTAGATTGGAAGACTCCATTCGTTGTATCATACACAAAGATTGGACGAAATACATTCGTCAGAAGATTTTGAACGTTGGACGTACTACTCATTGTATTGACGAGAGACAAAGGTTTAAGTGTATTCTCCGCTATAAGTATAGACATGTCCTATACTTTGTTCCCTATTAAGTCGTCAGAGCAGCACCTCTACAAGATGTATAAGCAGAGCGTCGCAGTATTTTGGACGCCGGAGGAGATTGACTTTTCAAAGGACCATTCAGATTGGACAAAGCTTACCGAAGATGAGAAGCATTTTATTACACATGTTTTAGCCTTCTTTGCAGGATCCGATGGTATCGTCATGGAGAATCTTGTAAGACGATTTCAAGGAGAAGTTGACTCACAAGTGGTCAAGTTGTTTTATTCCTTTCAAAATGCGATGGAAGGTATTCACTCAGAAACCTATTCATTGTTGATTGATACCTACGTAAAGAACGAGGAAGAGAAGGCAAAGTTATTCAATGCGATTGAGACCATACCTTGTATTAAGGAGAAGGCAGAGTGGGCGTTGGAGTGGATGAATGCAGAGCAGCCATTTGGGACTCGATTGGTTGCGTTTGCCTGTGTGGAAGGTATCTTCTTTTCAGGTGCGTTTTGTGCGATCTTTTGGTTGAAGAAGCGTGGCCTTCTACCTGGATTGACCTTCAGCAATGAGTTGATTTCTCGTGATGAAGGACTTCACACACAATTTGCAGTCGCTCTTTTTCACACACTTCAAGATAAACCTGAACCAATATGGATTCGAAAAATCATCATGGGAGCCGTTAAACTTGAAAAAGAGTTCATTTGCGAGTCTCTTCCATGTGCTCTCATTGGAATGAACTCAAAGATGATGTCTGAATACATTGAGTTTGTAGCCGATCGTCTCGCAGTTCAGTTAGGCTTAAATAAGATTTACGGAACACATAATCCATTTGATTTTATGGATTTGATTAGCCTTGAAGGTAAGACCAACTTTTTTGAAAAGAAAGTGTCTGACTATTCACGTGTTCAGTCCTCTGGAGAGCTTCGGCTAGACGAAGATTTCTAGAGTAGTAGTAATGGAAGATAACATAAAAAGTCTTGATAAGAATTTATCCAAACTCGGAAACGTCAAAATGCAAACGGTTATTAATATTGATTCTGCAATTAAAGAGATTGTAGATATAACCGAAAAAGATCCCAGATATACTGAATTAAAGCCACAAGCGTTAGATTTGAAAGAGAAATTTGAAAAGCTTGCCTCTGAAATTGTTTATGAAAACCCTAGTGGAGGTAGACGTAAGACACGTAGGCTGATGTCAAGGAAGTATTGCAAAAAGACACCGTGTCGTCGTATGGGTTTTACGCAGAAGGCTTCATGTCGTCCTTATAAGAACTGTTATTAATGCAGAATCGTGTTCCCTGCAGGTGTCTCTAGCTTCTTGTCCCCTGTCTCCGAAGGTGTTAATGGAACAAAGTTTTCAGTGGACATCATCTTCAACACGAAGAATAGAATGAAAGAGATCACTACTATAACTAACACATACTTAAGAAGTGTCCATAAAAGTCCCTTCATTGACGAAGAGTTCTTCGCAGCGTAGGCACCGATTCCAGATGCAACCATTGTTTCAATAAATGCTCCTCCTTTCTTGGGTGCCATTTATCAGAAGACAAGATTACTTTCCAGAGGCGGTGTTAGTAGCATCTTTAGGTGGAGGTTCAGATGGTTTTCCAAACATAAAAAGAAGACTGAAGACAACAATGAAAAAGATCAATAGACCTAGCAAAAAATATCCAAAATACTTGGCAGCTGTTCCCATGACTCCTAGAACATCAGAATCGGGATTTTGACGAGCAAGATAAGCACCTGTTCCAACTAAGGCTGCGCTTTCAATTAATCCAAGACCTCCTTTTTGGTTTCTTCTTCGACCCATTTACCATTATCTGGTGAAATAAATGGAATGGATGAAGACGTTATAATAGCAATCTCAGTTTTTTTAAGTGTATTTGGTTGTGGTTCAGCAGTCTTAATCGGAAACTTTCTATGTCCTCCTACTCGTCCTAAACGTGGGCTATCTTATTTGGAGGATGATGACTTCGTTTAAGGAGCCACAACCTTTCCCCGCCTTCGTATAAATGGAGTTTCTACACGCATCGATTGCATTGCTCGCATCCATGGTTCTAGTTCTTGCAGGTATGGTAGGCTGGATCTACTGGCAACAAACACGTCTATTTCAGAATATGAACGCAATTGCGTTGGTCATTGGAGATCTTAATCAGACTTTGATGGCAAATATTGTTCAACCCAAGATTGAGTTGGCAACCATTCCAGAGCCAACAGAAACTCTACAGCGTGCTGATATTCCTGTATCGGATGACGAGGAAGATGATGATCGACTCTCTGTAGATAAGGAAGCAGAAGTCATTTCAGGCCCTCCTGCACCTTTGGATACGGATGGTCTTCAAGATAAGTCTAAGAAGGAACTTCAAGAGATCTTGACAACCCGCGGTATTCCTTATAGTAAGTCTGATGCAAAGGGCGTTTTGATTTCTCTTCTTAAGGCTACTGCGTAAATTTTCTTGAAAGCTATAGAATAATGGATGTAACTAGTAGCCAATCTACTAAACGACGTAAAAGTATTAGTTTTAATCCACTTGCTCGTTCTAATAGTGGTTCAGACTATCCTACTGAAAGACCTGATAGAACACCAGGAAATATTTATAGAAAAATTTATCAACCTCCATCAACAATTTATGATCAACCAGTTACTAAGGATTTAAAAGAGGAACTTTGGACTACCGATAAAGAATATCAAGATGCAAAAATAGAACGAAATAATGAAGGAGGTCCTAGAGTACATCTTCTAGATGACCCTAGAATTGTTCAAGCACTTAATAATACAGTACTTAATACTGGTATTCAAGACGAAATTACAATGTTACGACGTTTAAAACGTAGTTGGCGTTATATAGCTGAATTATTTTTATCAAGATTAGGCAGTGTTACAGGATTAGGAACAAAAGAAGACATTAGAAACTATCAAGTTCTTTATTTCAAATTATTAAATCTTATTCCAAGTGGTCTTCTTGAAGATCCACACCATGATATGGAAGACAAACTTATTCAAGCAATTGATAGTCTAGGAGATGGTAACTGGTCTTCAATTGGAAGAGCTCGTCGTAAGACACGTGGTCGCAAGAAGCTTAGGAAAACGATACGTAAGAGTAAACAATGAAAGTAGTTTCGTTTGATGTAGGACTTCGTAATTTAGCATATTGTGTTCTTGAAGGCACAAGTCGCACAGATGTAAAGATCATAGATTGGAATATCATTGACGTATTAGGAGAACAGGCAGGTGTCGGTGCTCCTAGATGTCATAAATGCTCTACAGCAGCAAGATACGAACATGCAAGTAATGGATTATTCAGTTGTTCAAAGCATTGTCCTCGCAAGAAGAAGGCAATGACTAAAACTGAAATCAATAAGATGACTCCTAATCAACTTCATGAACGACTTGAAGCTGAAGGATTGGAAACGAGTGCAACCAAAAAATCAGATTTAGTGAAGTTACTTTACAATCACCATAAACAGAATACATGGAAGAAATGTGTTTCTTCTGCGATTCAAGGATCTGTGTTAGATTTGGCACCTGCGATCATCAAGAGTTTGGATGCTCGGACTTCTTGGGCTGGAGCGGATGTCGTTGCTTTTGAGAATCAAATGGACCGACGGATGTTTGGGGTTCAAGCGATGTTGCAGATGTATTTTTGTTGCCGTGGGTTTCGGTGTAATGGTGTTTCGGCAACTCACAAGCTGTCAAACATTGTGACTGTGGAAGATTCAACCGTAAGTTATAAAGGCCGCAAAAAGACAGGCATAGCGCATGCATACGCTCTAGTTCCGGCAGTGAATCAGGCACATTTTGCTTCCCATCCGAAGAAGGACGATTTAGCAGATTCATTCTTACAAGGTCTTTGGGTATTAGAACATGAAAGCAAGTAAATCAATCAGGATCAGTTTCGTCCAAAATGGATCTCAATTTTTTAAAAAGGTTGAAGTTAGTGTTACCATGGATCGAATCATTAAAAGACAACGTACTGAGACTGAGATTGACTATAGACTTCGCATTTGGAAGTCAAGAGAATTGTGGGATTATGTTCAACTTGAGTGGAAAGAAGAAGAGATTGGTGATGAAGAGTATATGATGGAAAAGATGCTACAAATGAAGCGTCAAGTCCACAGAATGGATGAAGATGATATTGATAAAGAAGTGAAAAGCACAATAGAATTTATGAGAACAATTGATCGTAGCACGAAAGAGCATGAGTATATCTGGTGTGAGATGTATATCGAGTATCTCAAGGAACGAAAGGATGAACTACACATTCAAGTGGGTATGAAGAGGTGTAGGATGTAAAGGGTAAATAATTTTTTGCTCTGTCGCGTTCTAACTTTAAGAAGGACGTCCAAGTGAGTTATAAGCATGGACATTGATCTACTCGTAAATCCACAATCTGCAGGTATCGCTAATTTAGAAACTGTAGACCTCCCTAGTCTTTCATTTGATGACGTTCCAGCCCCATCACCTGCTCCAAAGTTGGTTCCTTCTTCTGAGGACACAGGACCCATTCAACTAGGTGGAACTATGAACTTCAACGCTGAACCTTATGCTCCTTCGGTTAATCCTCGTAGAGTGTCTGAAGAGTCAATGATGAAGGAGAAATATGAGGTCCTTCGTAAGTTTGAGCGTCTATCCAAGATGGGAGTTCCGATGAGAAAGCGTTTCACAATGGATTCTCCTTTGGAAGAGATGAAGTTGGAACTCGAGTTCATTAAGCGTGAAAAGTCCATGGATGCTACCATCAAACAGTTTTCTGAATGGTTCGTGACTGCTATGAGTGGATTGGAATATGGATCTAAGCATGTTACTCTACTCAAAGCATTTGGTCTTCAATTAGATGGTCTTTCAGAATCTGCTCAAATGAATGTGGTAGATTTGGAAGATGATTTTGAAGAGTTATATGATCAATATGGTGAGAACTTGAAGATGCATCCACTAGTGAAGATTCCTATGCGTGCATGTATGATGATCTACATGGTTCATTTGACTAACCAAATGACTCGCAAAGCACCTATTCCAAACATTGATGATATTATGCGTCAGAATCCTGATATTGCAAGATCCTTGGCAGCTGCTGCAATGCAGAATCAGACTCAGCAAATGCGTACAACAGCTAATGTTCCTCCACCTCCTCAAGCAACCAATCCTCTCTCAGGTCTCATGAGTTTCATGCAATCTGGAATGCCACCTGCACCACCTCCGTCGATGATTCCTAAACAACCTGCAGCTGATAAACAGGTTAAGATTGGAGGAGGAGCCAAGGCAAAAGTAGTTGCTCCAGCACCTGCACCTGCACCTGCACCAGCACCAGAAATGAGGTCGCCTCCCAACATTGATGAGCTTTTAAAGAGCATTAAACAGTCTGTAGTTGTTCCACCAGGCAATGGACCTCCTGCGGCAGTTCCTGCGTCAGCTCTTCGTGGAGCCAATCCAAAGAAAAACGCTGGCTCAACAGGAAAAAACAGCGTGGTGATAAAATTATAAGTTCGTTAAGAATAAATGGCAAAGACACGATCAATGAAGACTAAAAGTGAGTTACAAAACTCTTTGCAGTGGCTTGAAGTTGATCTAAAGAAAGCAAAGACTAAAAGTGAGATTGCAAAGATAGAGAAAAAGATTAAGGATACCAAGGAGAAGATTGCAAAGAAGGGTGGACGCAAAACTCGTCGCAATCGTAAGTATTAACCAAACCTTGATAGTCTAGCAGCTCGTAGTTCTTCAGTAGTCATCTTAACTTTTTCACCCGTAGCTTCACCTTCAAGTTCACACATTTGAACCCACTGCTCTGATGTAATCTTTTGAAATGTCTTCAAGCAAATCGATAGATCTTTAGAAGTCTTCTTTCCCATATGTCGACAATAGTCACAGTTTGTCATGACGATATACTGTGTCCAAGGTCCTGTTCTCATTACTAATGCGTAGAAGGTAGACAACTGCTTCCACGTAACCACATTTCTCTTGTAGCTCACGTGCTTCTTATACTTGCACTGAACTGCATAATACTTTCCATCTTTTTCGGCCACGATATCGATTCCAACATCCGGGCGTTTAAGGCTGAGTTTTGTCAAGAGTTCTTCAGGAACATCTTTGAGCAACCAAACATTCGTTAGTTTGCGAACATGCTTGAGATATTGAACACAGAACTCTTCAAAGACATCTCCACGAACTTTTTTGTTATCACGTGTTCTCATTTCGGTAAACGTATGTGCGGGTTGATCGTAGAATTTTTGGCATTCAGTTAGAAAGAGGTCAAAGAGTCCCGTCCCATCTGGACGAGGTGTTAGAAATAGTTTATGCAGATCCATGATAAGATCTAAAGTATTGCCTAAAATAAATCCATTTTAACCAAACATAGGAGGCACATTACGATCATAGGCAGGCCAGTCTGCTTTTGAAATACCCGCATCTACTTTTTGATTAGCCATTCCTTCTGCACTTCTACGAGAGATACCCATAGCGATAATTACATATCCTGCGGTAAGCAGAGTTGAAGTGATAATATCACGAGTTGCAATGAAACATACAGCAAAAATGGCAATACGCCTCAACAGAAGATTACGGGAATATTCTTCCTGGCTTCCGCTGAACTCATCGACTAAATGGCGAGATCCAATGTTGAGTAAAATCATCATCACGCCAATGAAAAACTTATTAGTGTTGAGTGCCTCAAGATATTTCTGGATCTTCATTGTCTTGAATCAAGATTTTAGATAGGTGCAGATGTGGAAGATGAACCCATAGAAGGTTGAACACCACCTGATGTATTAGGAGGCATCATAGGGGGCATTGTCGCTGTAGGTGTAGTCATGGGTGCAGTGCTCATTGCAGGATTTGGTGGCATTGTGTTAACGGGTGCCCCAGGTCCTGATGTTGGACCCATTGTATTGACTGGATTTGATGGTTCAAGTGGAGAAGCAGTAGGAGGAGTTACTGAGGAAGCAGATCTGCAAACAGGTGGTGTTGCAGTTGAGTCTAATGCAGTTCCTTCTGGGCAATTCATCGTAGGAGGAACATCGAACATCTCACGAGTCATGCGAGCACATCGAACATATCCAATGACCAACAAAAGTGCTGCTGAGCAACTTACATATTTATACACATAGACGATACCTCCTAACGCCGCCGCCTTGCCTATGGATGTGGAAAGGATGTCGCGGATCATCTCAAGACTAGGAATAAACGCAAGGTAGGCAATTAATAGCCCGATAAGAATCCATTCATTGCGTGATGACAGCATTTATAGTTCCCTCATATTTTTCTGTGTTTCTTTGAACAAGTGGAGTATGAACTACTCAAGTTTAGAAGATGCTTTCGGCACCCCTTTTGGCCAGCGAGCCCCCATTACCAGTTCTAGCGCAGAGAAGGATGATACCTCTAAAAAACCCGATAATAAGGCGAAGCTCGCCGAAGTTGTGAAGTCGGTTGAGAGTAGCTTGCCACTGGATACTAATCCAGCTACCGAATCCTTTAGTGTAAAACCTCAAGCCCCATTAGATCCACGATTGCCTACCTTCCGTCAGCCATCAGAAGGAAGCTTTCGCGATCGTGTTCGCGAACACTTTGCAATGAATGGAGGTGGGGGTGATGATTCAAAGTTAGACAGAATTTTAAGATTGATTGAACAAAATAGAACAGGCTATGCACCAGCTACAACACAGGATATGCTCCTATATATTGCGACGGGTGTGTTTTTCCTATTTACCTTCGATACTTTTGTGACACTTGGAAAGGCTATGCGGGGGCGTTAAGCACGGTCGTTAGGACGTAGTCGGGTTGAAAGACTTGAGAACTGATCAAATCCGTTGTCAAGATACTCAATCTCGAATGTAAGAGCAAAGTTGATAGTATTTACATTTGCAGCAATTGCTGTTCCACTTGTTGCATTTGAGAGAGACCAATAAATGAATCCTTGACTACCCTGTTGTGAATGAAGACGTGTGCGAATACGCAAGCGATCTAGTTTTCCAATTGGAGGATTGAAATGTGAAACATTCTCCATACTCGAATGATCATTGTATTCAATTAGAGATCCAGTAGGAAGGTTAGATAAGCTAAATGTTGATGTTGGAACATATCCTGACTTACTTGTTATGAAACTACTGATCTTTGCATAGAAACTATCAGAATGTTGAGAGCGTTGACTTGCAACTGCTGTTTCATCGCCCTTATTAAGACCATCAATATCCACTAAAAAATAATTAGGCGTTGCATTACTTTGTGATGGAAGAAGTGATGTATCACTTGAAAATGTAGAACTAGAACTATTCGATCCATTTGAATACGAATGCTGCCAGGCAAAATCAAGCGGTGGAAACTCAGCACTCATGAGACGAAGAGACACAACTTTCTCATAGACACGAGGCAAATACACAACAAAATCGCCGTTTGTATAAAAGATACCTGTATCACGATCTGCTGAATCTACATGAAGCACCTTCTTTACGGTGCGTAGTTCAGTCGTCGGCGTAGACGTTGAAACAATGCTTCCACGATAATCAAAGTTCATTATTACTTCCCTGCTAAATCTTTATCGGCAGTTCTCCACGTTTTTCCATGAAGCACAAATGAATGAACACGAGCCATGCCCCATGCTTGAGGTGTTGCTCCTGGACGATGACCTGTTCGCCATGCTGCAACTCCACGATTATAGACTTTTTTCAATGTTCCTTTAGACACACCTGTAGCTTTTGCGATTGCAGGAATACCTGTTACACCTGGGTACTTTGTATGGAAACGTGATGAATAGGACGAGGGACGGCGGCGTGTTCCCTTGTCAGTTTTAAAGGGTTTGTATGCGTTTGGATCTTTCCACGACATCTTAGACCTACGGGTGATCTCACGTTTACGTTGTGCCTTGCGACGAGTAGAGAGTCCGCGATAGTATTTAGGCGGCCACAGCATTGTATTTCTACGTTTAAAAATAAGAATGGGTGATTCAAGCAGCGTAGATGTTGGAAAAGATGTTCATTGGACTCCTCGCCTAGAAGAATATTTTGCTCAGACTGGAGAGAAGGCAAGTGGTCTTGCTTGGGTTCACAAACGATGCGAACAAATTTACAATCGTCAAAAAACGTATATTGACTTGCCTGTTGCGATTGGTTCCGCTATTACTGGTTTTATCAGTGTTGGCTCTACAACAATGTTTGCAGGGCAACAACAGACAGCATCGATTGCATTGGGTGCAGCTTCATTGTTAGTTTCTATTTTGAACACGGTTGGATCCTATTACGGCTGGGCAAAAAGAGCTGAAGGACACCGTATCTCAGCCATTCACTATGCAAAGTTGTATCGTTTCCTCGCGGTTGAATTAACACTCCCCCGAGAAGAACGTATGACACCCACTGCATTATTGAAATATGTGAAGGACCAATATGATCGACTTGCTGAAGTCAGTCCTTTAGTTCCTGATTCAGTAGTGGATGAATTCAAGTCCAAGTTTTCCAAGTATACAGATGTCTCCAAGCCTGAAGAGACTAATGGACTTCATAAGATTGAGATTTATGCAGATGATCGTGTAGCAGCTTCACCCTTTACTTTGGATGCTGCTCCTGGTCTTACATTACGAACACCTAAGTCTCCCACGGAGAAACCCGCTTCGGTTCAGATTCCGGTGGCGAAGATTCAGTTGTAATTGACATTCTCTTAACTGTATAGTTACGTTTGCGATACAATGTATTACGCTGACCAAACTGACGACGAAACTGAGGATCTACAATGTCCACAATGAGTGGATGAATGGTTCTCTTTGTTTTTTCAACTCTCAGAATACGTCCAACAATCTGATCAATATCCGGTCTTGGAGTAGCCATTACTAGAGTGTTTAAAGTAGGGACATCAAAACCCTCTTTACACATTGAATAGGTCGCAATCAAAATCTTTTTGTCAGCACAAAACTCGGTTCTCTTTGCAGAAGATACTTTTTGAGAGAGAATACAAGCGGTTTCTTGAATGGCTAGAGGCAGGCCTTCTAAGATTGCCTTGCAATGCTCTACACGATCGGACAAAACTAACACTTGTCTTCCTTCTTCGCAAATGTCTTCAATGATTCCACATAACCATTTAGTTCTGTCTTCGCACTCAGCCAGTTTATTCACCATAATCGGAACTGATACAAATCCTTGTGAACTCAAGACTACTTCATTGAATTCAGGATCAGCATTCTCATACTCAAAGACTTCTACATTCACTTTTGTATCCACTGAATCACCTGTTTCAGATTTATATAATAAGGGTCCAAGAAACCAGTTAATCACATGCATTAGCTTATCTTTTCGGTCAGGTGTAGCAGATAAGCCTAGCATGTATTTCGAGGTGATTTTGGGAAGTGCCTGAACAAACACCTCTGAAGCAATGTGGTGGCACTCATCCACAATGACCAATCCGATCGGTTTGAAGAGATTACCATTTAAGTCCTTCATAGAAAGTGTTTGGAGCATAACTATCACAACGTCCCGGTCGGCAACGTCACAAATATCTCCTTGGACTCGTCCAATTCTTGCTTTAGGTAGAAAGGACTTGATTCGGTCTTCCCACTGGTCTCTCAAGAAGGTATTATGAACAATCACAAGCGTAGGCACTCGTAACTTTGAAGCAATGTACAAAGCACATACAGTTTTACCTCCTCCTGTATGAAGTGAAATAATACCATCGTGAGGTTCAGGTAATAAGAATGAGTTCACTACAGGAAGTTGTGCAGGACGAATCGACCCTGCAAACTCCCAAAACTTAGAAGGTGTTTCTGGAACATCTCTTTTTGAAGGAACCGGTCCAAACTTTTCAATTCCATAATGCTTAGGGAGATACAGATGGTTCTTGTCCTCGTGATACACTGGATACCGAGGCACTGCGTGGGGGTTAATTAATGAAAAGGGTTTGACCATCAACGCCTTCTTAATGGCTGGATCATTCGAAGTCTTTGCAATTTGATATCCATTGATAGTCAACATTGATACAAACTCCTTTTACACTTCTACGTTTCATTTTCTGTGTAGAAAATCAAATGTTGAAGTCACTTGCATCTGAATACTTTGGAACTCTCTTGTTGATTTCAGTAATTGCACTCATTGGAAATCCGCTCGCCATAGGGGCAGCTCTTTGGGTTGCTATTATGTTGGTGGGTAAGTATTCAGGAGGACACTTTAATCCAGCTGTAACATTATGGGCTCTTCTAAAGGGTAAGATCACAACACAAGTTGCTATTATGTATGTCTTGGCTCAACTAACTGCAGCTGCAACAGTTTGGAAGTTTGCTTAATTTCTGGAAGGAACATCTGCAACACCAATTGTGTTATAGATTAGGCTATCCACTGTGTCCATAATAGTTTCCATTGAATCTTGAATATCTACAACATAATACATGATTGCAGGTCCAATGGCTGGAGCTATCTGTATTTTGTTCCATGGATCAGCATCTTTTGTTAGAGAAGTAAGCAAGTTTGAGATATACTTGCATGTTCCATCTCGATTCAATGTAAAGTTATAGCTAACCTTTACATCACCTGGTGTATACTTCACACGGATAATATCAGATTCAGTTGCTGTGCGCTCAAAGAAAATCATATCATCCTTGTCTGTAGGAGTGTTATGAGGGATAAGCCAAATCTTCAGTAGGTTCATTATTACATTACGGAAGCCCACCTTTAAATGCCTAGATCTTCCTCTTGAAACATATGAGCGTCTTCGGGGTCACGACCATCATTATTTGCAGCATTTGAGTAATCACCATAGTTTCCACGTTCTACAATCTCTTCATTAATTGGAACTTCACCTTGATTCTCGTAATCTACTGGACGACCTACACCTATTTCTTCATCTTTCTCTTCTTGTTCTTCTGCGACTTCTCGTGCAAACAAGACGCGATCCTGCTTAGTAATGATATAGGGTGCTAATCCACGATCTACTAATTCTTTAGTGATTTCGCGATCAGCATCGGTCATCATTCTAAATCGTTCAGTGAAGGTAATACGCTCTTTTGCCTTCAAAGTATTTGTCACTTCAGCTGCCTTCTTTACATCGGCTGTAAGCATCATTAAGGCTAAATCATTCTTTTTCATTGCATCCAATCGGGTCTTTGTTAAAGGATCTTTTGAGATTTCTTTAGTGAGTTCATACACATATCCCTTTGTGATATCACGAAGGTCGTCGTTTTTCTGTGTTGAATCAATCGTTCGAACTGGAGCAGGCATTCCAAAGACACTTGCAAGACGAGTTGCGATCAACACATTTGTATGCCAATCTTCAGAAGCATCTTTACCCATCTTTAATCGTGCTTTGACTTCAGCGCTTTTTACATCTACAGATTTAGGTGTAACTCTTTCTGAAACTGATTCATCAATTAACTTGGTCTCAATGGATCCAGGCCTTTCAAAGTGATTAATTCCAGGTCGTAATGGAACATCCGGTTGTTTGAGTTTAGGTGGGCGACCTGAAGTCCAATACGCTCGTAATGAAGGACAAGTAGGTGGAGATACAATCTTACCAAAAGTATCTTTGGAAGGCATCACCAATCCTCCTGGAATCATGGTTGAAGGCTTTAAGGGTTCTTCGGCTGGAAGAACGGTCTTTGCTTGTTCAAGAGCATTTTGCAATGGTTTAGAACCTTTGATCAACGTATCAATCGTTTTCTCTACAAGGTTCTTGGTCTTCTTTGGCTGATTCAAAACATTACGCATTGTGGTTGCACTTGAACCCTTGAACGAAGTAGGGTATGCTTCCAATGTTTTAGATAACACTAACATCATGCTATCTACAATCGTGTAACCTTCAGGTTTAGAAGCATCACGAGGATAGCCTCGTAGAGTCAATGGCTTGCTTCCAAAGGATCTTCGAGGAACCAAAGGAGGATTGTGAGATTGAATCATTAAAATCATCTGTGCGATTCCTGCAACACCTCCATCTAACTTTGCCTTTTCTAGCTGAGCTGAAACCTTACGTCCCATTTCCAGAATAGGTTGTAGTTGATCGACTTCAGGAATCACATGAAGAAGTGAAATCAACATGAAAAAGACTTCATCGGATGGCTTTGAAAAATCAAACAACTCTTTCAATCCTGACAATGTCTTGATATGGTCGGCTACACCATGACCATCAAATGTTTTGACTTGCAATGCGTCTGCGTGACGAATCACACGTCCATCATCCGTGAACTCTTCTTGATCTTCCAATACATCTGAATTAACGTGCTCTCCACAGGATTTACAAACTCGGAATCCATCTACTTTAGCCGTCCATGTATCGTAGAATGCTCTTCGATCTGTAGCAAGATCTCCATTTAGCAATGCAAGAGTATGAGAACATACTAAGAATAATCCCTTTGAATCCGTGTAGATCTTCTCACTCAATAATGCTCCTCGGATCAGCTCTGTAATGTCTCTTAATTTATCTTCTGCAAAACGGTTTGTGTCCGTTAATACACTCACCACTTCATGACGAAGCTGTGATAGTTCACGAACAGGAGCCGATTGAATTTTAGGTTCCTTAGAAGGTTTAGATTCAACCGGTCTTGAATTCACAAGTGCTTTAACATAGCTCTCAAGAATCGCACTTGGAGTTGTTTCTAACCATTGCTTACGTTTAGTATATCCTTCTCGCTTACGCTCCTGTCTCAATAGTTCTAGAGGAACACATTGGTAGATCATTTTGTCCTTGGGTCCCCACGTTCTACGAAGAACTCCTCGTGTTTTAAATGTAGTAAAATCAAGACCTTCCAATTCACATTCTTGAATGGTCGTAGCAGGATATTCAAACTCTGCATCTGATCCAGGCATCATTCCAACGGTTCCATTCTCACCTGCTTGAGATAACAACATATGAATGACCAACTCTCCACCATCTATCTGATCCATCAACCATTTGCGAGAAGACAGGGCAGGAAAATAAGGTTCATAGTATTTCATTAAGTTCTCAGAAGGCTTATCTCCACTAGGCTTAGGAAAATCAACTACTTGAGGCTCTGCTTGTGGTGGAACTGGTTCAGCAGGTGGAAACCGAGATTTCCATGAGTCCCAAGGAATATCGGATAACTCAACATCATAGACTTTTAAATACTTCATACCTTCACCATAGGGATCTGGAGTTACAGGAACTGCGTGAGTCAAAATAGCATCCAATGAAGGAACAATTTCTGAAAGAGGAGCAGTTGTTTCAATCATCACTGGATCACTGGATTTTAAAAAGTCATGTTCTGGAAGTGGATTAGGAATAGGCACTGGACGTTTGTCTGCATAGTATCCAACGAATCGAATCGTATCTCCAGTATTTTGCATTGGAACGCTTAAAATATCAAATCGTCCATCTTCATGTCTCTGCGTACGTGGATAGTAAAACGTAGGTAAAGCACGAATAGGTTCTTTACCTTCTGAGTCCACAAACTGAGTTGGAGAGTCAAATGAATAAGGAACTCCTTCTGTCTCAGTCTGATAAGGTCTTGGAAGAGCCGTCATCATAGAACGATAAAACTGAGGGAGACGCACTCTTTCTGAACTATACAATGGATTCCATGATTGTTCGTAAGAATAACGGGAAGGATCTGCAGATGCATACACTGGATGAATCCAACTGAATCGTTTTCCATATTCCGGTTCACGTAGTTCATACGTGTCTGCTGTTGGAACAATATGCTGTTCATACAATTTTCTTAATCGGTCTGCTTCATTTTTTAAGACTTCCATTTGTTTCTTCGTAGTTCGTCCTTTAGGAATCATCTTTTCATAGGCGTCGCCGATCTGTTCATCTAACGTGTAGAACCGAATTATTTCAGGACGTTGAATTGTTTCATCATATGAAAACTCATCCAATACCTTGAACTCAGTTAGATTAAATGTAAAAAGACCACCCTCTTGCATCGCACGTTCATTTAAAGTTTCCTCTTCTAAATCAGCCCAACTTCCAATGCGTTGATTTACGACTGGAAAGACATTTTTGTAAGGGTTATCCATTATAATGACTTAAGAATGCTTTCACAGAGAGCCACCGCTTCAGTCTTAAACTTTTCAATAACTTTCTCGGGAGCAATCTTACTGCTAAATCGGACAATCATCTTTGGAAGAAGTGGATGAACAATACGATATGAAACGTAATTGACCTTTTGATTGTAAATCAGAATCTGAGCAAGGGCTCCAATTGTGTGTCCTTCCTCTTCAGTTTCAATTGAATACCAATCTCCTTCTTCACGTTGAATTGGATTCTCACACCAAGTTTCAATCTTCTTTTTAAAGATCATGGCTGCTTGTTTAAGTAGATCCTTTGCAGGAGTTACGCCAATGCTTTCCACTACGAAGTCAAACCAGTAAGGACGTCCTTCATCATCTCTTGCATAGGAACGCTGTATTTCATAGTTATCAAAGACTTTTGCAAGCATGGCTCGTTCATTGTCGTCATCTCCTGCAGTGGCAACATAGGTATCTTTATCCAACTTGGCTATTTCCTGATCAATATGATTTTTGAATGTGGCTACACAGACTTGTGAAGTGCCTTTCGTTTCAACTGCAAGAGACGCCTTTACGTGAATGGACTCAGTTGGTTGAAGACGCATAAAATATAAAGGTTCATCTAGATCACGATCTTTCAAAATAATTCCTGGACGAGGACCATCTATTGCAAAGTCATCGGAGGTAATATCTACTGCGGTCTTTCGTGTTAGATCAGGTGTAGCAGGAGGAAGATACCTTAATTCAATTTTTGTATCCCGAACCACAGCAGTCTCTTCAGGTCTAACATTAATCGGTAACATCTCAACACGGTGTTTTAACATCTCGTGAATCATCTTGGTAGAGTTATCCAAGATTTGAACATCTCGAACAACTACTGTAGGAATTTCAGACAACAAAATACGGCGAAGACCATTCACAAAAGCCACGGGAACATTCTTAAACTCAGTCTCCAAGCGATAACCATTTTTAGAAAGTGTAAAGGACTCCATTGTATCTATTCAACCTTTCGTTATACCTTATCCGTTTTTTTCAGACGAAACAGCAACGAGATGAATAACCAACCGATCCTCTTTTATAGCAGTCGCTGTTCGCATTCTCAACAGATTATTCAGACGCTAAAGGGTCTCAAGAAAGAGAACCTTTGCCGTATGTTTTCAATTGATGGTAAGCAGCGTTCTGAGTTACCCCCTTTTTTGAAGACAGTTCCTACTCTCTACAATCCAGAGACAAAGGATATTTATAGTGGAAAGGACATTTATGCCTACATTGCCAAGCCCGTAACTTCTCGTCGCGAAGTCCCTACACAACAACAATCTCAAGTCGCAGCGGCTCAACCTACAGGTTCCAAGTTGAGTGCTCAAGGTGGAAACGAAGGTATTCGCGAATGGTCATTTGCTGGATCAGGATTCTCAGATGCTTACTCAGATTGGTCCGCACCTACTAAGTTTGTATCGGATGAACTACACTATACTTATATTGGAAATACTCAATATACACCTCCTGCTCCAGAGCCTGAGACCAAACAGAGTTATGAAGGAAATAAGGAAGGACGTAATAACGACCTTGCTGCAAGAATGGAACAAATGCAGAAACAGAGAGACGCCGAGTTCGCCGGCCCCGTGCGTCAGTAAGCTTACACATTCTGCCAAGGTATAAAGTAATGTCCAAGAAGATCTTTATGGATGCATTTTTCACTCAGTTTCATGAGTTTATGACGCAACTAATGACTGTATTTCCAAATGATTCTGATTTTGCTGTCTATGATGCTGGAGTATCACTTCTTAAAAATGTGAATCCAGGACTTGTTATTGTAGAGTTTAATAAACATGTGCTTCCCTATGAAGAGATTCTTAGATCCAAAAACTCAGACTTCTTTTTGAAGCATACATTTGACTCTCTAGAACCTGATAATACGATGGAACAGGTCATCAATAAACTTAAAGGATATTGGCTGACCTTATCAGAAGTAAATAAAGAGTCTATTTGGAGATACATCATTTTATTGATGGATATTGTCAAGCGATGTTGAGTCTTCAATTCCGTAGAGTCCTTTAGGATTTAAACTCACTAACTCTGATACAGCTGCTTCAGGATTTCCAAAGTTTTGAAACAGAATACGAACTGCTTCTGCAGGTGACCATTTATCATCCAACGATGGATCATCTGGAATTTCTACATCTTGCTCATAAAACGCATCCACCATTTCTTTTAACACCGCACGACTACAATTCTTGAAATGAACAATCATATCGACACGACCCGGACGAATCAGGGCCTTGTCAATACGCTCAGGATAGTTGGAAGAGAAGGCAATAATACGACCATTGGCTTCCAAGGTTCCGTCAAGCAAATTCAACAAAAACGATAAGTCAAACGTATCTTTCTCTTCTTGCTTACGATCACCAAATGGATCTTCCTCTTTCTTCTTTTCTTCAACCACTGGCTTCTTCCATTCACGACGAAGAACTACATCACCCATTGCGTCAATGTCTTCAATTACATACAGACGCTCTGCAATTGGAATTGTATACTTCTCTGTATTGACACCATTGAATACATAGATTTCATCATTGAAAAAGAGATGTTGAAGCTGTTGTTTGGTCTTAACTTCTGAGAGTTGAATGTTCACAATATGCCTACGTCCAGCGTTCGCAATCGCTTTGATACTAGATGTCTTTCCAGTTCCAGGTGGTCCATGAAACATAAATCCAAGTGTATAAGGAATACCTTTCTTTTCATACCAATCACGATGTTCCAAAAAGAACTTGACACGGTCTCTTACTTGTGTTCGCTGTTCAAAAAATACGTTTTCAAAAGTTCGTGTAGTTACAAACTTGGTTTTAGTATAGACCAAGTGAGTTGTTGGAAGAGGATTTTGAATAGATCCTTTTGCCTTAGTTTGAACCATTTGATCAAAGTAATATCTGTGAGCTCCTAGTTTATTTGCCATTCTGCGTTCATAGTCTGTGTTACAGTTGTCTACGAATGTCTGAAGGTGCTGAACATCGTGTTCATAGCAATATAACTTGAACTTGATAATCTCCGGGGCTCCATCCGTAACTTTAAGATCATTCAGTTCAAAATAGACGTCGTTATCTAAACAAACTGGTTCAAACTCATTAGGGAGATAATCGTGGTTTGTGACTGCTAATAAACTCTTCATAGCAGGAAGTGTTGTTACAAAGAAAACAACAGCATCCATACGACCTGAAAACATAGTTGCAGTTGCAGGTCGATTTGCATTGGTTTGCGATTGAGTTCCTCTTTCACAGGTGATGGAAGCTCTAGGTGTTCTCAGTGCAGAATGTGGAACTTCTACAGTGGTTCCTTGTTTGCGACGACTACAACACATTGCTGAAGCCCACGCTGACCAGGTAGGAAATGTTTTCACAGCTAGTTCAAATCCATTCAGAGCAAGCATGTTCATCAATGGATTCTTGGTAGATGGAAGTTGAAGCATCATTTGTGTCTTGAGCAATTCGTTGAACTGCATCTTTTATACAATAATGCCATACGATGTAATGCATTTGTCTAACGTGGCACCCGTTTGATGAACGGGTTTTGTTCTTCGTAATCTGAGTTCCTTGGAGGCTTTATCCACTGTTTCTTGAGACAAGCTGACAAACTTCTTGACATCGCGAATAGGTCCTTGAACATTCATGGATGGAACATGAAGGCGAAGAGGAGGAAGTTGAACGGCAATCATGTCTTCACTATTCGCAACGTATTCGCGAAATTGTTCAATATCTAGAGGACCACCAAACATTCGAAGCATATGACGATGAGGAGCTGGAGTCAGTATTTTATTAGTATAGATGGATCGATACAAGTCGGACAAAAGAGCATGACGACTCCATCGGCTTACATCTGACAGAGCAATGTCATTGTACAAGTATGAAAGAGCACACTCAGGAGAACAGTAGTTACCTTCACAAGTGTACATATTCTCATATGCATCATAGCTTACCGGTAGAACACTTGCCTTCCATGGAAAAGGATGACAGCACCACATACAAGCTGAAGTAGGTCCATACGTAGGTGTTCGTGTTCGTGACAAAATATCTTTCATAGTTTCTGTGCTAAATCGCTCAGCAACTCGTGAAGTTTCTACCGTAGACAAAATGTCTGCGTAGTTGGTTGCAGTTTGTACGGGTTCAGACCAGTTAGTTTGAACTACATCTGCAAAGGTAGTCATTGTTCCCGCTGGAACAGGCACATTTTCTTCAGACGGAAGTCTCAGTGAAAAAATCACGGGGGCTTCAGGAAGATGTTTTCTTGGAGGCATTAGTTTCTTCAAGTAGATTCAGTGAAAGTGTCTAATATTCATTTTGGTAAATTTGAAGATTATTACTAGCTGATTGAGGAACAACCGCTATGATTTCACTTGTATTTGGAAACACTGCAAATGAATCTACACTTGGAATTTCTGCATTTTTATCCGACGCAATCAACGTATCTCCTGTGACCGAATATTGAGTAACGCCATCGTAAGATTGATTAGTAGCATATAATAAACTACTATCTACTTTTGAAAACTGCATTGCTTTAAGAAAAGTTCCATAATATACGCCATCTGTTAAAAGTGGAGTTGGATTATTGTTGATCAGAGTTGTTGTTACTTTACCAGTACCACTGCCTCCAGTTGGAAATCCTACAGCTGGAAATGTAGTTGTCACCACTCTTTTAGATCCTCCAGGCCAAGGTGCAAAATCATATCTAGTTCTTGCAGTATAAGTTCCATCAATAGTGGCAGTAAATGAAAAGTCTGTTGTAATTGTTCCTTTAGTTCGATCAGAAAAATCTAGTTGAACTTCTAAAATAGTAGCACCAAATGCACCATCTCCCTCTATGCGTATACCTGGAATAAGAAGACCTGATGTTGAAAGACTATCAAATGTATGTATAGTAGTTCTTCCAACAGGTCCTGTTATTCTAATGGTTGTTGTAACTGTACCTAGAAATGCAAATGGTTTATTGGTTGTGATTGTTCCTGGGGAACCAGCTGTATATGAAGTAATGACTGTTCCAGGTTCAACTCCTGGTCCAAGAATAGTTCCATTTACAGGTGAATCGTAGATAAAGCCACTCAATGTATTAGTAAATGAAAGAGCTCCACTTCCTCCAACTGTATAAGTATATGGAAAGTCATATATAACAGGAGTTGGAAGAGTTTGATCATTCCAAATAGTAAAGTCACCTGTAAATCCACTTATTGTTGTAGTTCCAGGTAAACTTCTAGAAGCACCACTACTATATGCAAAACTTGGAAAATCATAAGTTGCATTTCCAAGATAAAAGTTCATACGCAATACAGATCCAGGTGCATCTGTACCTGGTCCACTAACAACAGGAATTGTATCCCAACCAACAGCTAATACTCTGAAATTTGAACCTGCATTACAATCACTATTTGTAATATATGCTTCTGGATTTGGTGAACCTATTGGATAGTTTTGCAAAGGACCTGGATATTTAAAAGTAATATTACTACTAGCACTTTGATTAAAGTTCAAAATAGTTCCTACAAATCCATTAACGGATGAAGATGAAAATTCAGAAAGTCTAAATGTTTGTCCTATACTAAATCCTACACTAGCAGGATCCACACTTACACTAAGAAACACAGGGTAAATTCCACCAATTCCGTTAGGCTGTGCAATGTTACTTGCAGTGAGTTGATAGGTTGTAGGAGGATTCAAATACATCTTATAGGCTGAAATTTGATAATTGTTAGTTTGTCCATTTCTAGTAGAATAGTAAAACTCTCCATTTGAAGTACATGCAATTGAAGCTACATTAGGCACACTGCTATTTTGAGAAGTATTGATAAGTCCATCTACAGTTCCATTTCGATATTGTATTAAATTTTGACCTGAGGTTGCATTTGTCTTAATTACAATATGACTTCCATCGGAATTCACAGCAACTTCATCTGGATTATAGACATTTGACGCAACAAGTGTAGCATTTGACCCTAATGTAAGTCCATTTGAAACACTCAATATACGATTATTGGAGAAATCTGCAATGTATAAATTATTAGACGAATCCAAAGCAAGACCTCTAGGAGAGTTCAATGTAGTTAGTGAAGAACCTGATGACCCAGTTCCAAAAACAGTTGTAACAACTCCAAATCGAGTTATTTTTCGAACTGTATGATTGGATGTCTCTGAAACATAAAAGTTTCCATTTGAATCTGAAACAATTCGAGAAGGTGCACTAAAACGAGCATTAGATCCAGTTGCATTTGAATTGCCTGAAGTTCCAGCTAAAGACCCTGCAAAGACTGCTCCTCCAGAAGCGAGTGGATTGGATTTATGAATTGAACTTAGAAGCATTCTATTATATAGTCGTTATACTTCCTGCTCCATTGCAAACACACGTTACAGAATCTTCAGGAGAGATTGAAAACTGAAATGTTGATCCAGCACTTAGTCCAATAATACTATACAATGAGTTATTGTTAAATGTCCAAAATAGACCTACATCACCCGCTCCAAGTCCAGATATACTAATATTTAAAACTCTATATTGATATTGAGAATAAGTCAAATCAGCAACTCGATACAAAGTCCCTGAGTTTGCAGCACTCAATGTTAATGTAGATGATAATGCACCTGATAAAGTAGTTACTAACTGTTTTCCAACTCCACCTGTTGGACCCGTTGTAGTTCCATACCCCCATCCTAAAATTCCACTAGGTCCACGTGATCCTTTAGCACCTTGATCTCCTTGTATTCCTTGTGGTCCAGTTGCCATTTATTACATTATTACAAAAGCATTTGAACCATTATATGTGATAGCAAGAGTTTGACCATATGGAACAGCTAACTCATCTACATTGCATAAATTTCGATTAAGTGCAGTTCCATTTGAAAGAATAATAGTTAGTGGAGCACTATAGTTATTTCGAATGACCCAAAATGAACCTGCTTGTTCAGGAGTTGGAAAGAGTTCATTTGTTTCGGGATAGGTTGCATTACATAAAGGAAAAATAAATGTTAAAAATCCATTTGAAGTTGCATTGCTTGTGATATTGTAAAACGTTCCTAAATTTGAAAGTGTAAGTTGAATGGTAGATGAACTTGGTGTCACAATATTTAGGCGATTTGAAGTAGTTTGAAATGCAGGTCCTGTAGGTCCATATGGATCTCCTCGTAGTCCACGAAGACCTTGCATTCCTTGAGTGCCTGTAATTCCAGTTACACCTGTAGCCATTGTTATTATAAAGTGATATAAGATGTCCCTGAACCACTATACGCTAACCCAAGGCTATTATTAGAACCAACAAAGAGTGTAGTTGCAGCATTACTTCCTTTATAGTTGGCTGTTCCATTACTTAATTCAAGTTGAAGTATCCTGTTTGTATTATTTTTGAAAACCCAAAATGCACCTGCATCTGCTGAGTTCATGGAAGCTGGAAGTTGAACTGTAGTAATGTATCCTGTAAGACCATAGACTTGTGGAATTCCTTGAGGTCCAGTGGGTCCTGTTACGCCAACTAGATAATAGGTTCCATAGGTAGAAGTTGTCGGAACAATTGGATTCGTAGTTGTTGTAGCAGTTGTAATTGTAGCACCAGGACTAAAAAAGTTTAATCCTTGTGGTCCATACGGAGTTCCTTGAAGTCCTCTTCGTCCTTCTATACCCGTTACTCCAGTTGGACCTTTAGGTCCATAAGGTCCTTGTGACATTACTAAAATGGAAGTTAATAGTTTAAAAGTCTAGAACTCACCATTAAAGATGACAGACCTTTCGATAGCCTACCAGCGCAAG
>Ga0247722_10000095_pt1 | contig 52415 bp, 45 predicted proteins | sample MSEWelMarce3H_FC_FD_189094 | JGI IMG/M metagenome (GOLD analysis project Ga0247722, IMG submission 189094) | Subsurface sediment microbial communities from gas well in West Virginia, United States - MSEEL Well Study Marcellus 3H_FC | ecosystem: Environmental > Terrestrial > Deep subsurface >...
GCATTACACGGGTATTGATCCTTGTGAAAAAACATACGCGGCGCTGCGCGCCATTCGCGACGAGCTGGGGCTCACCAATGTCACGCTGATTCATAAGCCGGCCGAGGTGGCGCTGCAACAACCGTTGGGTGTGTACGACATTGCGCTGACGAGTCCGCCGTATTACAACCTAGAAATTTACTCGGACGAACCGACGCAGAGCGTTGCATCAACCATTGGACCAAATGCGGGGTACCAAGCATGGCTGGACACGTTTTTGAAACCGGTGATTGCGGGTGTTATTCGGCTCGGCGTGAAATACAGCTGCTGGAGCGTGAAGAACTTCAAGACCGACAAGAAATACGACCTGCTGGACGATGTGATCCGGATCCACGGCGAGCATGGATGGCGCCTTTTGGACGGCGTGGTGTTCACGATGGCCAACAGCCGGCGCCCGGGACAAAAAGCACCAAGTGAAGATGTTGCCCCGAAAAAAACGGAGGAATGCACTTACGTCTTTGTTCGTGCGACATAAAAAATAAACAGAATACTCGTGGCAACATGACACAATGTCTTTTATATTTTTCATTTAGGAATGGTGCTGATGAATTTGCGCAAACACTCCAGTCCGCGAATCGGCGTGAGATATGGCATGATGGCTGATTTCAGCGTCCACCAGCCTTGCTTGCCCTGGAATGTTACGACCTTTTTTTCACGCAGCTCACCCATAAGTTGCGCCTTTGTGATGCACCACACTTTCCATTTGTGGAAATCTAGGATGGCCAGTATTGCAATTTCATAGTCATGTTCGGGTTCCAAATGCTGCCACCGGCACTCGTCTTTCCCTGCCCAGTATCGTGCGCATTTGATTTCACATTTGTGACCTTCAAACACGCCGTCATTCTGAGTAGATGTTCTTGGCGCCATTTGGAAGAGCTCGTTCACGATTGATTCACTGACGGACCCGAACGGTTTTGAATCCAGACTCACCAATTCAATCACTTCAGGTGCTGCATCCATGCGAACATAATACTGCGTCTGCGTTTCTCTTCGTTTATTTTCTACAAATGCCTTGGTGTGCTTCCAGTTTTCCACTGAAAGTAATGGTGTTGGTTCTATTGATTGTATTGGTTCTGTTGATTCTGTTGCTTCTGTTGGTTCTGTTGGTTCTATTGATTGTGTTGGTTCTGTTGCTTCTGTTGCTTCTGTTGCTTCTAAGGGTTGCATATTGGGTGTGATACATATGAATGAAAAACATTGCGCTTTTCATGCATTCAATTTTTTTTGAATTATGTCACCATTACTCATTCGTTGAATATTCATTGTAATGACACATAATCTAAAGCAAAAACAAGGTATTAAAGTTATTTCAACTCAATGAAATAAATACATCATTTTCTCTCGCATGAGTGAATCCAAAATGTCGATAATCAAGCCCAAACGGGTTCGCGTGATTAAGAAGACCGCTCCGGCGCCGCCGTTTGTACCCGCGCCGCCATTAGACATCCACGGCGACATTCGGCAGAAGTTGCAGTACTTCATTGCGCAAAAGAAGATTCCCAACATCATATTTCACGGGGTGTCGGGGTGCGGCAAAAACACACTCGCGTGGAACTTCATTCGCAGCATTTATGGCCACAATAAGGGGATGCTGAAGGATTACGTCATGCACGTGAATTGCGCGCACGGCAAGGGCATCCGGTTTATCCGCGAGGACCTGAAGTTCTTTGCCAAAACCAATGTGGATTTGAAGGATGGAGAGATATTCAAGAGCGTGGTGCTCCTGAATGCGGACAAGCTGACCACGGATGCGCAGTCCGCGCTGCGCCGCTGCATTGAGCTGTTCAACCACTCCACCCGGTTCTTCATTGTCGTGGAAGACAAATGCAAGCTGCTGCGCCCCATTCTGTCGCGGTTTTGCGAAATTCACGTGCCGGAGCCGGTGATTGACGGAAAGCAGGTGAATTTGCACACGCATTTGCTGCAGAAGACCTTTGCCGGTTCCGCATTGGACAAATTGAAGCAGCAGCGGGACGACTGGTTGGAAAAGGCGCTGTCATTTCAACAAACGCACGATGCAAATTCCATCATTCAGTTGGCCAATGAATTGTACGAGCGAGCATATAACAGCATGGATTTGTTGCGCTGGTTAGAAGGGCGTCCCGAATCGGACATACCGTCGTACAATAAGTACGAGAGACTCATTGCCTTTCAGAAGGTGCGCCACGAATTTAGGAACGAAAAATTGCTGATGTTGTTCATGCTGCATTTCATTTTATTTCGTTCCAATGACAGTTTAGAAAATATATCATTTATGTAAAACCTCTTAAAATTCCCTCATGGACGATTTTTCTCTTCCCAACCTGCATGAATCTCGCAACGAATGGTGTGCCCGACTGGTGAACATTTTGGCACCCATGATGTCGGAGGGGGTTCGCTCCATTTTTGACGAGGCGTGGAAACTCTGCGAACAGAATAACGAGACGGGGAAATATTTAATGACATTCCAGAATTTTCTCTCGCGCGTGCCGAAATGGAATGCCACCATCATTGAGCAAGAAACGCAGCGCATCGTGGACCGCAGCGGGTGCGGGTATTTGGCGGACATGGTGACGTGCGTGCACATCATTCAGCTGAAGAGTCTGACCTGCATGCGCGTGGGCAGCAAGCAGAAAAAGGTGGACATTGACGTGCCCCCGCTGAACGAATTCATTCACAAGGTGTACGTGCACTGCGCGCGCAAGCTGTACACCAACGTGTATTTGTTTGAGCGCGGCATTCCGCCCCTGACCGTCCAGAAGAACGGGAGAGAATTGGAGATCATTATTAAGGAATGCATTTTGGACAGCATCCGGGACAGCATTCCGCTGGAAATGATCCTGAAAACGTACATGGATGAGACCATTGAAGACCACACCGAAATCAAAATCAAGGAGGAAATTGTGTCGCAAGAGCAGGTATTAGAAGAACAGCCACAGCCGGCCGCGACGACAGCGACAACCACAGCAAACGCAACAAATGATTCCAGTGTATCCGATGCTGCGCGAATTGCGGCAGGAGGTGATCCCATCTCCGATGCGTTTCCATCCAACGCAACCAACGCAACCAACGCAACCAACGCAACCAACGCAACCACTGTATCTAACGCATCATCTATAAAATTCAATGACACGGACAGTGCGATTGATGTGAATAACACGGAGCACAGCATTCATGCTCCCAAGACGGAGGAGCGATTGGAACAAATCAGCAACGAGCGATACATGCAGCGCAAACTGCAAGAAGAAGAGGCCGATGACGAGGATGCCAATGACCGGATAAAAATCGGGGAGGACGTGCAGCTGGACGTGTTTGATGTGCAGTCCATGGAAGAACCATTTAAAAAGTTGAATTTTGATGCACCTGAGCTGGATGACATTGAAATCCTCGCTTGAACCATGAATGTGCATGAATAATTCGTAAAAAGGACCAAATGTTTCGTTTTGGTTAGTATATACTTTAGCAAACCAATATGAATAACAACGCATACATTGTTAGTGGCATCATTGCCTTTGTGTTTCTGGTGGCCAAGTTCATTGAAATGCGATTTGCAAAATCCGGCGAAGAGGAGGAAGCGGCCGTCAAACCGCTGAAGTTCTTGTTGCGGGACGCGCTGCTAGTGTACGTGTCGTCGCTGCTGGGTTTTTACATCATTGCGCAATTTGAAGAGCATTCCACCAGCGGATCCGCGGCCAAGGATGTGGCCGCATTTACGGGTGGGCCGGACTTCTAACCCTCATCATCTCCTCAACAGGGAACGTAGTTACCCACCTCAACAGGGAACGTAGTTACCCACCTCAACAGGGAACGTAGTTACCCACCTCAACAGGGAACGTAGTTACCCACCTCAACCGGTTCCTGCATATTATCATTTTAATTACAAATTAAAATAATACAAATATAATTATGAAATCATAATTTACATAATTAAAAATAACGTCCCCAATTGATCGTAATACCATGAATACTCCAGATTGGTCTCAATATTTGCAGCGGTACACGGATCTGGGCGCCGACGCATTTCGGCACGTGCCGATTAAAAACACGACCCGCAAGTTTTGCGTGATTGTGGAACCGCGTCAGCACCCTAACCTGATACCCGTGATCAAGAACTTCATGTGCCTGTTGAAAACGGGCTGGGGATTAATTGTGTATCACGGCCCCGACAACGAGAGATTTGTGAAGGACGGCTTGAGCAACTCCCTCCCGGATGACCGGGTTCATTACGTGCGCATGGCTCAGCGCAATTTGACCACGGCCGAATACAGCGCCATGTTGGGCAACCCCCTGTTTTGGCAGTGCTTGCTGGACGGGTTCAAGTGCGAACACGCGCTCATCTTTCAGTGCGATACGCTGCTACTGAAAGGCGGCGACGCCATTGATGCGTGGTTGAAGTATGATTACGTGGGTGCGCCGTGGCCCACCATGAACGTGACCATTGCCCCGTCCAAGCGTGAACTGCAGCTCACCGTGGGAAATGGCGGTCTCTCGTTGCGCAATGTGCGCGTGATGCTGGCCATTGCGCGCAATCACCCGTATCCAAGCGACGCAATTGTTCACGTGCCCGAGGACATATATTTTTCGTATTGGTTGAAATGGAATGAAGCGGTGTATTGGACCCCACGCGGCGAAGAAGCGAGCGCGTTTGCAATAGAGCACGTGCACAACCCGGATGCGGCGGGGCTGCACGCCCCGTCAGTGGATGTGAGTGAAATGATCCAGACCGCCATTGAGCGCATAAAAATCACAATAAAACCCATATAAAGATTTGGCATTAAGTATGAGCATCAATAGAACCAAGATAAACAAGAGCAACCAAAATGGCAACCAAGAAAGCAATCGGCATTGATTTAGGCACCACGTATTCGTGCGTCGGTGTGTGGCAGAACGAGCGCGTGGAAATCATTGCCAACGACCAAGGTAACCGTACTACGCCGTCGTACGTGGCATTCACGGATGCCGAGCGCCTTGTGGGCGATGCCGCAAAGAACCAGGTGTCCATGAACCCGGAAAACACCATTTTTGACGCAAAGCGCCTCATCGGCCGCAAAATAGACGACGCCAACATTCAGGCCGACATGCAGCACTGGCCGTTTCAGGTCGTTGCCAAAGAGGGCGGCAAGCCGCACGTGCAGGTGGAATTCAAAGGCGAGCAAAAAACGTTTTCACCCGAGGAAATTTCGGCCATGATTTTGACAAAAATGAAGGAAATCGCGGAGAGCTATTTGGGGACCGCGGTAACGGATGCGGTCATCACCGTGCCCGCGTATTTCAACGACGGGCAGCGCCAGGCCACCAAAGACGCCGGCGCCATTGCGGGCCTGAATGTGCTGCGCATTATCAACGAGCCCACCGCAGCGGCGATTGCGTACGGCCTGGACAAAAAAGGAAAAGGCGAAAACGCGGGCGAGCTGAACATTCTGATTTTTGATCTGGGAGGCGGCACGTTTGACGTGTCGTTGCTCACGATTGACGACGGCATTTTTGAGGTGAAGGCCACGGCGGGCGACACGCACTTGGGCGGCGAAGATTTTGACAACCGCATGGTGTCGTGGTGCTTGCAGGAGTTCAAACGCAAGCACAAGAAGGACCCGTCGGGCAATAACCGGGCATTGCGGCGACTCAGGACGGCGTGCGAGCGCGCCAAGCGCACCCTGTCCTCATCGGCGGAAACCACGATTGAGGTGGACGCGCTGTTTGACGGCGTGGATTTTGCGACGAAGATCACGCGCGCCAAGTTTGAGGAGTTGTGCATGGACTTGTTCCGCAACACCATTGACCCCGTGGACCGCGTCATTCGGGATTCCAAGATTTCCAAGGGCAGCATCCACGAAATTGTGTTGGTGGGCGGATCCACGCGCATCCCCAAGGTGTGCGCGCTGCTGTCGGAGTACTTCAACGGCAAGGAGCTGAACCGCTCCATCAATCCGGACGAGGCGGTGGCGTACGGTGCGGCGGTGCAAGCGGCCATTCTGACGGGCGACCAGTCCAAGACCACGCAGGACATCCTGCTGCTGGACGTGGCGCCGCTGTCGCTGGGCATAGAGACGGCAGGCGGCGTCATGACCAAGCTCATTGATCGCAACTCCACCATTCCGTGCAAGAAGAGTCAGACCTTTTCCACGTACGCGGACAACCAGCCGGGCGTGCTGATCCAAGTGTTTGAGGGCGAGCGCCAGCTGACGAAGGACAACAACAGTTTGGGCAAGTTCCAGCTGGACGGCATTCCGCCCGCGCCGCGGGGCACGCCGCAGATTGAGGTGGTGTTTGACCTGGATGCGAACGGCGTGCTGAACGTGAACGCCACGGACAAGGCGGGCGGCAAGTCCAACAAGATCACGATCACGAACGACAAGGGGCGGCTCTCCAAGGAGGAGATTGAGCGCATGGTGTCAGAGGCGGAGAAGTACCGGGAAGAGGACGCACGACAGAAGGAGCGCATTGACGCGCGCAACGGGCTGGAGAACTACATTTACTCCGTGAAGAACTCCGCCGATACAAAAGACAAGCTGTCGGAGGAGGAGCGACAGGTCGTGGAGTCCGCGTGCAAGGATGCGTTGGAGTGGTTGGAATCCGCCGCGAAGGATGTGTCCGTGGATGATTATGCGGCCCAGCAGAAAAAGTTGGAGGGCATTGTTGCGCCGATTGTGTCCAAGCTGTATGGACAAGGGCAACAAGGGCAACAAGGGCAACAAGGGCAACAAGGGCAACAAGGGCCCTCGGATCATGGACCCAGCGTTGAGGAGGTGGATTAATGGATTACACGCGCCATCGCGTTCAATGCAATGATCATGAATAACAAATAATATATTTTATATATCATATGTTATATATATAACGAAACCATATATTTAGAAATGAAAAGCATGAAGGGAGGAGTTATACAAGTATATCCCACCATGACTCCTCAAGCAGCATTTAGACAATTCATAACGAATTGCGCAAGTGTGCGAATATTGACGGACACATCAAGGTCGTCAATAACTTTGCTTTTTGGGGATTGTCCTGAAAATCAATCGCCATACTATCACACACGAATATCGCATGGATTTCGCATTACAGATGCATCCCGCCGTGTTAGACACTGTCTTATAAAACTGGTGTTACTTGCTCCACCGGGACAACCACAACAAATAATTGCCAGGCCGTTCTTAATGTCAAATTCCGCGTTAGATAGGCCCGATTTTTTATTGGAAACACCAGCCTCAATTGTTGCCGAAGTGAATTTGCAACACAGAATATTCCGTGATTCCTCATTTCCGATAGCAGGTGCGAACGGGGCTGCACCCCCTCAATGTTATTTCTCTCCGATTTGTCCAGCCATAATAAATTATACAACCAATATTGATCAGGTAAGCCTTGAATGGTTTAGGGATATAATTTTTGCTAGGATCGCCCCATTCGCCCGAGTGCCGAGGCCGCGTCCCGGCGAACCCGTTGCTACAAGCAATAGGCGGCACGACGGCCAAATTCTTCTTGATTTTTTCAATTATGCCATAATAACTTTGATGCCACAAGGAGGAGGAGTTGGCCTTGTCACCATGGAATTTATGAGCGACTGCATGACATTGGGTGCTTACTTGGGTGTTCCAGGCAGAACCGCTGCTGAACGACAATTTATGTTTAATTTATCATACATTCAAATAAGAAGGTTGGGTGCATTGGGAATAGTGCATCAGGATTGTCATGTAGATAATATCATGGTAAACACCACTCACCGATATTTGCCCCCCCCGTATCAATTAGGGAATGCATTTTTAATAGATTTTGGAAATACTCGTCTAGCCCAGCCCACATGGAATTTTCCAATAATTATGCCCCGTTATCAATATATTAATCTTGATTATTTAAATGTGATTTATGCTAACCAATTGATGCAATCAATGCATGCATATAACCGTGCTTTCTTGGATCAGGTCCGTCACCAAATTACTCCTCAGGTTCCTGTTGCAACAGTGGACGACTTCATAGCACGAGCTCTAGCAGCTATAATTGCCATATTAGGCCCTAATGCGCCAAACTTGAATGGAGGAGGTCGCACATCATCGGAGAATAGATTTTCAAACAAAAAAATAAGTTTTGATGAGTTTATTGATATGATTATAAATGACATGAAACCCCCAGTCAAATTTGATTTAATCGAAACTACGAATAACAATCCAAGATCGCACAAAAGTCCTTTGAATAAAAGCAGATACAGCCCAAGATCGCACAAAAGTCCTTTGAATAAAAGCAGATACAGCCCAAGATCGCACAAAAGTCCTTTGAATAAAAGCAGATACAGCCCAAGATCGCACAAAAGTCCTTTGAATAAAAGCAGACGCAGACCCAGTCCGAACATCGTCTAGATCAAATGACCAGTGACCCCGCGTTGAGGAAGTGGATTAACAACCAACAACCAACAACCAACAACCAACAACCAATATAATTGTGAAATCACGGATATTATTTTGTCATTCATGCTGCAAAATGCCAAAATATTTGTATAACTATCGTCTTTGTCTATGACCATCACTGCGTTTTTTATGGCTGCGTTTTTTATGGCTGCGTTTTTTATTGTGTCGGGATGATTTGGACATTCGTTTGGTTCCTCCAACAGTACGGGCAACAGATGCAGAGGCAACAGATGCAGAGGCAACAGATGTACGGGCAACAGATGCAGGGGCAACAGATGTACGGGCAACAGATGCAGGGGCAACAGATGCAGGGGCAACAGATGCAGGGGCAACAGATGCAGGGGCAACAGATGCAGAGGCAACTAGTTTCTTAAAAGACGCACTCTTTGTAAAAACATCATATAAAAACTCAATCACTTGTTTCACAGTCACTGGATACCGTTTAATATCGATAGAACATATTGCAAATCCAAGTTCCCATAGAATTTCTTTTTTAAGATCAGAAAATGGAACTCTATAAATTTGCAAACGGGTTCTCCTATTATCCCTATTCTCAACAATACCAAATACTGCTTTTCCATGAGCCTGCTGAACAGTTTCATTCCAAAGAAAACCATTTGTGAAGTTGGTTGGACTAAATGTTGACGCATTTACAAAACCAAGCAGGGACTTAACAACCGAAACACCTTTTTGATAATTTTTAACTGAGACAGTAATTTTATTATTACGGGAAGTATTTTCAACCTTTACCAATATATCTTGATCATTAGGATATACTAAAAACGGATGAATACGATAATTGGGAAATGTAATCTCCCATAAGTTTGAAAGTGTGGTCCAATCCTTGGATTCTGTAATGGTTGTTGGTTTTGGTTCACAAACTATAAAACATTTCTTTTCAAAAACTTGTATATTGTTAATTTTGTATGCTATTAACACTGGCATAGTGAAAACTGATCCATTTGCTCTTGGAATCTTCATAGTATATGCGTACCATTTGTATTGATTTGAACTAGGAATTATGCCAGTACCTTTTTTATAAGTAATCCCGATGAATTTAATATTTTTTTCTAAAACTTTGTAACTCGTATCATCTAAAAATGGTTTTGGCACAATATATTCAGATTTCCATGGGACGCATACACTCATAGCAGAACTGAGTGGGATATCCCCGCTAGAATTAAAATTACTTTCAATATTACTAAATATGTCATGAATTAATCCCATGATTGCATTGCTCAAAGAAATTCCGGCCAATACATTTTCCAAAAGTGTCATTGAATGATTGACAAAAAAATTTGTTTCAAGATTTGTTAGTTGTGCAACATACGCTGATAAATGTTTTTTTTGTATTGGAAAAATAACCTCATCTGTAAAATTACTTGAATTATTCTTATATTTTGCAAACACTGATTTTTGTTCCTCATTCAATTTATCGAACCAGCTTTTAAACTTGCTCGTTCGGACAGATTTAATTTTTGTTATTTCGTCCATTGTTTCTCTTTTAAAATTCGGATTAAATTTGATTTCATAATCGCCACGATTAGTAGGATCAAAATAAAACTGCATTTGTTGATAAACATCAGTCATTTTGTCAGAAAATTATTATAATATGTTGTGATATTTTTTATTTTTGTTTAATCAAACCGTCATAATAGTACGCGCTGGAAGAGGAACCACACGTCGTGGTTCCCCCCTTCTTCGCGACAAATGTGAAAATGAGATTGCGTGTCTTTTGAAAACACACAATCCGTTATGATTTGCTGATCGTCTTTTACAACACGCCCGTCGGTCAAGTGGCGGTGCAGTTTGACGTCATATATGACCGCCCACCACTCCGCCTTGGATTTGTGCAGCATGAAGAACCCGCCAGCAATGAAATTCAGGCGCGGATCCACCCCCTTGGTTTGCGTTGGATCATTCAATGTGTGAATGCAGTGCTCAATTTGGGTAAAGTCATTGTTAATACAGCCGTAATAAATTTTTGCGGGATTAAGCACCGCAATTTTGTCGGGATTCGGCCATCCGCGCAGTTGTGACATGGACAAGTCCCGAACCGGACGACCCCGGAAGTAGCCAATATCGCACCAGCCGTAGTACTCCGTGTCAAAATATTTATGAACAACGGTTTCGTGCACAAAGTGCACTTTTTCGGACCATAATGCATTCACTCGCCAATCCACCAACTCATTTAGCAGTGAATTTTTGGCGTGGTTGGCGATCCACATGTCTTTTAGCGCGTAGTTTCGGAAGGATTCAAACGGTTTAATGACGACGCGAATGCGCGGATTGACGGCGGCGTACGCGTTAAAATCAAACGCAGCCAAACCGGCTTCATCCGTGTAAATTACGAGGTTGTATGCGCGCACATTGGACAGCATGTTGCGGATCCATTGGGCATACACGCTGAAATTAAATTTTGCCTTGAAGTTGTACCAGCACGTGGAAAACGTGATGTTGACATTGTCTGCCTTGGGTTTTGACTCGGACATTCTCAAACTAAAAAAAAAATAAATCCACGCATATTACAACATTGTAAAAAACATTTAAATTCAAATTTTAACTTAAATGTTTACGGTGTATCAAAAAATAATAACTCCGGAATCAAGTCCGGTGCTGGGACCCATCCCCATCCCAATCACCAATACAAACAATCCAAACAATCCAAACAATCCAAACAATCCAAACAATCCAAACAATACAAACAATCCAAACAATCCAAACAATCCAAACAATCCAAACAATCCAATCAACACACTTGAGCCTTTTTCATTGTGCAATTATTGCTGCAGTAGTAGAAACGGCACTAAGAACATCGGCACTAAGAACGACATTAATGATAAGAACAACAAGAACAACAATGACAAAAAATATTCACAAGAACCAGATATTTCAGATCTACCGGAATGCAAATATGAATTCGGACATGCCACGCATTACACGTACCGCATAACAAGCCCCCGAATACTGTGCGAGTTTGAAACCGGAACTATGCCATGAGCCCCCCCTTTCATTCATTTTTTGAGTTGCATCTGCATCTTCATGTGTTCCATGCGGCGTTGCATGAGCTGCTGCTTGTCCAAATCCAGCATTAGGTACCCGTAGTTTGTGAAGCGCTGTTCAATGTCGCTGTAATCCTCGCGCTGCACCACGCTGAGCGGCGTGATCAAGAACCAGCGATCCCGGCGCTGCAGTTCAAACCAGTACCGGTCAATGGCGTACTCCAGCTTCTGCAGCGGTTTGCGCATGAGCTGGTTGATGCCGGCGCGATAATTGGCAATGAGCACATCGTAGTAGTGCGCTCTTACGACGTACGCCGTCGTGGTTTGGCAGCTGCCCACTTGAATGCACGCGTCGTTTACTACATTGAACGGGGGAATGTTGTTGCCCGCCAGAAGCACCACATCCCATGTCGGAACCGTCGCCATAAATTTTGCAAGCTGCGTCAAAAACAGCGGCACGTTCGTGAACAGGACGTCGTCTTCACATATTAAGACATGGTCCCAGCCGCGCTCTTTGGCGATTTGAATGCAGCGCATGTGGCTCATGCTGCAGCCAATGGCGCCGTGCATCACGTGCTGAATGGCGTTAAATCTCTCGGGCACTAAATTAGACAAGCCATTGTCTGCCGTTTTTATGGCGGCTAACTGCGCTTCCACGTGCGCGCGCCGGTCCGTCCGCGACTCTAAGTTGATGTAGAGCGCATGTTGCAAGGAGGTTATGCTGTTCATATCACATGCATTCATATACAATACATCATTTAAATTTAAATTGTTGTAATCATAAAAAATTGATTTATCATTGCATTGTATATAATTGGATTGATTTATCATTGCATTGCATATCATTTCAAACCATGCATACCATGTTCTTTGACGGCTGTAGCAAGGGCAATCCTGGGCGCGCGGGAGCGGGAGCAGTCATCTACAACGAAGAGGGCGCCGAAGTGTTCGCGGAGTCTGTGTTTGCGGGATACAGCACGACCAATAACGAAGCGGAATACACGGGGCTCATACTGGGCCTGAATACGGCACTGAAGCAGGGGATAACGGAGCTGCAGGTACGCGGCGACAGCCAGCTCGTCATCCGGCAAATGCAGGGCAAATACAAGGTGAATTCGCCCAAACTGGTGCCGCTGCATCAATGCGCTGTGACGCTGGCATCCAAATTTGTCAAAATTGATTATGAACATGTGTACCGCGACAGCAATGCACGTGCAGATGCGCTTTCAAACACGGGCGCCAATTGATTGTTTGGATTCATTGATTAATTGATTCATTGATTCATTGATTCATTGATTCATTGATTCATTGATTTCATTATTTTTTGTGTAAAAAAACAATTAAATGCTGCGCACAATGTATTATACGGATACATGAACGCGAACACAAACACAAACACATCATCGGACCGAACGAAGGCGGAGCGGCAAGCCCAGGTCAAGCCCATTTTGGAAAAGCTGTCGGAATTGAAACTGTACGCGTCCAAATTCGCTGCCGTAAAGGCGCTCATGCTGCAAATCCAGGACTACGTTGCAAACGGGGAACCTCAACAAATTAACATTGAGTTCCCCGAATTTGGTCGGCGCATCAAGGGCACGCTGGAGACCAACCGACACTCCGAATCCAGCGTCAAACTACAAGGGGGCGACGAGCGCCCCCCTTAAACCCCCCACGAGTGTTCCCCGGCGAGGAGGGGTTCGGCACGACGAGCCGTGCCTTTTCTCATGAGGGAAAGGTTCGGAAAACCGTAGGTTTTCTGATTCAGTACACGATGTGCTCGTCAATCCATTTTTTCAACTGAATGCAGGTGGGCTCCATCAATCGGCTCAGACCCTCTGCGTATGCTTGATAATTGGATTCGTTGTCCCGCATCATGATGAGCGTATTGTACATGATGTGTTGCAGCTCGGGCGTATAAATGTCCACAATGGTGACAAAAATGTCGTCCACGGTGTTATTGGCATTGGTCATTTCGTGCGTGACATCATCGTTTGAAACGGGCTTCATTTTGTAGGGTTTTGCGCTGGAAGCCGGTGCCAATGCATTCGTTTGCAGCGTCATGAGATCCGGTGACAGCTGATCCTCCAGTATGTATTTGTACATGGTGAGCGTCTGCAGGATGTGCGGCTTGTCGGTTTGCCCATAGGTTCGTATCAGCTTGTTTATGCCCGTTTTCGCCAGTTCGTTCAATAATAAGTGCAGCCGGTGCTGCACGGATCCGTCGTCGTGTTTGCAGTGCGCGTAAAACTTCTTGAAGCGGTGAAACACGTTGAACAAAAAATACAGGTCTTCCTTGGTGTCGTTGTTGTACCAGCGCAGCATGGACTGCGAATACGCCGGAGGTTGCAGCGTCAAAATGTTGTTCTGGATTGTGAGTTTGGTTCCCACCGGGTAAAACGAGAGCAACGCAATTTGGAGAATCGCCTGCAACGGTTCTAAAATGGTTTCAAATCTCTCTTTTTTCCGGCGAGAATAAATGGTTTTGTACAATATTTGAAGTGTTGATTGCATGTACGAATAATGAATAATATAATCTGAATGTTTATATTATTATTTCGAACGAGATTTTAGATTTTTTATTTTTTTTTGGGGGGAGGGTAAATAATTTGTCAAATTATGCTATGCTAGTATTCGTCTCGTCAATCAAACGTTTGGGGTGGTCGTGCAGCCGGAATTTGTTGTGGTAAAAACATTTTTCGGTTTCCGGCAAAACTAATTGCCGACTTTAACATTGTATCGCCCTTGTAATATGTTTTTTTAAAATTACCAGTTAGCACATTGTCAACCCAGTTTCCTTCCAGTTGTGTCTCACACTCATCATGACGTGATCCATCAACGTCACATGATTCTTTGGCAGTAAGAACGCCTTCACCATGTCTCTTATTATTTACAAATGGTCCCATGTATTTGCTTCCGTCATCGTATTTCATTATTCCCACTGGGTCTTGTCTAGAATACCCGTCACCTAAATGCAGGGCGCGTCCGGTATATTTTCCTGTTTTTTTGCCATCTTTAAAAAAAACGTCTGTCACCATTACTGGTTCGGATTCTTCAGTGGAAACTTGCATGTATTTAGGTCCAGCAGCAGATCCGGCAGCAGATTCAGCCGCAGATCCAGGAAACCAATCAAACCATCCTCTGCCCCTCATTCGCCGTGTTTTTGCCATACGACCCCTCCCCTTGTTGCCTTTTCTGCTTTTGCTGCGTCTCAATCGCGAATTCGCATGTTTCTTAACCTGCATGATTTTCTCACTTAGTTCTTAGTTAGGGTATACAATGACATGATAAAATATTAATAATGAATTGATGGTTGCAGTACAGTAATCAATTCATTTCAAGAAAATGTTGTTTTGTTGAATGATTTTATTGTAGGGGATGCAGTGCTTGTCGCACCAGCTCATGCATTTCATGATGTTGTGTCGTTTCATTGATTCCAGCTTGTCGGAATTGCTTCTATTTAAAATTAGGTTGATGGTGGCGCTGATGGTCTCCATCTGCTGCTGACCAATGATGGCGTTGCATTCCTCCATTTTATTTAAAAAATGCGCATCGTGTTCCGTTGGCAGCAAGGACGTGATCGTGGCATTTTTCGGAATGGTTTCCAACTGATTGAACATGGCGATCAAATGGGGCAACAATCCAACCGTTGTTGACGGTTTGAAATGTTTGCAAACAATGTATCGTTCCGAATTTGCGTGACGGCTCGTGCATGGTTTAGACACGTACACCTCTTGGTAAAAATTGCACAAAACGTAAATGACGTCAATCGTGGCTTTTGTGAACGTGTCAAACATTTTTAATATGAAATGACCCCCCTGTTTTTGAAGCGCCAGCGCAAACCCCATTTCTGCAATGAGGAGACTCAGCACCATCGTCTCTTGGTTGTTGAAGTCGCATGAAAAATCAAATCCACCGTCGGCCGTGATGAGATCGCACGTGTTTTGATGCTGAGACACGCAGTGTTCAAAATTGGAAGAAGATATAATGTTTCCGGTTCCGTCTGCGCCGGTTTCAATGCACACGCGGTTGCGATGCATTTCTAAAAACCCTTTGCTCTTTTTCCATCCAGGGCACGACGTGTCCGTGTTTAACAGCGTCATTCCATAATGCACGTCGGTTGGGTTGTAATTCAACGTTCCCTTGGCCCGGATGTGTATCATCGCTTCAATGAAGCCACCGGGTCCTTCGGCCAAATGAAACGATTTCATACTGGGCGGGTCGTGCAATGCATTGAAAAAAGTGGAATACATTTCAATCATTTTATAAAACGATCGCGACAACGGTCGCAGTTTGCTGACCGTGTAAATTTTGGAGTTGGGTATTGCCGTGTGAATGAATTCAAATGGGTTGGTGTATTTTTTCACGGTGTCCCACGCATCTTCGCCGCACTCTTTTATTTGCTCCTTCATTTCACCCAAATGCATGCCTAGGGTGTGCGAAATGATCCTTTCCTGCGCATTTGCATTGCAGCAGCATGCAATTTCAAACATGGGGTCCGAAACAGCATCCGTTTGTTCAAACTGACGAACCGTTAGGTTGTGCAGTTTTGGCAATTCCACATAATATGCCATATTTGATTATAAAACAGCCACGCCTTCAGTTTATATTGTTTTTTCGTTTGTTATATCACGTGATTGCGTTGCTTACTTGTTTTTTTTTTGCATTCTTTTCAATCATCAAAATACTCGTATGTTTCTTCCACCAATTCAAACGACGGTCCCACTGCTTCTTCCCTTGGTTGTTTTGCATTGCGTTTTTTTGTTACGGATGGCATGATTTTATTTTTTTCATAAGTGCATTTTTGTTTTAGAATGATTTCATTGCAGTTATCGTTGTCAATGTCAATGTCATTGTCATCGTCGTCGTCGTCGTCATCGTCATCGTCATCGTCATCATCATCGTCGTCGTCATCATCATCATCATCATCATCATCGTCGTCCGTCAACGTGGAAGTATTCTCTTCATAATCAGTGTCATCTTCTGTATTATCCTCGTCATTAGTGTCAATCACAAACCCATCCTTTAAATACCCGTCTTTTGTTTTTCGGCCCAAATCATCAATGGAATCCAAGTCATCCGTTTCAATGTCGTCATCGTCGTCCGCCAATGTGTCAAACCCGCCAAACAAAAAGTTGTACATTTTGTCCCATTTTTCAAGGGTGAGCGGAATGACGCAATGCTGGGGCGTCATGTCTTTGGCCACCAACGCACACCCCCCAAAAAATAAAATGGTGTCAACTGGTGGTGGAAATTCGTATTTATTTTCTTGTCCCGCCTTTCCGTCTTCGCGGGCCCACAATTCCACAGTAAATTTATCTTCATCCGGTCCAGAATACGCCCATTCTGCGCGCATTTCAAACCCAGACGGGGACTTGCATTTGCATTTTCTAGACAGCTCCAATTCGCTGTATTCCTTAATTTGAGACAATCGTAAATCCCCATTGCGTTCCACAACAATGATGGACACTGGGTTTGCGAGTGCAACGGATTCATGTGCTGAATGAAGCATTGATTGATGGATGGATTGATGGATTGATGGATTTGTGATGTTTATGGAAATCATGTAGTTGGGTTTAAATCATTTATTAAACATTTTTATTTTTCGTTCTAGGTTCTCGGTTCTCGGTTCTCGGTTCTCGGTTCTCGGTTCTCGGTTCTCGGTTCTCGGTTCTCGGTTCTCATACGTTTCAAATTCACAAAAACTATGTCGGCATAGTTTAGTTTAGCCGATGCTTTGGTTCATTCAAGTTTCAGTTGTGTCTCTCATAATTATTTTTGTGATTCACAACTTGTATTCATTTTTTAAAGAAACATTGACTGTCCCCAAAATAAAGGACATGGTGAAACGCCCCCAACAAAGGTATGACACGTTGTTTAGGGAGCTGCGTAATCAAGTCGCCAACTCAAACAACAACGCCAACAACAACGCCAACAACAACGCCAACAACAACGCCAACAACAACGCCAACAACAACGCCAACAACAACTCAAACAATAATGCCAACAACGCAAATTCCAATTTCAATTCAAATTCAAATGCGGATGATATGAAAAATGAATTAAAACGGTATTTGATGGATCTTAATTCCTCTCAGACAACGCGCACAATCCAGGACCCGCAACCCCAATCCGATTTCATTGAGATGGGTTCAATCTACAAGTGAATAATGCAAAACATATTAAAGCATTTGTCTCAATGATTCACATGCTCAGTACAACCACAACCACAACCACTTCAAAATGCAAAAAAAGCAAACTCCCAACGCATTTCAACACATTTTGGAAGAACGAATTAAAACTACAGTTGAAATTTATTATGAAACCTCCGTTCATAAGAAATTTTTAGCCGATGTGTATGCGGTCATACCTAAAGGGCGAAAATGTGTGATTTGGTTCACGAATAAGCAGTGCTGGATGTTTCAAATCGCAAAACGTCCGTACACACCGGGAGTTTCCGGAAGTCAACGAAACGTCGTGTTGTACGACGTAGTCCGCATGATGAACCTGCCATTTGCGAATGAAGCATGGTATGCCGGACAAGGCACCATCATTTATGGCACATGTGTGTCTGAAAAGCGATCCGACGTGCAGCGACGGTTCAATGTTGAGAATGTGCATTATTTATGTGGGGAAAAACAACCGGACAACGGCGCCCTGGGCCGGTTTGCCGTGTTTTTTGACGCTTATGCCAAAGAGATCACGTCAAATCACCCGTTAAAATTCTGCATGCCCATCATGCACACGAATTTTGACGATGCTGCGCGCGATGCTGGTGTCATTACAACATATGACGTTTTTTGCATTCAGCACCGGTTCATGAATCGCGCATGCAGCGAATTCAAAAATTTGTGTATGAATTTGATTGAACCTGTGGATCAACGTGCATTTTCATTTTTTCCAAAACAGGCAAATGCGGTTATAACGCAACCAACGCAACCAATCCAACCAACGCAACCAACGCAATCAATCCAATCCATTGCAGCACAAACGCAAAGACCGTTGCAGACCCGTCAATTCATGATTCGTCCCGATGCTCAAAACGACATTTATTATGTGTTGCGCAGTCAGGACGAGCCGATCACGGCAAACACGATGATTGCGCACATTCCGAATTACAAAACCAGTGTTATGATGAATGCTTTGTTTCGCAACATCAAAGAAAACCGAAATCTGGATGCGCTGGAAGAGAGCGATGACGAAGATGAAACGCTTGTGCCGCTAGTGGATTTGAATAAATGCGTGAAAATGTCATGCACATTCAGTCATCGTTTTAAGCGTTGGCAGCCCGTTCAGCTGCAGCCGTTTTGAGAGATGCAATGTCAATCGGTTTTGCAAGGGGGATGTTGGGCGGTTTTGTCAATTCGGGTTGAATCCAAGGCGATGCTGATGTCAGTTGCGATGTGCCATTGAATCCATTCACTACATTTTTAACGCCAATGGTGGCATTGTCCCATGCAGTTTGAGCAAGTTGAGGCAATCCGCCGAGCATGTATCCACCTCTTTTTCCACGCCTGAATCCGCTTCTGCTTCGCTTATAAGTGCTTCGCTTAGAATTACTTCGCTTATAAGTGCTTCGCTTATAAGTGCTTCGCTTAGAATTACTTCGCTTGAATCCGCCTTTGTGCAATGCCACTGGGGGCGAAAGTTCATTGATTTGATACCTGTCCGGGCCATTCATTTCAGGAACCGGAGGTTGAAACCCGCCCCCTGGCACTCCATATGGGCTTGGTTTGAAATAGTTTCCGATTGCGGAAGGCGCGGTGAGATCTCGGTGCATGTTGCTGGCCGCGGGTGCCCACGATGAGCCAACAAACACTGCAGCACCTCCCCGCCTGGATTTGGAACGGCGGTTTGTTCTACTTTTTGCCATATTGAGACTGGTTGATATATAAATTGAAGTCTTGTATTCTATTTATATAAAAAAAATAAATAAACGCATCATGCAATTCATGTGTATATAGCATACATATCCCAACAAAAATGTCGCTACCCTACACAAGAGCAGACATCATGCGTGCACATCGCATGAATGTTACCATTTACAACATGCGCAACAGCATTCGGAGTTATTTACGCAACTTAACTGATTCTACCAAAAATGCGGCTAAATTATTGTGCGCATCGGTTGCTTCTTGCATTCATGGAATTTTTCCGATGACATTTAAATATACTGCATTGGCGGTGTGTTTGTCCATAGTGGAAAATGATTTGATGCACAATAATATTCCCATCATTCCACATGCGCCCATCCCAGATTCCACCACAAATTCACACATGCATGAGATATAACACAATGCAATCGCGTGAAATTCATTCAATGTCCACGTGCGTCAAGAAGTGACGCCGGCAGCACATTTTGTTCAGCTTAAGTGCGTCCATGACCTCCCCTTCAGGAGTCTTGTTGATATATTCCTTGGTCAAATAAATGACCTTCTCGGTGTCCATGCCGCGGGACATCTTCAGTCGCCGCACTTCGCTGAGATAGTATTCGTATTTGTTGGCAATAACGTTGCCGCAGGTGAAGCATTTGACGGGGATGATCATTATTATATGGATGGATTCTAGATTCTAATTGTTGTATTATGCCATTATTTTTAAATCAATTTTTAAAATAATGGAATTTCAATGTCGTTTTTTGCTATAGTTGCGACATTTACGACACTTGCATGACTTGCGACATTTACGTGAATTGCGTGAATTGCGTGAATTGCGTGAATTGCGTGAATTGCGTGAATTGCGTGAATTGCGTGACTTACGATTTCCTCCGTTAGGTAACATGACAAATGCATTATCAATTCCTGGACCACCTTGACGAGGCTGCCAGGCGGATATCATGCTGATTGGATACATTTTGTAACTTCCTTCATTGTTCTCTGTTACGTAAAATTTTAGGTTATCGCCATCAACACCTTCGTATTGCCCAACATGAATTGTTCTATTATCTCCGATCCGAAAACGATATGTTGAACCAAGTTTTAATTTATTAATTTGATTTTGCATTTTAAATTACGCATACATGATTGCAACATTTTTTTTATTCATTGTCCTTAACTATTAACTGAATTTTGGGTTTCCTTCCTGGTTTTTTTTTCTCTGGTATGGCAGCACTAAGAGATACGTTTTCAGCTACGACAGGCCCAATGACAGGCTGATTTTCCTTAACAGCCTTAGCAGCCTTAGCAGCCTTAACAGCCTTAGCTGCAACTGCCGGCTTTGTCTGGGCTTGATCCAGTTTTTCTTGTTCTTGTTCTTGTTCTTGTTCTTGTTCTTGATCTTGTTCTTGTTCTTGATCATGTGCCAAAGCCGCCATCTGTTTTTCAAACGCGGTGGACATGCCCAACAAACTCTTCACCACCAGCTCCGCGTTGTCAATGGATCGCACCTTCTTAAACACGAAGTAACGGTTATAAAAGGAGATGCGGCGCTCGTAGTCGCGCATGTCGGGTGCGTCACCCAATTCAGATGCCAGCGATGGAGTCTGTTTTATACGCGCCATCATTTGCGCATGCAGCTGCTCAAACATGCCGGTTCCATCTGGCAGTCCCAAATCCTTGACCGCATCATCGCGCTGCACCACCTCAAACCCGAAATTCGTCATGAGCCGTTTCAAATATGCAAAGTTGACCAAATACTCGCGGAACGTCTTGTTGATGGACTCTTGATACACGTCAATGGCGTATCCCACGCACGTCTCGTCATCCGGGAATTCGGTGGCGGTGTATGCCTTAGTCACCTGCCACACGCGTTTGCCTTTGTGCAGCACGGCAATACCGTCACCCGTTTCATACGATTTCAGCGCGTCAAACATGGTCGCACCATCATATGTGGTGCCGATGAAGTACCCGCCCACCTCCGTGCACTCGCACACGTTGCGCAGAAAGTTGCAAACGTTGGCCCGGGTTTCAAACATGTAGTGAATTGCGAACTGACACGACGAGACGTTGAACCCGTTTTCCGCTTTTCCGTATTCGCGATAGACACCTTCGCCCAGCAGCGCCTTGTCCTTCGGCCCATCGCCAAACACGGCCTTTACAATCTGCTTGTATTTTTCGCCGCTGATGCCCGCCCCGTTTTTGATATTCAGTGCGCTGTTGCCATGCACAAACAGCGCAGACGGCATGATGCTGAACCGTTTGCAGTAGTCCAAGTAGCGCGCGCACGCACCGTCCAGCTGGTTCTGAATATTGTCCTTTGAAATGTCAATGCCGAACACGAACGACAGTTGGGCGTGGATCCATTTCTGAAGATCGCCACCTTTGCCCACCGCAAAATCAATGAGCGTGTTGCCGCGTTTGCTCACCCCGCCAATTAGAGCGCGCTTGACAAAGCGGTTGTGGAAATCGCGCAGCCCGCGCGTGGTCGTGTCGCCCGATTCCGTCACGCGGTTGTAATACACGTCGTCATCGGCCGGCTCATCCGGAATGTCCAATCCGGTGGTCAGCATCTTCTTCGTGATCGGGTTGTGAATGGTGTGCCAGTTGGAATTGGCCACGTGGTAAGCGTTGCCATAGTTCTTCTGGCCGCTGCGATACTCCGCCGTTTTGTCGGTGCGCACGCGCAACGGAACCCAGCGAAAGAGCGGATCAGCAGCGCCGACATTGTACGCGCACTCAATGATGCTGCCGTCTTCAATCACCTCGTTTTCGGCAGTCAGCATCATGCCGCGGTTTCCTGCCGCATCCGCGCGAAGGATCACATTGCACACGTGCGCCTCGGCATCATACGGGTTTGTGGGATAAAACGGCGCAGGCTTGTAAGAGTCTTCGCTAGTCCCGCTCCCGCTCCTGTCTCTGCGTACCGGCAGCTTCCCCTGAATGACGTCCTCGCACGGGTTCAAGTAACCGTGCTTTTTTTCGTCAAACCCGACCCGCAGCGTCAACGTCTTATACTGCACAATCTGGTCCATTTTGGTAACGTTGATGCCATCCGTGTAAATGCTCGTTGTTTTGGGCTGGCCGTTGGTGTCTTTTACCAGCGTGACCAGAAAGTCAATGGTGTTGGCTTCCGCGGGCTTCCATTTGAACGACAGCGGCCACGTGATTTTGGTCTTTGGTCCGGCCGATTCGCCGCCCACTTCACCACCAGCGGGGGCATCCGCCGGCGTGAAAATGATGCCGTCCGTGGTGTATTCGTATGCATTAGAGTCAATCTGCGACATCAGCGTGGCGCAGCACTGGAATATGCTTTGATCCTGTCCCGTGTATTTGAATTTCTTGTATTCAATGCGGATCGGGCATGTGGATGCCCCGCGCACAACGGGACGCGCATTCAATGCATTTATCGTTTCAACCAACAGCGGCAGGCGGTACTTGCTGGCAGACACTTCGGCGGAAGGCGGCACAAAATGCAGTGCGCGCACGTCCTTGCTGGCAATGTAGTACACGTCAAACGCCGCAAACAGGTTGATGAAACGTCCGTGTTTGTCGTGCAAGATGTGCTCGCCATCCAGCAGCGTGTTGAAGAGCTTGTCATTGCCGCACTGCGCCCCCGTGAATTGCATGCTCATGTTGGTGTCAATCAAGTAAATGCGGCCGGATGGCGACACGAATAAGAGTTTGCGCGCGCCATCTGCCTTGTCGGTTACCGTGTAGTTGTTGCGAACATTGGGGACGGTGCAGTTTTCATTGACGGGAACAATGTTTTGCATTTGAAGGGTGTAGGACGACGGACCAATGAACTGCTTTGGAAGCAACGGCTTCACGAGTTTTTCTCTGTCTCTTTCATTCCTCTTTTCTTGCGGTCCCCTTTCTTGCGATTCCCTTTCTCTTTCTGGGTGCAACAAATGCATGTAGTCTTCGGCCACCTCGGCACGCTCGGTCAATCCGACCGGATAGTTGGTGCCTTGGAGACCGGACATGATGGTTTTGATGCACGAGCGCATCGCATCAGCCAACTTGCGCGCAGAGCTGAAGTCGGTCCCTTGCCCGACCGCATCATTCAGTACCTCAATTTCAATCTCGTATTTGGGCTGGGATTCGGTCACCTGCGACTCGGCAAACGTGTGGGTGGGGATCATGTTGCTGCTGCCGCCGTTGCCATGGTCGCGGCGCGATTCTTTGACAATGCTCATGTCCACCACGAACGGCATCGCCGGGTTGCGAAACGTGCTGCGATTGATGTAACGAAACGTTTTTCGGCTGCTGCGCCATGGTCCCACCACCGTTTTTGCAGTGGAAGACGATTCGGCAAACTTGGTTTCTTTCTGCAGCGACAAGCGGAAATTGAAGTCGTCAAAATTGAGCGGAGGTATGGCGCCACTGTCACCACTTTGAAACGCCGTTTTTTGAACGAATGTTGGCTGCACCTTGTCCAGCGAATTCGTTTTGCAATACATTTGAATGTTGTGGAGACCCGCAATCTCGGTGCGGATGTTGGACATTTCGGGCTTTCCATTCACGATTTCGGAATTGATTTTCAGGGTGTACTCATCCGTTTTTTGCATGATGAATCCGGTAGACAACAGGGTTTTAATCACGTTGTCAAAATCAATTTTGGTAATGGATGCAACATGCTTCAAATTTCGGGTTCCAAACCGTACTTCCAATTCTAATGACCCGTTATCGGTTTGCAATACCCCACCTAAATACGTTTCCACCATCGCATCAAACAATTCATGGGGCGGGGCTTGTTTTTGATGTTTCTGCATTGTGGTTCGGGGGTCTAGTACTGTATATTAACCCAGCATAATATTTAAATTCAATTTTATTATTTAATTTTAAATAGTATAATTGCACCATTTGGCCACTTGTGCTACAAAACCAGTTGTTTGACCACCGCATCATATATCTCTTGTTTTTTCATTTTGGGTGTCATCTGTATTTTCAACTGGTGGCACATTTCGGTGAGTTCTGCCACGGTGTAAGCACTCACTGCCTTCACCGGTTTTTGGGGGGTTTCAATGCGGTAATGGGTTGCGCGCAAAGAAGTTAACTCATGGTCGGTTGCCCGGGTCATTGACACGCATTTGGTATTTTTGCTGTTGCGCTCTATGATGTAAATCGGTTTGTCTGACACTGCATCATTGATGAATTCGGCATACACGTGGGTTTCAGGATTCACAAAAACTGCGTTGAGGGAATTGAGGCACACGAGCACTTGAAACGCATGCAACGAAATGCGCTGGGACATGATATCGCCTTCTATGGTAGACGCTGCAAATTTGATGCCAGTTGATTGCTTCAATGCCTTTGCCCGCTCTCTCAACATCATTATTTCATCCCGCTTGCCGTTCTGCTCGGCGGTGAAACGGTTTGCTAGTTGATCGTATTTGAATGCGCCGTTCTTCATCATGTAAAGGCACCAAAACAGCGGATCTTGATTCAATGCAGGGCGAAATACGGTGTCATTGGTTTGTTGTGTTGGTTGTGTTGGTTGCGTTGGTTGTGTTGGTTGTGTTGGTTGTGTTGGTTGAATTGGCTGAATTGGCTGAATTGATTGGATTGGTTGAATTGGTTGGATTAGTTGGATTGGTTGAATTGGCTGAATTGATTGGATTGGTTGGATTGGCATGGGTTGCGAAGAAGTATCGTAAAGCATGACTCGTCGCAACTTGTTTAATTCCCCCTCCACTTGAGCCCGATGAGCAAGCGCAATATGGTGTGATGATTTCATCGGTGTCTAGATGGATTGAACTGTTGTAATGCATTTAAATCAATTACGCAAATGCATTTAGACATTTGGACAATAAAAATATGAAAAAAACATATTAGAATCATTGCATTAATTAAACACAACACAATACAACACAACACAATCCAATCCATGACAACCGAATTAAAACAATTAAAGGATCGCATTGAGAGTTTGAATCAGCATCATCAAATTCAAATATTAAAAATTGTCACTCAAAACAATGTGGCATATACCGAAAACAAAAATGGTTCATTTGTGAATTTGACAAACATTGATGATGCCGTTGTTTCCAAACTAACCGAATATTTGAGTTACGTGGATGAGCAAGAAACCCAGTTGAAGGAGGTTGAAAATCAAAAAACAGAATTAACCAAACAATTTTTCAAATAGTTTCATAGTGTAAACGGTTTCATAGTTTCAAATGGACAACCATTCTCCAATAATGGACACATGTTTGTCATTCAATTCAAACCGTTTTCCAATGACGCGCATTAGAAGCGTGTCGCCAGGTTTGACGGAATCCATCGTGCGGCTTTGTGCAGAAGAATCATGCATTTCGCGTGAAATGTAAATGATGACGGGAGACGGTTCAATGCAAGCGTGTGCTCGGATGCCAGCTTGAGTCACCGTTTTTGCAACACACTGCATGACGGTTCCCTCCGCGGGGCAACACATCATGCATTCAATCTCCAAATTGAAGGATATGTTTCCGCCCATGAAGATGCCCACTGAATGTGAACGAATGTTGCACGAATTCGGTTTGACAAACCCTTCGGCGATGCACTTGCCATTCATTTGGGTTGAAATGTTGCGCATCAACTGGTCGCGAAGGCACTGAAAATTGTTGATTTCGGAAAACGGAAAGCACACTTTGTGATGAATGATTGTGGGTTTATACAATGAATCATTTGCGGGGGCGTGAATGGAAGACATGATCTCGTTACTATGATCCATGTTTGACGTAATTTTAATTCAATTTTTTGAATTAACATTTTTTTTTAGAATTGTGTTTGGTCATTGGCCATTGGTCATTATTTCGGATTGTGGTGCTTGGGCAATTCCGCAATCACCGAAACCGCTGGATCGTTCAGTTCAAAGTGTCGTCCAATCACGCGCACCGTAATTTCATCCCCCGCCTTGATTTTGGAAAACTGCGGATCGGAGTAGTGGTGATCGCGCGAGACGAAGATGACGAGCGGACTCGGTTCAGGCACAATGTGCGCATGCAGACCCGCGTTCGTGACCGTTTGAACCACGCACACAATGAGCATGCCTTCCACCGGGTTGCACGCTTGATATTCGTACATGGCTTCAAACGCAACCGACCCGTAGTCGGCCAAATTCCCAGAAGAATGTGCCAGCAATTGAGTGGAACGAGGGCGAACGTACCCCTCTGCATTGCATTTGCCTTCGTGCGCATGCGCTAAATGCTGTTCCAAAACAGCCCGAATGTTTTTACCGATTGCCGTGAATGGCAATACAACTTTTTGAGTGACCATGGTTGGAACATAAAGGTCATTGGACACGGCGGTGGTAGTTGCGGTTGTGATTTTTTTTTGGGATTGCATTGGATTGGGTTGGATTGCGTTGGTTACTATATGCACATATTATTATAGTTTTATTTGCTTATTCATGCATACATTGCATACATAGGTTCATGCGTGGTGTGCGTTCAGATTTTGGTTTTGCACCGGTGTCAGAAACCAGCATTTCCCATCCTTTTTCATCAAGTTGTAACAACGTAATAATATTTCGGATAAAACACAGTAACGGGCCGTGTTTTGATTCTTCGTGTTTTCCATGGTGTAAATGTAAATCGGTTCCACATCGGGGTCCAGCCCATTTATGATTTGGTTGACAATTGTGAGCCGCCGCTGTTTGGACGAAATTTGATCACATCGCGCACCCGTCCCCTTTTCACTCACGTATTTTATTTTGAAAACGGCGTAACTGCCACCGCTTTTTTCCTTAAATGCAGACATAAAACCAATGATTTGAGCCAAATCAGATTCTTTCGGCATCATGTCCGAAATTTTGGCCATGTATGGACGCCATTCTTCGCTGGATTTTGCGATGGTCCATGCGTTTTTAGCAGTTTTGCGGGTCACCATCTGCATGCCATTTTTGCTGGCTGCATTCAAAACCAGCATGCCCTCTTCCCCTTTGTATTTCGGGTTTTTTAGAATGAGGCCGTCAAAATATTCGCGCGCCAGTCGGTCAAATTCATGCAACTGGCTGCCTTCTTTGTAAATCTCATTCAAATACTGCAACTGCAGTTCAAACGTTGCAGCAGACACTGCGAATTCGTCTAAAAAATGATGCGCTATGCATGTTTTCACCACGTCTGTCGGCACTTGAAAACGATCGTGCAGCTCCCGCAGCACATCCGCAGACAAATCATTCCATGCCTTGGCATTTTTATCAACCGGTGCCGTTGGCTTTTTCATGATTGCATCAAATTCGGCATGGATCACTTCTATTTGCGGCGGATAACCGTGTTCTTGACCTTCTGCCTGGACTGGACGCAGTAGTGCCAACGGTTTTAACCCGTGCTTCACGGCCAGTCGTTCCAGTGTGCCGTCATTCAGCGGAAACGAGATGTGGTCCGGCTTAAATTGCAGCGGCGCACTGCGGTCATGCGTGTCAATGCGCGGGTCCGTTATTTCGGCCGGCTGAAACAGGTAATACTCGCCCACATTGATCAAGCGCCCGGTGCGTCCGTACTTGTCAATCAAGTGCTCGCCCTTGTCGTGAAGGAGATGGGTGAGTGCCACGTCAATTTGTTCGCGAGGGTGCCCCGACAAATGTTTAAAGAGCAGCCGTCGCGCATAAAAGTGCTGCACGCGAAACAAATCCCGAATGCGCTGCCGAATGCGGTCCGCATTCATGGCAATGAACGGTTGTGAATACGAGTCGTCGTTTATTTTCAGGTCGCTTTTGCCGGTGCTGTCGCTTTTGCCGGTGCTGTCGCTTTTGCCGGTGCTGTCGCTTTTGCCGGTGCTATCGCTTAAACACCGGTACTCGCAACGCGCCTGATAATCGCACACAAACGAAAACGGGCGGTCTCCCACCACATAATCGGGCAGCTGCGTTCCGTCTGCCAGCACTTGACGCACTGTGACGCTAAACCCGTTGTGCCGCTGAATGACTTCCTGGCTGAATTTGGTCTGGTCAATGTTGAGCAAGCAGTCCACCGCGTTTTCTTTCAGAATGCGGCTCACTTGCCCAATTTGCGCAGCTTTCGTTTCGGCCAGACGGTACACGTACAAGTCGGCCGCCTCCACATTGGGATTGGCGGCCAGCGTCGTTCCGTACAAAAACAACTGCACATTGCGTTCGGAAAACGGCAGGTCGGCATGACTGCAGTTGCGCACAGCCCGCCCCACAATTTGCTCAATGCGGTTCATGTTGTACCACGGCTCCATGATGTGCACTTGGCGCACGTTCTTGAAGTCAATGCCCTCGCTGCCCGCCTTGGAAATGATCACCACTTTGATGCGCTGCCCGTGCTCGTTTTCAGTGGTTAGCGCTTCCAACTCGGCGCGATTGTCGGGAGACAGCTGCTTGTCGCCCGTGAACATGGCGTATTTGGCAGGGAACCGCTTTTTCGCGGCTCCAATGAAGCGTTGCGGGACGGGGGCGGTTTTAAACAACGACCCCACTTGCGTGTCATATCGTGTGAATCCCAGTTCTTCCAGGGCCAGCGCGATGGGCACCGCCCCGCCGCCAATGTATTCGCTGTAAATCAGGACAATGCCGTTGGCTTTTTCGGTTTGGTCGCAAATGCTAGCAAGTTTGCTGCTGTATTTTATGATTTCACCACGAGAAAAGATGCGCCCGTATTTTGTCAGTTTGTATTCAAAATTGGAAATGCGTGCGCCATCTTCCGACTCGTCGTACTTCATAACCCGTTTCAGACCCGTGTCGCCCAATAAATTTCCAATGTTTATGCGGGCAAGGACGGCGGTGTCAGCAACGGACACTGTTTCAGTTGCTTCTTCTTTTTCTTCTTTTTCTTCTTCCAGTGTTTTTTTACTAATTTTGCTAGCTTTGCCAGTGGCTTTTCCGGTGGCTTTGCTGCGTTCCAGCAGCTTGTCAAACTCCGAGCTGGGATATACCATGTTCAGCGCTTCAATGGGCTGCTTCAACAAGAACGACCCGAACGACGTGGCATCGGCCGTCATTTCCAAGCGCTTGCGCTCAATGATGTAATTGTAGACCGCCTCTTGATACACGCCCGCCGGGTTCAAATGCAAGTCCAGGTGTTGAATCGGATTCGGAATGGGGGTGCCGTTCAACTGCAGCGTGGGATGCCGTTCTCGGTTGGTCAAATAAGAATGAGCCGGCGCAAAATCCGCGGGGTACATGCGGTACGGGAAAATGTACGGATTTTCACCCTTCACAACCGAAATGTAGCCGTTGGATTTGATGCGCAGCAGCTCGGCACCCACGTTGCGACCGTTGATTTGCAGCAAATTTCCATCACGATTAAACACATCACTCACTGAAATGGGGGCGCGGCGGTCGTTCACGTTCATCAAATTCAGGAGCCACACAATTTCGCGCGGGTCATTGTACATGGGTGTACCAGACAGCAACAGCAGGCGCAAATTGTCGGCGTATCGCACCAATTTGTACAACTCGTCCGATACGCTTTTTCCTGGTTTTTCCTTGTCCTTGTCCTTGTCCTTGTCCTTGTCCTTGTCCTTGTCCTCTCTGTCCTTGTCCTCTCTGTCCTTGTCCTCTCTGTCCTTGTCCTCTCTGTCCTTGTCCTGTCTGTCCTTGACCTCTTCGTCGCTGCGCACGTTGTGAATTTCATCCACAATTACAAGGCGATGATTGAACGCATTTTTTATCGCACGTATGGCGTCTTGTTTGGATCCGGCACCCGTGGTTAAACGCCGCACCGTGTTGGCCAGTTCAATGTAACCCATGAATTCGTAACTGGCATTGATTAACCGCGTGATGCGCTGCACAATGCCGGCGCGCGTGCGCTCCACATTTTGTTCCGTCAAATAAGTGAGCTCTGCATTCCCTCCAACTTCTTTCAACAGCTTGGTTCCCGTGCATCCGCGAATGACAAACTGACGCGTGGGCCGATTAAACTTCAATTTGTTGAAGTCAAACAGCTGCTTACGAAAGTTGTCCTGCACGTTCACGGACGCAACCACCAATATTTTTTTCACAATGCCCACTTGGTTCATGTAGTCCCGCATTTCTTCTGCCACGCTAATGGCGGAGCACGTTTTTCCGGTTCCGAGTCCGTGATACAGGAGCAAGCTGTTGTACGGGGTCATCACCGATAAAAAATTGCGCACAAAGAGCTGGTGTGGAGCAAGCTCAAATGCAGCCCCGCACATTTTGGTGGCTTCTTCCTCCATTTGACGCTGTGAAGTGGGGATCACAATGTCGTACTTGGTATCATTGAACTCCCTGCGCTGTGCAATGTTCCGCGCAAAATCGGCATCGTGTTTGGTTGGATACAAAAATCCAAGGGGTTCTTCTTTGTGTGCCTCGGATGATGCCATGTTAAAGTTGGTTAATGTTAATGTTGCGTTATAATATAAAATGATTATAAATTGCGCAATTGCGCAAATGCACAAATGCGCAAATGCACAAATGCACAAATGCACTAACACGCAATTTCGTATTCCTTGAGCGCATCATTCAAGTTGCGTAAAATTTTGATTTTTTCCAGGTTGTAAGGCCGAATGTGCTGTATGCACTCATCAAACGAAAACCACGCCATTTTGCTCACTTCTGTTTTTTGAAATTTGGGAGAAATGGAGTGGGATTGGCTCGTTTTTATGGCATCATTTTGTGAAAGCGGAAAATAGGCAACATAATATTTGTGCTTATATGTTTTCATGTTGGATCCCATGAATATTTCTTCATACGGAATTATATTTTGCATCACCACTAATTTGCTGGCATCATACCCCGTCTCTTCGGAAAATTCACGAACCGCACAATCCATGTCTTTTTCTTGATAATTCCGGCGACCTTTCGGAAATCCCCATTCGGGCTCGCTCCACCGCGTGGTCGAATTTTCAATCAACATGTCCAGTGAAATGTAAGACACCATGCCATTTCCACGATTTATTTTTATGCCGTTTTTTAATGCGTTGAACCTGTCACACGACACCGCCTCTTCATTTTGATATTTGGAATTCAAATAATCCCCCCAAACGTTTGTCCACAATTCGCTAAATGTTTGGGTTTGCAAGCGACGCTTTTCATCCATGGTCATTTCATCAATGATCCGTTGCAAGTACATTTTATTGTAAATTGGATACTTTCCACGAATGAATTCCACGAACCCCAGCGTGTCTTTGCGACGGATCATTAAATAGGATGCCCCCTCTTCGCTGTCCTTGAACACAATGATTCCGTTGCTGGTGATCGGATTTTTGCAAGTGTGTATCAAATGCCCGTTTTTTCCACAGTTGTTGCAAAACACGTTTTTTTTTTGAAATGAATGACGAAAATGGGAACTGGCATTGGTATGGGCATTTTTTGGAACGATTGTCTCTCGGGCTTCTTCAATTTCATTCATGGCGCACTACACATTATGTGTTTAATTCATGTTCTTTTTATATCGTTTGATTGTAAAAAGACAACCAGATACAAACCCACACGTACCATACCATATCATCATTATAAATAATACAAATGAATGCAACCGGAACCGGAACCGGAATTGCAACAACCGCCTTGGATCCGGCAGTGTGGGGACCGCATTACTGGTTTGTACTGTTTAGTATGGCGGTCACGTATCCCGAGAGACCGAACGACGTGACCATCAAAAAATATTACGATTTCATACAAAATTTACCGCTGTTTTTACCCAATCATCAAATCGGAAACGCATTTAGCGAATTGCTGGACAAGTATCCGGTTTCTCCCTATTTGGACAAACGCGAATCCTTTATCAAATGGGTGCACTTTTTGCACAATCAAATCAATCTGCGTTTGAATCGCGACGAGGTTTCGCTGCAAGAAGCGGTGAACGCGTACTATTCCAACTACAAACCCAAACAAGTGCGATTGAATGAAGAATACAAATACCGGCGCAAACTCATTTACGCAGGGGTAGCAGCATTCGCCGCAACCGGACTGTACTACATGTATTACAAATAAATGATGAAAAAATTTAATATGTTCATTTTATATCTTACAAAACCCGAAATCAATTGATTCAGTTCCAGCATTCAGTTCATGGTGAAAAAAACCCGACGCAGAAACAAGGGGGGCAAACCCGTGTTCGCGGGGGCTCAAGGATGCGTCTTCGTGCCGTCACTTAAATGCAAGAACCGACCTCGCAACAGGAATGACGGCAACATCAGCAAACTGGGATACAAATCAGGATCCGATTTTGAAATGAGAGAACAAGAGAAAATAATGCCATATGTAAAAAAAATAAAGAATTATGAAAGGTATTTTAGCGTGCAGGCTAGTTCGTGCGAGCCGGACACACTTAGTCCCGACGATTTGGAGGGGTTCAATGAAACGTGCATTAATTTTGACAAGGACATTAACGCCTCCAATGTAAACCATCATTTGGATAAATTGCGCGCAATCAACATGCCCCATTTAGGGACGGATTTGATAGGGTGGATGGAAAAATCGCCGATGGATGCGCGCCGAGTGTGCCAACTGAATGACCACATTTCTAAGTTGCTGGTAAATGCGATAGTACCCATGAACCAACTGGGCGTGATGCACAACGACCTGAAATCCGAAAACATTATGATGGACAAGACGGAATCCAATATGCGCGTCATTGATTGGGGGCTTGCGGGAATCTCCACCCCGCGTCAAATCATACCGGAAGACTACTTCATGAACAATCCCGTCACATTCAATCGCCCGTTTTCCACCATGCTCATTTCATCTGATATTGACGACCTTTATCGCAAATTCATTTCACAACTGCCGGCACACTTCGAACCCGAACAACTGGAGCCGTTTATCCATGATTTGTACAAAGAATACCGAGAAATGGCGCCAACCGGGCATGACTATTTCATATACATTTTTAAAACCATGTTCAAATTAAACACCGAAACGGCCAACATCGTGTTCAACACGACAATGGAAAAATACAATGCCAAAATTCTATACCATTTCACCAATCCCGCGCGCCGTCAATTCATAATGCATGAATATTTTAACAAAGTGTATCGCTATAATACGGATGTGTGGGGCACCATGTCCGTGTTTTACAACTTCTTCATTATGCAGCGGAATCATTTCACCATGCCGGATTCCACTTATGCGGCCATGTTGCAACAATACCGGACCTTGTTTCGCACAATTGTCTTTGTGAATGGACACAAGCGCATGAACGTGCAACGCATCGTACAACATCTTCGGACAATTAATAACACCGTCTCGGCGGCGCGAAACAAAACCATTAAAAAAATGGTGAGGTTTAACATTGGCACAAGCAAAACGCGCGACACTCAACGGGTTCCAACCCCGTATCCATTGAAAGGGTTGCATTGAAAGGGTTGCATGCGAAATGCATGCGATTTTTCAATATTATATGATGCAATGTATATATACGTGGTTTGATTGATTGGTTTGATTGATTGGTTTAATTGATTAAAATGAAGCTGGAACTGTTTATTTTTGGAATCACGGCGTTCCTCATATTCAACACGTATTACGACGGCAAATATTTGAAGGTGTTTCATTCATGGCAGAAAGAAATTAAGATGTCCACGTTTGCATTTGTTGGATTATCTCTCTACATCTTCTTGAAGAAGAACCCAGGGCAATCGCATTCCATGCTGTCGCATGCAAACGACATCATCCGATACATGCCGATCAGCCGGTCTTCGGCCGACATGCTGTCCCCCTTTCTGGATTTCGCCAACAATAAATCGCTGTTTCAAACTGATTCGGCACCAGGACCGGGACAAGGACAAGGACAAGGACAAGGAACGGGACAAGGAACAGGTTTAGGGCGTCGCGAAGCGCAAATGGAAGCCCGCATCACGTCATCCGGACGCAACAATGCCACCAAACGCAGCGTGAGTGAAACCAAGAAGAAGTTCGTGGCGGCGCAGCAGTCGTGGAAATGCGGGCACTGCGACCGTCAGTTGCCGGCGTGGTACGAAGTGGACCACATCGTGCGATTGGAACACGGCGGATCCAACAACGTGGACAACTTGGTGGCGCTGTGCCGTGACTGCCACGGCAAAAAAACCGCCATGGAAACATTTTAGCAGTTCAGTGGCAGGTAGTTCAATGGCAGCATCATTTTGCATCATTTGCATACATTTTAAATATATGCAATGTATAATTAGTAATTGGATTTTGCAATGCAATCCGCATCCGCATCCGCATCCGCACCTCAAGATCCGAATGAAAAATCATTGAAAATTGGATATTATTTATGGTTGGCCGCAATCGGTGCAATCGTGTACGCCTACGTGTTCGCCACCAACCGATCCGACATGAAAAATACAACATTGGATCCAACAACGCTGGACGAGGCAACCGGGAAACCCCAAATAAACACCGGAAATCGGGTCATCACGCTGCTGCCACTCGTGTGGTTGTACGCCTTTCTAACTAAAGTGTACACATCATTCTCCTTTGAATATGTGGCCGAATGGAAGGTTGGACTTCTGAATTTCATATTAACACTGTTAACGTTGGTCGGCCTTGTGTTTGTATCCAGTGGGGCGACGCAGTCAAACGATCCTGCCATTGGAATGAACATTGAAGGCAGCGAGAGAACGGGTTGGTTTACAAGCAATATTGTGTTCATGGGAATTATCGTCATATTATTTCCACTCTTGTCTGCGTTTAAAAATTACAAACAAGGAGGAGGTAATTACGCAAACATATTATCTGGATTGGTTGCAAAAGCGTCTCAATTCATCTTCAATTTCTGGTTCCCGTTCATGATGATGGTTTATTTTGTAAAAACGGGGGCCACGAATTGGTTCCGAATTGTGGCGGTTGTCTCCATTGTGATGGCCATTGCATACAACTTGTACAACTTGTACAACATTTACATCCCGAAATCACCCATGAAGGACTGGATCACCACAGTCAAAGAATCAATTAAATGTTTCATAGAATCATCTCCAATTATGTCGTATTTCAAATTCGTGGAAACCAACGATTTGATGGACGACGTCGCCAAACGGGTGTTGATTTTTGCATTGCTGTGTTATGTGGCGTACTTGATGATTTCGGTTTATAAATTCAAGAACTCGTTGGTGCCGTGCGTTTCAACCCACTTTGCGTCATGTTTCTGGAACCCCAATTTTAAGCAATCCAACGGCGCGAAAACTTATTACAATCCCGAAAAAAACACGCCCTACATAAACGCCCTGTTTTACACGTTGATGATGAGCATGGGGGTCAACATTTTGAATTTCATTGTAAAAACACTTTCGTTGTACAAGCGTTACAACAATGCAGTCAACGGTGCCGCTGACACTATACCCGACGCTACTAGCAACTTCAATTTGATGACCCTCATTCAGTTGATCCTATTCCCGTTTTATTGGATATTCAAATTGTTTGTGGAGCATCCGCTGATAACCATCGTCGCTTTTATTGCATTTGCCGCGATAGGATTATTGCTGTATCGTTCATCGTTTGATTTGACGGAATTCATAGAAGGCCAGCGCGGAACTGTCATCACTTTATTCACGTTGTTCATTGCTTCTCTCATCATGTTTGGCGTGTATACTGCAAACAACAAAGGCCCAAGTGGCCCAATCAATAAAGGCCCCAGTGGCCCAAGTGGCAGCAGCAAAGAACCAACCTATACGGAATTCATTTTGCGACCCATGATGTTTATTGCCGTGGCGGCATGCATTATTGGCATCATCTCCTATTTTTTAACATCGCAGAGCCGGATTGTCACCATGGCCAATTTGTTGCAGTACGCTATCACCATAATGATTTACATGACGGGCATTGCAATTGTCATTGGCCTGGCGCGCACCATGTTTTCAATGTCACGCAAAATGGGGGATTCCATGTTTCAAACCAGCGAAGATTCCAATTGGGTGATTAACGTCCTCAAACTCATTGGCAATATGCTGTTTTATCTGCCGTGTTTGATGTTGGACGCCGTTGACGCGTTGAAGGAACAGTACGGTTTAACCGCCCGTCCATATTTGATTCTGCTGGCAGTGGAAGCGGCGTTCATTTTGGCAGGACTGTATCTGCCGTCGTTGGTTGCAAAGACGATTAATCACAAGGGAGTGCAGATTGTGTCAGTGCCCATTTCCATGACAACAAAAACGGTGGTCTCCAAGTACCAAGTACAATTTGTTGATTCTAAAGGGGTTATTTCGTCCGCGTCGGGACCGAACCCGCTTCCACCGTTGCCATCTTCCGCACCCGCACCCACACCCACACCCACCATTAATCCCACGGATATAAACCTGCACAACCACAGTTACGGCGTGTCGGCGTGGTTCTACATTCATCCCCAACCCCCCAACACATACGCCGAAAACAAATCATTCAATGTGTTTAAATTTGGCAATGATGGTCTCATTGGGCCAAGGGTTTCATACAATCCGAAGGACAACAAACTGATCATTGAACTGCATGGATCTGCTGCAATACCACCCGTCATGGATGTCCCATTGCAACGATGGAACAACATCGTGATGAATTCGGACAAGGGGGCAATTGACATTTTCATGAACGGCAAATTGGTTTACACCGGGACGCACCTTCAACCCGCAAATTCGGCGATGCATAATGTCGTCATCGGCAACGGCAATGACAAGGATGAAACGTACGGAGTCCAGGGAGAGGTTTGCAACATGGTGCTGAATCGCGAGCCCTTTACGAACGCCGAGATTGCATGGTTTTATGAAACAAACAAAATGCTGAACCCCCCGGTTGTGGGCGTGAATCCGGACCCGCTCAATCAAGGCGATTCGGCAAGCCATTTGGCGTCTCAATCCGTGAGCAACGAGACCGTAGACAACGAGTCCAATGTTGACAAGACCCCCAACAATCCATTGTCTTTCAGCACGCATGGCGCAAAAACATATGGTTTCCTGGGCGCCTTCTTTGGAGCAATATTTGGTTGGTTGTTCAATCGCGACGACGGGGTGGAACCCGTGAAAGGGCTTCTCATGGGAACCGTCGTGTTCGGATTAATTGGCGCCCTGTTGGGTGCATTATTTAGCACCGATGGAACGGTGGCCAATATCATGAAAACCGTTGCCAACGTATTTGTGAACACGTTTTAAGCCAACGTATTTGTGAACACGTTTTAAGCCAACGTATTTGTGAACACGTTTTAGGCCACACATTGTTTCATGCGCATGTGCATTTTGCTACGCATTTAAATATAATATAGGATGTATTATATATATATTAGGCAATCATGAACATTTTAACCATTTTCCTATTCATTCTCATCATCGTTTTGTTTTTTGCGGTGTACAAATTGATGACCAAAACCACCACCAACGTGGCTGGCTTTTCGGATGCATCCAAATCATTGAGTGTGCCTTGTGCCAAGTTTGGAGCAAGCGCCAATTACGGGTATTCCGTGTGGATTTACGTTGACTCATGGCAAAACACGGGCTCTGACACGGTTTTCAAAAAGAATATATTGACGCGCTGTGTCGGAAATGCGGCGGCATTCAATCTGTATTTGGACAATGCTCAAAACAATTTGAAACTGTTGATGAGCAACAACACCAAGTCATGCGACATTAAAAACATAAAGCTTCAAAAATGGGTTAACATCACCATGAGCGTTTACGGCAACACGGTGGATCTGTATTTGGATGGGAAATTGGTGAGAACCTGCGTGCTGGCCGCAAATCCAATACAGTTGAAAATAGAGGACACGCTGTATGTGGGTGGGGCATACACTAAATCAACCACTGCATGCAAGGGTGATTCGGACGGTGACTTGCGGGGGTATATTTCCAATGTGCTTTACAAGTCCGATTATTTCACGCCGGAAGAAGCGTGGAACATTTACAGCGCTGGTTACAGCGGCGCCGGCATGTTTGACTTTGTTAACCGGTACAAGCTGAATTTCAGCGTAATCAAAGACGATCAAACATTGGGGCAGGTTACAATTTGATAATGCATCAATGCATTAAAATAATTTATTATTATACATTAATAATATATCATCCATAACGTTTTGTTTTAGCACTATTCAATGAATCCAATGAATCAAATGAATCAAATGAATCCAAATGCAACAGGTGGCGTCCTTCCTCCAGCCATGAATCTCCCCGCGTTGAATGAATTCAAGACACCCGACATTGTCAGCGGATCCAAAGATTTTTTGGATTCCAATAGCTACGTGGCAAAAACCGCTTTTTTGATTTTGACAGTCATTGTTTTTGTTTATGTGTTGCGCGCGTGTGTTGCAATCATGGGATTCTTGTTTTCCCCCAACTCCACCCCATATTTGGTGAACGGTTTGATGGATGGCATGGTCGGCAATTTGAGAATTCCACAGGATCCGTCCCAAGCGAACGCGGTGACCATCATCCGATCCAAGAACGATGCAGGGGGCATCGGAATCACGTGGTCCGTGTGGTTGTACATCAAACAAAATAGTAAAATTGATGCGACCAACGTTGGAAAATGGCGGCACGTTTTCAACAAGGGGAGCATAAAGCCTGACGGCACAGGCATCATGATGCCGAATAATGGGCCCGGTCTGTATTTGAAGGACGACTATTCTGCGATTCGCGTGATCATGAGCACATTTGATAACCCGAACACCTCGGTTGATGTGGAAAACATTCCCATTAACAAGTGGTTCAACGTCATCATTCGGGTTGAAAACACGGTGCTGGACGTGTTTATTAACGGCGATTTAGCGCAACGCCTGCCGCTGAACTCCGTCCCGTTCCAGAATTATGGTGACGTGAATGTCGCAATTAACAGCGGGTTTAACGGCCTCATCTCGTCGTTGCGCTATTATAATGTCACGCTCGGCACACGAGCCATCGCAAACATTGTCAGTGAAGGCCCCAATTTGAAGGTGATTGGCGCATCCGGCGGAGCTCCCGGCTTAATGGATTATTTGTCCATGCGCTGGTTTTACGGACAATGGAGTGCCGATTAAATTAAGTGTATTTGGTTGTGCACATTTATGCCATTTACAATTTATTCATTTGTTTGTTATTATTAATGTGTGTTCATTATAACAAATAATTATTGCATTAATGCAATACACGGACACAAGCACAAACGCAGGCACCAATGCAGGCACCAACGCAGTCTCGGACACCGAATACGATTACGTCATCGTGGGAGGAGGCCCGACCGGCTTGGCGCTGGCCCAACTGTTATCATTGTCCCCATCCAGGCGCGTCCTGCTCCTTGAAAAACGCGATTATTTAGGAGGGTGCCACGGCGTAACTCGCACCAATGACGGCATGATGACGGAGCACGGCCCTCGCATCTACATTGACAACTTCCTCATGTTTAAACGCCTGATTGAAGACATGGGCGCGCGGTTTGACGAGCTGTTTGTGAAATACAACTTCAGCACGGCAACCATGATGACGGAAGCTTTGAGAGTTCTATCTCCGAGAGAAATTGTCACCCTGTTTTGGAGTTTTATCACATTGAATGATTCCTTTAAAGAGATTACATTGTTGGAATATCTCTCGTCTCACACTTTCTCAAAAGCATCCATTGACATATTGGACCGCATCGGCCGGCTGACCGACGGCGGCAGCGCCGACACTTACACGCTCTTCAGTTTCTTGCAAATCCTGAACCAGAATTTCTTGTACGGAATTTATCAACCCCGGGTGCCGAACGATGTGGGACTGTTCCGCATTTGGGAAGACACGCTCGTGAAGCGCGGCGTGGTCATTGCAAAAAATGCGGCAATTGACCGGTTCATTGTTTCAGCCCAGCGCGTGACCGGAATTGCAGTGCGAACACGCACCGACAATGAACCCGTCGCGTTGGCGTGTGACCGCATCATTCTGGCGTGCCCGCCACAAGAAGTGCAGCGCATTTTGAACGAGCACACGGAGCTGGGCGCCGCGTTCGGACCCGATTTTGACCGGTTCCAGCAATCCACACAGTACTTGCCTTACATTTCGGTGATTTTTCATTGGCGTACTAAAATCAATGTGCCGAAGATATGGGGTTATCCGCGCACGTCGTGGGGCGTCGGCAACATTGTGCTGTCCGACTACATGGACTTCAACGACCCGCGGTCTCGGACCGTGATTTCCACGGTGGTCACCATGCCGGATGCCCCATCCGAAAAGTTGAATGTCAGCGCCAATGAGACGGGCAACAAGCGCGCCGTCATGAACGAAGTGTTCCGACAGCTCAAACAAATTTACCCGGACTTGCCGGAGCCGGATCACCAGTTCTTGACGCAGAGCGCGTATGACGCTGTCGGGCGGCGATGGGTGCCGTTCAATCACGCCTTCATGACGACGACGCACGGCCACGTACCGAACCGGTCCGCGCTGTACGAAAACTTGTATAACTGCGGCGTGCAAAACGGCAATAGCTCGTATAGCTTCACGTCCATGGAGTCCAGCGTGGCCAATGCGGCGCACTTGGCGGCCGAATTGCAGCCCGACTTGAGGGACGAACCCGTGTTGCAGGTGCGGGAGGCGGTCACTGTGCGCGCATGCCTTGCATTTGTAATCGGGATTGCATCTATTGCCTCAATTGCCTCAATTGCCTCAATTGCAATAAAATCACGTCGTAAAAAACAATGAATGTATGAAATGAAAATAAAATATTTGCACATGGTATAACATAAACTATAAAAATGATTCACCAAATCAAGTCTAGAAAACATAGAAAATATCATAAAAAGAGTTTAAGGGCGCGTAGAACCCGTGCAAGGCGAGGGGGGAATGTGTGTCATTCATGTCGTCAGTTGTTCACTCCGACCGACTATACCAGTCCTGCTCTTTGTCAGAAGTGTTATAGTAAGTCGCAATCAGTCCAACACTATTTTCTGGGACGGTAAATGCATGAGCATTTATAATGATTTTTTGCATATTTTAATTTAAATGCATTGCATTAAATTAAATATACCGAATTGATTATGATACCAAACATTGCACATTTCGTATGGTTTGATCAACAAAAAGAAGATTTTCCATTCGTCTACTATGTTGCGGTGCTGTCCTGCAGGGTGGTGAATAACCCGGACAAAATATATTTGTACTATCATCACGAACCCAAAGGCAATTGGTGGAAAAAAACCAAAGAAATTTGCGAAACCGTTTTCGTGGAAGTGCCAACCCACATTGGGTCCAAAGAATTGAAAAAAATAGAGCACAAAGCCGACGTGTTGCGAATCATGAAACTGAAAGAAATTGGCGGGGTGTACCTGGACATGGACACCATTTGCGTCAAACCCTATGCGCACTTGCTGCACCATAAATTCGTGATCGGCAATGAAATCACGGAGTCGGGGAAAAACATGGGGCTGTGCAATGCAATCATGATGACCGAACCCAACGGGGCATTCATCGTTGACTGGTTCAACCAATACGAGCAGCATTTTGAACCGGACGGATGGCAGGAAGCGTCCACCGTTTTGCCGCTGAACCTATCCAAACGGCACAACCCCGCGGATGTAACCGTTTTGACCCCCAATACTTGGTTGCTGCCAAGCTGGGAGCAAACCGACATGATTTTTGAAAAGCCGAACGAACCATCGGATGAACTGATTGCGTTGCATTATTGGTTTGGTGCCACCCATGAAAAGTATTTGAAAGGCATCGTCAACTTTGACTGGATCGTGTACAACTCTCACACCTTGTATGCGAAACTGTTGTTGAATGTTTTGCAGCGCGCAATGATTTGTCCAGTGGTTGCGTCTACGGATGCGGTTGTGTCTACGGATGCGGCTGTGTCTACGGATGCGGCTGTGTCTACGGATGCAGCTGTGTCTACGTCTTCTGTTAAAACGAAAGACCCAAATATGGACATGCTTGTTTTGATAGGGTCGGAACGGGCGCAACAGATGACCATTTTGACCAAAATAAACGAGTTTTACAAAAAGTTAACAAATAAAAATAATTCATTTGACATTGAAGATTTTGATGACTTCGCGCGTGCATTTAATGCGTGCAGTTCCATTGGGTTGTGCAGCATACTGTCACAAATTGTCACTACCAGTTATTATTTGTACGACAACAAATCGCACATCATAAAACATCGCGCATATTATGAAAAAATGATAAAATTCATGATCATGAATACCGGTCCCGTTTATGAAACCATAAATGTTTTAAACACCTTCATTCATCGCAATAGTGCTTATCCCTACGCGTATCATGACATGAGCAACGCTGAACTGTTTAAAAACATTGCAATGATGCAATCCAAATTGTGTCCGGATCTTTTGCTGAATGCGGTTTCCCCCTCGTTGTCGGTATCGGCATCGGCATCAAATAAAATAAAGGTGGGATTTGTTTCGGATTTCATTGTCCAGTTTCATTCCGTTGCAAAGGACCGCATAGGAATTATCAAACACTTGTGCGATGATCCCGAGTTTGACGTGAAAATCATGACTCGCAAAAAAACCCCGAACGCATTTTACGAAAAAATAATGGGGCCACACGCATCCAATGTCGTGATAACAATGGAAGACGGTGATTTGATTGCAAATAGGAAACAAATAGCGGACCAACAGTTTGACATCATCGTGTACCCCGAAATTGGCATGTGTCAGCAAACCCGATTCATTGCTTTTTCGCGCCTTGCGCCGGTTCAAATCAACACGTGGGGACATTCGGACACGTCGGGATTGCCAAACATTGACTACTTTGTGTCGTCCAAATATTTCAACGCGGAGGAAGACCAGGCGCACTACAGCGAACAATTGGTTTTGTTTGAATCGCTGGGAACCCATTATTATGACATTTTCAGCCATTTCAAGGAAGAAATTCAATTAGAAACCAAAGATGTAAACGGTGATAAGGGCAACGGTGATAATGACAATGACAATGACAATGACAATGACAATGACCCAACAAATGGTTTGCGCAAGACCGTAATTGAAAAAACCGGCATTTCAAATCCCCACATTTATGGATGCATTCAAATCTTCATAAAAACGCACCCCTCGTTTGTTGGCATGTTGAATGAAATATTAAAGGCAGACGAAAACGGTGTGGTTGTGATTTTGTCCACGCACGAGGGGGATGCGGATGATGTCATTTTCAAAAATTACATAAATACGAGGATTGAATGCAACGAACGCGTGCATTTCATATATCAAGTGCCCTTTTTAGAATATGTTGAAAACATAAAGGGTTGCGACATCATTCTGGATTACTTTCCGTTCGGGGGGTTTAATTCAACCATTGAATCATTTTTGCTGGGGAAAGTGTGCATCACGTGTCCCGGAACCCGGATTAGCGGCAAATTCACGCAAGGATTGTATCGCAAAATGGGCATAACCGAATTCATTTGCGATTCAGAAACCGATTATGTTGCAACAGCAGTGCATTACGGGAAAAATCATGCCGAAAGAAAAAAATATGAACAATGCATTCTGGACAATGTTCATAAAATCATTCAAGAACAAGCCAGCGTGGATGAATGGAAAACATTTTTGAAACACGTGCATTTGAAATCATTTTAATATCGGCTTATTTCAAAATGGCAGATACAATTGGAAATAAAAGCACGAGCGCGTGCGGAGGGGTGGGCTATGTGCCGATTCCACCACGTTTATGGAGCCGCGCGGGAGGCAACAATTGCTTGGGCGCATCATATAGCACGTATGAATTAGACCAGCGGCGCAAGGCCGAAATTCTTAAATACAAAAAAAATGGCGCACAACTGTCACAGGCACAACAGTACTCCATGGCGTCGCGCAATGCGCTAACACGCAAGAAAGCGTGGGCCACGCAAACGCAAACGTACACGAACCCCAACGTGGACAATCTGCCTGAAATTAAGATACCAATCAACAGTGTCATGAGAACTGTGTCATTGCAATGCAATGGTCCTGCAAACCGTTGCTCTTTGACCAGTGACAGCGATGTGCCGGGTCCAGTCATTCCTTTGTGCGTAAATGACAATGTGCCTCTTTACAATTACAAGATGCAAGTCACATATCCTTCGGGTGGTGGAACCGATTACATTGTTAGTGTGCCTACACCCGCACCTACACCTGCACCTACACCCGCACCTACACCCGCACCTACACCCGCACCTACACCCGCACCTACACCCGCACCAATAATTTTGACGGTGGTTGGATTCACTCTAGGTGTAAACTACAGCGTGAGTACCGTTGCCAGTGACACCGTTTATGTGTTCTATCCAAGTGTCACCACTAGTGGAACCGTTACTCCAAATGTCACATGCAATGCATCCTATTTAATTGTTGGTGGCGGCGGCGGTGGTGGCGGCGGCGGCGGTAGTGGTGCGGAATCCTTTTTTGGTCAAGGTGGAGGCGGTGCAGGTGGTTTAGTTACCAACTATCCAGTCAAATCACTTACATTGAATGCAGGTTCTGTCAACACCCTCACTGTTGGCGGAGGTGGTCCAGCGGGGGCAAATGGAAATAATAGCACATTTAAATCATTGACTGCATTGGGTGGTGGTACTGGTGCAGATAGGATAACAAATGCTCAAGCTGGTGGCAGTGGTGGTGGGGGATGTGTTGAACGATCCACGGGTGGTGCTTCAATTCAAATTGGTGGTTTCGGTAATCCTGGTGGTGACAATGACATCATATTTGGTACGGGTAGTGGCGCGGGTGGAGGTGGCGCGGGGCAAGCTGGTAAACCTTCATCAAATAATGGAGATGGTGGTAATGGATTGCAATATGACATCACTGGCACAATGAAATATTATGCTGGAGGAGGAGGGGGAGCAGGAATAGGAGGAACATCAGTAGGTGGTCTGGGTGGTGGTGGACAAGGAGCCAACAGTGCATTAAATCAGGTGGCAAATGCAGGAACCAATGGAACTGGAGGTGGAGGCGGAGGTGGAATGACTTATTCAGGAACGTTTAATTCTCAGATTGGTGGGTCTGGTATCATAGTTATACGTGTTCCCAGTTTTGCGTGATGGTCCGCCCATGTTTTGTTTTTTCTCTTATAGATATTTTCTTATTTTTCATTAATGAAATGAGAAAATATTTGAGTTTTTCACACAATTACACCAATTTAATCACCCCAAATGCATGACATATTGATAATTTAACGAAATTTAGGTGGCGTGTTCTCATTGCTGAGTTGGAAGGTTGGCGTCAAACCCACTGCTCGCATCCAGATACAACGTTGATTAGGTCGTTTGAAAGAAGGTTGCCCAGCACCAGAGTGTGCTTAATAGCGCTCATGTGAATGAATGATTATAATATATGCGTTGTATTAAATTTTACAAAATTATTAAAAATCATTAAAAATTGTTAAATGTGTATTGTTGCTAACCAATTTAATAATTCATTTTTAAATTATTAAATCATGCTGTTAAAACCATATTTATTGGTTATTAATACTTCTGTAACTTTTTAAGAAGGAACAAGGTCTTTGAACGCAATGTCACCTCCCAATCGGGTGGACCCAACTGCAACCACTGTCAGGGGCGAGGAAGCACTGAACCCCGCGTCCGCAGCCAAATACAAAGTGGACTGATCATTTGAAAGAAGATTGCCCATCGCCAGAGTGTGACGAGTGAGACTGCCTTCCGAAAAACCAGGCAAATCAGTGACGGCCACTTCCTGCACTTCATTTGCAGCCAGGTTGTCGGTGGCACTTGCAATGTTGGCATTCGCACCAACCGTGTAGCTTTTGGTAAGACCGCTGGTTGCTTGAAACGCAATCGCAACCTGTCGGCTTTCTTCCTGCATAGCCGAATTGGTGTAGTTGCCTTCTTGAGCCAGAATGAACACAACTGACTGAAGACCTTCTGCGTGCAACCCCTTGGCATTGATGTTTAGATTCACTGCAACGCGTCCATCGTAGAGACCGCCGCCCTGAACTCGGTAACTGGTTCCAGTCACTTCAATCTCCGGTTTTGTTGCAACAATGTATTTTGATTGCGGCGATGCAATGGTCAAAAACAAGTCAGTGGACGAAAAAGGGGAAGCAGCCGCCGATCCGTACTTTGTCGTGTATTGAACTCCCGCCTTCAGCCTGTATTGCATGTCAACGTCGTCTCCCAATGCATATCCATCGGCGGTCAAGTTGTATTCGTTCACGGTAGTGGGACCCACAGGTTGAACCGCATTCGCCGTGCTGGTGCATGTCAATACCTTCACTTGAGCTAGTTCCGGATTGGTGTTTGCAATGGTGACGTTGTCAATCAACTTCACCTCGGTCACGTTCGCTCCGCTCACAGGAGTAATCGCGTAGTCACCGCGCGTAACCCTAAGAACGGTGTTGTTGCTGCCTCTCTTAACAGTGTTGGTCATTCCAGACACGTCAATGGATGCCACTGTGAAATTCAATTCAGCCGTGTCTGAGAGATAAATCAAGCTGTCGGAGGTGGTGAGTTTAACCTGAAGCTTCAAGGTCACAACGGATGACGCGGCATGAGCACTCAGATCAATCGTGTAACCGTGATTGGTAACTGCGACCTCACTGTTGTTCAAAAGCAGTTTGTAACTGGCAGTCAACGACGAATTGGCATATACCGCAAGTGCATCGTCCCATGACGTTTTTGTTGCAGTGTGAGATTCCTTCACACCACCGGTGAGAACCATGTTGGTTGGCATGGGAATGGACGGAATGTTGAAAACCGTTTTCACCGTTTCCAAATTAACCTCGGACGGCGAGGCATTGGACAAGAACAAAATGTTGAAGTAGGGCTTGAACACAATCTCACCGGATTTGTAATTCAACCATTTGTTGACGCTGGGAGTTCCGGTAGAGTCCTTGATTTTAACGCCCTCCGTCAGGCTTGCATTGACAGCTGCGACATCCTGCAAGGTGTACAACTGATTGAGTTGAGCATCACCGGCCGAACGTTTAATGTCCATCAACCGCGTGAGAGGAATGTCATTGGCAGGAATCGCGTCATTATTGTCGCTGCGAAAGTAAACATACACTCCGTCAATGCCTTTATTGGCCACAGTTTGAAACGCAAGATCAAACTTGACTTTAGAGATGTTATTCGCATTGAACGTCTCATACGAGTAGTTGCTAACGGTGAAATTGGTCAAGTCGGGATTATCCATGAGGTTGAAAGTGTAGTCACTGCTGATGGGACCGGTAATGGTTCCTCCAACATTGTTCGGATCATTGATCTTGTACCGCACCTGCATGGTGCAAGCGTTGCCTGCACCCTCTCCGCGTTTGCTGGGGTCTACAACGGAAATGTCAAACACCCCGGCGTTGGAAACAGGCACTTCCTTCGTGTCATTCGGAGCAGACATGTTGCTGGTGAAAATGGCACTATTGAAATAAAACTCATTGGCCTTGGTATTCGGGTTGTTGATTGGAACGATCAGTGTTGCAGTGGCACCGGATCCGGAGAACTTCACTTCGCTTGCCTGGCCGGAAACCATAGTATACTGGTTGATCTTCGCAACAATGACTTGGGCAGCGGATTCGGTTGCACTAGGACGAGTGGTTTCGCCCGCAGGAGGTTGAATGGCAATGCTCACCTTAACGCTGTCGCTTTGTTCAAACAAAGTGTCGCTTGGAATCCAGAAATAGATGGGTTTTTGCAGACTGCCCAACGTCAACGCGGTACCGGGAATGTTGGGAAACAGGCCATTCTCGTTGGTGTACTTGTTTGCATTTGCAACGGAACTTAACAGCTCAATGTATAACTCCTGATCGGTTTTGGTGCCGTACCCTTGAATCTGATACAGCGTGGGTACCACCTTTGTGACGCCATTCACAATGACAGTAAACTTGTGATTCGTGTTAACTGTGTCCAAGTCCTTGAAAAATCCGTCAGTGATTCCACTGCCGTAAAAATCGGTCTTGTTGAATTTTCCAACCACACCCAATTCAGGGGCTATGGCATAACCATTTGCGGTTATAGTGTTGCTCATGTCAACCGTGCGATGACCGGTTCCGGCAACATTTGCAGCGGCAACCCACGCATTCAATGCAGTGAAACTGGACAAAGAAATAATGTCGGAAGTGAATGTCTTCGTAATGCCGGTAGAAATCTTATCAATGAACGTGTTTTCATAAACAGTCAGGAAATTGATCTCTGCAACAACCTCGTATTCGTATGATTTGTTGGATTTCTGAGTGGGAGCAGTGGTGGTCCAAACCTTATTCAAGTCACCTTTGTTGATCGTGTATTGAATTTTACCGTTAACTGCGGTGGTACTACGAGTCATAGTCGCTTGGTACATTACATTGGCCCCTTGTTTAAGATAAAACTTGATGTTGTTATTCGTCGGTGTAAGCTTGATTGGGGTTTCCAATGCGTTCATGTAAACATTCATGACACTGCTGATGGATGAATCATCTGCACCGGATTGATCCGCATCAAACCCATATGCAACAACCGAATCAATGACAGGCAATGATATAACATGCAATATATTATCAAATGTAACAGTTGTGGTGTATCCATCACTGTAAATGGCAATGACCATGATTTTATAAGCAGAATCATTGATCAACTTCAGACTTGCGGTTTGGGTCAATTCGTAAAGTCCATCGGCTCTGTATGAAATAGCGGAAGGTGCGTATTTAGACAATCCTTCAACGTTATCACTGTCATTGGTTGATCCAGGATAATTGTCAACTTCATCAAATGTGAATAGCAGGTCAGTGGGGCGACGTGAGTCGTTCACATTTGCAATGGTCAATGGGCAACTGAGTTTAATTACATTACCTGCCTTTGCTTCAATTGAAGCTTCATTTCGGATAAGGCATTGAGGGCCATCAAATTTATCACCGCCATCCACACGATACCTAAATTCATATGTTTCTGAGGTGGAGTAATAAGCTTGAAACGCTGGGACGACTGTACCAGACTCAGTGAAAGCTGCAGATGACTTAATGACGTAAACCGTATCATCTACGAAATCGAACGAATCTCCGTCAACTCCCACAGCAGTGCTTCCTTTTCCAAAAAGATTTTTTCCGGCTGACAAAGAGAACAGGATCGGTTTACCAGTGACATCGTCGGATTTCTTAGAAATACTGACTTGAGCAGAAACCAAATTGGCGGCTTGTGCTTGATCAACATTAAAATGAAATTCAAAGTAGCTACGATAGTCAACGAGATACGCGTTGATATATGATATATTGCTCAATACAGGGGCATCGGATGTTCCTGTATTTTTTTTATATGTGACGGATATATTCGGCATGGTTGTTGTGGTTATGTTATACAATGTTATAATATTTTTTTAAAAAAAAAATATAATTATGAAAATGTTATTAAAATGCTAAATTGCGTTTTGTCAATAGTTTTGATAATTTGCTTACATTTGTTTTGGGCAATGCAGGTGCTGAAGTTGGCGCTAATACTGGTTCTGGCGCTAATACAGGTTCTGGAACCGGTTCTACTAAATCTTCTTTTTGTTTTTTAATTTTGGACAATCTTGAAAATAAATTTCGGGGCTGTTGCTGTTGTTGCTGTTGTTGCTGTTGTTGCTGTTGTTGCTGTTGTTGCTGTTGTTGCTGTTGTTGCTGTTGTTGCTGTTGTTGCTGTTGTTGCTGTTGTTGCTGTTGTTGCTGTTGTTGCAGATGTTGCAGATGTTGCAGATGTTGCAGATGTTGCAAACGTTGTTGTTCTTCATGTTGCAGATTTTGCAGATGTTGCAGATGTTGCAACCGTTGTTGCTCTTCATGTTGCTGTTGCTGTTGCTGTTGCTGTTGCTGTTGCTGTTGCTGTTGCTGTTGCTGTTGCTGTTGTTGCAGCTGTTGCAGCTGTTGCAGCTGTTGCAGCTGTTGCAGCTGTTGCAGCTGTTGCAGCTGTTGTTGCCTTCGGAGCAACTTTGTTGTATTAACCAAAAGATACATTTTATCGTCCTTAATGTGATTATGTAATATGAATATATAAATATAATTATAAATATGCATACATTTAAATAATACGCACGCACAGATTGACGCAATGATAATGAAAATAAAATTGATTTAAAAGTCGGGTTCCAATTCCTAAATAATGCAAACTGAACAACGAAAGCTGCTAAATGTATTCCGAGATTTTCAACGGCGATTATGCTATTAAAGTAGGCGCAAACCAGGCAGAAAATGACGCTCTTGTGAAACAATCTCCGCAGCACGCCATGTGGTTCCATTTGAAGGATTTTCCCAGCGCACACGCAGTCATTATAAACACGGTGAAAGCGGGCACATATGACGCTGTTGTTATTAAACGCGCAGCCACCCTGGTAAAGGAACGCGCTTCGCCTAGCATTCGCGGGTTGCGCAGTGTGGGCGTCAATTACTTGGCAATCAAACACGTGCGGCGCACCGAAACCCCGGGCGCAGTCATCATGCTTAAATCCCCCAAATGCATCCAGGTCTAACGCCAGGACTAACGCCAGGACTAACGACAGGTCTAACGACAGGACTAACGACAGGTCTAACGACAGGTCTAACGACAGGACTAACGACAGGACTAACGCCAGGACTAACGACGATGACGACTGTTATTGGAGTGTTTGCGTTTTTTGTTTGCTTTTCGCCTTGTTTTTTTTCCACCTTTGTAAGGCACCAGGCGACCAAACTCGTCAAACGTCATACGTTCCCCTAATGACAATGGCCTTTGCATTTTAATTGTATTATGTGATATGGCAAATATATTTATCCATTTTTCTCTCGTTTTGTAAAAGGAAATTTACCTAAATATACCAACGAATGATGCACAAATACCAACATGCACCGACATTATAACATGTTTACAAATTTGTTGAAGTTCAGATTAGAGAGAAATTCAACAAAAAATAAATACGACAATCCAAATCAAAATCAGGATCTTAATTACTTAATTACTTACGGTTTCCGGCCCTATTTTTCTTCTTAATCGTTTTTGACCGTTTGCGCTGGGTTTTTTTGCGCCTGTGCATTCTAGGTTTTCTGGTTCCACCACTTGTTATTCTATTGGCACCAAATGCTACTGCATTTTCCGTTAAAAGTCTATCAACTTCTTCATATGTTTTAGCATTTTCTAACTTTGATTTCAAATCTCTATATTTTTGTTTCATTTCTTCAGAGCTCCTTGGGCCTGAAAAAACACGCTCAATTTCCTTCATTATTCTATCATAATTAAATGAAACATTGCTATCAAAGCTCTTAAATTTTTCTTCAGAATTTGGTTGTTTAAATGCCGGCACCGCCTCTGGTTGAGCTGCATTTTGAGCCTCTTCCACTTGTGGAGCTGCCTCTTGTGGAGCTGCATTTTGAGCTGCTGCCTCTGAAGCTGCATTTTGAGCCACTTCCTCTGAAGCTACAATTGGAGCCACTTCTCCTTGTGGAGCTGCATTTTGATCCACTTCTCCTTGTGGAGCTGCATTTTGATCCACTTCTCCTTGTGGAGCTGCATTTTGAGCCCCTTCCACTGGAGCCCCTTCCACTGAAGCTACATTTTGAGCCCCTTCCACTTGTTGAGCTGCATTTTGATCCACTTCCACTGGAGCTGCATTTTGAGCCACTTCCTCTGAAGATGTGTCTACTGCCGAAGTTTTAATAGCATCTGATAACTTACCAGACACAGTTGCTAGTTCAGTGGATGCCTTTGCTAGTTCGTTCAGTGCATCTTTCACCGGAGTAGGAAGTGTCGCCATTATTTGTTTATATATTATATAATATATATTTTTTACAATGAAATATATACTTCTATTTGTATATCAGTTGAATCATAATTATGCTAAACAATAAACAATAATAACAATCGTTTATTATCGGTTTGTTTTTGATTTCTCAATGAGCTCAACGATGTTCAACTCCTGATGTTGTTGTTGATGTTTATGTGTTGCGGGTTCCATGGTGGTATGGGTTTATACCGACGTGTATGAAAACGCTTTAATAAATATTGATTCACATTTTGGGAAACAATATTACAAATACTTTTTTCAATAAAAGTGCTCACGCAACTGCGTGAGCGCTTTTGCATACGCAAACAAATCTTTTCAATGTACAAATGTTTGCTTTCGCGTATACGAAATCAGACATAAATGTGGAGATCTTTTTTCAACATGCTCCGCCGATTGGAGGAGCACTTTTCACCATTTGCTCTTTTTTACGTTGATTTTGGGCCCTTTTTTGCCGGAGTTTTTGGGGTCGTACGACTCCTCTTCATCATCCGAGTGCAGATCTTTGGAGATTTCCCAGAATTCTTTAGAGCCTAACTTGAACGGACCGTGCTGTTGCGCCTTGTACCAGAAGATTTGTTCGTGCAGTTTGTTGGATTTCGCATTGTTATTGATCACCAAGCACTCAAAATTCTCGGTGCACTG
>Ga0247722_10000096_pt1 | contig 52362 bp, 87 predicted proteins | sample MSEWelMarce3H_FC_FD_189094 | JGI IMG/M metagenome (GOLD analysis project Ga0247722, IMG submission 189094) | Subsurface sediment microbial communities from gas well in West Virginia, United States - MSEEL Well Study Marcellus 3H_FC | ecosystem: Environmental > Terrestrial > Deep subsurface >...
ACGTCATTTTTATCTCCTTTATTTAACGTAAAGCGATATTAACATGTATAAAAATTATAGTCAACTAATATAAAAGTCGGATAAATACCCCCCTATTAAAATACTTGTTGACATAAAAATTGACTAGGAGTATAGTGGCTGTTCTAGTTTAGGAGTGGATATGAAGGTAGATAGATTTATGCGTATTATCACTAATGACAGGCTACAAAAAAAGTTTACACAAAAGTTCTATTATGTGGTAAAGTGGTTTTTAGTAATATTTTGGGGATATTTTTTATGGCACATTCTTTAAAACATATATCAGTTATTCTTGCTGATCTTGTAAAAGAGCTTAAAGAAGATAATGACAAATGGGAGAAAGCAAATGAGTCAAAGACAACATTACGATCAAATAATGATGGAGCAACACCAGAAGGAAGTATTAGAAACATTACATTATGTAACAGGGGAGAAGAAGATGAGCATACACAGTAAGTTAATGCAAGCAAGATTAAAGTTACAAACAGCAGACCTTAAAAAGTCTGGTCATAATAAATTTGCAGGATACAAGTATTTTGAGTTAGGTGATTTCTTACCTACTATTCAAGAGATTTGTAATGAGGTAGGTATTTGTGGCACAGTAACATTTTATACAGACATTGCAGTTTTAACTATTACAGACATGGATGATGCTACACAATTTATTGAGTTTAAATGCCCTATGTCTTCAGCAGCTTTAAAAGGTTGCCATGATGTGCAAAATCTAGGTGCAGTTCAAACTTATTTGCGTAGATATTTATGGACTAATGCTTTTGAGATTGTAGAGCATGATGCTATTGACGCTAGTGCAGGTGCTGTTATTAAAATGAAAGATACTAAAGCAGAGGACTTTATCTAATGGAACAACGATCAGAAGAGTGGTTTCAAGCAAGGCTCGGTTTGGTTACAGCCAGTCGTGTAGCTGATGTATTAGCAAAGATTAAGAGCGGTGAATCTGCATCTAGACGTAACTACAAAATTCAACTAGTAAGCGAAAGGCTTACAGGTGAAAGGCAAGAAACATATATTAATCAAGCAATGCAAGACGGTATAGATAGAGAGCAATTTGCTAGAGATAGATATGTGCAACAATTCGGGGAAGTGGAAGAAGTAGGGTTTATTCAACACCCTACTTTGGAAGCTGGTGCTAGTCCAGATGGTCTTGTAGGTACAGATGGGATTATTGAAATTAAATGTCCTATGGGAAGTACCCATACAGAAACATTGATGACACAAGATATTCCAAGTAAGTACATTCCTCAAGTCCAGTTTCAACTTTTGGTTACAGGTCGTAAGTGGTGCGATTTTGTAAGCTATAACCCAATGTTTCCAGAGCATTTACAGGTATTTGTAAAGCGTATAGAAGCAGATCCAGTGTATCAAAAAGAGCTTGAGTCAGAAGTAAAACAATTCTTGGAAGAAGTAGATACAATCATAAATAAACTTAAGGAGATTAAGTAATGTTTAATGATATAGAAAGGCAAATGTTAATTAAAGCGTCTAGTGGATTACATGCAGAAACATTTCATTCATTAGATATTGAAGAGCAAGAGAAGCAAATGGAAAAGTTAGATAAAGTTATTGGTCAGTTAATTAAACGTAATCCTGATAACTTTACAGGTAGCACAGTAGCAAATTTTTATAAAACACAAGGAAAATAAAATGGCAGAATATGACAACACAAACACGTTTACTTTATTTAAGAATGACAAAGGTGACAATCCTAAACGACCAGATTACACAGGTATTGCTAACGTAGATGGTATTGAATTTAGAATTAGTGGCTGGATTAGAGAAAGTGCTAAAGGTAAGTTTATTAGTGGATCTGTACAACTAAAAGATGGTGATGTTAAGCCTAAACAAGCAGCAGTAGATGAGGATGTTCCTTTTTAGGAACACCCTCTCTAAATGTTATTACTTGTTCATAACGTACATAGTTACTTCAAAGCCAAAACGCATTTCAGTTGCTGATGGTGATGTCCACATAGTTTGCTCCTTGTTTATGACATACAAAATTGTTTGTCTAGCAAATTATGCTGTTTTTGCAATACAAAAGCAAGTAAGAAATATTTATATTACCCTAATGAAAATACGGAGACATTATGGAAGAGATTATAGATTTTGATGACAATAGTGTGTTGGCACATACCCCAGAAGGTAAATTGCTAACATGTATACTAACGCAAGCAGTAGAAGATGCTTTATATAGACACGCACCTAATAAATCAGGTACTAAAAATATGAAGTATCATCATAAGATTAATTTTGAAAACAAAATAGACGCTATTAAATGGTTGTTTACTAATAGCGAATTATTAGATTCATGTTGTTTTGTAGTAAACGTGCATAAAGATTCTATTAGAAAAAAGATAATAGATATTATAGGTGCAGATGTTATTCATCCACTTGTGTATAATGTTTACAAACCATAATGGACATGCAACTGACAGAGCATGACGTTCATTGTATAGCTACAGCAGTCTATACAGAAGTCAATACACAATCACTACAAGAAAAACTAGGAGTTATTCATGTGATTGCCAATAGAATAAGGTCTAAAAGATTTGGCAAAGATGCTTGTGAGGTTGTATATAGTCGTGGGCAGTTCATAGGGGTAGAAAACTATGTAAATGGTAAGCAATCTAAACCCGATCAAAAAATGTTTTTAGAAACTCAATTACTGGTACTTGACACATTAGTTTTTAAGAAGTATGCTAACCCAGTTGCAAATAGCTTGTATTTTCATGATGATAGTATAGATATGCAATTTATTTGGAATAAAAAGAAAGTAGTCCACATAGGAAGGATGGTATTTTATTAATGAAACCGTTAGCATGGCTTGTAGAAGAGTTTGATAGCACAGGTAAACTTGTATGGTCTGGTCTTATGACTTCAGAACCTACGGAACTTTCATGGTTAAAAGACCTTAAATTAAAACTTCATAATGTTACGATAACACCATTAATACCAGATACCAAAAATATTGTAAAAGTAACTAATGTTAAAAAATATGATAGCAAAAAACTAACGGAGGCTTACGGTGGCAACTAAACCAAATTTATTTATAGCAACACCAATGTATGGAGGTTTATGTTATGGCACTTATTTAGAGTCTATGCTTAAACTGCAAGCATGGCTTAATGCTAAAGACATAGAAGCATACTTTTCATTTTTGTATAATGAAAGCCTTATTACTCGTGGTCGTAATACATTAGTGAATGACTTCTTAAAGGGTGACGCTACACACTTAATGTTTATTGATGCTGACATACAGTTTGAGGCACAACACTTATTAAAGATGATTGACTCTGATGTAGAGATTATATGTGGCTTGTATCCTAAAAAAGAAATTAATTGGGGTGCAGTATCTTTTGCTATTGAAAAGAAAGTGCCACAGGATCAACTTAAATACTTTACTGGCGAGTATGTAGTAAATATGGTTGGCGATGTTGAGAAACAACTTGTGCCATTAGATAAGCCATTTGAGATTAAACATGGTGGCACTGGATTTATGTTGATTAAACGTGAAGTATTTGAAAAGCTCAAAGACAAGTGTCCATCTTATACACATAACATGAATGATGTAAATGATAACTCTGATTTAGGTGACAAGGTTACAGAATACTTTACCACTAGCATTGATGACCGAAATCATTTATTAAGTGAGGATTATCATTTCTGTAAACTAGCTAGGGATAATGGTATTAAGGTTTGGGGTGCAGCATGGGCACAACTAGGTCACACAGGCACTTATCAATTTAGTGGCAGGCTTGTATGATTATACCTAATGACATGATTAGCCATGTAGGTAAGATATTTCAAGGTGAATATGCTATAGAAGGTATAGGAAAAAGCCCTTATATTATAGACATTGGTGCTAACGTAGGTGGATTTGCAGTATGGGCACATGAATACTTTGATAAACCAAAGATAGATTGCTATGAGCCTATAAAAGCTAACTATAGTTTATTAAGGCAAAATACAGCAGGAACTGATATAGCTATTAGAAACTTTGCTATTGGTAAAGAAGATGGTGAGCGTATGATGTACTACGGATTAAATAACTGTGGTGAAGCTAGTATGTTTCAAGGCAAAGAACAAAGAGCAGAAGGTGAAATGGTTAAAGTAATGTCTGCTAAACACTTGCCAGAGTGTGCCATCATGAAAATAGATACTGAAGGTGCAGAAATAGAGATACTAGAGAACTTGACTGTACAACCAGTAGTATTTCTTATAGAATTCCATAGTGCATGGAATAGAAGACGTATAGATGAATTATTGTATGACTATACCTTGATAGATTGCACAATGCGTGGTTATAATTACGGAATCTTAAAGTACTTAAGAGGTAAATTTTAAAAGGAGAATCATATGGATAATATCAATCATCCAAAGCATTACTTGGTAGGTGGTATAGAAGCAATAGATGTTATTGAAAGTCGCTTGACAAAAGAAGAGTTTATTGGATACCTAAAAGGCTGTAAAATGAAATACGACTTACGCTACCCTTTTAAAGGCAAGTTTGAAGAAGATTTAGACAAGTCTGAATGGTATAAAAATAAACTATTAGAAATAGTTAAAGATGAAGATGTTGTTAATCCACCAGAGGTTGCTGCTCAATTACAAAGACTAGAAATGGTTGATGATTAACATTCCGATCAAGGATGAAATTGTTAGTCATTGTAGAAGTTTACTAAAAAAAACTAACTTTGGTAATAGAGGTGTTGCTGATGGCAATGCCTCTGAACAGTTAAGAGGTATTGTAGGTCAGTCTGTTGTTTTAGATTTTTTAGGATTACCATTCATTGAATCTAATGGATTTGATAATGGAATAGATTTTACATATAAAGATAAAACGTATGATGTAAAAACTATGGGAAGAAATTGTGAGCCAAAGCCATATTTTGTAAATAATCTAATTGGATTGCAAGATAAATACAAAGTAGATAGATACATATTTTGTAGTTTAAATAGAACCAATATGATATTAACTATTTGTGGCTGGATAGATAAAAATGATTTTATTGAAAAAGCTAGTTTTTATAAAAAAGGTACTGTAAGAACTAGAAGTGATAATACATTTTTTCAAACAAAAGCTGATTTGTATGAATTACAAAACAAAGAATTGAATGATTTTAGTTTAATCGTCTAGTTCTGGCACTTCTGAATAAACGGAAAGCCCATCACCACTAATTTCAATGTGGCTTCCGTCATCTAACATTATAATAAGCACGTCTTCACCGTAATAGGCTTCTGCTTCTACTACCATTTTGCCTACCATGTGCTCACATAACTGTTGAATGTTCATAATTTTCCTTATATGCTGATAACTGATTCTTTTGTAACTTGTTCTGATTTCACTGATCTGCTCCATTTACCACATCCTTGACATTGGAATCGTTGATAGTGTCGTGATAAATTAACTGCTGAACCACGCTTTTGTAATTTGCTAGAACCGCAATTTGGACATACTGTATTTGCGGAATACGCATTGTGGTTAGGATGATTTTTAATCCATGCTTTAAACTTGTCATAAACTTTTTCAAGTAGTACTACATCGTTTTTATTGTACTCTTCCATAGTCTTCCAAGCTTTACGATCATCGTTCATACACTTAACCCACAATGTATGACCTTCATGTTCTGTTTTAGAACCTAAACCTAAAGCCTGTGATACATAATCTAGTTTGTTAGAAACAAACCTAAATTGTCTACGAGCTACTTGTAATAAATCTATCTGTTTGGCAGGTGCTGGAGGCGGCATACCTGCTAATAAGAATTCTTTGTGTAGTATGGGTATGTCAAACCTAGAACCGTTGTAATGGACTATAGCATCAGCTTCATCAAGAAGTTTATGCACAGAGTCTAGCATCTTTTGTTTGCCAGATTTTTGAATAGAATCAAACATGATTTTAGATTCACCGTACCACTTGGCTGCATAGCAAAGGGTATAAGATGATTCTAATAATTGATTTATAGAGATGTTCTGGTCAAAGATACCCCAGACATGAGCAGTATTTGGTGCTACTTCTATATCAATAAGTAAAATTTTCATAATAACCTTTAGTTATAAGTTTACTTATTATATACCAAGAAATAGTCTGCGTTCATCCAATCTTCTGTTTTGTAAGCCTTTTAGGACTTTACCACCAGCTCTACAATATTTAACTAGCGATTCCATAGCCGTTTCTTTATCGCCACGAAGCAACGCTTGACGGATGGTTGAACGCTGAAAGCATCCAAGACCCAGATTAAAGCAAAAGCTGACAAGAGCGTCAAACTCATGTTGTCGTAAAGGCACGTTAGGTAACATCTTATGTACTCCCAACTCAAAACGGTTGAGGTCTCGTTTAAGAATTGCATCTATTTCCTCGTTAGTAAATGTTTTGTTCCATTCAGGCGGTAATGTTTTTCCATCACCAATCAAATGACCAATTCCCACTGTCCATAGTTTTGCGGGACACTGGTATGGTTTGTTTCTAACACCTTCATGATGTCGGATTAACTTAATTGCCTCTTTAGATACTTTCACGTTTCTTTTCCCAAGTGCGAGAACCAAAGTAAAAGCCAATAATACTTGCAGTAATAGCCATTTCTTCAGAGCCAAATACTTCTTGTGAAGCTACAACAAAGTCAACACCTGACCACATAGCCCATACCAAAGAAATAAGGTTGATAAGCACTAACTCCCCTACAAAGATGAAAGCGACTACAGGTCTAACCATAGCGTTCCAGTTCTTAACTGTAGGGCTTGCATTTTCTACTAGCTTCTTATCGTGGTCGTATAATGCTTCACGTTCTTGTGCGTATGTTTGAACTTCTATTTGGTCTAGCTTAATAGCTTCTATCTTTTCTTGTGATATAAAGCCTGCTTTAGCTAATTCTAATTCACGTTCTGTTTGTAGTTTAGCCATTTCTCTTTCATGCTTTTGGTCACCTTTTTGCTGAAAGAAACCTAAAACACTGGGTAAGCCTGAAGTAGCAAAACCTAATATACCTGATAAAATACTTAACATCTATAACTCCTTTGGATCAAAGCCATACATTTTGGCTACACGTTTTTGTAATTTAAGAAACAAGCCTTTATGACTTGTGTACTGCTCTGTTTTTGGTGAAACTGTATATACACACATATGCAATATTTCATGGCAAAGTGTAATTAACACAGGGTATAAGTGAGAATGTCTTGCAGTAGATATAGTAATAACATGTGGCTCACCTTGTTCTGGTGGTTGATATTCTCCACATATAGCATTGTCATTTACGATAACAAAGTCTACTTTAGATGCTGGTGGTAATTTGTATTCATCAAATATAGGCATCTCTATAATTGCACTATAGAGGTTAGCTATATTATTTTCTGTAATGAATGTCATTTTGATAATGGGTTCATTGTGCTACGTTTAACAGTATTTAGTTTATCATCCATTGCGTTTACGGTTGCTTCTAATTCTTTACGCAGACCTGATACCATAGCTGAAGTCTCACGAGAGTTGGCAATAGCGTCTGAAGACTTTTCACTAGCTTTCATAATAGATTCAGATAGTTGGTATTGTCTTTCATTTATTGCTTTAACTTGTATTTCTAAACCATTTAATTTAGACTCTATGGGAGCTAAATCTAAACTGTCAACAGCTTCAATTGCCGTAACCATCTTGTTGTAAAAAGTTATGCCTGCGTATGCCGAGCCAGCTACTATTGGCAATGCTATTAAAATCAATTTCAGAAGTGCCGAGCTGGATAAGCTCAAGCTGAAGGTTTTGATTTTTTCCGAACTCATTGTTTATCTCCGTATCAAATTTAAATGCGTCTGTTATTTCTATTTGTTGTATAATAGGTTTGTTAAGTATTTCTAATGAAAGGACTATTCCAAAACCATGTACAAGCTCTTTACCCTTTGGTACGTCAAGTTTAGGACTCTCCTTGCTCTCATTCTTTTGTTCAGTCTTTGGTGGGTCTTTTGGGCTGTCTTCTTTTGCTTTTGGCTCACTTTTAGTTTCTTGTTTTGGTTGTTCAACCTTAACAGGAGCTGACTCTACTTTAGGTGGTTCAGGTGCAGCTAATGGGTTTACTTCTGGAGCAACAGCAGGTGGTGGTGCAGGAGGTGGATTATTTACAGGGTTAAGGGGTGAGCTAGGGCTAACTGGAGAACTCACGTTAGTGACGTTTGTAGCACTCTTAACACATGTATTGTTTGTTTCTACCCAACCATTCCATACAGGACTTCCATAAGGGTCTGGGCAAGATGAAATGTTAGTTTCTGTAATAGAACCTACATAGTCTGCTTGACAGGCTAGTTGCCTAGTTTCAACACTTGCCTGACACGTTGGAGGGTCTTGTGTGCAGTTGTTGCTAGTTTCTGTCCAAGCTGACCAGCTTTGCGTAGAACAACTAAAATTCCTGCTTTGATTAACAGCACCGCTATAGTGAGGTAACGTACAAGCTGTGGTTTGATTTTCAACCAAGTCTGAACAAGCAGGTGTTTGATACGCACCGCATATTGGGTCACTTGGGTTATAAGATACGCACCAATAGTCTTTAATTGCAATGATTGGATCAATGCCATGACATACGAGAGAACCTTGAAGCATATAGCCTTCAGGCGTTGGAGTATAGTTGCAATACCAAGCATAAGCATTATTTACCTTTGTTAATGATAGAAGTAGTAATAGGCTCGTCAGCAACAAGCGGTATCGTGTATGTATCGCCATATAGTTTCTTGAATATAGAAGGGTTACGTTCATACCAACCACGTTTAGCAGCATCACCAATAGAACCATTTATAGGACATGGTGAGCCTGACTGTATCATGGCTTCAAATACTCTATCGTCTTGACACAAGATAGATACTGCTGCAACTTTAAGACCTAAATCATTAAGAGTTTTAGCCAGTTTAATGCGTTCACAATTAACGTCTTTATAGCCAGAGCCACCACTTAAGCCAAACAATGTACTAGATACAGAACCAGTAACAGGAACAATACAAACGTCTTGGCTAAAAGCACTTATAGAAGGGCTAATGGCACTAGGTGGTGGTTGACCTTTATAGTTAATAGTAGTAGTATCAGCGTGTGCAGTATGAACCATAAATAAAACAAGTAAAACAATAATTGTCCAACTAAATATTTTAGAAAATGTTTTCATGTTACATAAATTTATGAGTTAATAGAAATACAATCACAAAACCTGCTGTTCCTAATAGTATTTGTTCTAAACGTTTGAGTCTTGCATTTATTTGTTCATAGCGTAAAGCACATACTTCTTCGTGTGTACTCAATCTTGATTCTACGTCTGACTTCACCATCTTATCCTTTCGGAGCATTATATAAGTTTATAGGGGGTAGGTATAAATCGTGCCATTCAATCATTGTTGATTTTGATACATTTTATCTAATTGTTGTAAGTATAAATCTGGCTCTAATAAACTTTGAGCCTCTTGTACTTTCTTAAGCTGTACACCTGCTTTAGCTGTTAAGTCAATAGGTGTTCCATATCTAGCTACTTTGCCACCAGCTTGAGTTAGCAATCCAGTAATTTTAGGCGATGTAATACCAATACCAAGTGCTGTTAATGGGCTTAATCCAGTACCAAATGCAATATTAAGTAACCCACCAGCACCACCCAAAGTACCAAGAACACTTTTTGGTTCAAAAGATTTCATAGATGCACCAGCAATTTCTGTAGATAAATCAATGCCAGTAGCCTTTTGCATTTTATCAGCAAGTGATAATTTAACACCAGTTTCATCACGAGTTGTTCTTAATAATTTTCTTAATGCTGTTTCTTGAGATGCTTTATTTCCACCAATAAGACCTCTGTCAATCTCTCTAATAGTTTCAATAGAGTTTTCGTAATCTGCCATTGCTTTTTTGTACTCTGGCACTTCTTTAACAAGGTAGTTTTTTACACCATTACGAGTGGTGTCTATAACTCTTTGTGCTTGAGTCATCTTTACATCGTCTGGATACACAGCATCTATTCTTTGTTTTAAAAAGTCTAAACCAGCTGCTGTATGTAATTTAGGTTGAGATTCCCATGTATTAAGAATTTTCTCTACTTCATTAATTGCTGCTAATTCTTTATCACCAACACTTACTTGACCTTTGTAAGTAATAGATTTTTTAGCATTATCAAAAGTTTCTCTAATTGGAGCAAAGTCTAATTTAGCTGGACTTGCAGCCCATCCAGTATCTGTACCTTTAAATTGGCTTGATTTTTTAGCTGTTGAATATTGCAAATTTTTCTGTGCAATCATTTCTTGTAAACCAGCTTTTGCTTTATTTAATATTTCTATTGATTCTGTTTTTCCTACAATTTGATTAATTGCAGTATCAATACCAGCTTTAGAAGCTTCATATACTTTTTTAATAGCTTCACCACCAACACCAGTTGTTAATCCTAGTATTGGAGGAAGACCAGCTTCTAGCACTTTACCGCTCATATATAATGGATTTGTTACTTTAGATAACTCTGAAAATCCTACAGCAGGTGTAGTTACTTGCCTCTCTGTAAATGGAACTTTGCCTGTAACAGATGGAATTTTGTATGGCACAGCTTTAGATGCAATACCAGCACCTGTAGATATATCAAGCAATGCCTCTACTGGTCTTTCTTGAGCATATTGTTTAAATGATTCTGCACTTTGGTACGGTGCTGCAAATGCTCTAAACATTTCTTCTTGTCTAGATACTGGCATTTTTTCCAATACTTTTTCTGGAGAATACATTTGACCTAAACTTTTTCTTGCTGCTGCTTGTGCACCTCCAGCAAGAGTTTCACCAGCTGCATAACCAACTTGTGGTGCGTTAGTGATTACATTGTAGCCACCACGCAATATATCCAATAAGTTTTGAGGCACATTTGCACCAGCTTGTAAAAAAGAAAAGTTTGTTGGAACATCGGCTACAGCACCTGCTTTTAATGGACCAGATGTAGTAATGTCTGGAACTTTATTTTGCGTTAATTTATATAAATCTTCAGCCATGTTTTATCCTAGAAATAATATAATTCGTTATTCATAATGTAATACTGTGCATTTGGATCTAATCCAGACGCTTTGGCTGGGAAACGTTTTTTAATATATGGGTTTGCACCAGAATATACTTTAATTTCACCTTTGTCTGTTTTTACTTTTGTTTCTAATGGTAAAAATTCTGATTTTGGAAACTCAAAGTCATTACCATAATCATTTGCATATCCTTGATTAAGGTTAGCTTTTGCAGCTTGAATAGTTTGTAATAACTCAACAACTACTCTTTTACCTTCTTCTGGAGGAAGACCTAACTTAATTTTATTTAAAGAAGCAATAATTCTATCGCCTTCTTTTTCTGATAAATTTCCTGTTCCAGCTGCACCAGAAGGTGAAAGTGCTTTTAGTTTTTTTAATTCACTTACTAAAGACGCACCTTCTGTACTTGTAATAAGGTTATTTAATTTAAATGCAGAAGTTCCTTCTATACCAGCACGCTTACTTGCTAAAGGACCAAAAGCATTATCAAAATCTTTATCTGTAATAATATCGTATACTGTTTTTTCAAAATTATTTAAACTTGTAAATGAATCTGTTAATCTTTTTTGAATTTCACTTTGATTATCTTTTAACTGCTGTCTTGTAACTGCAGAAACATCTTGTCTATTTACAAATGGAATGGTAGATGTTGTTTTTGCAGCAGGAGTAGGATTTGCAGATACATTTGTTTGCGGAACTTTTGTTGTATTAACTGCAGCAGGTTGAGTTTGTTGCGTAACCTGTGGTTGCGTTACTGGTGCAACATTAGTTTGTGTAGCGGTAGTAACTTGTGGCTGAACAACAGGTTGATTTGCTTGACTCATTCTGTTTGCTCTATCTAGTTTAATTTGAGCAATAATTTTATCTGCAGATGGCAATTCATCAAGTGGAGCACTTGGTAATTTGGCTTTAAATTCAGCTCTAGGAACTGCTTGTTTTGACTTTTCTATAGAAGAAACAGCAATAGCGTCTTTTGCAATACGCACATCAGCCATATCTTGTGCAGATGGGCTTTGAGGATTAATACCAAGTTCTTGCATAATTGAAAGATCTTGTTTATCAATCTCTGGAAGAGGTCTAAATCTTTCTTGTGTTTTTTGTAGTCTTTCTAATGTGCCTTTTGGATCAATAAAAAAAGCATTTGCTAATTCTGGGTTATTTCTAATAGCGTCTGCTAAACCAGCTTCTGTTCTTTCAAAACCTTTTAATTCAAACTGACCCTTTTTAATATTTTGCATAAGGTTAGTTAATTCAGTAGTAGTCATAAGGTTTCTAGTAGCTGCATCTATAGGAGCTTGTCTTCCTCCAACAGCACCAGTAAATCCACCTAATGCAGCACCAGCAACACCTTTATTCCAATTAGAAGCAATACCAGTAGCTAAACCAAGACCAGTGCCAATAAGTTGTTGCGTCTTAAGTCTTTCCTGTTCTTCTGGAGATAAAAGACCTGCAACAGGGCTTTGTCTTGTAAGAAATAATGTATCTAATAAACCTTGAAAATTATCTGCCATGATTATCCTATCCTTTTAACTTGTAAAAGATTGCCAGCCATTGGACCAGATTGACCTTTTCTAATTTGTTGGTTGCCCATTGCTACAGCTTCTTGTAATCTTTGTTTATCTGCTTGTTCATTTTTTTGTCTTATATCTAAAAGACTTTGACCACCACTTAATACAGTCATTGGATTTTGTTGGGCATATGACATAGTATTAGAACCTAGATCAGAAAGTCTTTCTCCAAATGTTAATGGTGTATCTACAGCTATACGTCTAGGGTCTAATGTTAATGGGTTTGGTGTAGAAGAAAATGAAAATGGAATACCAGTAGCAGGTGCACCAGATGCAGCAAATCCCAATCCATCATCAGCGACATTAAGATATGGGCTAATGTTTATTCCTTGACCTGCACCACCAATTACATTTGTAGGAAGTGAAGTATTAAATGCTATATCATCTAAAGAATTTAATGCTAAATCGTCTACAGTATTTGCAACAGTAGGAGCTAACTGAACACCAGTTCCAGTAGCAGAAGGTAACGCACTTTTGAAACCTGAAAATAAATTACCACCAGCACCACCTGCACCACCTAAAATACCGCCAGTAGCAGCACCTAGCAATGCACCTTTAATAGGGTTTCCACCCATTACACCAGAACCTACAGCTCCGATAGCTGCTGGAACTAAAATTTCTGGACCAAGAGAAGGTTGTAAAAAGTTCTTAATAATCCATACAGGATTAAAATACTTAAACATTATTTGCCTACCTTTCCTACTACATAGCAGATTGGTTCTAAAATAGCACGATAAATCATGCCATAATTATCACGTTTTTTACCTCTTTTTTGTTTCCAGATATCAGCAGTCCTATGTCTTGCGATATGCTCTAAAACACCCCTTAAAATGCGTTGTAGGGCATTCTTTTTACCACTCTTATAAGCATAGTTTACTAATGGTAAGAATAGAGTGTGATAACCTTTTTCGTATGCTGGGTCTAAATCTTTAGATTGAGCTAACCAAATAGCGTTACGGAAGCTACCAAAGCCATATTCAGCATTCATAGCTGTACATACAATCTTGCCACCACCTGATTGAGTTGTTTTTGTAACTTGACCAACTGGAGCACCGTATGCAGCACCCAAGTAAGCTTGTAGTTTTGTGTATGGTTTGTTTTGTTCAAATTCGTATCTAGCAATTTGATCTTCAAGAGCTTTTTGTGAGTAGTCTTCTCTAACTTGACCAACATTCATAAGTTGGTTAATATCTTGGAATCTAGCTTGAGCTAATTGAGGAGCTTGTAATGCAGCTGCTTCTTGTCTAGCACGTTCATTAGCATAGTTTTGATATGCAAGTTCACCCGCTTTGCCAGTCAAAGTTGTAGCTAAAGTATTAGCGGCTCTATTTTGTAAGTCTGCAGAAACATTAGATCCATAACGACCAGCCATAGATGCTGAACCTTGTGCTTGTTTGATAGCATCATTGTAAGCTTGTGTAGCTGTTTGAACAGCTGGTTGCATAGCAGCTTGGAAATATGGGTTAGCACCTAAATATTGACCTTGTACAGTACCTAATTGTTGATTAAGTGCTGCACCTGTAAGAGGGCTTCCTGCTCTTGCTTGTGCTTCAGCTTGTGCTAATGCAGATTCTGTTTGAGCAGATGGGCTAACATATGTTTGACCAGCAAAATATTCAGGTGTAGTAGTTTGATATAAGTTTTTAGCTTCAGTTAATCCATACTCTACAAATGGTCTTACAGTAGGATCTAATTCGCTTTTGGTTTCAGATGTGCCGCCACCACCAGAACCTCCACCACCATAAAATGTAAATGACTGTACTAATTCTTGTACCCAATTGTGTAACTTAAACATATCTAGTTCCTTAAAGTGTATATTCCCATGTTTGAGGTTTAAAACCCATCTGTCTTGCTTTACGTTCCCATCCACGTCTTTCGGAGTTAAACGTAACTTTAGTTTTACCGCCTTGTTTTGCTATTTGTTGAATCTCTTGAAATGCTTGTGTAAAGAGTGCCTCATCATTAATTAATGACCATGCAGCCCATACATGAAGCCTGTTTCCGATTGGTTGAAGTACTACGAATCCTACTGGTTTATTGTCTATTATTCCCATAAACAACATAGAACGTTGCTCATAGCAATCACAATATACATCTTCTGGTATATACTCGGTATGACCTTTAGACCTGACTATTTCTAATCCGTGTCTAATGTATTCCCAATGTTGACGTAAATTATCTTTAGGTATGTAATGTAAAATCACGCTACTATAATATATCCGTATGTTTTATCTGCTGTACTGTTTGCAAAGTGTTTTAATGTTGCACTACCTTTAGTTCTAGCACTTACATATACATTAGTAGATGCTGAAGTTGATACATAACTCATTGTAGTAATAACGCTTGGTGTAGCTGGTCTTGTTGGACTTGTACCTGCTGCATAATGTTCTATAGACACACCAGTATCAGATACTTTCCACATAAGTTCAACATAGTCACCTGCTACTAATTCTAAATAAAAGTTTAATGCACCAATAATATGGCTTGGGTCACCACCACCTCTTCTTGGTGATAAACCAAACCTACTGTTTGATGCTGCAATATCTGTGCCATTTTTTCTAAACCAAACTTCTGCGTCTTGAGAGTCGTTGGTTGTATTCTTAAACTGTATAGAAAACTCTAAATTATAAAGACCACTATTTCTTACATTAAGCCTAGAACTGTTTGACAAATAAACACCATTAGAAAAGTCAGTAGTGTTAAATGTAATTGTATAAGCTGCTGTTGTTGATGCAGCAGTCTGGTCAGTTGAGTCTTGAAACGCACCATAAGGAACAGTATCACTACCAGCAGCAGTACTAATAGGTGTTAGTAGTATTATACTATTATAACCTATTCTTTCATCATATATCGTGGTAGTTGTAGCATTTCCTGTAGCTAAAGTAATTTCACCAGTATTGTTAGATTTACCTTCTACAAGGTTATTTACTACTTCTGATATTTCACGTGGGTCTGCACCAGCGTAGTTGAGCTTACGGTACATATCACGAGCCATTATCTATTACCTTGTTGTTCTAAAGTAACGTCTATAGTAACTGCTGTAGTCCAACCACCTGTAGGAGTAACTTGAACTCTATAGTAACGACCAGCACTTCTAACAGATGCTCTATTTTCAGATGATGTTGCTACAGGTGTTGAATATACAACAGGGTCACTTAATAATTTACGACTTGCTACTGCAATATTACAAGAACCATTGTCAATCTGTGAACGCACTAATGTCATTACAGAGTCATAACCTTCTTCAATTTCACCTACAATTAAAGAAGCTGTAGAATTGGCACCTGTAAATGTCACTATTCTGTTAGTTGTAACTCCGCCTAATAGTAACTTACCACCTACCCAAATTCTATCATCTAAAGATGCAGGTAATGTGTCTAAAGAACCAAATACGTCTAATTCTTCTAATGTAAATCCTGAAGTTGCTAATGATGCAATATATTTTGTTGTTGTTTGAGCAGAAGACCACTTACCAAGTTTCCAGTTGTAAATAAGGATAGAACGGTCACCAGAAATGTTTGGATAATTCCACATAACAAGACTTCTTACTGGGTCTACAGCAGCAGATATAGTATCAATACTACCAGCGTTCATGTTATCGTAGAACCATCTATCTACTTTTTCTTTGCCTATAGGTGTAATGTTTTGACCATCACATGAATAGAAACCATCATCTGATAAGAAGTATGTAATACCACCGTATTGTGCTACAGAACCACCTGTAACGCATCCAATACCTCTTGAAATATTGTCAAATTGGAAGAAATATGGCGAACCAATATAGGTCATGCGAGTAATACCACGTTCTAGTAGTATTAAACCAAATTCACCACCTGTAATATTTTGTATGTTGCCACCGTCACTAATTATTTGGAAGTCACTTTGTGATGCTGCACCAGAAGTCCAATTAGTTTCGTCATTAATGTCAGACCATTGCACTTTGTTAGCGTTTGTACCACCATCTAGGTTAGCACAGACTACAAAGTCACGAACAGTTGTGATGTATTTAGCTATAGGAGCAGCAGCAGCTACGTCAGCAAATGCAGTAGATGTGCCTACAGTCCATGCTTGTACTTTAGAGGCATCATTAACTGCTAGTAATACGTTACCAAATTGTGTAAAATACCATCTAGCAGAACCTGCATATCCACCAGCTTTAGATACATCATCTAGGTTAAGTGTAGCAGCATTAAACTTAAATAGTTTAGATGTGCCACCAGCAAAGACCTGTGTTAAATTGTTAAATTTAGCAGCGTGTATATTGGTAAGGGTTTCAGAACCAGCATTAGAGTAGTTAGCAGATAATGGAAATGCTCCATATCCAGAAGCTACAGGAATGACGTTTGTAACGTCTTGCATTGTACCTACAATACTAGGTTGGTCTGGTAACCATTCACCAAATGGTATTCTTTTGACAGGCATTACTCACCCCAATTTTGTGCGTTTAAAACCTCAATAAGAGCTTCTACAGTAGTTGATGCGTTAATATCAACTTCTAATCTGTTTGCTTCTGTAACGATTTGTGTACGTTTTAGAGTTACTTCTGCAGGTACTTCTACAGCACGTTCTGCTTTACGGATAATAACCCAGTCAGTTTGTGATAATAGTTTACCTGCTGTGTCTTTAACTTCAGCTACATATTGTGCTTTAAGTCCTACTAGGTCTTTAGGGTTGTTTACATCACCATCCCAATAAAATCTATCGTCAGCACGAACTGGGTCAGCTACCCACGTAATACCTACAGCGTTTTTTTCTTCTTCTGTAGAAAGGTTAAGCCAGTTAGCTGGATATTGGTTACCATTAGCGTCTTTAAAAGCTGTGCCTTCTGGGAGTCTGTTACCGTTTAATAAAAACATATTTTTCCTTATCTTGCGTTAGAGTTTTTGAATGGGTTTTCTGCAAATGCCATGTATATCATAGTTGCTGCATTAGTATTAATATCTATATAAGAACTCCGTAATTTAAATCCATTGGATAAAATATCCCATGACAAATCAGTTGCTTCTGCATTAGACGCATTTGCTAGTAAATATGGGTTCACTACATTATATGTAGCACGAGATGTATCAAGCATATACCATGAACCTGTAGAGTCTGTTCTTTTAATCATTACAAATTTAGGTCTAAATCCAAGATATACAAAAGTACCGTCAGCACTACCATTACCTGTGTAAGAACCAAACTTACTAAAGCCAGCTATTTCTGCCCAGCAATAGGCAACATAAGTGCGAGTGCTACCATTAACATCATTATTAGTTCCCACAGAAAATACTGTAGATGTTGGTGATGTATCGTTCCATAAAGTAATTGATGACGCAGAAGCATTAGCAGCATTTAATTGAAGGTATTGAGTTGCACCAGTAGAACTATGATAAACTGCCCAATTATCAATTGCATTTCTAGTTTTAACAATTATCATTTTAGGTGCAACACCTAAACCATGTCCTACTGTTGCATTAGCACCTGTTCCTGTATAAGTCACTACACTAAACCCAGCAGTTGTACTTGCTCTTACTTGTGCTGATATAGTGCCACTAGTGTTAGTAACTGTAGATGCACTAGCTTGCCATTGCCAGCCTACATAAGTTTGCCCACTTTCGTTACTAGCTACGTCAGACCCAACAGAAAAACCATTTGAATTAAATGCAGTAAGAGTTCCTGATTGATTTGCCTCTGCAGCTGTTTCGTTACTAGAAATACGATTTAAAACTCCACGAATAGTATCAAATAACCAATGTGAACTATTTGAAGAACGTTCTTTAAACCATACTAAATCTGGTCTAAATCCTGCTGCATTAGTAATAGTTTGTGTTGTGCCATTGCCTGTATATAGCGTTGCATCCATAACAGTATTAGCTTTTTTGATAGTGCTATCAGGTAAATTAAATGTGTTTACTGCTGAAAAACCTGTAGGCAATGCAGTAAATGGTCTTTGACCAAAGTTCCAATGTCCTGTAACAGTTGAAGCTGGATTATTTCCATTAGCAAAATAATATGTGCCAGCAGGAATACTAGAATAAGCTACACCTTGAGATGCACCATTTTTATAAAATGTAATTGTTCTTGCATCTGCATCAAAAGCAACCCCTATAACATCATTTAGTCCCCATGTTGCACCATAAGATGTTTGAGTATTATTATTAGCTTTAAAACCATTGCTATTTAAATATGAATATTCACCTGCATTTTGACCTAACCAAGAATGGTTTGGATTAATTGAGTCTAATGAAATACCAACATACATAGCTCCACCTGCTGGTGTTGTTCCTTGTGTCCATTCAGCATACCATTTACCAGACGTTATTCCATATGTTGAATATGCTATTGAATTTGTAGCACCTGTAGCACTATATGATAAATTACCATTTGTTATGGTAACTGCAGAACCTTTCCATAAAGGATTAATAACAGCATAATTACCAGTAGTAATACTTGTATTAGTAGGCACATCTTTCATTGAGTCATATGTTGTACCTGCTGTGATACTGATATTGTTAGTTACCCAATAATTAGTATTACCACTAAAGTCTTTACCTAGACCTACGTTAGATGATGTAGTAAGTGCAGAGTTATCTGTAAATGGTAAGTAGAAACCGTTAGTACCGTAAGTGCCACTATATTTTTTAGGTATCCATGAACCTGTAACAGCGTCTGTAGAGCCGAATGATGATGGTGTTAGGGCTTGTCCGTCTACAAAGTTTACTTCAGCTAGGTAGCCGTCTAAATAAGAGCCGCTAAAATATTGCCCTATTTGATGTTGATTGGTAGCATTAACTAATAAATCTTGATTTTGTGAATATCCTCCAGCACCACCAAATGTATATGGAAATGTTTGTTGTATACCATTTACATATAATTTAACTCCATTAGCGGATGATGCTTGTGTTGTATCTACAACTAATACAATATGATACCAAGCAGATGGGTCACGAAATACAGCGGATGTAGCATAAGACCAATTTTGAACTCCACCACCAATATAGTGTTGAAACTGTATTAAGTCATTTGTAAAATAAAATGCTGTAGATTGATTTGAACCAGATGAACCACTACCAAATAAACCAAATGCAGTTGATGATGATAAAGTTCCTCTTTTTACCCATCCACTCCAAGTCCATGTTTTTCTGTTAGATGCAGTTGCTGGTGTTCTTGATAAAAAAGCAGAAGCACTAGCTCTAAATCTTAAAGAGTTGTTGATGTTATATCCAGAAGCATTATTTCCTGCTATGTTAAACATTAAGCAACTCCTTGTGTACGACCTTGTTCATATAGATTTGTGCCATCACTTCTGAATGTAAAGAAGTCTTTAGCGTCAGCAGCAGTAGAAAGTGTAGGTGCTTCAGCTCTTTCCCATTTAAATACGCTATCCCATGATAATGTTCTTGAGCCTGTAGCATCTTGGTATACTGCTAGACCATAATAAGCACCGTCTTTAAGATTTGTAGGTGCTCCTACTGTTCTGTTATCTGTTAAAGTAACTGTAGCTGTTTGACCCAAGTCTGTGTTCCATGCAATAGTTGAAGCGTCTGTAAGAGTAATAGGTAATGAATAACCTGTTCCTGTAACTGTAAGTGTACTTGTAAGTGTTAATCCTCCAGTAATAGAATTAAGATTAACAATATAAGAATTACTACCAAATGTTACCACAAATTTAACTGTAACATTGCCAGAAGTAGAAAGACTTGTAGCACCTGTACAGATAAATGTATTGGCATCACTAACTGAAGTTACTGTAGTAGAAGCGTCTACACCAGTACCAGATGTAAAGTCTAGGTAAATCTTGTCACCAGCTAAAAGACCATGAGATGTTGCTGAAATAGTAATTGTTGTACCAGATTGTGAATAAGTAGCTGAAATACTATCACGACCAATATTAGCACTACCGTTTACATCTAGTGTTACTGCTGGAGATGATTTGTTGATACCTACACGATTGTTAGTAGCATCCAATCTTAATGTGCCACTATCAAAAGATAAACCATTAGGAATAGCAACTGTAGAAGCATTTAATGTAACTGCATCACCGCTAGCGTCACCAATTGTAGCACTTCCTGTAACAGATAAATTATTACCTACTGTGAAGTCTGAACCATCTAAACCTGCTTGCTGATTTTTAAGTTCAGCTAAAATTTCACGCATAGCATTATTAACGTCTGACGGAGCCATGCCCTCGCCAATATTAATACCATTTACGTTTGTGTTACTGGCTGCGGTAGATGAATATTCACTAATTTTTGTTGCCATTTTTTATCCTTTTAATAACCATGTATTTGAACCTGCTGTAACTTCTGTCCATGTTTCAGGACTTGCTGTTACAGTAGTCCATGTGTCTGTGCCTTCTATTACTGTATCCCAGTTATAACCAAATCTTATTCCATTTGCAGTTAAATTAGCAGTTCCTATAATACCTGCTGCTCTACGATATATAGCGACTGGAAATGCTGTTACTATGGCTTCAGCATATATTGACGCAAAACCAGAGTAAACCATACCACCTAATGCTGTTAATGTTGCAATGCCTGTAATACTTGCAGAGCTATAAGCATCTGAAGAACCATCTGCTGTAACTATTGCATAAGTAGTAATGCTAGCATTAGCAAACTGTTCACCAACAAAAGCTGTGCTAAATGGAGCTTGTGAAAACCCACTTAACCCAAACATTATGCTACTCCTAAACTACGACCTTGTTCGTAAAGGTTTGTACCGTCTGAACGGAATACAAAGAAATCTTTAGCATTTGCAGCAGTTGATAATGTAGGAGCTGTACCACCAGCCCAATCAAATACAGCGTTCCATGTAATTGTTCTTGAACCTGTGCCATCTTGTATTACGCATAATGAATAAAATCCACCATTAACTAAACCTGTTGGAGCACCAAATGTTCTGTTACCAGCAATAGTTACTGTAGCTACTTGAGCTGCACCTACTGCCCATGAGATAGTTGCACCGTCTGTTAATGTTGCAGCACCAAAATATTGTTGTGCAGTAAAGTTAGTTGCTGTAGATGAAACTACATAATCTGTGCCTGCTGTAGCATTTGCTAAAGCACCACCACTATTTGCTTTTAAAATAGCTGTGCCAGAAGGTGGAGCTAAATAATCTGTACCTGCAGTAGCAGCAGTAAATGCAGAAGTACCATTTCCTTTTAAAACACCAGTAAGTGTAGTAGCACCTGTGCCACCGTTACCTACTGCTAGAGTACCTGTAATACCTGTAGTTAATGGTAAATCTGTGCAACTTGATAAAGTTCCAGATGCAGGAGTTCCTAATGCAGGTGTTGTTAATACTGGTGATGTTAATGTTTTATTTGTAAGTGTTTGACTTCCAGTTAATGTAGTAACTGTAGAGTCAATAGAAAATTGTGTTCCAGTAAGTGTTAATCCTGTACCTGCTGTATATGTACCAGCACCAGAGAATTGTGTAAAATTAACTGCAGATGTACCAATAGTAGTTACTGGGTCTATAATTATCCAACCAGTATCATTATTAACTGTGCCATGCACTACAAAGAAAAAGTCACCACCATTTAATTCTGTTGTAGTATCAGCGTCAGTAGCTCTAGTTAATACTGTTCCACCAGTAGCCCATGTATAAATACCATTGTGAGCAGCATTTGCTTGGTTTTTAACAAGTACTCTATCGTTATTAACTAATGTATATCCGTCTAATACTGTAAGTGCTGTGCCTAATGTAAGTGTAGCACCTACACCAGATGTTCCATTGTTATAGGTTACAACTCCAGATAAAGCAGCAGTTGTGGCAGCAGATACTGCGTCATGCACATGAAGTCCAGTTATAGCAGCGTCTACATATTGTTTTGTAGCTACTTCTAATGACGCAGTTGGATTGGCAGTAACAACAATAGAACCACCAGTAATAGATACGTTATCACTATTTTGACTTGCAATAGTTCCAATAGCGTCTGTAGTAACTGATTTACCTGCTGGGTATGAACAGAATACATCTTTTGTACCTGCAGTAAATGTAACAGCAGAACCAGCGTTAGATGATGCTAATACAGTTGTTCTAGCTAATGTGCCAGCACCTACCGTACCAATACCTACTTCCCATTCTGAACCGTTGGTAATAGTGTAATAAGTTGTGTTTGTGTTACCAATAGCAGCAGAGAATGTTTGGAACCCAGTAACAGCACCTGCAAGCGTGAGTGTACCTGTGCCTGTAGTGGTACTGGTTTCTCGTACCCTATCTTTAACTACGAGAGCCATGAGTTATCCTTACGCTAATGTTACTGAAAGATTACCAGTAGTGATTTTAAATATGTCACCTAAGTCAATAGTTTTGCTTGCATCTAAAGGTGTATGGTAAAGAAGATTGCCACTTGTAAGTGCATCATTAATACCAATCCAACCTACAGTTCCCCATGAACCAGTTGCTGTTGGAAAAGTAATGTCAGCATTGTTTGTAGTGACTCCACCTGAAGGAGCAGCAAAGGTGACAGCAGTTCTAGCGTAAGAGCCACCACTAACTTCTGTGCCACTACCTGCGTCTGTAGGGTCTGAAGTCCATAGTGATACGTATACTGCTGCTGGTGATGTATATGTTGTTGCTCTTAGAGTTGCATTTATAAGTGCGTTTTCTAAAAAGTTACTAAATTCTGCCATGACTGTTCCTTATCGTGGTGTTACATTTAATGTAGTGTATGAATATGTTTGACCTAAGTCGCTTGTTTTAATATTTCCAATTGCTCTGTCGTATAATGCAGACCATGTTTGCACTCTAGCGTCATTCATAAGATATGGTTCTGCTTCTGCTAATGTTGCGTAAAGTAAAGCATCTGGATAGTATGCTAAATACAAGTTACTAGAAGTTGTGCTAGAAATAAATGTAGGTTGAGCATAATATAGAATTTGAATTGTGTAATCTGTATCTTGAGTAGGTGCAAATTGAAACTCTGTACCTAACATTGTAAAGTAATGTGAACGACCTGATAATGTTGTTTGTCCATTACGGAAGAATAAGTCAGGTGTTTGAAACTCTAAGATAATAGGTGGATTACCCTGAAAGTGCATCTCTCGTAACTCTAAAAAGTCATTAGGAAATGCTACCTTATTATCAGTAGGAGAAGTAGTAGCAACTTTTAACATTCTTTCTGTTCTTAAATCACGACTCATTCTTAGCTGTGCTAATTGTATAAAGTCTGGAATAATGCTACTTAAGTCTGTTCTAGCAAGATAGCTTTCTACCGTTGATACAAACGTAGTATAGTTTGTTAATGCCATTATTAATCCTTATTGTTTTTTTACTAATACGATACAACCATTATCTATCTTTACTTGTTTAGCTATAGTAAAGCGAGTGCTGAGATGTTTATTCCACCACTCTAAAGGTTGTTGTATGAGGTGTGCGTTTCTACCGTCTGGTAATATTTTTATTGCTGGACCAGTATGTATTGTAAATAGTCCGTATTTATCTACTACTCTTTTTAAATCATCTAGTACGTTATCTAGTAATTCAGGTTCTATGTGTTCAAGAACATCTATACATGTTACAAATTCGTTTGGTTCTGGTGTTTGACTCCATAATGGGTTACTAGGTTCATAAGGAGTGTAAATTACTTCTGACTTAATGCTGTCTTTTAGTCTACATTTACCTGCACCGTAGTCTAATAAACTTGTAATACCAAAACTTTGTATAACATCATCAACAATTGGTGCAAAGAATGTACTTGCTATCCCATATTCAGGATTTTCATGCAGTTTTGCCTGCATTTCTCTATATTCGTTAGAGATTAAGCTGTTCAATGACTTCTTTCCATGTTCTATCGTCTTGATAAATTAGTCTCATGTGGCGATACCAAAGCATACTTGGTTGAGCATATCTCCATTGGTGGTATTTAGGTACCAAGCACCATGTTTTAACGCCCATAGCAGCACTACAATGTAAAGCTGTAGTATTGACCCCTAAAACCATATCGCAAGCTCCTATAAGAGCTGCTGTATCATCATAATCTTTTGCGTCTGACGCTAATTCAAAGTACTTAACACCTTCAATTTTGCTTTCTACGCTATAATCTAAGCTAACTAATTGTATATCTTTGCGTTTAAGTAGTGGCTGTAAGTCTTCTTCTGTAAGAACACGACCTTTAGAGTTTGTTCTAAACGTACCGCCTTTAGTAGTGATACCTATTACCGTCTTACCCCAAGGCTTAAACATGGACTTCCACATCTCAACCTTATCTGTATCAGGTACTAGAAAAGGAGTCCCAGGAAAAGATTTATTTGTTGTCCTGAAAAACTGAGGTACTCCACCAATTGCACATCTTGCATTAATTGTAGCGTCATCTACCCACTCCGCATCTTCATCTTTACGTGTTCCATGCACTTCTGCTTTAGGAAAGCTACGTTTAAATATTGTCTCTAAGCGTTTGTCGCACTCTATATATACTTTGTTGCTAATTGCTATAGCGTCTGGTATACATGATGCGTAAAATATCTCATCACCTAAACCTTGTTCACCATATATAACTAAATCTTTACCAGATGAACCATCCCATTTAACTTCGTCTTTATAAACTATCTCTTTACGGAACTTGCCACCTAGTGACTTATCCCATTCTTTCCAACCTTGTTCCCATTCACCTTTGGCTAGGTAACTATGGGCTAGGTTTAATTGTGCGTGTAGCTCGTTAGGATTGCATTCTAGAGCCATCTTTGCAGACTTCTCTGCATCATCCCATCTTGACATCTGAACAAGTGAAGCTGAAGCGTTAGCATAAGCTAATGCATAGCTAGGGTCTAATTCTGCTGACTTTAAGAAGTATTTAATTGCATCATCAAACATATCCATTTCATGGCATGCACGACCTAAAGATGTCCATAATGCTTTATTGCTTGGTGCTTCTTGTAATGACCTACGGAATAACTGATATGCAAATGCAGGCTTTTCACCCATCAACCAAATGTATCCTAGAAAATGTAATGTAGCTGCATCATTAGGATAAACCATTAAGACTTCGTTAATAATAGGTAAAGCTACCTCATACTCTTCTTTCTGTATAAGGTCATGTATTGCTAACTGTACTTTCTTTAATTCTTCTTTATCCACGCTTTGTAGTCAACTTAAGATAAGGATAGTTTTCGTTTATTTCTTTTATGAGTTCTTTTGTTTGGCTAGGGTTATACATGTCTATACCCTTTTGCTTTAACTGCATTTCCACTACAGGTGGAATACTAGCAAAGTGCGCCCATTCTTCTTTAACACCTTTATCCCATATTGCAGGGTTATCTCTTGCTTCTTTAATATTGTCTAACATGCCACTAATATCTTGTGTGCTAGTTAGGTAGTATGTATCTTTAGCTGGGTCGTAGTCAAAGTACTGACTTACACCTGTTACGCTATTGTGGTCAAATAATATTGGCATAGTAAAAATAATAGAGGGAGAATTAACTCCCCCTACTATATCACATCTAGTTACTAAGCACCTGTGTTTTGCACTTTTGCATGTGCGTCAGGGTTCTGTACTACTAAAGCATATTCTGCTGTTAATAGCCATTTTGTTGAGTCACCAGTCTTAGCAAGTTCTTCTTTGCTTAAAGGTCTGAGTGAAGCTAAACCAACATAGCCTGGGTCAATACATAAAACTGCTTCATTACGCATGAAACGGTCAAGTTTCACAGTATGATTACCGAAGTCAGAAACGTAAACGTCTGCTGCACCAGTAATAGTTGCTTGTGTTTTAGATTGTACGTCTACAAACTTAGTAGCAATACCACTAAAACCAGAGAAACGTGATTTGTTAGTTGCTGACATAAGGATTGTTGATGGCTCGCCACCATCTGTCCAAGCTAATTGTAAAGCTGACTTTAAGTCTGCTTCAACGAACGTTACTGCTGTGCCGTCTGTAGGAGCTGCAACTGTTCCACCTGAAAAACCAGGTGTTGTGCCAGATGTAGAACCTGTAGCTAATACTCGGTTAGTAATCCAAGACTCAATACCTGCAGATGTACGAGCTGTTGCTGCACCACCTGCTGAAGATGCTTGGTTACGTACGATAGCATATTCCATGTCACGTTTCATTTCTTTACCAGCTTTCATAAGTTGGTAAGCAACTTCAGACTTACGACCATACTTACGTACTACGTCATATGTGTTTGAAATTTGAACTGTTTTGCGTGAGATTTGAGTATAGTTACCTAATACTGTTGTTGCTGCTAATGTTGCGAATGAAGCGTCATCACCTTCAACGTTTGCATTAGTTGTTGCTGCTGCTAATGCGTCTGTTTGCCATTGATGGTAAGTTTGACCTGCTGACATTCTTTTTGCCATTGATAACAATGGTGTGTCTTCTGGAGAAATATCAAAGATAATGTCTTCAAAAGACTCTGCTATACCTTTACCGGTATAACTATTGGTTGCTGATACTGCCATGATTATGGTTTCCTTTTAAATTAAAGCATGTTTTCTATAAGTTTTGTAGCTGCATCTGACTTACCTGTTTTACGTAATTGCTCACGTAGTTGACGGTGGTTAGAGTTAGCTTCCGCTTTAGTATCTTTAGAACCAGGTTTCACTACTGGTTTAGCACTTGATACTTTTTTCTTTACAGTAGAATTCTGTTGAAGTTTTCGCCATTGCATAGCGTCATGCAATACCTTTACGTGACGAGGGTCAACAATTGAGTTAAGTTCGGCATCTGAAAAACCATAATCCTTGCCAGTAGATAACAATGCTTGGTTAGTCTCAGGACTCCAATTTGGTATCTCTTTTGCTAGAATTTCTTTTCCTTTTGCTATCTTCTCAGACATCAATTGCGTTTGCTTCTGAACGACTTGTTGCTTTTTGGCTTCAAACTGTGAAACAAGTTGACTACGTTCTTGCTGTAGTTGGTTGTATGTAAAGAAAAGTTTTTGTGCTTCCACAAAGTCATTATCAGACAATTGTTGCCAATTCACGTTTGCATATTGGTTTAATTGTTGGTCTAATGATGTGATTTTTGCTACATCTTCAATTAAGACATTGTTAAGTTGCATCTGCTCTTGAAAGGCTTGCTCTTGAGCTTTTATACTCTCAGCATAGGCTTCTAGCTCTTTACGTTGTTCTGCTACTTGTTGTGTCTTTTGCGTGTAGTCTAAGCCTTGTTGAGCTAATGCTACGACTTCGTCTAGTGGCTTCTCAACATCTTCACCATTGACTTTAAGTTTAAGGATAGCTGGAACTTCATCTTGCGACTGTTCTTCTTCCTCAACCTCTTCATCTGGCTCATCTGTTGCTTCTTCTGACTCTACTTCTTCAGTAGCTTCAGCCTCAGCTTTTAGTGGTGGTTGTTCTTTCTCTTCTTCTTGAACTTCAGGTGTAATTACATCTGATTCAATACTATCACCTAGCATAGCCTCTAATCGGCTTTGTGGTGACTGTTCTGGGACTTGGTCACTCATAGTTTTGTTTCCTTGAAATTAGACAATAAAAAAGACTCCTAAGAGTCCTAAGTAGGCTTGTCCTTACCTAAATTCTTTGCCTGTCAAAACGGTTTTCATTCAAAATACTGGAAAACTACTTCTGAATGAAACTAACCGAATACTTTAAATCTTGGCTTATCCGTTTGTATAGCTGCTAACTTACCTGTGTGCATCACGTCAGTAAGTTGTTTGTTAATTTGGTTTAATAACTGTAGTGCGATTACTAATTTGTTGTGTGTCTTCTCATCACCTAGTGGACTGTTAGCCATACTAGCAATAAGACTTTCACGAACCTTATCCATAGCTTCTTTGTATAGAGGGTTATCTAATATCTGTGTTGCTTGTTCACCACGTTTAACTTCTTCTAATGACTTATCCGCCATATATCATCCCTGATTGTGCTTTGATTTGTGCGATAGCTAAATCTGTCTCTGCTCTTAATTGTGCCTTGAAGCGTTCTAGTTCTGCTTGAGATGCTATCTTCTCACGTTCAATTATAACATCATTCTGTGAACGTACTTGTTCTTGTTGTAATTGTGCTTGAGCTTTTTGTTGTTCAATCTGTAACTGACCTTGAACCATAATCTCTGCTTCAGAAGGCTTGTCTTGTTGACCTTCTTGCTCAGGTGTATTAGCTGGATTAACCCAGAACTCTTCAGGGTTCTTAAAGCCTGCATTCTGTGTAAGTTTAGCAAGTGCGTTGTATATCTTTTCAGGGTTAGTTAAGCCAACAGCAATAGCTTCTTTTTGCATTTGTAAGATAGATGTTAAGTGAACCAATTGTTGGTCTTTATTACCAGCACCTAAGCCTACAGAGATAGATAAGTCTTTACGAGCTTTCCATTCTCTAGGGTCTACTTCTACCCATTTGTTACGTAGACGAATAATGTCTGGTTTAGTAAGTGTTGTTCTAACTAAGTGATGCACAAGTTTAAATAGTTCTTTAACACCTGTTTCTGCGAATGTTCTAGCTACTAACTCAATACGTTGTTGAGACGCATTCATAATCTGTGCTACACCGGTAGCTGTCTTGTTAAGACTGTTAGAGTCTAAGCCTTGGTTATAAGCTGTGATACCTGTTCTCTTTTCTTTCATAGAGTCCATGTATTCAACCATACCGAATGATGATGCTGGTAATGGTGGATGTGATAAAGGCATAATACCTGTACCTGGGTCACCATCTACACGAACAATACCACCTGGTCTTGACGTTAGCATATCATCTAGGTTTACTCTGTCAGAGATAGCATAACGACCATTGTTAGCTAGATACATATTATCTAACTGACCACGAATAAGAGTAGACTTAATGAGCTGAATGTCCATAGTCAAGTCAGCATAAGAACGACCAATATGTCTATGTGGCATTATCATAGGTGTGATACATGCAAAAGGTACATACTCACATTTCTCTTTATAAAGAACTGTGTTACCTAATACGACTACTCTATATCTTTCACCATCTAACTTAATGTATGTGTCTTTAACGAGTGCTTCTTGTGACTCAATAGCTCTATCATATTCTTCATCATAAATATCACGAGCATTAGACTCTTCTTCAAAAGTGTCTCGTAGGTCTGACATAATAGACTTGATGTATTCTAATGGCTTGTCAAACGTTTCAGCAATGTCAGCTAACTGCATAACTTCTCTGTGTTGAACAAACTTAGCATCTTGTAGGTTAGGACCTGATACCTCTACAGATATCATCATGTTTTCAGGTGCTACGTTATCAATGTATATTTCAGTCTTGCTTTCTGTAACCTTGAGCTTAACGTCATGTAACATAGGTTGCATAACTGTAGCTGGGTCAACACCATTCATAGCTGCTTGTTGATAGACAACATCCATGTTGACACTTGGGTCAGGGTAACCAGTATGCTCTAATACTTCTGTATTCTCATCTGAAGCCAACATTTGAAGTTGTGCGTCAGTAAGACCTTTATATTCATATTCTTCTACTTCTTCCTCTTCTTCAGAGTAAACCTTTACATATCCGTTCTTAGATAGTAATGCGTCTTTAAACCATACATAGAATACTTTGAAACCTTCGTTCTTTTCCATAACGACATGGTTTACATAATCTGTTTCTTGGTCTGCTGCTTCTTGGTCTTCAGGACCTTTAGGGTCAAACTGAACAACCTTATCACCGGCTACAAAGACTTTTAAAAGCTGAGGGAGAGCTGACTCAATAGTATCTTGAACGTCATACGATACAACTTGTGAACGACCTTCTTCTTCGTTACCGAATGGTTGTCCCAGGTAATAGTCAATCGCTTCTGCTCTATCATTAGACAATGCACTATCATTTACACCATAGGCTATATTCTCTTGCGCCTCTATCTGTGCAATTATTTCCATGTCTTCTATATTCATCAAACAATTCCTCTATTTGTATATTGTATTTTCTCTTTGCTCCATGACTCGTTCTTCATAGACTCAATAGAGGTACATAAATATCTGAACGCATCTGCTCCATGGCTGTATTCGTCATGTAGTGGCGCACCAGGTTCGTTAGTTGCAGAGTTTATACTTCTGCGATAATTCTTTAAACATTCAACAAGTCTTTGTGCTGACTTATCAAAGTATATACGGTGAAAGTTCATACGTGCTAACTTAATACCAGACTCTATGTCTGCTTTAGGTACGATACGTATATCCCATCCTAACTTCTTCATAATATCTTCTGCTGATATGCCATGCTTAAAGTCTTTAGACTGTCCGTCATGTGGTAAGAACATTGTACCCCAGTTATAGGATAAGTTCTTTAGTTGTGCAGAATAGCTATCTAATGTTCTGTGGTCATCTTCTATATAACCAATGATGCGTAAGTCTGATATACCTTTTTGGCATAGGATAACTGACATACTGTCGTTCCATCCTAAGTCCATAACTACATGAACCTTCATCATAGGGTCATAAGGTACAGTTGTTATACGGTTACCTTCTTGTGCTTCACGTATCTCGTTAGAGTATATAGCACCATCTACAGCAGCCTTACAATCACCTTCCCAGATGTTTGCATAGTCAGGGTTAGTCTTTTCGCTATGTAGACGTTCTATCTCTAATACTTCAGGAAACCAAGGATTGTCAGTATAGTTTACCTTGACTACCTTAGCGTTCTCTGGTGGATTAACCACGAACCTAGTATATGTATCGTCTGTATCTATGTTAGGGTTAAATGAGACCCATATCTCTGAATTAGGTTTACGTATCGTAGGAATAAGAATATCCCATGACTTTTTACTAACTGTTTGAGCTTCTTCTACCCATACTATGTCACAGCCCTCAAAAGACTTTATAGACTCAACAGTATTTGTAGCAAGACCAGTAAAGCTAAATGTACTACCGTTACGACCTCTAATCTCTGCTTCCAAGACTTCGTAGAAAGCTCCTAGACCTAAAGACTGTATTTGGTCATTAAGTAATGTATGTACTGACTGCTTGATAGACTTTTGTATCTCTCGTGCACATAAGACACGTGTTGGCTCATTAGCTGCTTTTATAAGCAATGCTCTTGCCATAGACCATGACTTACCTGAACCTCTACCACCGTATGCTACTTTGTAACGGTGTGGCTCAAATAAGAACTGTAACCTTTCAGGGAACTCAGCTATCGTTTGGTTTGACAAAGCTAATTCCTACACCAATGGGTATATCTCCACCATCTACACCGCTTATCTCTGTAGATGATAGGTCAGGTAATGACTTACGTAATAGTATCTCTATTGCTTTCATGCGTGTAGGGGTAATTTCTTTTTCATCATCTACACCAAGTGCATGATTTTGCAAGACATTTACTAGCTGACTTGTCTGTATTTTTGTTCTTACTTCGTCTTGATGACGCTTTCTTAATCGTTCTGCCATAATATTGCAACTCCTTATAGGTTGGTTGCCCTCTATTGTCTGTTATCTTGTAATAACCCTGTGCCTAATGGTACGCCAACACCTACTCCAAACATTTGGTTACCAAATTTGTTAAATAAACTTGCTCTTTCTTCTGGTGTAGCATATTCGTATATATCTTTAATGCCAGCGTTATCTAAAATACCTTTAGCTTGTGGGCTTAAGTCTTTAGGTACAATTGCACCTTTAAACTCACCAATGTCTACTGCTCTTTGTGGTTTAATCTCAAAGTATCCTGTTGGCATAGATTTAAGACTATCTAAATATGCTGAAATATCTGCTTTTAAATTCTTTGGTGCATCTTTATAATAGTCATCTAATATGCTGTAGCTTCTTGTTTCTGCTATGTCTAGTATAGCATTGTCAGCATCAAATGATGGGTTTACTTCTCTTAGTCTTTTAGTTAAGTCAAAGTAAGCGTCATTAAACTTTTCTTTAATTGGTGTAAAGTCGCTTTCACTTAGTATCTTATCTCTGCTGCCTTTAATTTCTGTAAGGTTTTTAAACTTAGGTGTTACTAATGCTCTTACATTACCTACACCATAATTCCAACCTTCTGTACTAGCTCCACCCTTCATTTCTTTTACAACATTTTCTAATGTTACTGGAGCATATCTTCTATTGCCTGATGGTGTATATCCTTTGAATATTCTTTCTTGAACATTTACACCTGCTTCTGGTAATTTACTTTCAAAATTCATTAACCAGTTTTCGTATTCTTTTCTATTAGCACTTCTTAATTCATTTAACGTTGCATCAAATTTATAATTGTTTTCAATATTAGTTGGCAGTATGCCTTTTTCATCTAAAAATTTTGCAACATATAAATTATTATATTCTCTGTCTTTGTATTCATCAACAAGCCTACTAAAGTCTCTTTCAGGATTAGGAACTTTATTTAGTGTATCACCTAACACGCCTTTTAAATTTTGTTGGCTTTTATAATCAATATTATAATCAATGCCTGGTGAACGTTTTGTGTAAGCATCTGACCTAAATACTGGATTTTTAGCAGATGGTATAGCCATTTCTTTAGAGCCAATTAAAGATATATCTCCAAAACCAGATAATGGTTCTGATACCTTACTAATAGCTAATGATGGTACAGGCATACCGCCTAATCTGTTTGCTGCAACAAGTTTTTCTGGTGTAAGGTTATGTTGAACAATAAGTTCTTCACCTGCTCTAACACCTGGAACATATTGAGATAATAAACCACTTGTTACATCTTTAGCTTTTTTAGCACCTTTAGCTAATAGTCCTGCTGTTACATTACCTATATTGCTAGTAGATAAACCTAAATATGGGTCTTGCAAGTAAGATGGCATTTGGGCATAACCTTCTGCATATCTTTGTGCAGCAGGGAAGTTCCCTGATAGTATGTCCTGTAATGTAGCCAATTATAACTCGCTTTCTTGTCCGTTTCCTTTTAGAGGATATATCATTCGTTTATAGCAGTCCCACCATTCTTGACTATAGTCTGTATTCTGATAGTCTTTAAAGCACGGTGTGCCTAATGTGTGATGCACTAACTTAGCATCCTCGTTGTATTCGTATTCTGTTTCTAGCCAGTTCCATGTTTCATCTAGCTTACCTACTTGTTCTTCTGGATACTTGAGCCATTCAAACCTGTGTAGGTATTTACCTGTTTGTTCTTGGACAAACTTAGGTGTTAATTGTTTATTTAGCCAATGTGAGCAGTTCCATAACATAACGCTTGACCAGTTCTTTTTAGGATAGTCTTCGTTCTTTGCACCTAAGTACTTCACAGGATGCTTTGTTGTATAGTAATGCTTTACAACTTTAACGGCTTCGTCATTATCAAAGTTAGCTAGTATCTCTGCTATATCTGTTCTGCATATCATATCGCCATCTACGAATAGTGCGATACCTTTAAAGTTATTTAGATATGGCACTAGAAAGCGTGAATAGATAAATGCGTTACTACCGTCTGTATGTGTTTCTTTGTAGTCTTTTAAAGTGTTTAGTGCTAATGGTGTAAAACTTACCGGTATAGATGACTTCTCTATAACTGACTGGCAAAAGTTATGATAAGCAATTGGTTCTACTTTGCCATCATATCCTACATATATATCTAGTTTTACCACTTTACTTTGTTTGCCCAAAAAGCGGCACTCATTTTTCCTTTAGCAATGTTCTTAGCGTGTCTTGCTTTAAATGACTTTGCTCTATCTGTATTTGTCTTGTCACCACTTACGCCTTTTTGTCCAAAGCGTATAAGTTTTTCTTGGTCACCATCTTTAGCTAAGACTGCATGTGACTTAGTAGGATGATTAGGCGTTCTCTTAGGTTTATTATAACCTGAAAATGTTTCCTTACCCTTCTTAATCATTTCTTTTTCTTAGCTGTCTTTGCTGATTGTTTAAATGCCATAGCAGTAGGTGCACCTTTAGAACCTACCTTACGCATCTTCTCACCTGAGCCAGCTTTAATTCTAGCTTTCTTGGCTGCAATGTTAGCGTATAGACCTGGCTTATTTGCCACGTTTAGCTGCCTTTTTCATAGGCTTAGCTGCCATAGCTTTACCTGTTTTCTTTGCGTATTCTTTAGCTTCTTTTTTTCCCTTAGCATCGTAAGAGAATTTTTTCATTCCGACCATTGGCATAATTATTTCCTTTTCTTTTTAGATATATTAGCTTCGCTGAGGGCGATTGCTATTGCTTGTTTTGGATTTGACACTTTCTTTGATGACTTACCTACATTTAAAGTTCCTGCTTTAAATTCCTTCATTACCTTGCTGACCTTTTTCATTGATTTGGTCTTTGCTTTCATTATCTTTCCTTAACTTGATAAATCGGTGGTCATATCTGCAATCATTACATAGACTATACTCGGTGAAGTCAAATGGTTCACCACATTGTTCGCAAATAGATAGTTTCATAAAAAGAAAAAGCCCAACCAAGGAGAGAGTATGGTCAGGCTTTTGTGGGATTACGTTATTAACGGACAGGAGTTGTCCAACAAATAGCATTATAGCAAACTTTGTAATTATGTGCAACCACTTTATGCGTTTATTCGTCTTTCTGCTATTGTCAGTAAATTATCGTATGCCATGTCTAATTGCCAGTAAAAGGCTAATGGTGGTTTAGCACCTAAGTATTTAGCATAGATAGCGTCTTGTTGTCCTTGTTCTAAGCTATGTATGATAGCGTGTATAGTTCTAATATTAGACATATCTTGGGCAGAACACATCTCTTCAAACGCTTCTGAAGTTGACTCACCACCGGATGACATACCTATGCTTTTAGAGGGGTATCCTAGTTTATGGGTATCATGTTTCATCCATAAGCTCCAATCCTCAAGGATGGATAATAAGCGTTCCATACTAATCATATTGTGTTAGCGTATAAGCTACGCTTTGCCCAAATGTTTCTTGTGTAGTTCTTTGTTGAAGGTTATGTTTAGCATCATCTGCGTTATGACTGATAACACCTTTTATCTGGTCTTCTGTGAAGTTTGCTGTGTGTCCAAATATACCTTGTAGCGGATGTGGCTGTGGAATGTAATAGTGCATAAGTCTATTATCTTTATCTTTGAATGCGTGTATATCACCTTCCATCTTCATGGTGACAAGCAAGTTTTTAATAGTATTGTAATTGCCATCTACATGTGCTGCTATATCTTTTATAGCTTTAGGCTCTGTAAGGTAAGCTAGTATTTTATTTCTGGTATTCACGATACATCCTTAATTTTACAATGCCATTTTTTCTTATCGTCTTGATGCCAACCATGTACATGAATAGTCCAACCAGCTTCACGAACATGTCCTACGTTTTCATGGTCACCTATCTTCTTTACTCTAGCTGACATATTACCTGCTGTGGTTGTTTGTACCGCTAATACTTCTTTACCTTTTAAAGCTAGTAAATCTATAAAGCCAAACAAGTCCTGTCTTATCCTTGCAAAACTATTCCAATGTTCTACTACTGCTACTGTGTATCCTTCTTCTCGTAATTTTTTAAGACTTAACTGCGTTGGGCTAGTTGCCATCAAATTGACTTTCGTTAGGTTTAGATATTCCGTCTATAAATCTTTTCTCTATATCACCGGTAGACTTATTAAGTTCGTATTCATAAGCATGTGGTGATACGTCATCACTATTCTTTTTCTTTTTGAATATCTTGTCCCAGTTGTCTTGTGCTTCTTGTTCAGAAATTAACAATGGTCTTCTTCCAGAACCTTTACCCATTTATTTTACTCCCAAATGTCCGTTAGTAAATAACCAACCTATAGTTTTTCTATGTGCTTCTTCCCATGCTGCTATTCTATCATGTTTATCTAGCATCTTATCATTATCTATCATGTGGTGGCATTGGTGGCATAAGAAAGCTATACGATAATCGTGTCCCTTTATACCTGTTCCCTTACCATCACGTAGTTGGTTAGAGTGTGCAGATACTACAGTTCCGTCTTGCATAGAACACATCATACATGGTGCTCCATCTGCTAGTTTAAGTAGTTTAGGATTACGATAATTCATCATAGTCCCACATCCAACCTAAATTAGTTTGTGCCCAAATTTCTATTGAGTTTTGGTATTCCGTCATGTCAGATGTTGTTAGTTTTGTCGTTGACTTTATAAGCTCTACTGGCATACCTGCAATTTCTGTTTGGTATCGTAAAAACTTATATCCCATAAGCTCATGTAATTTATCTTTTTCAATACCTGTATGCTGAGATATGCTTGTATATAATTGCCATAGTCTTTCATTTTGCTCATGACTTCTGTTTAATTTAGCATCTGATACTGTTACTCTCCAACGCTTAGTAAAGTCAAGACTTTTTAACTTCTCTACAAACATTGGTAAATTGTCTTTTGTTAAACTCCACTTCAACATTATTATATCCTTTACTTTTAAATGTTCTTCCATCAATCAAAGTAGCTTTATATACCATATCCTTATCCCATTTAGCTACAGCCTTAATAAATTTATTAGCATCATTTTCATCACTCATCTTGGTGGACTCTCGTTATATCGTAAACCTTTTTGGTCAAACCAAAAGTTAAATGAACCTTCCCATTGTGCATTACGCTGCTTCTGAACAAAGACTTTACAATCAGGAATAATCTTTAACTCAGCTTCAGAAGTCTTACCTTCTTCTATTAATCTTTCTTTAGACCTATTACGCCATACACAAATAATATTATCACATAAGTTACGAATATGCGAACTTCCCATAATGTTTGTAGCATCTGGTATCTCTTCTTCTGACTTCATTTTTCTTGTATGTGCAACTAAAAAAACTGCAATGTTAAGGTCTCTAACAGTTACAGCTAATTTATCTACAAACATTTTTTGAGCCTCTAAAGACTCTTCAGATATATCTGACATTTTCATAAGGCTATCTATAACAAATACTTCTACTCCTAAAATATGTTTGCCATAGTAAAGCGTAGCTATCATATCCTGTGATGTAGTTTGTTGGTGCTGGTCGTAAATATATAACTTGTCTTTTGCACGTTCACAAAACTTGCGTATGTAATCGTCTGTAGGCTCTGGTGAACCTAATGCTTGGGTACATAGTCTCGCCAAAGATAATACCGGACGCATTTCTAGGCTTGCCAGTAGACATTTAGTGCCTTGCTTCATCATAGATAATATCACTTGTGACAACCAGAGGCTCTTCCCATGACCTGAGACGCCCGTTAAAATATTTAGCTCATTCCTAACACGGAACTTATCTTCCGTCTTAACCCAGCCAAGCGATTTGCCACTATGAATTTCCTCACCAAAATACTTGACCAAGTCATCAGCAAATATATCCGTACTCTTAACTTTAAACTCTGCATGTCCATACCCCTCATTATAAAATTCTTGAACTGTTGATTGGCTAACTGTTAGTTTATCTATTACTTCACCTATGTTCACTAAATGCCACCTTCCCAAACCTTACGAACTTGTTGAACATCCCCGTCGTTCCATCTCTCCTGATTAAGAAGCGTTAAAGGGGCTGGCGAGAAACCATCTCTCCATGATTGAGTATCTTTCATCTTCTTTACATACCCTATCACTTCATCTGCTATACCGTCAAGATTTTTATTAGCCCATCTTTCCATACATGTTTTCTTGTTGACTTTACGAACATTAGGATAACTTTCCCAAAATTCTTCAAACCTATTGGTCGTTTTAACGACATATATATCTTCTCTTATCTTCTCTTCTCTTCTCTTCTCTATCCTAACAGTCTCATAGTTTTCTACTAGTAATCCTCTAGTAAATAGTTCTTTTACTATTTTTTCAACAAAATCAATAGGATAATGAAGTCTAAAAGCTATTTCAAAGTTGTCAGGTAACACACCATCACTTTCAGAACCAAGACACCACAACTCTACTAAAACAGCTTTTTGTTCAAAAGATAGTCTATGAATTTCAATGTTGTTTATGTAATCCGTACCATAAAATTTAAACCACGTCATCTTTTTTTGATAACGTGGGTTCTTAGGATTGTAGAGATTAAACTTTTCCCAGTTCTTAATCTTGTACATTAGTTGCCTCATTTCCAATCTTTAAACCTTTTTTAAGTATAACTCTTATAAAGCCATACTCTCTCTCATTTAATTCAAATCCTCCATCATTTAATTTACCTTCAGCCACTCCAAATATTGCATGAATAGCTACTAATGCGTCTCTTTCTGTCATAATGCTCTCCTGTTGGTTAATAATGCCAAAAAAGATTAACATAAGTAATTCTAGTTGTAAACTAATTATTTGCTAGAAAATACTTGACAGGTGTTTTTTATGAGTTTAGAGTTCAATTGTCAACTTTAGGAGAGACACATGAAAATTTCAACAATGATAGCAGTAGCAGTACTATTTTGGGTTTATGTAGCTTCATGCCTTTGGGTTATGGGCAAATTAGCGGGAGCAATATAATGGAAAGACATTTAGACCCAGACGCTTATTTAGATGAAATGGATAGACTTGACAGATTGGAAGAAGAAGCCCAATATAAACTTGAGCAACAGGAGAAACATGATGACTAATTGGGGATGGGATAAAGATAGACATAATACCTGGTATAACCAATGGCATTATAAAACACCTAGAAGTTATCGTGAAAGATATGGTGTTGACTATAAACATGACGATACAGAGCATGAAGAACATATAACAACAAATATCTTGACTGTCATATTAGTTTTAATTATAGTGGGGATGTTATGTCTACAGAACTAAAACCTATATCTGAAATACTAGAAGATGTTTGGAAGGAATTAAAAGAACTTAACGATAGATTTGACGAAAGGGAGAGAGCAAATGGAAGACCAATTTTACCAGGAAGTGATGCAGGAATTGCACGAGATGGAAACCAAACAACAGGAGAGAATAAATGAGCATTCATAAAAAATTAATGCAAGCAAGATTAAAGTTGCAAACAACAGACCTTAAAAAGTCTGGTCATAATAAATTTGCAGGATATAAGTATTTTGAGTTAGGTGATTTTTTACCTACTATTCAAGAAATTTCTAATGAGGTGGGTATCTGTGGCACAGTAACATTTTATACAGATATAGCAATTCTTACTATTACAGACATGGATGATGCTACACAGTTTATTGAGTTTAAATGTCCTATGTCTTCAGCAGCTTTAAAAGGTTGCCATGATGTGCAAAACTTAGGTGCAGTTCAAACATACCTTCGTAGGTATTTATGGACTAATGCGTTTGAGATAGTAGAACATGACGCAATTGATGCTGCTAAACCTATAGAACCAGAAGAAGTTGAAATGACTGAGTCTCAATTAAGTAAATTTAAAACACAATTAGAAGAAGCATTAAAAGAAGGTAAGCTAAAAGAAGCATTCTTTAAACTACCAGAAAATGTTAAAACTCAATTACGGGATTATGCTAATGAACTTAAGAAGTCTGCATGAGTCATTTAACCGACAATAGACGTCATAATATTATTACAGCTAGCAATGCTTGGTCTGCTGTGTATGAGAGACAAAAATTATGGCGTCAAATGACTTTAAGAGAAGCTCCATTTGAAGGCAATGAAATGACTGAATGGGGTAATCTTAACGAACATCTTGCTATTTGTGAGTTTGAAAAAGCTATGGGAGAGATTACTGAAACTGGTAATAAGTTAATTGTTCATCCTGATTTACCATTAGGTGCAAGTCCAGATGGATTCTTAAATAGGCTGCCAATAGAAGCAAAGTGTCCTTATAGCCAAGAGTTTTATGGTATGATTCCAGACCGTTATTATTTCCAAACACAGTTACAAATGGAAGTATGTGGTGCTCCAAGATGTTATTTTGTAGTGTGGACACCAAAAGGAATTACTATACAAATTATTGAAAGAAGTAAAGAATGGTTTGACTGGTATAAACCTTTAGCGTTAGAATTTATGAAGTTTGTAGAAGATGATGTAGAGCCTACTCGTTGGAAACGCAAACCCATATTTGATATAGATTTGAAAGAAGATAAATTATTATTTCCAAAGGAGCAACAAGATGGCATCAGTAAATAAAGCAATTATCGTAGGTAATTTAGGGAAAGACCCAGAGGTTAAATTTTTAACTAATGGTGACGCTGTGTGTAGTTTTAGTATTGCTACTACTGACAGTTGGAAAGATAAAGCAGGTCAAAAGCAAGAAAAAACAGAATGGCATAACATTGTTATGTATAGAAAGTTAGCTGAAATTGCTGGTGAGTATCTTAAAAAAGGCAGTCCAGTATACGTTGAAGGTGCTTTACAAACTCGTAAATGGACTAATAAAGAAGGTCAAGATAAATATACAACTGAAATTGTAGCAAACAGTATGCAAATGTTAGGCGGTAAAACTTTACAACAAGAACAAAATAATACTAGAAGTGGTCCTGCTATTGAAGGGGCAGATGAGGACGTGCCATTTTAAAGCACATCCCCATTAGCATGATAACTATTTGTTCATTACGTACATAGTTACTTCAAAGCCAAAACGCATTTCTGTAGCTGCTGGAGTTGTCCACATGGTATTTATCCTTAAGTAATATATTATGCTTAATTGCACAATATAATGGAATTATACGCTTATGTGGGTTTGCTAGACACCAGATAATCATTAAAGGTAGATAATGGATATACATATTTCAGAACATGATGTACATTGTATAGCGACTGCTGTTTATACAGAAGTCAACATGCAATCACTAGAAGAAAAACTAGGGGTTATTAATGTCATTATGAACAGAGTTAGGTCTAAACGATTTGGTCGTGATGTTTGTGAGGTAGTTTATGCTAGGGGACAGTTCATTGGTATAGAAAACATGATGAAAGCTAAAGAAAAGAACATAGACCAAGAAACACTATTAAAGACTAAGTTACTTGTAATAGATACATTATTCTTTAAAAAGCATGCAAATCCTGTAGGGAATAGTCTATACTTTCATGACGATAGCGTAGATATGAAATATATCTGGGACAAGAAACCAAACAAAAAAATTGGAAGGATGGTGTTTTACTAATGGCTAAAAAAGAACCTGTAGCATGGCTTTATGAAGAGTTTGATATTAGGTCAGGTGACCTTAAAGCATCTTATTTGTGGTCGTTTCATCCTAAAGAATTGTCATATTTGAATGATTTAAAAGGTTCAACACATCATATAAAAATAACACCATTATTCAGAGGCGAAAAAATAGAAGAATACAAGTCAATGAATAAGTACTCAGAAGAAACACAAAGATTAATTGAAAGCAATAATGGACTCTAAACCACTTACCCAAGAAGAAATTATAAAGGTATATAAAGAAGCATTTGGATACGGTAGTCAAGTAATAACGATTGACAAGATATTTAAGTTTGCTAGACTTATAGAACAATTGCATGGAGTAAAAGATGTACACTAAACTAGACGACCAAAGACAAGCAAAGTTTGTTATAAACTATATTACTGCACATCCTGGTTGCAGCATTAAACAAATTGTGCAAGAATGTGTCATTTCAAGGTCAAGGTTAAAATACCTAGAAAGTCAAGAATATTTGATTTTGCCTAAATGGACTTATAGCAATGAACTAGATAAACGATTTAAGAATAGAAAATACGTATCTGTAACTGTAGGTAGGGAGTATGGAAAATGGGACGAGCAGAAAAGGTATTAGATGTAGTAGTATGGTTGTTGATTGTTGGTGGTATGGGTTGGTTTGCTTATGGTTGTTATGAACTTATTGATTTATTTTTTCTAAGGGGATAGATATGGTAGATATGGTAAATAGACCTCCACATTATTTAGTGGGCGGAATTGAAGCAATAGATGTAATTAAGAGTCGTTTAACTAAAGAAGAATACATTGGGTATCTTAAAGGCTGTAAGCTCAAGTATGACTTACGCTATCCGTTTAAAGATAATCCACAACAAGATTTAGACAAGTCTGATTGGTATAAAAATAAGCTATTAGAAGTTACTAAAGACGAAGATGCTGTAAACCCACCTGAAGTAGAAGCTATCTTAGAAAGATTTGATGATGAATAAAACCTATTGGGTATTTATTGTGGTATTAGCTGCATTAGCTATTTGGGGAACAGAAAGAGCTATGGCTCAAACTACGACTATACTAGCACCAGATGGTTCTGTAACTGTCTGTCAGGTTGGTAGTAATGGTGTGATTATTTGTGTCTAATGGTATGCGTAATAGTCAAGCTACTCATGTAGATTTTGGCTTTTTGCGTGGAGCAATAAAAAGTAATCCTAAAGTAATACCTGTAAATTTAGACATGGTATATGAACATAAGGGTCATTTTTTATTTGCAGAATGGAAACGTGAAAACGAACAAATTAGTGAAGGGCAAAAGATACTATTAAGAAACCTAGCAAAACTACATACAGTATTGCTAATTATTGGACATAGTGATGAAACATCAACCGAAGTAAAAGATTTTTATTGGGTTCGTGGGCTATATATGACTCATGTTGGAAAGGGTATAGACTCATTAAAAGATTATATAGATGATTGGTGGAACGAATATTAATCATCCATAGGTGTTAATTCACCATAGATAGCTAGTTCTTCACCACTTATTTCTATCATGCTATCGTCATCTAATGTGATAACTATAGTGCTATCGCCATGTAATGCTTCACAAGATACAATCACTCTTCCTAACATGTGATTACAGATAATTTCTACTTCTGACCGTTGCATAATTGTCCTAAGAAACATGACCATTCCAACGCCCATTTTCTTTTAATACCATAGGCATTAGCTTTGGTTGACCGTTAATAATAACTCCACAACCTACAATGAAACGACTCTTAAAGTTTTTAGCATAGTCAAATGCCATAGACTTTTGATGTATTAAACATCCTACTTGCATACCCCAAATAAGAGCATCTGGGTTACTGTAATAACCAATACTGAATTTAGTATGATAGTGACCCTGCACCGTATTCATTCCATACTGCTGGGCTACCTTTAAAACGTCAGCAGATAAACCATGAGTAAAGAAACATCTAGAGTTATCACTTAAGGTTATGGTGTGGTCATCTACCCATTCCCAGCCTTTGCCAACGCCTAAGAACTCATTGTAATGCTTTAGATATGCTTTAGGCATACCATACTTTAATGCTCTACGATAAACTAAAGAGCTATGGTTAGAATGAACTAAAACCATCTTAGGGAATATCTTTTCTAGTTCTTTGACATGCTTCTTAGACTCTTCTAATTCATGTCCAGCAGAGTATAAGTCTGGGTTATGTTCGTGCATAGAGATAGCGTGTTGGTCTAGCTCATCACCTATGTTGACTATATGGTCAAACTTGTATTTAGTCTTTAATGCTTTGAGAAACGCAAATGCGTCAGGATGATGATATGGAATATGTAGGTCAGATATGACTAGAACTGATTTATATTTCAAACTACTCTCCTAGGGTTAAGATGCTTTATTATAACCCTAAAAACAATTTGCGTTCATCTAATCTTCTGTTTTGTAAACCTTTTAATATCTTACCACCAGCTTTACAATATTTAACTAACGACTCCATAGCCGCTTCTTTATCGCCACGTAACAACGCTTGACGGATGGTTGAACGCTGAAAGCATCCAAGACCCAGATTAAAGCAAAAGCTGACAAGAGCGTCAAACTCATGTTGTCGTAAAGGCACGTTAGGTAACATCTTATGTACTCCCAACTCAAAACGGTTGAGGTCTCGTTTAAGAATTGCATCTATTTCCTCGTTAGTAAATGTTTTGTTCCATTCAGGCGGTAATGTTTTGCCATCACCAATCAAATGACCAATTCCTACTGTCCACAGTTTTGCGGGACACTGGTATGGTTTGTTTCTAACACCTTCGTGATGACGTAGTAACTTGATAAGTTTATCAGATACTTTCACGTTTCTTTTCCCATGTACGAGAGCCGAAATAGAAACCAATAATAGATGCAGTAATAGCCATTTCATCTGAACCAAATACTGCCTCTGAAGCTGTTACAAAATCTACACCTGTCCACATAGCCCAACCTAATGAGATAAGATTAATAAGCACTAACTCACCTACAAAGATAAATGCTACTACAGGTCTAACCATAGCGTTCCAGTTTTTAACTGTAGAACTTGCATTTTCTACTAACTTCTTATCATGGTCGTATAATGCTTCACGTTCTTGTGCGTATGTTTGCACTTCTATTTGGTCTAGCTTAATAGCTTCTATTTTTTCTTGTGATATAAAACCTGCTTTAGCTAATTCTAATTCACGTTCTGTTTGTAGTTTAGCCATTTCTCTTTCATGCTTTTGGTCACCCTTTTGCTGAAAGAAACCTAAAATACTAGGTAAACCTGAGGTAGCAAAACCTAATATGCCTGATAAAATACTTAACATCTATAACTCCTTTGGGTCAAAGCCATACATTTTGGCTACACGTTTTTGTAATTTAAGAAACAAGCCTTTATGACTCGTGTACTGTTCTGTTTTTGGTGAAACTGTATATACACACATATGCAATATTTCATGACAGAGTGTAATTAACACAGGATATAAGTGAGAGTGTCTTGCAGTAGATATAGTAATGACATGTGGTTCACCTTGTTCTGGTGGTTGATATTCTCCACATATAGTATCGTCATGCAATACTATGAAGTCTACTTTAGATGCAGGTGGTAGTTTGTATTCATCAAATATAGGCATCTCTATAATTGCACTATAGAGGTTAGCTATGTTATTTTCTGTAATGAATGTCATTTTGATAATGGGTTCATTGTGCTACGTTTAACAGTATTTAGTTTATCATCCATTGCATTTACGGTTGCTTCTAATTCTTTACGTAGTCCTGATACCATAGCAGAAGTCTCACGTGAGTTGGCAATAGCGTCTGAAGACTTTTCACTAGCTTTCATTATAGACTCTGATAGCTGATATTGTCTTTCATTAATAGCTTTAACTTGTATCTCTAAACCATTTAACTTAGACTCTATAGGAGCTAAGTCTAAACTGTCAACAGCTTCAATTGCCGTAACCATCTTGTTGTAAAAAGTTATGCCTGCGTATGCCGAGCCAGCCACTATTGGCAATGCTATTAAAATCAACTTCAGAAGTGCCGAGCTGGATAAGCTCAAGTTGAAGGTTTTGATTTTTTCCGAACTCATTGTTTATCTCCGTATCAAATTTGAAAGCATCTGTTAATTCAATTTGCTGTATAATAGGTTTGTTAAGTATTTCTAGTGAAAGAACTATTCCAAAACCATGTACAAGCTCCTTACCTTTTGGCACGTCAAGTTTAGGACTATCCTTGCTATCATTCTTTTGTTCAGCCTTTGGTGGGTCTTTTGGGCTGTCTTCTTTTGCTTTTGGCTCGCTTTTAGCTTCCTGTTTTGGCTGTTCAACCTTAATGGGAGGAGGGCTAGATAAAACAGGCTCACCAGGGCTATTTGTAGGTAGCCCAGCAGGAGGTGGTGGAGCTGCAACAGGTGGTGGGTTATTTACAGGGTTAAGGGGTGAGCTAGGGCTAACTGGAGAACTCACGTTGGTGACGTTTGTAGCACTCTTAACACATGTATTATTTGTTTCTACCCATGCTCCCCATACATCATTACCATAAGGGTCAGGACAAGATGAATTTCTAGTTTCTGTAACTGAACCTACATAGTCTGCTTGACAGGCTAATTGTCTAGTTTCAGTACTTGCTTGACACGTTGGAGGGTCTTGCGTGCAATTGTTGCTAGTTTCTGTCCAAGGTGACCAAGAGTTTGAAGAACAACTATAAGTCCTGCTTTGATTAATAGCACCGCTATAATGAGGTAACGTACAAGCTGTGGTTTGATTTTCAACCAAAGGAGAACAAGTAGGTGCTTGATACGCACCGCAAATTGGGTCACTTGGGTTATAAGATACGCACCAATAGTCTTTAAGTGCAATTTGTGGGTCAATGCCATTACATACGAGAGAATCTGGAAGCATATAGCCTTCAGGCGTTGGAGTATAGTTGCAATACCAAGCATAAGCATTATTTCCTTGTAGGGATAGAAGTAGTAATAGGCTCGTCAAGAACAAGCGGTATCGTGTATGTATCGCCATATAGTTTCTTAAATATAGAAGGGTTACGTTCATACCAGCCACGTTTAGCAGCATCACCTATAGAACCGTTTATAGGGCATGGTGAACCTGACTGTATCATGGCTTCAAATACTCTATCATCTTGACAAAGGATAGATACTGCTGCAACTTTAAGACCTAAGTCATTAAGAGTTTTAGCTAATTTAATACGTTCACAATTAACGTCTTTATAGCCAGAGCCACCACTTACGCCAAACAATGTACTAGATACAGAACCAGTAACAGGAACAATACAAACGTCTTGGCTAAAAGCACTTATAGAAGGGCTAATGGCACTTGGTGGTGGTTGACCTTTGTAGTTGATAGTAGTTGTATCTGCTGCTCTAGCATCCATAGATAATGCTAATAACATACCTATTGACATACCTACGAGTAATGCTATTAAGTTTCTTAATGCTTGCATTATTTCATTCCATTGGTTAGTAGATAAACAATAACGAAACCTGCTGTGCCTAATAAGATTTGTTCTAGGCGTTTAAGTCTTGCGTTTATTTGCTCATAACGTAACGCACATACTTCTTCATGCGTACTTAAACGTGCTTCTACGTCTGTCTTGACCATTACTGTTCCTTACTGTGAGAGAAGACCAGGATACTGGTTATTTAATTCAAATTGTTGTTCTATAAGTTGTCTTGCTAAAGTATTTCTAGCATTATTATCTAAAAACATACCTAAACCTTGATTTTGTTTTTTGTATAGTTCTAATGCTGCTTTACCTTTAATTTTAGGAGAGTCTAATAATGATTGTGCAAAACCAAGAGCTGCACCAGGGATACCGCCTAAAGCTCCACCAGCACCAGTTTTTGCAGTAGCACCAAGACCCATTAAATCTCTATTTTCAATACGACCTACAGCTTTTTGAAGATTAGGTTGCAGTTCTTTTAATGAACCATATTGTGCATTAATAGCTTTAAGTTCTGGCATAAATCCTTCTAGTGATGTTTTTGCTACATCTGCCATAGCTCTATAAGCATCTTCTTTTGCAATGGATGGTTTTGTAGGTGCTCTTCCAAAATCAATACGTTTATAAGCGTCTGATTTAAAATCTTGAAGTTGTTGTGGTGTTACAGAAGTAATTTTATTTTGTTTTAAGTATGTTTTAAACTGCTTTTCAATATCATTAATTTCTTTAATATCTTGTGCTGCTTCAATTTTAAAACCACCTGATTTTTTCTTAACATCTTTAAGACTTTCTAATACTTTTGTAGCTGGAATTTTAATGTTTTGGTCGGTAGCGTTAGTAATTAAATTATCCATTTTATCGCCAAGGTCAGTAAGTTTAGATTGAACTTTACCTAATCCTGAATAATCTAATGGTATTTGATTTTTAAGTGCAGTTTCAGTTATTGATGCTCTGTCTGCTGGAGATAAAGTAGTACCCCATTTAGCTGCACTTTCATACATCATAGGTGCTACAGTTTTAGGAATTACTTTTGATGCACCATACATAGTAGTATTAGCTGCTAGATTTAATGGGTCAATTGCTGTTCCTGCTTTAGCAACCTGTTCTAATCCAGCAGATACTTTTGTTCCTAATTTAGATAATGATGCAACTTTAGCAGCACCAGAAGCTCCACCTGTAACAAACATAGATATATCACTTAATATACTTGCTGGATTGTTTTGCAATTCTTTTAAAAAAGCATCTTTACTACCATATTTATTAGAGTAATAATCACCTAAAGCATCTGCATATTTTTCATGAGATTGCACACCATCTGTAGCTTTTTCTGCAATACCCAATGCTAAATTACCAATACCTTTTAGTGTTTGAATTGGTTGTGTAATTGCACCAATTACATTTTTACCTTCTTCAACAATGCTTCCAGGAAGATTTTTTAATGCTTCTTTTCCTGAAAATTGAAACTTAGATGCTTCTTGTTGTTTAGCAGCTTGGTATGCTTGAGCAATAGTTTCAAACTCAGGTGTTCCTTGTTTGTCTTGATTTTTAATAATCCATTGTGCGTAATCTGAAGCTGAACTAGCCATCATATATCCTTATTGAGGTTTATTTTCTATTTAAAATTTGGTCTGCTTGATTAAATATTGCTTGATTTGGGTTATTAGCACCACCTCTATTTTGTGTATTAGCTGTAAGCTCATCAAATCTTTTCTTAACGTTATCGCTAACTGCTTGACCAAGTGAGTTATCATAATTAGCAAGACCTTCGTAACTAAATGTACCTGATTGAATATTTTTTCTAGCCCAATCAGAAAGTTTAGCATTACGAATTGCATTAGCTTCTGCAATTTGAACCATAACATCTCTACCTTCTTTAGAAGTTGCAAGACTTGGAAACGCAGCTTTATACGCACCAAACTCTAAGTCAGAAGTAGAACCACTACCAGGTGTTCTAATTTCTGTAGCACCTTTAGTAGCAATAGCATCAATAACTTGATTAACATTAGCAGTTGGAGTATTAATTCCTAAAAAGTTTTGTAAGTTAGCAGTTAATTTAATTGCACCACTACCTTGTTGATTTCCAATTAATGAGCTAATAGTTCTTGTGTTATTTGCAATACTTCTAGCAGAATTAGTACTTCCAACCAACCCTTCTAATGTACCTTTATCAACATCAAGAAGAACCTTATTAGGGTTAGGCATTTGATTAGTAATATTAGTTTTAGGAGCTTTAAGATTAGCCATTTTTGTAGCCCAATCTTGAAATGAACCTGTAAATCCTTGAGTTTTAGCATACTCATATTCACGAACATCATTAGGAACTACTTTTAAACGGTCTAATTCAGCGTCTCTAAGTTCTTTTTGAATTTTAAGTTTATTCATTTCATTTTCTGTAGCTTGTGTATATGGCGTTTGTGCAGCTTGCATACCACCTAAATATGATTTACCAAGAATAGCACCTAAGCCAATATTTTGGTTTTTAGGTTGTGCTAAATATGTTGCACCTGCACCTAAAATGCCAGATAGTAAAGATTGATTTCTAAGTTTATCTTGTTGAGCTTGATTTAATAAGCCAGGAACTGCAGGAGTTTCTCCTTGAGCAGGTGTCCCAGTTAAGTAATCAGGAAGTCTAGCTCCAAATATATTCATACCACTAAACAAATTTCCTAAACCACTATTTGTGTCAAATAATGCCATTTTATCTTCCTCTAAATCCTGTTGTTTGCAATTGTTGTTGTAATCTTAAAAGTTCTTCTTCTGTTAAAGGTATAGTTGTATTTAAGTTTGGTAAACCTATTTCATTACCCCTTTGTTGTAATGGATTAGGTGCAACATTTTGTAAAGTAGATGATGGGTTAGTATTAAAGTTAGGAGCCACAAGATTAGGATTACCTTGTCTAACTCCAGTTTGAGCAGATGTATCTATTGGAGTTCTTGGAGGATTAGCAGCTTCATAACCTTTCATGCCTAAACCTAACTTATCCATAGTAGACATATTATTAAAACCTTCTTTAATATTGCCACCTATATTTCCAAATGTATCAGTAATATTTGACCCTAATGTTTCTAATGCAGATGGTGGAGTAAAGTTAAGTCCTGTACCAATATTAGTGGCAGCATTACGTAATGCGTCAGCACCTGTTACAAAACTTGCACCTGAAGCTGCTGGAGCAGAAGATAATAGTGATGAAGCTATTTGACCGTTAGAGCCCACAAGACCTGATACTCCTGCTGTCCCTGCTCCAGTACCGCCTGCACCGCCTGCAAATCCACTACCAATGCTACCAGCACCGCCAAATAAACCACCAGTAGCACCGCCAAGTAATGCACCCATAAATGGATTTTTACCCATAGCAGCAGATGTTGCTGCACCAATACCAGCACCTATTAATAGAGGTGGTCCCATATTATTTACCTACCTTACCTGCTACATAGCAAATTGGTTCAATGATTGCACGATAGATACGACCTAATGTATCTCTACGTTTACCACGCATTTCTTTCCATAAGTCAGCAGTTCTATGTCTTGCAATATGTTCTGAAACTTTACGAACAAGTTTACGAACAAATGTTTGTTTATCACTAAATGCAAACGCAACAACTGGTAAGAATAATTTATGGTATCCTTTTTCAATTGTTTTAGCATTAGGCATATTAGCTGAATGTTGTAACCAGATAGCTTGTCTAAAGCTACCAAATCCGTATGCTTTGTTCATTGCTGTGCATACTATCTTACCACCACCAGACTGAGTAGTAGTAGATACTGAGCCTGTAGGAGCACCATAAGCTGCACCAAGATAAGAAGATAGTTTTTGATATGGTTTGTTTTGTTCAAAGTTAAATCTATCAATATCAGCTTGTAATGCTGTTTTTTGATAATCTTCTTGAGTCTTACCTACATTCAGAAGTTGTTGAATGTCACCATAATCAGCAGCAGCTAATGCAGGAGCACCCATAGAAGCAGCATCTTGTCTGCCACGTTCAGTAGCGTAATTAGTATAAGCTAATTCACCATACTTATTAGCTAGTGTATTAGATAATGTATTAGCAGCACGATTTTGAATATCAGCAGAAACACCAGAGCCATAACGACCAGCTCTAGATGCACCAGATTGTGCAGCCATAATAGCATCATTATAATTTTGTGTAGCACCTTGTGCAGCACCTGCTAGAGCTTGGTTAAAGTATGGGTTGTTTTGTAAATAAGCACCACCAATAACATCTTGTTGCTGACGTTGAGCTGCAGGAAGTAAAGGATTTCCAGCTAATGCACGATTTTGAGCAGATTGTAATGCTGTTTGTGTTTGTGCAGAAGGACCTACATAAGTTTGACCACCATAGTATTGTGGTGTATCTGTTTGATAAAGACTTTTAGCTTCATTAAGACCATATTCAACAAATGGTCTAACAGTAGGGTCTAATTGATTTTGAGTTTGAGATGAGCCACCTCCACCACCACCTTTGTAGAATGTAAAGTTGTCTACTAAATTAAATAGCCAGTTATTAAGATTAATCATGTTATTCGTTTCTCCACTATAATGTATCTGTTTTCAAATCCGTAAGCACGCTTCCAAAGCCTAGCTACTGCTTCAAATGCTGCTCCCTGTATCTTTGTGCCACCATTGGCTTTAACCCATAATTCAAATTCACTAAAACCTTGCTTATCTGTTTTGCCACCAATAGCTGTTATAAATGCTACTCTGTCGTTAGGATAGTTAATCCACTCTATGGTCATAGCACATTTAATTATTAAATCTTCTTCTGTACCTACACACAATACTTGTCTACCTTGTGCAAGCAATACTTTAAGTTGGTCAAGGTCATACTCACCACCAGAATGAGCCATAGCTCTATCTAGCATGATTTCTACTTTGTCCCATGTTTGTTGGATGTGTGATGTAGGAACTACATAAAACTTTAGCACTCAAACCTCCATGTATATGGTTTAAATCCTAGTTTAGGTGCAATTTTTTCAAAGCCTTTACGATAAGAACTAAATGTTATTTCTTTAGCGTTCATCTTATGTGCTATTTCTACTATCTCTGTTAAACCTTCTGATAGTATGTCATGTGAGTTACTGTAAGCAGCCCATACATGAAGTGAGTTATTTATAAGTTGCGTTATAAGATAGCCTATAAAGTAACCGTCTTTAATACCTAAATATAGTTGAGCTTTTCCTACTTTAATATCACAATAGGCATCTTCTGGTATCCAATCACCACCTAGTTCGGATATTTCACCTAAACTTGGTTTTATTTGGTTCCAGACTTGTTTTAATTCGTTTGGATTTATGTATTTTAATTGCATTATGCTACTATAATATATCCGTATGTTTTATCTGCTGTATTGTTTGCAAAATGTTTTAGTGTTGCACTACCTTTAGTTCTAGCACTTACATATACATTAGTAGATGCTGAAGTTGATACATAACTCATTGTAGTAATAACGCTTGGTGTAGCTGGTCTTGTTGGACTTGTACCTGCTGCATAATGT